>Ga0134066_10000059_pt1 | contig 13199 bp, 7 predicted proteins | sample 15_taG_22_FD_94462 | JGI IMG/M metagenome (GOLD analysis project Ga0134066, IMG submission 94462) | Grasslands soil microbial communities from the Angelo Coastal Reserve, California, USA - 15_D_Rain_20cm_2_09212015 | ecosystem: Environmental > Terrestrial > Soil > Grasslands ... | reverse complement strand
GCATGGGATGGTCTGCACGAGTGTGCCCGCGGCCACGGAGGTCGGCATCGATATCTTAAAGCGGGGTGGGAGCGCGGTTGATGCGGCGATTGCCGCAAACGCAACGCTCGGTTTGATGGAGCCCGTCTCCAACGGAATCGGCGGCGATCTGTTCGCAATCGTTTATAGCGCGAAGGAAAACAAACTCTATGGCATCAACGGCAGCGGACGTTCACCGCTCGGTTTGAGTTATGACCAGATGAAAGCCGAGCTAGCAAAACTGCATCGTGAAACGATTCCACCGACCGGCATGTTGCCGATCAGCGTGCCCGGAACAGTGGATGCCTGGGCAGAGCTGCACAAAAGATTCGGCAAACTAAACCTGAGCGATGACCTGGCGCCTGCCATTCGGTATGCCGAAGAGGGTTTTCCGGTTACGGAGCTAATCGCCTATTACTGGGGGTTTGGTCCGCGACTGTACAAAGGATTACCTGGCGGCTTTCTCGAGACATACACTCTCGACGGAAAAGGGCGAACCCCGGCCAAAGGCGATATTTTCAAGAACCCCGCCCTCGCGAAAACCTTGAGGCTGATCTCTGAAAAAGGTCGCGACGCTTTTTATAAAGGTGAGATCGCGGACACGATCGACGAGTTCATGCGGGCGAATGGAGGCTTTTTGCGGAAAGCCGATTTCGAGAAACATACATCGACCTGGGTCGAGCCGGTTTCGACGAGTTATCGCGGCTATGATGTCTTTGAGCTTCCGCCAAACGGCCAGGGTATCGCGGCACTGCAGATATTGAACATTCTCGAAGGATTCGATCTGCGCGCCATGGGGCGCAATTCACCAGAGACGCTGCACGCCATGATCGAAGCGAAGAAAATCGCCTGGGCTGATCGGGCGAAGTTTTACGCCGATCCGGCATTCGCGAAGATTCCGCTCGCGGGTTTGCTTTCAAAAAGCTACGCAGCGGAGCGGCGGAAGTTGATCGACCCAAATCACGCGGCAAAAAAGATCCAGGCTGGCAATCCAGCACTCAATCAAGGCGACACGATCTATATGTGTGCCGCCGACGACGAAGGCAACATGGTCTCGCTCATTCAAAGCAATTATCGCGGGATGGGCAGCGGCATCGTGGTGCCCGGACTCGGATTCATGTTTCAGGATCGCGGTGAACTCTTTTCCATGGGTCCCGGTCATGCGAACGTTTACGCGCCTGGTAAACGTCCGTTTCACACCATCATTCCTGGCTTTGTCATGAAAGATGGTAAGCCGTTGGAAGCATTTGGTGTGATGGGCGGGGGTATGCAGCCGCAAGGCCACGTACAGGTGCTCACGAACCAGATTGATTTTGATTTAAACGTGCAGGAAGCCGGCGACGCTTCGCGCTGGCAGCACGAAGGCGATAACGAACCGACGGGAGAAAAAATGACTGAATCAGGCGGTTACGTGGAAGTCGAGAGCGGTATTCCGTACGAGACCGTGCGCGAGCTGCGCAAGAAAGGACACGATGTGCGTTTCGATGTTGGCGGCTACGGCGGTTACCAAGCGATCAGAGTCGAAATGCACGATGGCCAGCGCGTCTATGTGGGTGCAAGCGAATCACGCAAGGACGGAATGGCGGCAGGATACTGAAACAAGAAAACGGCGAGACGGGGAGCGCGCCGATTTCGCCCACTCTTCGATTCGCCGTTTCGATCTTCATCGATTGTTCTGCGCTTTAAGATCGGCGAGCTTCTCTTCGGCGCGAGTGACGTCGGATTTTTGTCCGATCCCGAGCTTAAGAAACTTTTGCTGTCGGCGTAAGTTTGCTTCTGCGGCCTCGAGCTCGGCACGCTCACGCTTCGTCGTTGCCGCTTGCGCGGCTTCGGTTAATTGCGCCAGCGCTGTTTTTATTGATTCCAGTTCGTCTCTGGTAATTTCGCCAGTTGCGAGTTGAGACTCTTTTTCGGCAAGTTCGTCTTTTGCGCGAGCGACGCGAGCATTTGCCAGCTCCGATTCACACCGTATCACCTTCAACAACCGCTGCTCCACTTCCACTTTCGCAAGCACACCAATTTTATAGAGACGTTCTGCGCCTGCGGCATTTTGTTTTGCACGTTCCAATTGTTTTTCCAAACGTGCCAGATCGCCATTCGGCAACGGCTCATCCGAGAGGTTTTGCTTCAGTATTGGTGGCTCGACGTCAAATGAATCGGGCTCCTCAGATTTGCTCCCGGCTGATTGATCGGCACCCCATGCCGCGATTGCCAGAGCGAAACCCGTAACCAGCGGCGCAAAAATGCGGGCCATTCTCGAAGTTTACCACGAATTCGTCGTGCCAGCATAGGGGCATGTTCACGCAACGCGCTGATCAGGCGCTTACGCGACCTTGTTCTTCGTTTCCTCGAGCAACGCTGCGAGCCAAACGGGAGCCTCCATCTGGAGGTGGCGTTTTAGAATGTCGCGAATGAAACAGCGAAAATCTCCATCGCAATTCGTGCAAAGCTTCTCCATGGTGTGTGCGCCAAGCATCCGATAACTTTCAAATTGCGATTCAGAGAAGAATTGATCGCTGGTGCTCTCGTGTGGAAATGTCGGATTGGTCTTAAAATATTCGTAAATATCGCGCGGTTCGTCGCCGTAACAAGCCGGCTTGATGTAAATGATAATGCCATCGGGAGCATTAGCGCCATCCACGACTGAGTAGCGAATGCGACCCACAGCGCAGTTGTGACCAGCAGTCTTCAGGGTATCGATTGCGCTGCGAGGATAGATAGTCATAGCATCGAACTCGATCGGGATTCCAAAATCGATGCGAATTTTGCGTACTGCCTCGCCCAAATCGGCATAGGCACATTCGGGATCCTCAGCGCCGTCGCTCACCACGGTGAAGTGACAGCGACGCAGAACCATCTCGTACAATCCAAGATTCTCGAAATGGCCGCCATCCGAGAGGTTCACATATTTGTAGTGATCGGTGGTATTTCCGATCGCTTCAGAAAACAGTGGCCCTACCGAATATCCGGGACCGGATCGACGCCATGTTTTGGCGCCTGGCGCTCCGGGGTTCCCGAGCCACCAACCCAGGCGCACATTAAGTAACGTCATCAGGAAACCAACCACTGGAGAAGAGTGATATCCCATATTAGGGTTCGCGGCGGCGCCCGAGATAGCCATCGCTGTACCCAGTGTAATGGCGTCTCCGTATTCTGCTGAAGGCCGGTAACCAACTCGCTCATTCCAAGAGCCGCAATGTAACCGGCTCATGGTAAATGATTCGGCCTTGCGCTCCTGCCACGCCAACTGCTCTCCTCTAATAATGTTAAGGGTGCCATTGATCACATGAAGAGGCTTTTCGGGCGGCAACTTGTGCAACCCAAAGTTGTCATCGGAATCGAAGCCGGTAAACCGATTCGGGCAACGCGCCGCTCGCGAGGCGGCAAGATAGGCACGGATCAATCGGTTTCGATATGTCGCATGAAGGGAGAACCTGTTTGCGTTGATAAAGAAGCCCATCACGACTCCGAAAAGCACTATGACAAACGTAAGGATGAAGACGACGAAGAGTTGAACACGCCAGGAATTAGGGTCTGTAATTTCATTTTGCTTCCCGCCCAAAAACCAGGCAGTGACATGTAGTGTCCAAGGCTGCGAACCAATCAGTACCAGAGCCCATGAAATCACGACTGCCAGAAGAACCAGAAAGACGACCGCCACCACAACCAGAAGCCATTGGAAACCTGCTTTCTGGCCAAGCGTCTTGCTCAGCTTGGATCGAAGAGCCAGCAACGCGCCAGCCACCCCTGTCACTCCCCCAAAGGCGCCGAGGATAGCCTTTGCCACTGGGTTCGCCTGCACCTGTCCCAGAAAGACGGCGAGCTGATTTCCTGTTGGTGAAAGGGCTTGACCTCCCCAAAGCACGATCAAGTTGACCGCGATCCAGCCGAAAATTGTGATGAGAATCCAGGCCGCCGATCGTCCCCACCATTCACGAGCCTCATCGTCGGTCACCCAGCTACTGAAGCCAGTAAAGAGAAAATTCACTAGCAGGAACACCACCAAAATTAGCGCCGGCGCGAAGGAGACGTAGGTGACAGCGTGCTTTGCCGGCGCAGGCACCGGGTTCAAATCAAAGGCGTCAAGGTGTTTCCTTTTGATGCGTACGTGGTCCCCTTGACCGGTTTCAACGGTGTACGCCTCCTTATCGATTTGCTTAATGATACCCTGTGTACGAACCGGAAGCGTTATTTTATCCCCACTGGAAACTCCGGTCGCATTGCAAGCGCGTGTTAAGTTGAACTTGGGTTCTTTTGGTTTTAAAGCGTCAACGTCTTTCTTCGCGATACGTGCCAGTCCGTCGCCGGTTTCAACCGTGTAGCTTCCCTCCTCGGCTGTTTCCATAATCAAGCCCTCGGTTCCAGCTCGAATGTTCGTTTTCCGACCACTGGGAACCAGGATCGCCTTGCAATCGCGCTTTGATCTGAATTTTTTCGCCAAATTCGTTTCGGGGTCGCGCTCTAACACATCAAGGCCTCTCTCGACAATGCGTGCCGGCCCTTGATCGGTTTGAATGATGTAACTTCCATCAACAATTTGCTTAAGAATGCCTTCGGTCCGGGAAGGAATCGTGATTTTCTGCTCACTGGGAATTTGGATCGCATCGCAAATGCGTGTGAATTCAATTTTCCTTGGGTCCAAAAACATCCGAGTTGCGGCTACCCAAAGGCAAAGCCCTGCCAACAGGGTCGTGACCAGGATCGCGGCGAGTCTCGAGAGGGAAGCAACAAAGCGCCGGGGTCGTTTCTTCTGTCCCCGTTTACGAAGTAAAAGAATGGCGAATGCAATCAGACCGCCGCTCAGGTAGCTCGCGACGGTGAAGCCAACAAACCAAGGCAGTAGATGCTTAGGCGCAAACAGCTCGCTGCCGTGAACATTACGGGAGAGAGCCCACCATGCTGCCAAAAGGAGCGACGCGAGAAACAAGGGGAGTTGGCGAAATAACAGAAAACGCCGCTGCGACAATTGCGCGTTACCGGTGGACGGCACATCGATGATCGCATAAGCCATCGCAGCGGCGATCAATGCAAATCCGACCGTGAGCAAGATCGTCAGGCCTATGTCCCACGGCTGCCTGATAGAATTCCAAAAGGCATCCCAGTTTGGCTGCAGTTTATCGGCCGACAGTTTCCACAAATACCACGTCGTTTGACCTGACCAGTCTGGCTGCAGGTTGATCGCAGCGAGATACAGCCTCGGGATCATCATTGCGGCAGCCAGCCATGAGATCAGCACTAGCCAGTTCAAGAACATGTTGCGAATGAACGTGGTAATGAGCGTCCAAAAATCGACAGACGTTAGGCCCATTCGGGGTGCCAGGTAATTGCTGAATTCCCTAAGATGGCGGACCGGCTGCGGCTCGGGATTCAGGGTCGAATCAGGTCTGCGCTTCAGCTCCCCGACAACGCCGCGAATGCCGTCTGGATCATTCTTAATCCACGCGCTTAGCCAACTGCCAATGTATCCACCGCCCGAGACAGTAGATAGGTAGTGGAACTTATCGAGCAGTCCGCAGCGCGCGAGGCCCTGCAAAATTCCCAGTCCAAACGTTGCACTCCGGATACCGCCGCCCGAGATGCAAAGCGCCGCGCGTTTCTCCTTTAGTCCGTGAATCGCATCATATAATGCTTTCAGACGCGTTTTGGGCTCGCTGGAGCCCGGATAATCTGATGGGAGTTCTCCATGCAGAGCGACAAACTCGGCTTCCAATACTTCGTGCAATGGCAGCGACGAATCACTCGATGAAGTCTGTTTCGCCATGGCGCGCAAACGCGGCGGTCTGCGCACCAGCGTTTATCAAGCCGCGGATCATTGGTCAATCTTGTTCCGGAATGGTTAATAATGTAACTGAGTATGATACCGGCGATGATCCGATTCGCGCGATCGATCGTAGCGGACGATTGGCCATGCAATCGGCATGACGCCTGGCACACGGGGCGATTCGAGCGCAGTCGTTATTTTCGAATCGCCGCGGGCCGATTTCGCAACAGGCTTAAAGAAATTGCCTGCTTCCCGTTTCTCCAAATGATACTTTAGCGATGTGATGAACCCGGCCAACCCTCGATATGACTTTGATTTCGCTGTGGCCGGTGGCGGTCCAGCTGGTTCGTCGGCGGCCATCTCGCTCGGGCAGCTTGGTCATTCGGTCGTTCTCTTTGAGCGCGAAACGTTCCCGCGATTCCATATCGGGGAGTCGTTGTTGTCGACTGCCAACGACGCGTTCGCTGCTTTGGGTGTGACCAAGAGAATCGAGGCTGCAGGTTTTCCCGAGAAGTGGGGTGCGCGCCTCCTCACGCACGATGGTCAAACTGGACGATACGTTGACTTCGCAAACGCCCGTGAGGTCACGACGCCTCAGACCTATCAAGTATGCCGCCAGGAATTTGATCGCATTTTGCTGGAACGGGCTCGCGAAGTGGGCGTCGATGTTCGAGAAGCATGCAACGTAACCGCATGCGAGTTTACTCCGGATGCAGCAATTCTCGACGTCGCTTCACGCGGCGATACAGCCGCCGCGCGGGTGCGTGTGCGGGCTCTGCTTGATGCCACAGGCCGCGGAGGATTGATCGCTCGAAAATTCAATCTGCGCACCGAGGAGCCTCGGCTAGCCAACGTAGCAATATATTCGCACTATACGAACGTGCCGCGACTGGAAGGACCGCGGCCCGACGATATCCGACTTATCGCGTGCAACAACGCTGGCTGGTTCTGGCTTATTCCGATTTCAAAAGAGTTAACGAGCGTCGGCGTCGTTCTACCAAAGGCCCTTTACCGTAGATGGGCGAACGGCAGTTCATCTGAGGAGACGCTCAACCGCACGATCTCCGAGACGCCGGTGGTCGCTGAGCTAATGCGCAATGCCCGGCGCGAGTGGCCAGTACGCGTTGAGAAGGATTTCTCGTACAGTGCTTCGGCGTACGCTGGCAATCGCTGGATCCTGGCCGGGGACGCCGGATCGTTTCTCGATCCCGTATTCTCGACCGGAGTCTCAATTGCTATGGAATCTGGAATAGAAGCCGCTGCCGAGCTCCATCGGGCGCTGGAGGGAAATGACTTCTCAGCGTCCAGCTTCGCGGCGTTCTCCCGTCGTCAGCGAAAAAGATTCGAGACGTTTCGCCGGTTTGTGGTGGGATTCTACACACCACAGTTTCGCGATGTCTTTTTCAGTCCGGACCCACCAAAGCTCATCTTTCGGTCAGTCGTCACGATCCTTGCGGGCAGGTGGAACGCGGGCTTGTGGACCCGCTTTCTTAATCAGCTGTTCTTCGCAATGATATCGATTCAGAAACGCCTCAACATAACGCCCCCTGTTTTTCGGCGCGACCGAGATGCCGGTTACCCGATCCAAACGCGCTCCGAAGATTCCATCACGCATGGGGTTCGACCTTTGGCGCCTCCCGTAGGCCAACGATAACAACACGGCTACCGGTCACGCTCTTGCGAATGAGCTTGCATCTCCAAGCAGTAAGATGTTTGTCTTAAAGTTTCTCCACGGACACTTGGAGGTGGGTCACGTTAACGGACAACCTTAGGGTGGCTTGCTTCCTTAGCCTCGGGCTCGGGGATTGGTTGATGCGTCCCGCTTCCCACAAGGCGTTCGAACAGCGGCGAGGCCATGAGCGTGGTGAGCACAGCCATGATAACGAGCGTGGCGAAAAGTCCCTCCGATATGATGCCGCGCTGCAGTCCAATGTTGATAACGATCAGTTCCATCAATCCACGCGCATTCATTAGTGTGCCGATGCCGAGCGCTTCGTGATTTGGAATGCCGGTAGCCCGTGCGGCTAGCCAGCACGCAACGCCTTTGCCCAGGACAGCTGCGATCAACACCGCGGCACAAACAGCCCAGAGGAAGCTTGTATTGAGCAGACCGATCTTTGTATTCAAGCCCGATTACGTGAAAAAGAGCGGGAGCAACAGCGCGACCGTAAGCGGCTGAATGCGGCCAACCAGATCACGCACGACGACCCCGCGCGGCATCGCGGCGCCCATGACGAACGCGCCGAATACTGCGTGCAGACCGATGAGGTCGGTAAACCACGCGCCCAAGGCCATGAGCGCGAGCCCGACAACCAATCCGGCTTCCGTGAGTGTTCCGTTTTTTGCGAACCAAGCTTTGGCACGAAGCAGCAACGGACGCACAATTAACAGCGTTAAAGCGACGTAAGCGACGCCACCGGCGATGTTCACTACAGCGTGGCTCCAATTTTTCTCGAAGCTCGCGAGTACTACTGCGAGCAGGCACCACGCCGTTGCATCGTCGATTGCCCCAGCGCCCAACGCCACAGTTCCCATGGTTGTGCCGGCAAGTTTCTTGAAATGAATGATCCGCGCGAGCATGGGAAAGGCGGTGATACACATGGACGCGCCAAGGAAGAGCATTGCTTCTGAGAGCGACGTCGTCCTTGGAAATAGCGTCGTACGGTCAAATAGAATCCAAGCCAGGCCGGCGCCCAATACGAAAGGTGTCAGCATCCCCGCTACCGACACGGCGATTGAGCTTGTCAATTTGCGGCGCACAATGTCGACGCGGAATTCCATTCCAACCACAAACATGTAGAGCGCGAGCCCTAGTTGGGACGCTGGAAACAAATAACTTTGGGTGTCGCGCATTTTCTGACTGCTGTCCCACGGGAAAAGCCAATGCTGCGCTTCGGGCCAGACCAAACCAAAAAGCGATGGTCCGAGAAGTACACCGGCGAGCATTTCCGCCACGACTTGAGGCTGGCCGAGGCGCAAAGCAATCGCACCGACCAAACGGCAGAACAAAAGGATAACAGCAAGCTGAATAAAAAACTGGATCGCGAGATGTACGTTGTTCATGGACTCACTTATGTAGGGTCGATGTTAGCGGACTGACCTTGAATCGGACAAGGTCAACATTGTTTTCTCACATACCCTGCGACACGATTGGTAATCAATTGCGCACTTGACGTAACAAGGCGAGGCCAAGAAAACTAAGTGTTCATAAAATGGAAGCCTATATAAATCCCCCTCAATCCGATTATATGGATTTTTATGACGTCGTAATCATGGGAGGCGCGCTTTCCGGGGGAGCAACGGCAACGCTGCTATTGCGGCAAAACCCGGGAATTCGGATATTGATTCTGGAGAAATCGACAAAACTCTCGCGGCGCGTCGGAGAAGCAACGGTCGAGGTCAGCGCCTATTTCATGGGCCGAGTGCTAGGGTTGACGCAATATCTCAACGAATCGCATCTCGCGAAGCAAGGATTGCGGTTTTGGTTTACAAACGGCGAAGTAAAGACGCTGGCGGAAGCGAGCGAGCTCGGGCCGCTTTATCAGGTACGGGTGCCATCGTATCAGCTGGATCGTGCCGCGTTTGATGAAGAAGTGCTGCGCCGAGCCGGTATTGCTGGCGCGGAGATTTTGCGTCCCGCAACGGTAATCGATGTACAGTTGCAGCCTGGAAAAGAACAAACGGTAACATTTCGCAATGGCGACGGCACGAGAACAGTTCGTTCGCGCTGGATTGTTGACGCATCGGGGGTGGCTGCGATTCTCGCCCGGAAGGAGGGTTGGTGGAAATCCAACACCGAACATCCAACCGCGGCGGCGTGGTCGAGGTGGAAAGGCGTCAAGGATTGGGACAGTCGCGAGTTGGCAGACAAATATCCCTCGTGGTCGCGCGCTGTTTACGCGACGCGGAACACGGCCACGAACCATGTGATCGGCGACGGCTGGTGGAGCTGGTGGATTCCGCTAAAAGGCGGTGACGTGAGTGTGGGGGTGGTGTTTGATCAAAGGCTCGTCCGTTGGCCCCAGGAGGGCGGAAAACTGGGCGAACGGCTCAAGGCCTTCCTGATGAAGCACCCGGTCGCGCGAGAGATTCTCGTTGACGCGCAATTTGACGAGGAAGACGTCCACTGGCGGAAGAATCTCGCTTATTACAGCACCACCTTTGCCGGAGATGGATTTGTTCTGGTCGGGGATGCAGCGGCGTTCATGGATCCATTTTACAGTCCAGGCATGGATTGGATCTCATTTACGACATCGCGCGCAGCAGCGCTAATCGGTGCGCAGCGAAGAGGCGAAGCGATGAGTGCGTTAGTCGAGAGACACAATCGCGAGTTGGCAAAATCTCATCGTTGCTGGTTCGAGGCCGTTTACAAAGATAAGTACGAATACATGGGCGAATTTGACCTGATGAGCACTGCCCTAATCTTCGATCTCTGCCTTTACTATTTGGGCGTAGTATCCCGAATATTCAGATATGGAGAGAACGCTCTGCTGGTTCCGCCGTTTTCGGCTACAGGCATTGGCCCGATTTTTCGCTTTATGCGAACCTATAACCGCCGTTTTGCAGAGATTGCGCGTCGTCGTCGCAAACGTCGAATGCTGGGTAAAATGAATCGCGCGCACCGATGTCTGATCCCGGGTTTCAAGTTGCATTCTGCCAATCCGAAACTTTTTGCTCAGGGTTTCGCCAGATGGGCACGCGTGGAACTTGGCGAGCTGTTTTCCTCGAGCGCATCCTGACGCGCGTTCACTGGATTGCCGGCGGAAATCATCTAAGCGACACTGAAAAGTGAGTATGCCAACTTCCGAGGAGCGTGCGCCGCGGGTGCAGTTGCTCGCTCGCCGGACAGATGACTAAACATGAGGCTCCTCGCACTATTCATTGCACTCGCATTACCAGCCAGCGTTTTGGCACAAGGGAAATCTGAGCCGGTAAGGATCGACACAGGCAGCGATTTGCTTTGGAAGAAGCTTGAGGCACGCGTCGCAGAAACCGCCGATCGCATCGATGGAGTTATGGGCGTGGCGATTCTCGATCTCACTGATGGTCGAATCCTTTTGCACAATGCGGATCGCGTATTTTCCACCGCGAGCTCAATCAAAATCGCGATTCTGCTCGAATTATATCGTCAGGATCAGGAAGCTCACTCGGGAGCTAAAGAGAAGTCCCAACTGGATGACAACTACACGTTCGATCCCAAAGACCTGGTCGAAGATAGCCGGATCATGGCTGGTCTTACTCCAGGTGTCACACGAGTCACCAATCGCGACCTGGCTCAATTCATGGTTGCGGTGAGCGACAACGCCGCCGCTAACATCCTCATTGATCGCGTAGGCAAAGATAACGTCAATGCGATGCTGCACGGCCTCGGGCTGTCGAAAACAATGCTGCGCCGAAAGATGATCGACATCGCAGCCGCTCGGCGCGGTGATGAGAACGTCGCTACGCCGCAAGAAATGGCCCGGCTGTTAGAAGCTATTTACAAAGGGAAGGCTCTAAGCAAGCAAGCGACCGCCGAGTTCATCAAGCAACTATCAACCAAGAAGGGTAGTTATATTCCTCGCTACCTTCCCGAAAGCGTTCAGGTAGCGAACAAGCCCGGAGAATTGGAAGCCGTGCGCACGGATTCAGGTATAGTTTTTTGTTCCGAAACGGCCATTTGCGATAAGCGTCATGACCGCTTACGACCGCAATGAGCGAGCAGCCGAGCGCGCGATCAGTGAAGTTGCTCTAGAAGCGTACCACTACTTCGAGATACGCGGGAAAACCTCAGAATACGGCCGAGTTTTACCTCAGGTTGAGCAACCATGAGGAAAAGTTCGGGAACGCCCGCCGTCTGCGCCAAGTATTATGTTCAAACTCAGATTCTAGAATGATCTGCTGCGGTAAATCTCATGCATGGGGACCTACATGACGTTGCGACATGTTGGATGCCGGATACTCTCCGTTGCCTCATCGTCGGGCAGCCTTGCCAAGAATTTTCCGATCACTCGGGATCAGATATCGAAGGCTCCGTATCTTGTCGGTTGAAGGACACAAAGTACTTCGCGTCCCCCTATCTCTCCCGCATATCGCGGAGTGATGCTGCGACAATTTGCTGCGCGCTGCGAGATTCGTTCCCGGAATTGATTATAGCAATTGGTACGGGTCCACATCGACAGTGACGGTGACGTCTTCGGGGAATGGCAGCTTGTCGAGCGTTTCGCGGACAAGTCGGCTCAAGCGCATGATGGCTCCGCCACGGATTAAGATATGAAATCGGAATTGGCCTTGTAATTTTTCTAGCGGCGCAGGCGTTGCATCGCCCAAGATGAATGCTTCTGGGAGAGCTTCTTTCAAACGGCGTCTTAACGTTTCAGCGGAAAGTTTCGCGCGCCCCTCGTGCGCAGAACGTACCGTGATCAAGATCGCGTGTTTGAATGGCGGAAAATCGCAGCGCTCACGAAATTCGAGTTCTTGTTGAAAATAGCCGGCGAAATCGTGATGGCGTGCAAACTGGATCGACGGACTAAACGGCGTGTAGGTTTGTACAAAGACTTCACCGGATGTTTCTCCACGTCCGGCGCGTCCGGCCACCTGTGTGAGAAGCTGAAACGTGCGTTCCCCCGCGCGAAAATCCGGCAGATGCAGTGCGAGATCTGCATTGATGATTCCGACCAGCGTCACATTCGGAAAATGGAGACCCTTCGCAATCATTTGTGTGCCGACGAGGATGTCGATATTGCCTGTGCGGAAATTCCTCAGAGTTTCACGATACGCTTCCTTGCGCGTCATTGAGTCTGCGTCCATTCGGCTCACGGCAGCTTTCGGAAAAATTTGTGACACGGTTGTCTCGACTTTCTCCGTGCCGAAGCCTGCGTAAATCAGTGCGTCTTTTCCGCAGGCTGGACATTTCTTTGGCACCGCGGCGGTGTGCCCACACAGGTGACAGCTCAACCGTCCAGGGACTGCGGGATGCCGATGAAATGTGAGCGCGACGCTGCAATTCGGGCAGTTACGAGCTTCGCCACAGTTGCTGCATAGGAGTGAAGTGGAGAAGCCGCGCCGATTCAAAAACAAGATCGTCTGCTCTCGCTTCTCCATGCGATCGGCAATCGCGGCGCGCAACTTTTCAGACAAGATCGTTGCAGCTTTCTCTTTCCGCCGCTCCTGGCGAAGATCGACAATGCGCATGAGTGGCATCTGCTTTTCGTCGATCCGCTGTGTAAGAGCAACCAGCCGATATTTTCCAATTACAGCATTGTGATAGCTCTCGAGTGATGGCGTGGCGCTTCCCAGGACCGCGACGCACTTCTCAATCTTGGCGCGCACAATCGCCACGTCACGCGCGTGATATCGGGGAGCTTCTTCCTGTTTATATGTCGTCTCGTGTTCTTCATCGACAACGATGAGTCCCAGGTTTTTCAACGGTGCGAAGATC
>Ga0134066_10000058_pt1 | contig 13202 bp, 9 predicted proteins | sample 15_taG_22_FD_94462 | JGI IMG/M metagenome (GOLD analysis project Ga0134066, IMG submission 94462) | Grasslands soil microbial communities from the Angelo Coastal Reserve, California, USA - 15_D_Rain_20cm_2_09212015 | ecosystem: Environmental > Terrestrial > Soil > Grasslands ... | reverse complement strand
GTACATGCGCTGCGTGTCGATGTAGCCGCGCGCGACGACGGTGTCGACGCCCGCCATCAGGTCGTCGTAGTCGACGCCCGGATAGGCGCGGGCGATCGCGTTGCCGAAGCTCGAGCCGTAGCCCGTGCTGCCGCGGGGATTCGTGATCAGAACGACGTAGCCATCGGCGGCGAAGTTCTCGAGATAGAAATTGAAAGCACCGTTGAACATGGCGTGCGGCCCGCCATGGATTTCGAGGAGCATCGGATACTTCTTCGCGGGATCGAAGCCGGGCGGCTTGATGATCCATCCCTGCACCCGGGTGCCGCTGGTGGAGGCGTACCACACCGCTTCGGTCTTGCCGATCCGAACGCCCTGGAGCACGTCGTCGTTCACATTCGTGAGCTGCGTGACGGGCTGCGGGCGCTTCAAGTTGACCTTCACGACGTCCGCCGGCTTGTCGGCCGTAGCGCGCACGCCGACGGCATTGAGATCGCGCGAGATCGACGAGAGCGAAAGCACCTGCGCACCGTCGGTCACCTTGCGGGGGGCGCTCTTCAGGCCGGCGAAATAAATGTTGCTGGTTCCCTGTTCGGCGAGCGCGAAGTACACGCCGCTCCCGTCCGGACTCCAGCGCACGCTGCCGGGATCGCGGTCGTAGCTGGTCAGCGACCGCAGGCCGGTGCCATCGACGCCGACGGTCCAGACTTCGTCGGCGCGATAGGAATAGGTGCCGGCTTCGTGGCCCGTGAATGCCACCGTGCGGCCGTCCGGCGAGACGATGGGATTGTTCCAGTTGCCCTTCGTCGTCACCAGCTGCCGCGTGGCGCCGCTCTGCACGTCCACCGCGTACAGGTAGGACTCCCGATAGCGATAATCGAAATCGGCATCCCGCAATCCGTCGAACACGATGGTACGCCCGTCCGGCGTCCAGTCGTAGTTTGGTCCGCCCGCGAGCTCGCTGGTTCCATAGTCACCGGTGGTGAGCTGCCGCGGCGTCCCGCCCTCGGACGGCACCACGAAAATGCGCGTCGTCCCCTGCTCGACGTAGCCCAGCCGATCGCGGCGGTAGTGCAGCCGATCGACGATGCGCGGCGCCGGCGTCCACTTGGCGCCCTCCGGCGGCATGGGCATGCTGATCTTCCACGGCGTCTCGCTCTTCACGAGCATCGTGAACGCGAGCGACTTGCCGTCGGGCGACCAGCTCACGCTGTTCGGCGTCTCGCTGACATGCGTGACCTGCGAGCTGGCGCCTTCGGCATCCATCCACCGCACGAACACCTGCGTGCCCTTGGGCTCGCCATCCGCGACATACGCGATCCGCGAACCGTCGGGCGACCACCGGGCGTTCGACCCCTTCACGAGAAACCGGTTGCGCGAACCGTCGGCGTTCATGATCCACAGTCCCGCGTCCCAGCGATCCTCGATCTTGTTCACCCAGCGGCGCGTGTAGATGATTTGCGCGCCGTTGGGCGAGACTTGCGGATCGCCGACTTGCTCCCAATCGAGATAATGGTTGACGGTGAGCAGGGTGTCGGATGCGGTTTCTTGCGCGGTGAGTCGTGGACTGAGACACACTGCCAGCACTACGGCAACGGTGAGCGTACGCATAGCACCTCCGCGAGACGCGGCGTTGAGCGGATTGGTAAGAAAACGCCTGGTACATCCGGTGGCTAGTCTGGTCGAGTAGGGGCGCAGCATGCTGCGCCCCTACTTAATGTCCGTGCTCGGCCTCTCAGCGTTTAGGTACTCCTATCAGATATGTGCCGCGCAATGGCGACCATCCGCCGCGGAAATCCCCGATGTCCCAGTCATACGTGTCCAGACCCCGAACCAGCTCCGCCAGCTCAGCCTTCGTATACGTCCGCAGGCACGACACAACTCCATCGAACGTGCCCACGAGCGGCAACGCCGGCGGCAAGTAGGTCCACATCAGGCGCGACCAGCGCCAGGGCCGCACGAAGGGCGCCGCCAGCAGCGTGCCGAGCCACGTGAAGGCAATGATTGCGAGCTCGCGGGGCGCGCGACGCGCCACCTCGAAAACGCCGATCCCCTGGCGGCGCTCCACCGCATCGGCGAGGATCGCGCGGGCCGCTTCGGGTTGAAAATGATGGAACGCCGTGAAGATGGTGCGGAATCCGTCGAGCTCCGCCGGCACGGCGCGCGCGTCGACCGGCTCGGGGTGCAGCGGCAGCGCACCGGTGCCGTCCTGGTGTGGGTACAGATCCGTCAGCAAAACCGGGACGCCGACCTCGGAGGCCAAGCGGTGCCAGGGACCGCCGGCTCCGGAACAGAGATCGAGGATTCGCCGGGCCCCGGATCGCTCGAGCGCGCGCCGCAGCAGCGGTCCCGCGGGGTCGTACGCGCCCGCGAGGTTCACGCTGAACGCCAGAAAATCGGTCAACGCGTCGCGCAGCGACGCCGGACAAGCGGCGAGATCGTGGATCTCGACCAGGTGCAGGCGCATGATGGCAAAGTTAGATTTCGCGCCCTACCATGGACAACTTCGAGCTGCCACGGCTCTTCCGGGAACGCCCCGCCGGCCACAACTACTTCGAGCTGATCCGCGTCCCCGCGATGTCGGCGGGTCTCTACGTGCTCCAGCCCGGCGAGCCCGACAAGCAGGAGCCGCACCGCGAGGACGAGCTCTATTACGTGGTCGGCGGTCGAGCCACGATCCGCGTGGGCACCGAAGACAAGCCGATCGCGCCGGGAACGGCGATCTTCGTGCCGGCCGGCGTCGAACACCACTTCCACTCCATCACCGCCGAGCTGCAGGTTCTCGTCATCTTCGCCCCCGCTGAAACCCCGATCGCGACATGAGTCTCCGCACCACGCCGTTTCATTCCCGCACGGCGCCGTTGTCGGAGGGGCAAGCCTGGCGGCGCTGGGCCGGCTACGTCGTCGCGAGCTCCTACGAGCTCTCCCACGACCGCGAATACCACGCGATCCGCAACTCGGCGGCGCTGTTCGACGTGTCGCCGCTCTATAAGTATCTCATCACGGGCCGCGACGCCCGCCGGTTGCTCGACCACGTCGTCACCCGAAACGTGGCCAAGGCCAAAGTCGGTCAGGTGCTCTACACGCCCTGGTGCGACACCGACGGCAAGCAGATCGACGACGGCACGATCTCGGTGCTCGACGAACAGACGTTTCGCATGACGTCGGCCGACCCGACGCTGCGCTGGCTTCATCTCAACGCCTCGGGCCTGGACGTGCAAATCGCGGACGTGTCCGACACTACCGCCGCCGTGTCGTTACAGGGACCGAGCGCGCGAGAAATTCTCCAGCTCGCCGCCGAGCGCGATCTCGGCGCGCTCAAGTACTTCCGCCTGACGAGCGCGAAGATTCGCGGCATTCCGGTCACCATCTCCCGCACCGGCTATACCGGCGACCTCGGCTTCGAGGTCTGGGTGGACTCGGGCCGAGCCGTCGCGCTGTGGGATGCGCTCATCGAAACCGGGACGCCGTACGGTATCACCCCCGCCGGCATGCTGGCGCTCGACGTCGCGCGCATCGAAGCGGGCCTGCTGCTCATCGAGGTCGACTACTTCTCCTCGCGCCATGCCCTGATCGAGTCGCAGAAGTCGTCCCCGCTCGAGCTGGGACTCGCCTGGACCGTGGCGACCGACAAGGAGCGCTACAATGGACAGGCCGCGCTCGACGCGGAGCGTTCGCGCGGACCGGAATGGCAATTCACCGGACTGACGGTCGACTGGGACTCGCTGGAGCAGCTGTACGCCGACGTGGGCCTCCCGCCGCGGCTCCCGACGCAGGCGTGGCGCGCGAGCGTGCCGATCTACGACCGCGGCGGGCGCAAGCAGATCGGCTACGCGACGAGCGGCGGCTGGTCGCCGCTGCTCAAGCAGTACATGGCACTGGCGCATCTGGGATCCGAGCACAAACCGGGGACGGACGTGCGGATGGAGCTGACCGTGGAGCACCGGCGCAAGCAGGCGAAGGCGGTGTTGACGCCCCTGCCGTTCTTCAACCCCGAACGGAAGCGCGCGTGAAGCAATACGACGCGATCATTATCGGCGGCGGGCACAACGGCCTCGTCACCGCAGCCTATCTCGCGCGCGCGGGCAAGTCGGTGCTGGTGCTCGAGCGGCGGCCGCGCGTCGGTGGCGCCGCGGTGACCGAAGAGATCTTCCCCGGCTTCAAGTTCTCGATGTTCTCCTACGTCGTGTCGCTGCTCCGTCCCGAGATCATCCGCGACCTCGACTTGCCGCGGCACGGGCTGCACATCCTGCCGCTCGAGAGCACCGTCACACCGATGGAAAACGGCAACTACCTCGCCGCCTGGGCTGACCACGATGAGAGCCGGCGCGAGCTCTACCGCCATTCGCCGCGCGATGCCGAAGCGTACGACGAGTACGGCCACCTCATGCACTTCATGGCCCGGGCGGTGAAGCCGATCCTCAGCATGGTCCCGCCCGATCCGACGTCGTTCGCCCCCGGCGACCTCGCCGGTCTGCTCAAGCTCGGCAGGCATTTCCGCGGCCTGGGCGGCGAGCGGCTGCACGCGCTCGTGAAGCTGATGACGATGAGCTCGGCGGATTTCCTGGACGAGTGGTTCGAGACCGACGTCCTCAAGGCGACGAAGTCGGCCAGCGGAATCATCGGGACGTTCCTCGGGCCCCGTTCGCCGGGCACCGCCTACGTTCTCCTTCATCATTACATGGGGGAGCTGGACGGCGTGTTTCGCGCCTGGGGCTTTGCCAAGGGCGGCACGGGCGCCGTCAGCGAGGCGATTGCGTCGGCCGCGCGCAGCTTTGGCGCGGAGATCCGCTGCAATGCCGGCGTCAGCAAGGTCATGGTCAAGAACGGACGCGCGCTCGGCGTGGCGCTGGAGAACGGCGACGAGTTGCGCGCGAGCACGGTCGTGTCGAGTCTCGATCCGCGCCGCACGTTTCTCCAACTCCTTGAGAGGGGCGACCTTCCTGACGACCTCATCGGTGACATTCACCGTTTCAAGTTCCGCGGCTCTTCGGGCAAAGTGAATCTCGCGCTGTCAGGCCTCCCGAAATTCGCCTGCATGCCCGACGGCGGCCCGGGAGGTCGGCTCCATCGCGGCGCCGTCTCGATCAGTCCGAGTCTCGATTACGTGGAGCGGGCCTACGACGACGCGAAGTACGGTGAGTTCTCGCGCCGTCCCTACATGGACATTGTCTTCCCGTCGATGATCGATCCCGGCATGGCGCCGCCGGGCAAGCACGTGATGTCGATCTTCGTGCAGTATGCGCCCTACACCCAGAACGGCGGCTGGACCGACGCCAGGCGCGAGGAATTCGGCGACGCGGTGGTGAACACGGTCGAGCAGTTCGCGCCGGGCTTCAAGTCGTTGATCCTGCATCGCCAGGTGATCACGCCGCTCGATATCGAGCGGATCACCGGGTTGTCGGAGGGCAACATCTTTGCCGGCGAGCTGGCGCTGCATCAGCTGTTCTTCCTGCGGCCCGCGCCGGGCTGGGCGAAGTTCACGACGCCGGTGCGCGGGTTCTATCAGGCCGGCTCCGGCACGCATCCCGGCGGGGGGATCATGGGCGCGTCCGGCCGTCTCGCGGCCATGACGATCCTGAAGAACGGCACATGAAGTACGATGCGATCGTCATCGGCGCCGGCGCCAACGGGCTCGTCACCGCGCACTACTTGGCGCGCGCGGGCAAGCGCGTGTGCGTCGTCGAGCAGCGCGACGTCCCCGATACGTCCGCCGACATCGGGTGGATTCCCGACGTCGTCATTCGCGACCTCGGTCTTTCCGGCGCCGGGCTGCGCATCGCGGAGCCGGACCCGTGGATCACCGCGCCACTGCCCGCCGGCGGTACGCTGGAGCTCTCTCGCGACCTCCGGCGATCGACGGAAGCGATCCGGCGCATCAGCCCGAAGGACGCCGAGCAGTGGCCGGAATTCTGCGGGCGCATGCACACGCTCGCCGGGGTGCTGCAGCGCCTCTATCTGGCTCCCGCGCCGGACATCGAAGCGACGGACGCGCGGGAGCTCTCGCGCATCGCGGGGTTGGGGCTGTACGTGCGCCGGCTGGGCAAGCAAACGGTCATCGACCTCGCGCGCATCCTGCCGATGTCGATCGCGGAGTTGTTGGACGACTGGTTTGAGAACGACACGCTCAAGGGACTGCTCGGCGCGCTCGGCATCTGGCATTTGAAACAAGGGCCGCGGGCCGGCGGCACGGCATTCAACTTCCTGCACCATCACGTCGGTTCCCGGCTCGGTGTGTTCCGACCGGCCCGCTCCAACATGACGCAGGCCCTGTCCACCATCTCCGGCGTCGAGATGCGGCGCGGCGCACATGCCACGGTCCTGGCCAAGAACGGCCGCGCGACGGGCGTGATGCTGGACCAGGATGGTGAGACGATCGCTGCCCCGCTCGTCATCTCGAGCGCCCCGCCCCGCGCGACGCTCGAGCCCGTCGCGCTCGAGCTCGATCCCGAGTTCGCTCGAGCGGTCAGGAACATCAAGGCGCGCGCGGTCGTGGCGCGTGGGTCACTGTCCGTGGGAAGCCCTCCACCCTACTCGACGCTGTGCATCGCGCCGTCGCTCGACTATCTGGAGCACGCCTACGACGATGCCAAATACGGCCATGACTCCGCGGCGCCGTACGTGGAGGTGCAGCGCACCGACGGCAGAGTTGAGCTCCACGTCCAATACGTGCCGCCGGGACAGCACGAGAAGCTCGCCGCGACCGTTGCCCAGGTGCTTCAGGTCCAGCCAAGCCAGGTGCAGCTCCAGCCCGCCGAGGAGAGCCTCTACCATGGCGAGCTCACTCTCGACCAAATTCTCTTCATGCGTCCCGTCCCCGGCTGGAGTCGCTACCGCATGCCCATCGAGGGGCTCTACCTCTGTGGCTCAGGGACGCATCCGGGTGGCGGCTTGCCGGGTGCGGCCGGCCGGAACGCGGCGCGCGCGATCCTATGACATTCCTCAAGACCGTTGAGAGCTATCGTCAGGGCGCGCGCACCCTGCCCGGCCGTTACTACACGTCCGCCGAGGTGTTCGCCGAGGAGCAGGAGCGAGTTTTCGCCCGCCACTGGATCTGCGTCGGCCGCGACTCGGCGCTGGAGCAGCCGGGCGACTACTTCGTCGCCCGGGTCGCCGGTGAGAGCATTATCGTGCTGCGCGACCAGTCAGGGGAGCGGCGCGCGTATTACAACGTCTGCCGCCACCGCGGGACGCGCCTGTGCGAAGCGGCCTCAGGTCATCTGTCCGAGACGATTCAGTGTCCGTATCACGCGTGGACATATGCATTGGACGGCCGGCTGATCGGCGCGCCGCACATGAATGAAGTCGAGGGATTCGACAAGAAGAGCTACCCGCTGCATCGCGTCCCGCTCGCCGAGTGGGAAGGATTTTTGTTTGTCAACCTGGATCCGAGCGTCGACACCGCGCAGTGGTTCGCGCCGCTCAGCGGACGGTTCTCCCGCTACAACCTGCCGTTGCTCACGACGGTGCGGCGCATCGAATACGACGTGCGCGCCAACTGGAAGCTGATCCTGCAGAATTACAATGAATGCCTGCACTGCCCCACGATTCATCCCGAGCTGTCGACCAAGCTGCCGTACACGAGCGGCGCGAACGACCTGATCGAAGGTCCGTTCCTCGGGGGCTACATGGAGATCAAGGCGCCGAACGAGAGCGCGACCATGACGGGCCGCGCGTGCGCGTTGCCGCTCGGGAAGCTCGACGGGACCGATCAGCGGCGTGCGTTCTACTACGCGCTCTTCCCGAGCATGATGCTGAGCCTGCATCCCGACTACGCCGTCTTCTATACCGTGTGGCCGAAATCGGCAAACGAGTCGCGCGTTGTCTGCGAATGGATGGTGCATCCCGACGCGCCGCGCGCCACCGGCTACAACATCCACGATGCGGAAGAGTTCTGGGATCGCACCAACCGCCAGGACTGGCACATCTGCGAACAGAGCCAGCTCGGCATCAGCTCGCGCGTGTACGCGCCCGGACCGTACTCGCCGCGCGAAAGCATTCCCGCCGCGTGGGACCGGACGTATTTGAGGGCCCTTGAAGGGTCTTAACGCGGTGCTGCAGGAAGTCGCGGAACGCCTCAAGGACAACTATCCATATGGCGATCCGCTGTACGCGGGGCAGATGCTCAAGCCGCCGCACGCGGTCGCCCGCCGCGCCTACGAGATGGCGCTCAAGATCAATCCCAACAACCACGCGCTCGACGGCGGCCGCGCCAGCTCGGCGATGGAGAAAGAAGCCGTCGCGGCGCTCGCGCAGATGATCGGGTGGGACATTCACCTGGGGCATCTCTGCAGCGGCGGGACGATGGCGAACCTCGAGGCGCTGTGGGTTGCCGGCCAGCTGCATCCCGGCAAGGCCATCGTCGCTTCGACGCAGGCGCATTACACGCACCAGCGGATCGCCGGCGTGCTCGGCCTGCCCTTCGAATCGATTCCGTGCGATCGCGCCGGACGAATGGACATCCCGGCGCTCGAGCGCCGGCTCGCGGCGGGCGGCGTCGGCACTGTCGTGGCGACGATGGGGACGACGGCGACCGGCGCCGTGGATCCACTTGCGGCCATCGTCGACATGCGCCGCCGCTTCGACTTCCGAATCCACGCGGACGCGGCGTACGGCGGGTACTTCGTGCTCACCGACAACCTCACGGACGAAACGCGGCTCGCGTTCGAGCTCGTGCGCGAAGCCGCCTCGGTCGTGATCGATCCGCATAAGCACGGGTTGCAACCCTATGGTTGCGGGTGCGTGCTGTTTCACGATCCTGCGGTAGGCCGGCTGTACTACCACGACTCGCCATACACCTACTACACGTCCAGCGACATGCACCTGGGCGAGATCTCGCTGGAGTGCTCACGCCCCGGCGCAGCCGCGGTCGCGCTCTGGGCAACGCAGCGGCTGTTGCCGCTCGTGCCGGGTGGAGAATTCGCAAAAGGACTCGCCGCGGGCCGCGCCGCGGCACTGGATCTCTATCGGCGCATTCGCGCCGACCAACGCTTCGTCACCGGCGCGGCACCCGAGCTCGACATCCTCGTCTGGGCGCCACGAGCCAAACGCATGAGCGATGCGTCAGCGCTGTCGCAGCGGATTTTCGACGAAGCGGCGCAGCGCCAGCTTCACCTGGCGCTCGTGACGCTTCCGGTTCACCTGATTGATGTGCAGGAGATGCAGCGCGACCGCGATACGATCATCTGCCTGCGCTCGGTGCTCATGAAGCCGGAGCACCAGGCGTGGGCTGACAAGATCTGGACGATCCTCGACGCCGCGACGACCGCGTCGCTCGCGAAGCGCTAGTCGATCAGGCCGCTCGACAGCCGGATAATCAGATTCCGGCCGGGATCGTACGCAAACTCCTTGTAGCGACTCAGGAAGCTCTTGTAGCGCTCATCGAGCGCATTGCGCAGCGAGATGTCGAGCCGCATGTCCCGCCCGAACAGCCGCAGGTCCGTGCCACCGCCGAGGTTCAGGAGCGTGTACCCCTCGGTGGGAACGTCGAGCGGGTTGAGCCGCGTTGGCGTCGCGTAGTTATCGACCTCGACGCTGAGGCGGTCGCGCCACGCGACCGACACCGCCGCGCGACGCGGCGGGAGCAGCGGCAGCGGCTCGTGCGCCGCGAGGTTGGTGCCGCCCACTGCCTCGAGGCGACCGCGCGCCACAAATCCCCGCGCGATCTCCGCCTCGACCGAGGCTTCGGCGCCCAACATCTCGGCTTCCGCCTGGGTGTACTGGTAGACGCGCAGAGAATCGATGAACGCAGCCGTCGGCGTGACGTAGATGAAGTCGGACAGCTTGTTGTAGTACGCGGAGATCTCGAAGCGGACCCGGCGGTCGTTCCAGCGCAGCCCGAGGTCCACATCGCCGCCGACTTCAGGCTTCAGCGCGGAGTCGCCGAGCTCGTAGAGCGCCTCGCCGATGTGCGGCCCGTTGGCGAACAGCTCGAACAATGTCGGCGCGCGCCAGGCGCGTCCCACATTCAACGTCAACGATACGGGGGAGGCGGGCATGAAGACCACGCCCACATTTCCCGACCAGGCCTGCGCATTGCGATCCTGCGCCGCGACGCCCAGCGAATCATTCTGGTGGGCGCTGAGCCGCTGCGCGTCCCCGCGCAGGCCCGCGAGTACAGCCCAACGGCCGTTCGCGAGACTCCAGCGCTGCAACGCAAACGCGGCGGCCGAAATCGTACTCGCGTCTGGAACGATCGGCTCGCGCCCACTCGCATCGTTGGTCTGTCCGATGCCCGTCATCCCGAATGTCGTGCCGCCGCGATGCAGGAGCAGATCGAGTGAGGCGGTCTTGAGCTGCAGATTGAACGCCTCGGACTCCGTGCCGGTCGAGTCGTCCGACACCTCGATCAACGAATGGGCCTGCAGCTGGCCCTTGCCCTCCAGCCGCCATGCTCCCCCACCCAAGGGACGCTGGCCGGTGATCTGAATCCGGTTGTCGCCGGCTTTGCGCTCCGGGCCGCCCGCTTCACCCGGGGCCGCGTTGGCCTCGAGCAACTTGAACTCGCCGCCGTAGTGCACGACGCGGAACGTCAGGTTGCTGCCCGACGCCCAGCGCCAGCCGCCGGTCGCGTCGCCGTTGAGCGCACCGAAGCCCGTGTTGTCGAGCTCACCGTCCGGAGTATGCAGATTGCTTGAGCCGCGGCCGATCGCATTGACGCGCCAGCCGAAATTGCGCGTTGCGCCCTCGGCCTGTCCCGCGGCCGCCACTTCGACGTTGTTCGTCGCACCCGAGAGCATGAACCCGGCACGCGTGAATCCGGCGCCGCCGCCCGCGTCCGGGAGCTGGTCCGGAATTACGTTGATCACACCGCCGACGGCGTCGGAGCCGTACAACACGCTCGCCGGCCCGCGAATCAGCTCGATGCGGCGCACGAACGCCGTTTCGACTGACGGCCCGTCTTCATCGCTCCACGAGTAATCCTCCAGCCGGCTGCCGTTCTCGAGCACCAGCACGCGCGGCCCGCCAAAGCCGCGAATCACCGGCTTCCCGATCTGCATGCCCGTGCTGATGGCGCGCGCGCCCGGCAACGCCTCCACAACGTGCGCCAGCGAGACGCCCTGCGCGTTGCGGAGCTCGGCGCCGGCGAGCGCGGTGACCGGCAGTGGCGAGCTCTGCGATGGCAGCGGTTGTCGCGTGGCCGTGACCGTCAGCGGCTCGAGCTGGAACGCGCTCGGCGTGAGCATGATCTGGAGCTCGGCGGGCGTCGCGGCGGCCACCACGATTTCGCGCACGACGGGCGCATAGCCGTGACGCCGGACCGCGAGCGTGTACCGCCCCGGTGCGACGCTCAGCCGAAACGTCCCATCCGCGGATGTCGTGACGCTGGTGCCGAGCTCGGCAACTTCGATGATGGCCTGGGGAATAGCGTGGCCGGCGGTGTCCACGATCCGGCCGGTCACAGTGTCCGCGGGCAGAACCAGAATGGATAAGAGCAATGTGAACATGGCCAAAAAAATAGTTGATGGGGACTGGCACTGAATAGGGTCGCCATGGTAATTAAAGCCCCCATGACCGGCTGGCTCTCCGACTGGGCAAACCTGCTCCTGCGCTGGGCACACTTCATCGCCGGCATCGCCTGGATCGGCAGCTCCTTCTACTTCATATGGCTGGATCGCGCGCTCGCGCCGCCGGAGACGCCGAAACCAGGAGTCGAAGGCGACCTGTGGATGGTGCACAGCGGCGGGTTTTACCAGGTCGAAAAGCGCCGCCCTGGGCCGGGAGAGGTCCCGCCCGTGCTGCACTGGTTCAAATGGGAAGCGATGTTGACGTGGCTCACGGGGATCGCGCTGCTGACTCTCGTCTTCTATCTGAGCAGCGCCTATCTGCTGGACCCCGGCGTCTCGCGGATCTCTCGGGGTGCCGCGATCGCGACAGGCATCGCGATCGTGCTGTTCAGCTGGCCGGTGTACGACGGCCTGTGGCGTTCTTCTCTCGCCCGGATGCCGGCCCTCGCGAACGCCATTTCGCTCCTGCTCCTCGGCGCCGTCACGCTCCTCGCATGCAGGCTCTTCTCCGGCCGGGCGGCCTTCATGCACGTGGGCGCCTTGCTGGGCACGATCATGGTTGCAAATGTGTGGCGGCGAATTCTTCCCGCGCAGCAGGAGATGCTCGACGCCACGCGCGCCGGCCGGCAGGCGGATTTCACGCTCGGCGAGCGGGCCAAGCAGCGCTCGGTCCACAACAGCTACGTGACGTTCCCGCTGCTCTTCATCATGCTGTCGAATCACTTCCCGGCGACGTACGCGAGTCCGGTCAACTGGCTCGTGCTGTTCCTGCTGTTCGTCGCGGGTGCGGTGGTGCGCCACGCGATGATCGGGCGCGGCCGCGGGGCGCGCTGGGCACTGGCGCCGGCAGGACTGGCGCTCGCCGGCGCGATCTTTTTCGCGACGCCTAAAGGCGCCGCGGCGCGCGCCGGCACGGCGCCGAGCGACTCGACGCCGTCATTCGCCGCGGTGCGCGTCGTAATCGCCCAGCGCTGTCAGCCCTGCCACTCGCAGTATCAGAGCGACCACACCTTTGGACCCGCGCCGGGCGGCGTCACCTTCGATTCGCCCGAAAGTGTGGCGCGGCTCGCCGAGCGCATCCGGATCCGCGCGGTCGAGACCAAAACGATGCCGCTCGCCAACAAGACCGGCATCACCGACGACGAGCGGGCGCTCCTCGGACGCTGGATTGCCGCGGGCGCGCCACTCAGGTAGTGCTCACTTCCTGGAGAGATCTGCCGTCGCCAAAAACCGCGGCGCCCGCCGCGGCTTGGCCGCCTGTTCGTACGCGTAGGCAAACTTGAGCAGCGTGGCCTCGGTCCAGGGCTTCCCAATGAACGACATCCCCACCGGCAAACCGAACGAATAGCTCGCGGGCACGGTGATGCTCGGATAGCCGGCGACCGCGGCGATGCTGGAGTTGCCGCCCGCCCCCGAGCAGTCGCCGTTGACCAGATCGATCAACCACGCCGGCCCACCGGTGGGCGCCACGATCGCATCGAGCTTGTCTTTCGCGAACGCGACGTCCACGCCTTCGACGCGCGACATGCGGCGGCAGTGCGCCAGCGCCTCGACGTACGCGTCGTCGGTCAGCGGCCCCTTCTCCTGCGCCTGCGTGAAGATCTCCTGGCCAAAGTACGGCATCTCCGTGTCCTTGTGGGCGTCGTTGAACGCGATCAAATCGGCGAGTGTCTTCATTGTGTTCCCCGCGCCGAGCCCTGAGAGGTAGCTGTTGAG
>Ga0134066_10000054_pt1 | contig 13607 bp, 14 predicted proteins | sample 15_taG_22_FD_94462 | JGI IMG/M metagenome (GOLD analysis project Ga0134066, IMG submission 94462) | Grasslands soil microbial communities from the Angelo Coastal Reserve, California, USA - 15_D_Rain_20cm_2_09212015 | ecosystem: Environmental > Terrestrial > Soil > Grasslands ... | reverse complement strand
GCGGCGGCGCGGTCCCGCTCATTACGACGGCCGTCTGGACGGCGACGCAGAACCTCGGCCTGACACTCGCGTATTCGATCGCGGTGCCGGCCGTGGCCCTGGTGCTCTCGATGTTTCTGATGCCCGAGACGCGCGGGATGCGGATCTGGGGAGACGGAGTCACCGCGCGCTGAACGCAAAAGAGCCGCCAGCGTTCGTCGGTGCATGGCGGCTCTAATGTGCGGAAGAGTTACGGGGTTGCTGGACCGCCGCCGGTTTTGCGCCACAGGATGGCGTGGTGGGACTAAACCTTTTTCGCCCACTCCTCACGCCGCTGCTCCACGCTGCGCACGAAGTCTTGCGGATGCTTGTGAAAATGCTGGGACAGCTGATCGCTGAATCCATACACCGCCCACGGCGCGCGCTGCTGCACGAACGCCAGCAGCTCGTGCACTTTCTTTTCCTTACCGGGGATCGTCGCCGTGCCGCCGGCGCACTGGACGATCGCCTCGTACGTCTTGCCGGTGGGGATGAAGTTCACGCTGTGCTTGGTGACTTTCTTGTACGCCCACAGCACGTCACCGAAGCGCAGCACGTTGAACGAAAAAAACGTCGAGCGCTGCAGATATTTGTTGCCCAGGCGCCAGCCACGCTTCGCCTTCAGCAGCGGATTGTCCCACTCATGCTCGGCTTCGAGCGCTACGCCCATCGGGTCGCCCCACGCCGCCAAGCGCCGGGCGAGCGGATGCCGCGCCGGATCACGCCATGCGCGCCACGCCGGCAGCGCCTGCCACACGAACAGCGCCAGGAACAGAATGCCGATCACGATCACGACGTAGCCGGGACGCCGGAACGAATCGCTGTCCAAATAGAAGGAATAGAAGCTCGAGCGGATCGAGCGCATCTCCTTCGTGTCGAACAGTTGATTCTCGAGGTCTTCGGGCCACGGCACGAGCTTGCCTTCCGCGCTGGGAGATGCGTTGTCCGCCGCGGTCCGCACCACGAGAAAATGATTGCCGATCGCTAGCGCGTTATAGGCGCTCGATTCCTCGCGGCTCGTCTCGACGCCGTTCTGCGTGTGGACGGTGTATTGGCGGAGGCCGGTATCGAGGACGCGGTTCCCGATCACGCGCGCGTAGTAGCGCGGCGCGGCCGTCACATCACGGATCGAATCGAGGTCGGCCTGCGTGAGCGCGTACGGACCGCCGACGAAATTGGCGAGGTAGCGATGATCGCTCGTGGCGGCCAGCACGCCGACGATCAGCGCGAGACTCCACGCGATCACCCGGCGCCGCGACACGATGCGAATCCGCTTGCTGATCCAGCCGTCCATGGGGCCCTCCGGAAGCAGGGGCCACACTATAGCGAACGGCTTTCGGCGAAGCTAGCATAGCGGCATGCGATACTCATCTCTCTGTGTGATTGCGCTCACGGTTGTGGCTGCGGGGGCCTGCAAGAAGGAGTCGGCCCCGCCCAAGGCCACGAGCGCCGGCGGCGTTCCCGACTTCCACAACCCAGCCGATCCCGGCTTCGCGCAGCAGGCGCCCGACAGCTTCCGCGCGCGCTTCGCGACGACCAGGGGCGACTTCGTGATCGCGGTGCACCGGGCATGGGCGCCGCTCGGCGCCGACCGATTCTACAACCTCGTGCGCTCGGGCTACTACGATGGCGTGCGGTTCTTCCGCGTCATTCCGGGCTTCATGGCGCAGTTTGGCCTGCATGCCGACACCGCGGTGACGTCCGCGTGGGCCGGCCGCGCGATTCCGGACGACCCGATGCGACGCTCCAATCAGCGCGGCATGGTGACGTTCGCGACCGCGGGGCCGGGCACGCGGACTACGCAGGTGTTCATCAATTACCGCGACAACAGCCGGCTGGATGGGATGGGCTTCGCGCCCTTTGGAGAAGTCGTGGAAGGCATGGGCGTCGTGGATTCCCTGTACGGCGGCTACGGCGAGGGCGCGCCGAACGGACGCGGCCCTCTTCAGGATCGGATTCACGTCGAGGGCGAGAAGTATCTCGCCCGTCAGTTCCCCAAGCTCGACAAGATCAAGAAAGCTACGGTCGAGTAGGTCCCCCCCGAGCCCCGCCGGTGAGCGCGCGCAGCCGGCCTTGCGCCTCGCCGTTCGTCGAATCCCGCTGCACCGCCTCGCGGAATGCAGCGATCGCGGCCGTCGTGTCCCCTTTCATCAGGTTGATGTTGCCGCGGAACGTCGCCGCGTTCGACGAGCCGGGGAATTGCTCCTCGTTGAGCTTCAAAATTGCAAACGACTCGTCGTACTTTCCCGCCCGCGCGAGCCGGAACGCGGCGACGTCGAGCGTGGGCTCGCCAAAATCGTAGGCCGCGCGACCGTAGTAGCGCTCGCGCAGCGCGCGATAGTCGCGTGTCGCGGAATCGACGCCCGAGCCTTGCGCCGTTTCCATGATCAGCTGCTCGAGCGGCATCGGCCGGCTGACGCCGCGATGACAGGTCTGGCAGGTGACCTCGACGTGGCTCGTCATCTGCGCGTGCTCGGGCAGTGTGTCGAGCCGCCGATTGATCTCTTCGACCATCCGCATCATCTGGCGCGCCGTGAGCTTGGTGCGCTTGTCGTCTTTGGCGAAATCGAACGACGAGAGCGGCTGGCCTTCCTGGCCGACATGGCAGAACGGGCACCGCACGCCCAGGGCGCCCGCGAAGTTTCGCATCATGCCGACGACCTGCATGACGGGCGTGTTTTTGGGGATGACCTTCACGTTGACGAGGGAATCAGGCGGGAATTTGCCGGCCTGCCCGAACACCGGCCCGGATAGACACACGAGCCCAGCCAGGAATAGGAGCGATCTCATGGCTGAGTTCTATCGCAGGATTGGAGATCCCGCCATAACGGCTTGGTCCTTCCCACGGAAGTCTGACGATGAAGCGATCTAACGCTGTCCTTTAGGACAGTGTCGGCCGAGCACACCCTTTAGGGTGTGAATCAACACGACGGGGCGCTCTTCTCACATCGCATGCCCACCGGCATGGTGCTGCTGCCGCTGGAACGCGAGAAACTCATGAATGGCCGCTACAGCAACCGTATCGCTACTCCGGATCCGTACCTCCCCACCTCGCGGCCGATCCGTGGCCTCGTAGCCGATCACCGCTCGCCGCTCCTTCATGACCTCGGTGCCCGGCACCTGCTGCGCGTGCACCTGGAACGGTTTCGAGAAGTCGCCGGCGCGGAACGCGGTCTCGATGTCGCGGATATGCGCGCGAATCGTACGGATCGCGGCGGTGTCGGACGGGTCATTGCGGTCCAGGACGACGCGGCCGCCGTCGGGCAGGTCCTCAAAGACGTGCGCCGACGTGTACTGATCGACCCCCATGACGTGCGCGCCGCGCTCCTGCATCGCCGCGAAGTCCGGGGTCGAGCGCTTGCAGCCCGCGCCTAGGAGCGATCCGACGAGACCGACGATTCCGAGCGATAACCGAGTCTGATGAATACGATCCATAGGGACGCGTTGAGGAGCAGGGCCAGCGCGGGCTGGACGAACGCCAGTACCGCGGCGAGGACGTAGATGGCCATCGATACGTAATACGTTCGCCGGATGTTGCGCACGACATCCGGCGAAACCTCAGCGCGCAGCAGGCGGCCGCGGACGATCGTGTTGAACAGCACGTTCCAGAACAGCGCATTCAGGACGAACGTCATACAGTAGAAGGTGACCGCGGCCCCGGCATCGGGCGTCGCGAGATTCGCGGCCAGCACCGCGGTCGGGAACGGGAGGAACGTGATGGTGAGCAGCAGCAGGCCATTGGCGAACATGAACGGATAGTTGACGCCGCGGACCATGCGCAGCAGCTCGTGATGATTGACCCACTCGATCAGAATGACCACGAAGCTCATCAGGAACGCAATGTAAGACGGCCACAGCGCGCGCAGCCCCGGCCAGAGGCCGCCCCCGCCCCCGCCCCCGCCGGCCGCGCCGTGCGGCACGCGGATCTCGAGGATGAGCAGCGTGATCGCGATCGCGAACACGCCGTCGCTGAACGCTTCGACTCGACTCGGATTCTCGTTCATAGCGCACAAAGATGCGTTTTGGGAGTAGATTCCGCTGCAACCAGAACAGGATGCGGGGTTTCATGATTCGCGGATTTTGCGCAATTCCCGTGGCGCTGATCGTGGCAGCGTGTGGCGGCAGTGATTCGAACGGCCCGGCGGCCGGCTTCGAGTGCCTTGGCCAGGCCCTTCCCACGACCGCCCCGGCGGCCATCAACGTCTCGGGCAGGATAACGGCCAACTTCACGTCTCCCTCACCCGTGCCTCATGCCTACGTGTACGCGTTTCGCCGCGGCGACAGCACGCACCTGGCGGGCGACACAACCGATACGATCGGCAACTACAGCTTGATGATTACGACCGGTGGAACGCCCGTCGATGGGTACATCACGGTATCGGACAGCAACAGGCACCTCGACACCTTCGCGTACCCGGCTGTGCCGCTCGCCGGTGGTTTCACGGAAAATGTGCTCATGGTCTCGAACACCGAGTTCGGGATCCTCGCGGCATCGGCCGGCATCACGCCCGTCGCAGGCGATGGATTCATCGGGATGGTGGTGCGGAACTGCCAGGGCGTGCCGATCGCCGGCGCGACGGTGAGCAGCAACCCCGCGGGCGAAGTGCGCTACAACGCCGGCGGGATCCCGAGCTCGACTGCGTCGTCAACCTCCGACGACGGCGTGGCCTACATTGCGAACGTGGTGCCGGGCAATGTGACCGTGATGGCGACCGGGAGCGGGCACACGCTGCGGCAGCACGTGGTCGCAACGCGGGCTAACGCGATTACGCTGACGGAGATCCAGCCGTAGAGCCTGCGTTCTCGGCGACGACCACCAGCTCCGGACAGCCGTCCACGACCGCCCCGCGCGCGAAGTCGCCGTACATCTCGCGCACGCGAAATCCCGCGCGCGCCAGCAAGTGCCGCAGCTCGGTGGCGAGGTACCAGCGCATCTCGAACGCCTGGACGTAGCGCTCCCCGTCCACGTAGTAGATCAGCTCCGCCTCGCTCACCTGATCAAGCCAGCGCACGCGCGCGATACGGTACGTCCGTCGCAGCGCGCGCCCGTCCGGCAGCCGCTGCTCGGGCGTGTCTTCGCGCTCGACGCCGTCGTGGCCGACGAGCATATCGAACCGGGGATTGAACACGTCGAAGATCAACCGGCCGCCCGGCGCCAGATGGTTGGCAACTCTGGTGAGGAACTTGAGCTGGTCGTCCACCGTGAGGAGATGCTGCACCACGCGAAACGGGGCGATGATCAGCGGGAACACCGCGCCGAGGTTGAACTCGCGCATATCGCCCTGCGTGAGCCGCACGCGCCCCTGCACTGCGGCGGATTCCGCGGCGAGCTTCGCGCGGCAGCGGTCGAGCATCGCAGGCGAACCGTCGAGCCCGGTGATGGCGCCCCCCGCGCGCGCGATGGGCAACAGGATTCGCCCCGTGCCGCACCCGACTTCGAGCACCGCGCCGCGCGTCCGTTTCGCCTCGGCCACATAGAAATCGACGTCCTGCCGCGCCGCATACAGCGGCACGCTGTCGTACAGCACACCGAAATCGGGGATCGCGTCATAGGCGGACGTCACGAGCCGATCTTGATCGTCAACACCCGCCCAGCGCGAGAGACCACGGCCTTCGCGGCGCGCAGCGAGACGAGCGGCGACTCCACCCGTATCCCGCCGTCCGCTCCGGGAGTGACCACGACCGTCGAGTCCGCTCCAATGACCGCGCGCAGCGTCTGCGTGTTGCCATCCTGCAAGACCGGCGTGTTGAACGTCGCCTGAAAATCGCCGGCGCACGCCTGGAGCCACCTGGTGTGCAGCACGACGCCGGGTTCGACTTGCAAGAGATTCTGGGGATCGAGGCCGCACATGCCGAGGTAGCGTCCCCGCACCATGACGACGAGCTGGACGCCGGGAGCGCCGAGCGCGCTGTCCACCTGCGCGCGCCGCACCGCGCGCAGGCCGGCCACATTCGAGTCGGCCGCGGTGCGCAGCTTCGCGATGACGAACGTCGATTCGGCCTGGCGGCGCAGCGACAGCTCCTGCGCGCGATAGCCCGAGGCGTCCGCGAGCGCGTCCTGCACCGTGAGATTCTGATTGACCAGCCGGGCTTTCCACGCCGGACCTTCGAGCTGATCGAGCAGCTGCCCAATCGCCGGGCCCGTGGCGTAGTAGCGCAATCGAATCGAGAGCGTGACGTCCTCGGTCAGCTTGTGCAGGCCCGTGAGTTTGTCCGTCACCATCCGCGCGGCGCCGCCCCGGTCGGGAAAATCGGACCGCCGCGCCGCGAGCTGCACCGCACGAACCAGCGTGTACTCCGCGAGTCCCTCATTCAACTCCGCGAGCTGCTCGAACTCCGTGACCTCGGAGCCGAGCGCGCGCTGACGCGCTTCACGGACGGCGAGAAACTGCCGCGCCAGTTTGCGGCGCTGCTCTTTGCTGGTGGCGCGACCCGCCGCTTCCAGAATGCGTCCCTCCAACGCCATGCCCGCTTCGTTCTGCGGATCGAAGACGGGGTAGCTCGTCACGAGCATCGCGTTGTCCTGCTGGCCGAAGCGCGTCCCTTCTTTCCGCGAGGCGGCCTCAAACACGTGAAACGCCTCGTGCGTCGTGAGGCCCACGAGCATGGCGATGCTCTGCGAATCGCTGACGGTGACCTGAGCCGTGGGCCTGCCCGCGAGCGTCGTGCCCGTGCTCGCGGCCCCGCGATCGGCAGAGGACTTCCAGCCGGCGTGCGACACCCCCTCGATCGGGAGAAACCCCGGCGGCAGCTCGCCCACCCATCCCAGCAGCAGGGTGCCCTCATCACGCACGACGTAGAGCACCGGAATCGTGTCGGGACGAAAGCCGGGCCAGATGGAGTCGCCCATCTCGTGGCCCAGTCGGACGACCCAGTCGTGCGCGGTCGTGAGGCGCGACGTGTTTTGCGGCGGTCCCTGCACGACGACAGCGAGCGTGAGCGCAACGAAAAACAAAGTCTGGCTCCGGACGAAAATGGTGAGGCTAGGCTAGCAACTAGCCAGGTGCGAAACAAGACCGTAGCGTAGGCTCATGCGCACTCCCCTGATTCTGTCGGCGATTCTCTGCATCCCCGCCGGTCTCCTCGCTCAGGACGCGGGGACTCGGCTCCTGCGTCAACCGACGGTGAGCGCCACGCAGATCGCGTTCGCGTACGCCGGCGACATCTGGGTCGCGCCCAAGGGCGGCGGCGACGCCAAACGATTGACGAGCTTCCCCGGCACCGAATCGAACCCGCACTTCTCGCCGGACGGCAAGCAGATCGCGTTCAGCATGCAGTACGGCGGCAACACCGACGTCTACGTGATCGACGCGGCCGGGGGCGAGGCGACACGGCTCACGTGGCATCCGTGGCCCGACGTCGCGCACGGCTGGACGCCCGACGGCAAGCGCATCCTGTTCAGCAACGGCGGCCTGCACGCGCCGGTCGTGGGTGTCAATCAACTCTGGACGGTCGCGGCGACCGGGGGGACGCCCGAGCGGATTCCGCTCCCCGACGGATTGCGCGGCAGCTACTCCCGGGACGGCACGCAGCTCGCCTACGAGAAGACCACGCGCTGGGACGTCGAATGGCGCAACTATCGCGGCGGCCAGACGCACCCGATCTCGATTTACACCATCGCCACGCAAGCCGTCGATACGTTGCCCTCGAACGGCTCGCTCGATCTCTGGCCGGTGTGGATGGGCAACGCGATCTACTTCATCTCCGACCGCGATTTCGACGCGAACATCTGGAAGTACGATCTCGCCACCAAGCAGGTCACCCAGCTCACGCATTACAAGGATTACGACGTCAAGACGATGGATGCGAGCAACGGCGTCGTCGTCTACGAAGAGGCGGGCTATCTGCATCAGCTCGATCCCGCGACCGGCACGGATCGCCAGCTCGAGATCACCTGCCGCGGCGACCTGCCGTGGGCGCAGCCGCGCTGGGTGAACGCCGCGCCGTGGATCGAGACCGCGTCGCTGTCGCCGAGCGGGGCTCGCGCGTTGTTCTCGGCGCGCGGCGAAGTCTTTTCCGTGCCGGCGCAAAAGGGCGACGCGCGCAATTTGACCCGCACGCCCGGCGCCGCCGAGCGCACGCCCGTGTGGTCACCGGACGGCAAGCAGGTCGCATGGTTTTCCGATGCGAGCGGCGAATACCGACTGATGATCGGCAGCCAGGAAGGCCTGGCCGCGCCGCGCGAGATCAAGTTCGACAAGCCGACCTTCTTTCACACCGCTGACTGGTCGCCCGACGGCAAGTATATCGCGATCACCGATGAGGGACTGAATCTCCTGCTTGTCGAAGTCGCCACGGGCAAAGTCACGCGGATCGACGGCGACACCTACGCGCATCCGGAGCGGACGTTCGAGCCGTCGTGGTCGCCGGATTCCAGGTGGCTCGCGTATGCGAAGCGCCTGCCGTCGCAGTTTCACCAGCTGATCGCCTACTCGATCGTCGAGAAGAAGACCGTCCCGCTGACCGACGGTCTGTCGGACGCCGTGAGTCCGGTATGGGACGCGGGCGGCAAGTACCTCTATTTCCTCGCGAGCACCGACTTCGGGTTGTCGAGCGGCTGGCTCGATCTCAGCTCCTACCCGATGCGCACGCGCCGCGGCGTCTACCTCATGGTGCTCGCCGCCGACACCCCCTCGCCGCTGCTGCCCGAAAGCGATGAAGAAGCGAAGGACACGACGGCGGGCGTGGACACGACCAAGACGAAAGCCAAACCCGACTCCGCAAAGCGCGTGAGCGTGCGCATCGATCGCGCGGGACTCAGCCAGCGCATCCTCGCACTCGGCATGCCGGTGCGGTCGTACACCGCGCTCGCCGCGGGCGCGACCGGCGTCGTCTTCGTCGCCGAGGCGGTCGAGAATCAGCCGGGCACGAGCTTGCATCGCTACGATCTGAGCAAGCGCAAGACGGTGGATTTCGCGTCGCCCGTCGCGCGCTTCAGCCTGTCGAACGACGGCAAGAAGCTCCTGTATCAGTCGGGCGACAACTGGATGATCGTCGGCACCGACGAACCGCCGAAGCCCGGCGACGGCAAGATCACGGTCGACTTGCAGATGCGGCTCGATCCGCCGGCCGAGTGGCGCCAGATCTTCCGGGAAGCCTGGCGGTTCGAGCGCGATTACCTGTACGTGCCGAATCTGAATGGCGCCGATTGGGACAAAGTCTGGACGATGTACGAGCCGTGGCTGAAGTACGTCGGCCACCGCTCCGATCTCACCTACATGCTCGACCTGCTCGGCGGCGAGCTGTCGCTCGGCCACACCTTCACCTGCTGCGGCGACACGCCGGCGATCGACACCGTGAAGGTCGGGATGCTCGGCGCTGATTTCGTGGTGGACCAGGGACGCTATCGCTTCAAGCGGATCTTCACCGGCGAGAACTGGAATCCCGAGCTGCGCGCGCCGCTCTCGGCGCCCGGCGTGAAAGCGCGCACGGGCGATTACCTGCTGGCGGTGAACGGCACGGAGCTGCGGCCGCCCACGAGTCCGTACGCGGCGCTCGAAGGCACCGCGGGCCGGCAAACGGTGCTGCGGCTCAACGACAAGCCGACGCTCGACGGCTCGTGGAGCGTCACCGTCGTGCCGGCGAACGATGAGGACGACCTGCGGACGCGGGCCTGGGTCGAAGACAATCGCCGCCTGGTGGACTCACTCTCCAAGGGCCGGCTGGCCTACGTCTGGCTGCCCAACACCGCGGGCAATGGCTTCGATTATTTCAATCGGTACTACTTCGCGCAGCAGGACAAGCAGGGCGTGATTCTGGATGAGCGCTTCAACGGGGGCGGCTACATCGCCGATTATTTCGTCGATATCCTCGCGCGGAATCTGCGCGGCTACTTCAACAATCCCGTCGGCGAGCGCCGGCCGTGGACCGAACCGATCACCGGCATCTTCGGACCGAAGGTGATGCTCGTGAACGAGTACGCCGGATCGGGCGGCGACATGCTGCCCTTTCTGTTCCGCGAAATGAAGCTGGGACCGTTGGTGGGGACGCGGACCTGGGGCGGGCTCGTGGGGATCTGGGACGTGCCGGGATTGATCGACGGCGGCTTCATCACCGCGCCGCGCGGCGGCTTCTTCAACGTGGCAGGCCAGTGGGACGTCGAGAACAAGGGCGTGACGCCCGACATCCCCGTCGCCCAGACCCCCGCGCTCGTCGCGCAGGGGCATGATCCGCAACTCGAGCGCGCCGTGCAGGAGGCGCTCAAGCTCCTGGACGCGAATCCGGTGAAGTTGTTGCCGGAGCCGGCGCCGCCCGTGCGGGTGAAGCGGCCCTAGAGCTTGAGGGTCTTGCCGTCCGTTCGGATCCAGCTGATCACGGGAATGGAATCGAGCAGGGCGGGCAGAAACTTTTGCCGCGCGAACGACTGCGCGATCTCACGGTCGAGGTCCTCGATGCCGGAGCTGCGGAGGATGTCCGTTCTCATGACGTCACCGATCTCCGAGAGCGTGGCCTGGACCGTCACGCGCACCGGATGGCCCCCGTTGGTCGGCGGCCGGTCCTCGGCATGGACGTCGAAGCGCAGGATGTCCTGCGCTGTGCTGATCATTTCCGGCGGGCAGTACTGCGCGCGTTCCACGGCCATCGCGCCACCGGGGCGGACGCGCACGCGCACGGCCCACGCCTCTTCCGCCCGCTGCGGTTCCACCGTACGCCTGAAGACGGCGAGCGCCTGAGGGAACGAGTCCACGACCGCCGGCTCCATGAGCCGCACCACCTGCACCGAGTCCATGATACTGACGACGCTGAATAAGACCCCGGTGGCGGGCAGCGGCCGGCTGGCGAACGCCGCGGCGGCCTCGGCGGAGTCGAGCAGGCTGCTCACCGGCGGCAGTTTGTTCGGCCGCTCCGCGACCCGGCACTTCTGCTGGTGCTGGGCACCGAGCGTCGGGGTCAGAAACAGAACCAGTACCGCGAGGATCGGAAGAGATCGCATATCCTGCCTCCTTAGCGAATCCAGTGGATGGCGCCGTGCAACGCCGGCGCCGCTCCTTCGCAGTGCTGCTCAAATCGCATATCGACGGCCTTCAAACTATCGGCATGATAGGTCACGTTGTCCACCGTGAACCAGCCGTGCAGGGTGTCGCAGCCGCGCCCCGCGCCCCACCACAGGACGCCGCCTTTCGTAGGGTTGTTGAATCCATACCTCGTCAAGTCGCCATATAGCCCGGGGCGCAGCGCGTGCAGCGAGCTCATGGCCAGGAAATAGCCGTACCACTCCGGATTCCCCGCGACCACGACGCTCAAAAAGCCGTCGATGCTGCGCACCGTGACCGTGGAGTCCGGTGTGTAGGTGTAGGTCTGGCCGGCCCCCACCCAGTCGTTCGTCTCGCTTTCGAGATAGATGTAGTTGCCGGTGGCGGGAGTGACACCAGGCGCGGGCGCCCACAGTCCCTGGGGCACAGGATACACCGGTCCCGCCGGCTGGGTCGTGTCGGCCGAGTCCCAGTGCAGCGTGCCGTGCAGCGCCGGCGCGTTGCCCTGACAATGCTGCTCGAAGCTCAAGTCGATGGCCTCGAGCGTCGTGGCGTCGTAGCGCACGTGGTCGATCTTGAAGAAGCCGGTCACCGCGGTGCAGCTGCGGCCCTGGCCGAACCAGTCGAGGCCGCCCTTGGCGGGATCGTTCAGCGGATACAGTGCCAATCCGTCGTAGCGGCCGGTATCGAGGAAGGGCTTCGAGAGGGGCGTCATGAAGTCGCCGCTCCAGCCTTCGTCACCGTTCACCCTGACGGCGAGGTGGCCGCCCGTACCCGTGACCCTGATGATGGCGTTCGCCTGGGTGTATTCGTAGCTCCGCCCCGCGCCGATGTAGTCGCCGGCGTCGCTGTGCAGCGTGATGACGTTGGGGGCGGGCCCTTTCGGGCCGGCGGCGTCACTGCACGCCACCAGAGCGAGGCTGACAAGAATGGACACGCGCTTCATGCTAGTGAGGCAGCTCGTTCAGCATGTACCGCGCGATCCGCCACTCGTTCCCTTCGCGGCGCCAGATCGTCATGTAGCGACCCCAGCCTTGCGTCGGCGCGCCACCGGCTTTGGGCACCTGGACCTCTTCGTACCGGCCGATCACGATCGCGTGGTCGCCGCTCATGATCACGTCTTGATGCCCGAGGTTGAGCACGGGGACGTCGTACTTGGCCATCTCATCGAGAAAGAGCTTGCGGGCCTCCTGCTTGCCGGCGATGTCGGCAACGCCCGAGATCAAGATGCGGATGTCGTCGGAGACGCGAGCGAGCGCGGCGGTGGTGTCGCCGTGGAGCCAGGCCTGGCGGTACTGCTCGTAGGCTCGCAGGAGCGCCGTGCTGTCGGCAGCCGAGCTCGAGGAGCCATGGTTCGCACATGCGAGCAATGACGCGGTCAGCAGCAATGGCGCGCAACGCAGCATCACACGGACCTGTACAGGAGATGGGGAACCCCATCATGCTGCACGTCGCGCTCGAAGACCAGCCCGGTCTTCTCGAGCACGCGCTGCGAGCCGATATTCGCTCGGGTGGTAATCGCCACGATCGAGCGGCGGCCGAGCTCGCTACGGCCGAGGCGGAGCAGCTCTTTGGCGATCTCGGTGGCGAGCCCCCGGCCCCAATAGCGCGTATGAAACCCGTAGCCCAGCTCGACCTCATCGGCGCCCTCCACGGCGAGGTGCCGGAGCACGCAGCGGCCCGCGATCTCCCCTTGCAGGTCCCGCAGCATCCAGAGGCCAAAGCGGTAGTCGTCCCAGTGCTTGAGGTTCCGGGTCAGGTAGGCGCGCGTGCCGGCCTCGTCGCGGGTACCGCCCAGAAGCGCCATGTACTGGGGATCGCTATCCATGGCGCGGATCGTCTCGAAATGCTTCGCCACTAGCCGCTCCGCCCGCAGGCGCTCGGTGCAGAAGGAGTCAGGGAACGACACAGCACAAGTTTATCACTTTGCAGCGCCCCGCAGCCGTGGTAGAATCCGAGGACATGAGACGCACGACACTCTGGCTCGCCGTTGCCGCCACGGCGAGCTTTTCCGCCGCCGCGGCCCAAGCCCCGCCAGCGCCGAAAAAGTACACACCCGCCGACGTGCACTTCATGTCGGGCATGATCTACCACCACGCGCAGGCGATCGTGATCGCCGGCTGGGCGAAGTCGCACGGCGCGAGCCCCACGGTCCAGACGCTGTGCGACCGCATCGTCGCGAGCCAGACGGACGAGATCAATCTCTTGTGCAACTGGCTGCGCGCGCGCGGCGAAGCGGTGCCCCACCCCGATCCCGAGCACATGATGATGCCCGGGATGGCGATGGACTCGACGCACATGATGCCGGGGATGTTGACGCCGGCACAGCTCGCGCAGCTCGACAGCACCCGCGGACCCGAGTTCGACGAGACGTTTCTGCGCCTGATGATCCAGCACCACCAGGGCGCGATCACGATGGTGAATCAGCTGTTCGCCGCGAGCGGCGGCGAGGAAGAGCCGGTCTACAAGATGGCGACCGGCGTGTTTGCCGATCAGACGACCGAAATCGAGCGGATGCAGCGCATGCTCGCCAACGATTTATTCGGTCCCACCACACCCAAATAGGATTCGTCAATGACATTGCTTCGCGCACTTGTTCACGGTGTCGCCATCGTC
>Ga0134066_10000046_pt1 | contig 14240 bp, 7 predicted proteins | sample 15_taG_22_FD_94462 | JGI IMG/M metagenome (GOLD analysis project Ga0134066, IMG submission 94462) | Grasslands soil microbial communities from the Angelo Coastal Reserve, California, USA - 15_D_Rain_20cm_2_09212015 | ecosystem: Environmental > Terrestrial > Soil > Grasslands ... | reverse complement strand
GACGGCCGCCTCGACGATCCGGCCTGGCGCGATGTCGCGCCCATCACCGGGTTCATTCAGCGTGAGCTGCACGAAGGCCAGCCGATCACCGAGCGCACCGAGGTCCGCATCGTCACCGATGGTGAGGCGCTGTATGTCGGCGCGTGGCTGTACGACTCCGATCACAACGGCATCGTCCCGGGCGAGAAGGTGCGCGACGGCGACATCAGCAAGAGCGATTACTTCGGAATTCTCCTCGACACATTTCATGACCGGCAGAACGCGTTCATCTTCACCACCACGCCCGCGGCGATCGAGTACGACGCGCAAGTCGTGAACGAGGGAGAAGGCGGCGGCATTCAGTTGCCCGGCCAGACGCGCGCGGCCGCGGGCTCGCTTGGCGGTTTCAATCTCAACTGGGACGGCACCTGGACCGTCGCAACATCGGTGGACTCGGCGGGCTGGTATGCCGAATTCCGGATTCCGTTTAGGACCTTGCGGTATGGCGCGGGGAAGACACAGGGATGGGGGCTGAACCTCGTGCGGTCGATCCGTCGCAAGAGCGAAGAGTCGTTTTGGTCCTTCGTCCCGCGCCAATACAGCCTGATGAAGGTCTCGCGGGCTGGTACTCTGACAGACGTGCAGGTGCCATCCCAGCGGGTGGCGACCGCGACGCCGTACATTCTTGGGGGCGCCGAGCGCATCTTTGCGATTGATGACCAGGCGCGCCGCCGCAGCGATGTGGGAGGCGAAGTCAAGCTCGGCCTTACGCCCAGCCTTACGCTCGACCTCACCGTCAACACCGATTTCGCGCAGGTCGAAGTCGATGAGCAGCGTACCAACCTCACGCGCTTTCCGCTGTTCTTTCCCGAAAAGCGGCCGTTTTTCCTGGAGAATGCCGGCGTGTTCTCCGCCGGCACGCCGCAAGCCGTCGACCTCTTTTTCACCCGGCGCATCGGCATCAACGCGCTTGGCGTACCGGTCCCGATTGTGGGCGGCGGTCGAGTCACCGGCCGCATCGCAGGGCTCACCGTGGGCGGGCTGGACATCTTCACCGAGGACTACAACTACATCGTCATGCGGCTGCAGCGCGAGCTGGCGGCACGCTCCCGCATCGGCATCATCGGCGTGCAGCGCTCGGCGATCGGCCCAGGCGATTGGAATCGCGTGTTCGGCGTGGACGGGCGCGTCGGCATCGGCGATCCCTGGACGATCGACTGGTGGGGCGCGGCCTCGGCGTCTCCAGGTTCGGATAGCGACGCCGTAGCTTACAGCGCGCGGCTCGGCTATCAGACCGGGTCCTGGGACAATGTCGCTCGGATCATTCGGGTGGGCCGCGAGTTCAATCCGGAAGTCGGATTCCTGAACCGCGGTGGTGGTTACACGTATTACGAAGCCGGGGTCGAATGGAAGAAACGCTTTCCGAGTATCCCGATCGTCAAGCAGTGGATTCCCCACGTCAATTACCGCGGCTATTACGGGCTGGATGACTTCTGGCAGGAAGGGCGTCTCCATCTCGATCTGACCGAGGTCGAGCTCTCGAACGGTGGACGCATCGGCCCCGAGGCCAATGTCGAACATCAAGGGCTGCAGCAGCCGTTTGAGATCTCATCTGGTGTCACGCTGCCGGTGGGTTCATATGACTACACGTCGATAGGTTTCGACTTCACGACCGACCCGAGCGCGCCGCTCACGGTGGATTTGCGTCTCGATATTGGCGGGTTCTATGACGGCTCGCGGGCCGGCGGCGCGGTCACGCTGGGCGCCCGCCGCGGCAGCTCGCTCACGACCTCGGTACGCATCGAGTACAACGATGTGCGGCTCGACGAGGGTAACTTCACGCGCGTTCTCATCGCGCCGCGGATCGCGTACTTTTTCACGCCGCGCATCATGTTCCAGACCCTCGTGCAGTACAGCAATCAGGTCCAGGCGTGGACCGCGAACGCGCGGTTTGGCTGGCTGAGCACGGCGAATACCGGATTGTTCATCGTCTACAACGAAGGCCAGGAAGCGGAGAGCTTCTTCCGCTGGAATCAACCCGTGGCGCGCTCGTTCATCGTCAAGTACACGCGGCAGTTTGGGAAAGCCGGATGATCAGCCTCTGCTTGCTGGCGATCGCGATCCAGGCGCCCGCAGTGACGGGACTCCGCGTCGAGTACCTCATCAACCCGCTCGGCATCGATGCAGTGCGTCCCCGGCTGAGCTGGATAATCACCAGCACCGAGCGCAACACCGTCCAGGCTGCCTACGAGTTGCAGGTCACGCGCAGTGGGCGGCTCATCTGGGACACGGGACGCACGCCGGGCGATTCTTCGGTCCTCATCGCGTACGCGGGCCCCGCTCTGGAACCGCGCCGGCGTTACGAGTGGCGTGTGCGCGTATGGGACGCCAAGGGCCGGGCATCAGCCTGGAGTGCGCTCGGCTCGTGGGAAATGGGTCTTGGCGAACCATCGCAATGGACCGCCGCGTGGATCGGACCGGCGCCGAGTCCCAACGACAGCGTCGGCGGTCCGGCACCGCTGCTGAGGCGCGGATTTCGCGTCAGCGGCGCCGTCGCGCGGGCGCGGCTCTACGCGACGAGTCTCGGACTTTACGAAGCCTATCTCAACGGCGCCCGCGTCGGGGACCAACTGTTCACGCCGGGGTGGACATCCTACAACCGCCGTCTGCAATACCAGACCTACGACGTCACCAATCTTCTCAAGCCCGGTGACAACGCGCTCGGCGCCGTGCTGGGCGATGGCTGGTACCGTGGTCAGCTCGGGTTTAATGGCCGCCGCAACGTGTACGGCAAGCGGGTCGGGCTTCGCATGCAGCTCGAGATCATCTATCAGGACGGGAAGATCGAGCGCGTCACGTCCGACTCGGCCTGGAAGACCGCTACCGGCCCGATCCTCGCCTCCGACATCTACGGCGGCGAGACCTATGACGCGCGCGCGGAGCGTGCCGGGTGGAGTAGTCCTGCGTACGATGATCGTCAATGGGCGGCGGTTGTGCGGCTCGATCCCCCTGAATCCCGACTCCTGACTCCTGAATCCCCACCAGTCCGTCGCATAGGGGAGCTCCGTCCCGTTGCGATCAACCGATCCCCATCGGGGGAGACGATCTTCGATCTCGGCCAGAACTTCACTGGGTGGGCGCGGCTGCGGGTGCGCGGTCCCGCGGGAACGACGGTCGCGCTCAGGTTCGCGGAGGTGCTGGATCGGGAAGGCAATCTCTACACCGCGAACCTGCGGCGCGCGAGTCAGACCGATCGCTACACGTTGAAGGGCGGTGGTGAAGAGCGGTACGAGCCGCACTTCACCTTTCATGGTTTTCGCTACGTAGGCGTCACGGGGCTGCCCGCTGCGGCGGACAGCAGTACCATCACGGGCATCGTCGTCTCATCGGATCTCGTGCAGACAGGCACGTTCGAAACGTCGGATTCACTCCTCAACCGGCTGCAGCAGAATATCGTATGGGGCCAGCGCAGCAACTTCCTCGACGTGCCGACCGACTGCCCGCAGCGCGACGAGCGGCTGGGCTGGACCGGCGACGCGCAGGTCTTCGCGCCCACCGCGGCGTTCAACCTCGACGTCGCGGGATTTTTCTCGAAGTGGCTGGGCGATGTCGCGGCCGATCAAGACAGGAGCGGCGCCCTGCCCTGGGTTATTCCCGATGTCCTGGGCGCCGATTCGGCGAATGCGTCCGGCACCGCGGGCTGGAGCGACGCGACCGTGATCGTCCCGTGGACGATGTACGTCGCCTACGGCGACCGCGGGCTGCTCGCGCGGCAGTATCCGAGCATGCGTGCGTGGGTCGAGTTCGAGCGGCGTCGCGCCGGGTCCGATCTGCTGTGGCAACCCGGATGGCAGTTTGGCGACTGGCTCGCCTTGCACAGCGACGATCCGTCGTATCCCGGCGCCACCACGCAGACCGACTTCATCGCCACCGCGTACTTTGCTCACTCGGCGGATATCGTGGCGCGCGCCGCGCGCGCGCTCGGCAATCAGGCCGACGCGGGAACGTACGAGGCACTGTTCCGCGACGTCCGCGCGGCGTTCAATCGCGAGTTCGTCTCGGGCGCCGGAAGGGTGGGCGAGAACACGCAGACGGCCTATGCGCTCGCGATCGCGTTCGACCTGCTGCCCGATTCCCTGGTTCCCGGCGCCGCCGACCGGTTGGCCGCCGACGTCCGCTCGCGCGGCATGCACCTCACGACCGGTTTCCTCGGCACGCCGCAGCTCCTGCCCGTGCTGAGTGCCACGGGCCACCTCGATGTCGCCTACGCGCTGCTCATGCAGAAATCGTATCCGTCATGGCTCTATCCGATCACGCGCGGCGCAACGACGATGTGGGAGCGTTGGGATGGCATCCGGCCGGACAGCTCATTCGAAGACGCCGGGATGAACTCCTTCAATCATTACGCCTTTGGCGCCGTGGGCGACTGGATGTACCGCACCATCGGCGGCATCAATCTCGATCCCGAGACCCCGGGGGCGAGAACGGTGCGCATCGCGCCGCGTCCGGGCGGCGGGCTCACGCGCGCGCGCACATCGCTCGAAACGCCGTACGGAAAGCTCGCCACCGCCTGGCGACTCGACAGCGCAAGCTTCCGGCTCGACGTGACGGTCCCACCGAATACGACCGCGGCTGTGTCACTTCCTGATGCGACTGTGGAGCGCGTGCGGGAGGCAGGGCGCGCGGTGCGGGGACTCCCCGGGGTACGCGACGTCCAGCAGCGCGGCGCCGACGTCGTCGTGACGGTGGGATCGGGAACGTATCAGTTCACGGTTTCGCGCTGAGCACTGCCACCTCCGCCGCGCCGGGTCCCGACTCGATGAACACGCGCGCGTCACGGCCGCTCTCGGCGGCGTACTGCCGCGCGAGCTCTCGCACCGAGGGCTCTGCCGCGGCGGTCCCCAGAACGGCAACGGTGCCGCCGCTGCCGCCTCCCGTAATCTTCGCGCCGAACAATCCGCGCTCGACCCCGACGCTGCGTACCAGCTGCACCAAGCGATCCGTCCCGTCGCTGCCGAGCCCGCAGCGCGAGTAGCTCTCGTGGGCTGCGTACATCAGCTCGCCCAGTTCGATCGCAGCGTCGGGCGTTTGCTCCAGACAATCGAGCAGCGCGGCGAAGCGGTCCACGCGCGCCTGTTCGCCGACGGGATGCTCGGCCGCGCGCCGCACCGGATAACGACGCTCAGGCCTGACCACGGTCGCGGTGTCGGTGATGCCGCCGTAGCGCTCCAGGAACTGTGCACCCGGCATCTCGTCTGGCAGCAGACTCGCGACTTGACGGAATTTCTGCGGTGTGAGGTCGCTGAGATATGCGCCGCGCCAGGGCGTGTCGGTTGTCAGAATCCGCAGTCCCATGAACGCGGCGGTTCGCACTATCCCGTAGTCGGCCCCCGACACGGCGTGACTGATTCCTGAATCGATGCCGTAGAACCGGTAGCCGCGCGGCACGAGGACGTGGCGCTCGATCGTCCCCGGTTGGCAGTGCAGTTGCAGCAGATGGTCTTCCGTGCCGCATGCGCTCGTCATCTGGTCCATGATCCCGCAGGGCGCCCCAACGACATGGTTCTCGACACGCTGGCACAGGGCAGCCACATCCGTCGCGTTGATGTCCACGTGGCTGGCGGCGGCGACCGCCAAGGCGACCGCCACTTCGAGGGCGGCGGAAGAGGCGACTCCTCGACCCTCGGGGACGCTGGAGTCGATCAGGATACGGAGTCCGCCGCCGGCATTATTGCGAGCGAGCACCGCCTGGACCACACCCACGACATAGCCCGCCCAGCGTTCATCTGGGTGCGCGCGGAACCACGCGGCCAGCTCCGCCGGCTCGGCGAGCGGCAGCGCGATGCTGAAGTAGTCCCATTGTCCCGCGCGACGCGTGGCAATGTGGCAGTGTCGCTCGCGCTGCGGCTGTACCAGGGCGGTCGTCGCGCAGGCGAGCGGGAGCTCGAGGACGCGGGCGCCGCTATAGTCCGCGATGCCACCCATGACGTCGAGTCGTCCCGGCGCGCGGGCGATGTGCAGCGTCCGGTTGGGAGAGAAGAACTGCCGCACGCGAGAATCGGGATCGTGCGGCAGACCACGCAGCCGATCGAGCGCCGGTTGAAACCAGTTCACTTCAAGTAGCCGCGGCGCCGCAGCACGCGTTGCAGCACGGGCTCGATCGACGACCGCAATGCGTCATTCGCGTAGCCCACCCAGGTCATGTCGGTCGTCAGGTCGAACGGCGCGTCCACCGGCCCACCATCCGGACGTACAACGATCACCCCCGCTTCTGTGGCGATGAGCGCGGTGCACAAATCGTACGGATGGCAACACAGGCTCCCCGGCTTCACCAGAGGCCGCAGATCCGCGATGAAACGGTCGTGTCCTCCGATCAGCTCGTACAGCTCGCCCGCCGAGCTCGCGTACTGGTCCTCGAAGCAGGCGGCGCGCCCGGGCTCGGCTTGCACCACCGCTTGTACGATCTCGTCGTCGATCGCGCCCAGCACATCCCGTGCGCCTGGAAAGAAGCGCACGACGGTGGCAAAGCCGTGCGCGATCGTGGCCGCGCCCGAGCGCCGGAGGGAGAGCGGCTCGGTCTTGCCGGTCACGCGGTTCCAGCGACGCGCCTCCAGCCCTTCACCCTTCGTTGCCCACAACTGATCCGCGAGGTGTTGCTTGAGAAGCGGGATCTCGGTCTGCACAGCGAGCACGATGTCGGCCAGGCGCGTCGCGTCACCGCGATTCGGCGCGACGCCGGTCAGAACCCAGGCGCTGCGCTTCTGGTACATGAGCCCGCGCGTGCCATCGATGGGGTCCACGAGCAGTCGCCAGCGACAGTCCTGCTCTCGCGCTCCACGCGGAAGAACGAGCGGCTTGGACAATCCCTCGGCAACCACACAGACAGGCTCGGTCGAGGATAGAGTACCGAGTCCCCGCGCCAGTGCATCCTCTCCGACACGGTCGATCGCGTAGATCGTGTCCCCGGCGTCGCCGGCGGGCCGGGCGAGTTGTTCGGATGCCTGTCGCTCGCACGCGTCCACAACGGCGTCGCGGATCGCGGCATGCAAGGACTGGATTGGCTCCAACAGGCGTCCCGCATCTGTTATTGCCATCGCCGCCCCTTCGCCGCCGCCTCATCACGCCGCCGTTCCATCACGCCGCCCCTTCGCCGCCGTCTTTGTAGTGAACAGACGGGACGGCTTGCAGCTCCGCCGCCTTTTCCTCGGGCGCCGTGTCGTTGAGAAAATTTCCGCCGCCGATTTCGGGTCCGGCGAGATACTTGAGCAGGCCCGGCTTGCGGAGCGGCGGATGGATTTGGATGTGAAAGTGGAAACCAGGATACGATGTATCTGTGGGCGACTGATGGAGCACCATCACGTAGGGAAACGACATCCGCCACAGATTGTCGAGCCGGATCAGCGTCTCATGCAACACCGCCGCGAAATCGATCAACTCGGCACCGTCGAGGTCCGCCAGGCTCGGGCGCGTATCGCGCGGCGTCACATACGTCTCGTACGGGTAGCGCGCAAAATAGGGAATGAAGGACAGTGCCTGATCGCGTCGGGCGAGCAGCCGTCTGCCGTCGGCCACTTCGGCACGAAGGATCTCCTGAAACAGCGGGCGCCCGTGTTCTGACAGGTATTCCGCTTGAGCTTGCGCTTCGAGTTCGATGGTCTTGAACACGAAATTGGTCGCGTAGATCTGACAGTGCGGATGCGGATTGCTCACACCGACGACTTCGCCCTTGTTTTCGAAAACCAGTACGTGTCGCACTCCTTCCAGCGCACCCAGCTCGCGGTACTGCGCCTGGAGCGCCTGCAACAGGCTCAGCACGTCGGACTCGGGCAGCTGGGCGAGCGTGAGATCGTGCCGCGGCGTGTAACAGACGACCCGGGCGCTGCCCGCCGCGCGGCGAGTTTGGTAGATCCCCTGACCCGCCGGGGGAACCGAAACCGCGGGTGCAGCGGGGCCGACGCAGGGATGATCATTGTCGAATACATACACGCCACGGTACGCGGCATTCTGTTGCCCGGAGCTGCGCACATTGCCGGGGCAGAGGTAGCAGTCCGGAACATAGGAGGGCAGCGGGCGCGCAGCGTCCGCCACCCGCTCTCCGTGCCAGGGTCGTTCGTTGCGGTGGGATGAAATGACGACCCACTCCCGCCGCAGCGGATGCCAGCGCTCTTCCCAAGCCATGCCTCGCTCCGTTTGACAACTTGTGAAAGCGAGCCGAGTATCGCCGGGATGACGCGAGGCGGCAAGGACGCATATCAGCCCCGGCCCGAGCACCACTTCACGTTCGGGCTCTGGACCGTCGGCAATCCCGGACGCGATCCCTTCGGCGAGCCGGTGCGAGCCCCCGTTGCTCCCGTGACCATCGTCCGCAAACTGGCGGAGCTCGGCGCCCACGGCGTCAACCTGCACGACAACGACCTCGTGCCGTCGGGAGCGAGCGCCGCTGAGCGCGACCGGATCGTGCGCGAATTCAAGCAGGCGCTCGCCGACACCGGCATGAACGTGCCGATGGCCACGACGAACCTGTTCACCGATCCGGCGTTCAAAGACGGCGCGTTCACCAGTCGCGACGCCCGGGTGCGCGCGTACGCGTTGCAGAAGACGCTGGCCGCTATCGACCTCGGCGTGGAGCTCGGTGCCACGACGTATGTCTGCTGGGGAGGAAGAGAAGGAGTCGAGACCAATGCCGCGAAGAACCCGCGCGTGGCGCTCGGCTGGTATCGCGACGCGGTCAACTATCTCTGCGAATACGTGCGCTCACAGCGGTACACTCTGCGCGTCGCATTGGAAGCGAAACCGAACGAGCCCCGCGGCGACATCTTCCTGCCGACCACCGGCCACATGCTTGCCTTCATTTATACGCTGGATCACCCCGACATGGTCGGCGTCAATCCGGAAGTCGCGCACGAGCGGATGGCGGGCCTCGACTTCTCGCACGCGGTCGCTCAGGCCCTCGATGCGGACAAGCTGTTCCATATCGATCTGAACGGTCAGCAGGTCGGCCGTTACGATCAGGATCTCCGATTTGGCAGCGACGATCCCAAAGGAGCCTTCTTTCTCGTCAAGCTCCTCGAAGATTCGAAGTGGCCGGGGATGCGGCATTTCGATAGCCATGCCTACCGCACCGAGGACGACGCCGGCGTCTGGGACTTTGCCGCCGGAAGCATGCGGACGTACCTGATTCTCAAGGACAAAGTCGCGCAATTCAACGGCGATCCGGAGATCCAGCAGCTCCTCGCCGAGACCGGCGGCAGCGTCGAGCGTCCCACATTCTCCGAGCTGCGCGCGACGCGCTTTGACCTCGCAGCGCTCCGGCAACGCGGCTACGCATACGAGCGGCTCGATCAGCTCACCATGGAACTGCTGCTCGGAGTACGGTAGGGGGGGGCTCTGTTTCTCGGTCTCGACGTCGGAACCAGCGGTGTAAAAGCCATTCTCGTCGACGCGAATGGAGAGATCCGCGCCGCGGCCACCGCTCCGCTCTCGCTCGAAACGCCGCAGCCGGGATGGGCCGAGCAGGATCCCGAGGACTGGTGGGACGCGAGTTGCGCGGCGATCCGCGACGTGTTGGCCAGGGAACCCACGGCGCGCGTCGAAGCCGTGGGGATCTCCGGACAAATGCATTCGTCGGTCTTTCTGGACAAGAAGGGCGCCGTGATCCGGGCCGCGCTGCTCTGGTCCGACGGACGGACGACGGCGGAATGCCGCGAAATCGAAACTCGCGCGGGCGGCGAGGACAGGTTGCGGGACTGGGTGCGCAATCCCGCTCTGGAAGGATTCACGCTTCCCAAGGTGCTCTGGCTGCGCAATCACGAGCCCGAGGCGTTCGCGCGCCTCTCCAAAATCCTGCTCGCGAAGGACTTCGTCCGGCTCCGGCTTACGGGCGTGCTCGCCACCGAGCCATCCGATGCGTCTGGCACTCTCATGTTCGACCCGGCGCGTATGCGCTGGAGCTCCGAAATGCTCGACGCCGTCGACCTTTCCGCCTCGCTCCTCCCGGATGTGGGCGGGTCATCGCAGGTCCTCGGCAACATCAGCGAAGCGGGTGCCAGGCTCTCGCGACTCATGCCTGGAACACCGGTCGTAGGCGGCGGCGCGGACAACGCCTGCGGCGCCGCCGGGGTAGGAGCGGTCACGCCGGGCGACGCCGTATCGAGCTGGGGCACTTCCGGGACAGTGCTCGCGCCGGTGGCGGCGCCGCGCGTCGATCCCAAGCTTCGCGCGCACACGTTCTGCCACGTGGTGCCGGGTGTGTGGTACGTGATGGGCGTTGTCTTGTCCGCGGGCGGCGCCTTCGCCTGGTACCGCGACCAATGCGCGCGAGACCTGCCGGAACCATCACGCGACGATGTTCTGGTCGATGAAGCATCGGCGACACCGGCGGGCGCGGACGGCGTCACCTTCATTCCATACCTGCAAGGCGAGCGCACGCCGCATCGCGATTCGTCGCTGCGCGCGGCCTTCGTGGGCCTGAGCCTCGCCCACTCGCGCGGGCACATGACGCGAGCAGTGCTGGAAGGTGTGTGCTTCGCGCTGCGCGACTCACTCGAGATCCTGCGTGAGCTGGATCTCCTGCCCCAACAGCTGCTGTTGACCGGAGGCGGCGCGAAGAGCGCCTTCATTCGTCAGCTGCAGGCCGACATTTTTGGACTGCCGGTGGCGACCGTGAATCGCGAAGAGGGCGGCGCGTACGGCGCCGCGCTGCTCGCGGCGGTCGGCGCCGGCGCATTTCCGGATCTCGAGACCGCGGTGCAACGCACCCTGACACGCCGACCGTCGGCAACTCCACACCCCGAAACTCACAAGGCCTACGAGCACATCTATGCCCGCTTCAAAAGCCGTCTGCTCGTCGCGCGCGCTTAGCCTCGCCCTTCTCGTCGCCTGCGCTCCGTTGTGTGGAGCCGCCGCTCAGCAGGCGGATACGACACTGTGGACGCGCCTCCACTTCCGCTTTGTCGGTCCCGAAGGGAACCGCGCGATCGCCGCGGTCGGCGAGCCCGGCAATCCGCTCGTGGCGTACATCGGGGCGGCGTCGGGCGGAGTCTGGAAAACCGAGGACGGCGGCGTGCACTGGCGCCCTGTGTTCGACAGCGAGCCGGCGCAAGCGATCGGCGCGCTTGCGATCGCGCCTTCCGCGCACACTCTGCTCTGGGCCGGCACGGGCGAGACCTTCTTCATCCGGTCGATGACCGCACTCGGCGATGGCGTCTATCGCTCCACCGATGCCGGGCGGAGCTGGCAGCACATGGGGCTCGATTCCACGGGTCGCATCGCCCGCATCGTGATCGATCCCACCAATCCCCAGATCGTATTCGTGTGCGCGCTCGGCCGTGCCTACGGTCCCGCGCAACAACGGGGCGTCTATCGTACCGCCGACGGCGGCAAGACGTGGACGCGCACGCTGTTCGTCGACCCGAACACCGGCTGCTCGGATCTCGCGATCGATCCCGGAGATCCCAACACGCTCTTTGCGGGGATGTGGCAGTTCGAGGTGAAGACGTGGCACTTGCAGAGCGGCGGGCCGGGCAGCGGGTTGTGGGTTTCGCGAGACGGCGGGCTCACATGGAAGCGCCTGGCCGGTCGCGGGCTTCCTCCCGCCAATCACGCGATCGGCAAGGTCGCGGTGGCGGTCGCGCCGTCGAACCCGAACACGGTGTATGCGCTGGTCGAAGATCGCGATCCCACCCTCTACCGCAGTGACGACCGCGGCGCGACGTGGCGCGTGATGTCGCGCAACCACGACCTGGCCGAGCGCGCGCCCTACTACGTGCGCTTTGCGGTGGCGCCGGACGACGAGGACCGGCTGTACTTCGTGTCGGTCCGGGTGACCATGTCCCGCGACGGCGGGCAGTCACTCACGCGCATCGGTTTCAACGCCGGCGGTGACACGCAGGATTATTGGATCGATCCGCTGAATCCCGATCGCATGATGATCGCGCATGACGGCGGCGCCAGCATCACGCTCACCGGCGGCAAAAACTGGACGCGGGTCATCCTGCCGATCGCGCAGATGTATCACGTCGCCACCGACACGCGCGTCCCGTACAACCTCTACGGCAACCGCCAGGACGGATCGTCTTACCGCATGCCGAGTCGCAGCCTGGGTGGCGGGATCAGCGAGGGGCAATGGGGGCACGTCGGTGGGTGTGAGAGCGGCTTTGCGATTCCGGACACGGTCGACGCGAGAACGGTCTGGTCGGGCTGCTACGACGGTGGGCTCGAGATCTACGACATCCAAACCGATCAGTCGCGCAACGTGCGCGTCTGGCCGGAGGCAGGCTACGGCTGGCGGCCCGCCGATCTCAAGTACCGCTGGAACTGGACATTCCCGATCGCCATCTCGCCGCACGATCACACGAACGTGTACGTGGGCAGTCAGTTCGTGCACGTGACCAAGGACGGTGGCGCGAGCTGGCAGGTGCTCAGCCCCGACCTCACCCGCAATGACACGACGCACCAGCAGAGCTCGGGCGGCGTGTCCACCGACAACTTGATGACGTTCGACGGCGCGACCCTGTTCGCGATCGCCGAGTCGCCCGTGAAGGCCGGAGTCATCTGGGTGGGATCGAACGATGGGCGCGTGAACGTCACGCAGGACGGCGGCGCGCACTGGACGGACGTCGGCGGCAACATCCCGAAGCTCTCGCCGTGGGCGAAAATCAAGAACATCGAGCCCTCGCACTTCGACGCGGGCACGGCGTACCTCGCGGCCGATCTGCACGAGCTCGACGATCTCGCACCCTACATCTATAAGACCACCGACTACGGCAAGAGCTGGAAAGCGATCTCGGCCACATTCCCGCGCTCGCCGCTCTCGTTCGTTCACGTGGTGCGCGAGGATCCGGTGCGGCGCGGGCTGCTCTTCGCCGGCACCGAAAACGGCCTGTACGTCACGCTCGACGACGGAGCGAACTGGCTGGCTCTGCAGACCAATCTGCCGCACGCTCCCGTCTCGTGGATCGACATTCAATCGCATTTCCACGATCTGGTCGTGTCGACGTACGGGCGTGGCTTCTACATCCTCGACGACATTTCGCCGCTCGAGCAGCTGAACGCGGGCGCCCTCGCGAGCACCGTGACGGTGTTCGCGCCGCCGTCCGCGTATCGCTTCCGCGACCGCCAGGGGATTACGAACGCGGCGAACAGCGCGGTGCAAGCGGAGAACGGCCCGACCGGTGTGCCGATCACCTACTACGTATCGGCGGCACTGGCCGACACGTTCAGCAGTGCGACGAACACGCCCGGCGCCACATGCCCTCCGGCCACGCCGCCGGCCGCTGCGGCGGCACCCGGCGACAGCGCGCGGCGTCCCAAGCCCGCGACATTGGTCATTCTCGACGCGCAGGGTGACACCGTGCGCGTACTCCAGGGAGAGCGGAAGCTCGGCTTCAATCGCGTGTGCTGGGACCTGCGCTACAGCTCGCCGGCGACTCCGAAGTTGCGCACGTCGCCGCCGGGGCGCGCGTTCGTGCGCGTCGGCGCGGACGGCACGCGCCCGCTCGTCACGTGGGACCTCGATCTGTCACTGCGCGGTCCCCTGGTCGTGCCCGGGACCTATACCGTCCGGATCGCGGTCCAGGGAATGGATACGACTGCCGCTCCCGCGACCGCGAGCCAGTCCATCACCCTCCTCAAGGATCCGAATACGACCGGCACGGACGCGGACGTGCAGGCGCAGGGGAAGCTCGCGCGCACGATTCGGACCGAGCAGGACAGCATTGCGCGCATGATCAACCGGCTCGAGTGGGTGCGCAAACAGGTGCGCGACCTGACCGCGCAGCTGTGTGACTCCGCGCTGGTGGCCGACTCCGGGGCCAAGCGGCTGGCCGCTCTCGCCGACACGCTCGAACGCCGGGTTATTCGGGTGGAAGCGGGCCTGTTCGATGTCAACCTGACGGGCGCGCGGGAGGATGCGTTCCGCAACCCGATGCAGCTGTATGGGCGGCTTGCCGCGCTCCAGTCCGACATGGCGGAGAACGGCGCGGACTTCGCGCCCACGACTCAGCAGATCGCGGTGCACGACGCGCTCGCGCAGCGGCTCGCCGACCTCTCGACACGCTTCGCCGAGCTGATGACAAAGACCGTCCCGGCGTTTGGCGCCGAGCTGCGCAAGACGACGCTGCGCGACGTGATCTACACGAGTTTCCAGTAGACGGTATACCGCTCGTCGAACAGCGTGTGGAACGGCACGAGCGTGTATTCGCGTGCGGGGCCTTTGGCACGAAACTCGAGTCCCGCGGTCCGCTGAATCCAGGCTCCAGGCT
>Ga0134066_10000038_pt1 | contig 15005 bp, 18 predicted proteins | sample 15_taG_22_FD_94462 | JGI IMG/M metagenome (GOLD analysis project Ga0134066, IMG submission 94462) | Grasslands soil microbial communities from the Angelo Coastal Reserve, California, USA - 15_D_Rain_20cm_2_09212015 | ecosystem: Environmental > Terrestrial > Soil > Grasslands ... | reverse complement strand
TCGCGGCCCGCTCGGTCGCTTCCTTCGCGGCCTTCCAGAGCTTGCTGCGCCCGCCCCAGTAGCCTTTGGCGAGCTTCATCACCTTATTCTTGCGCTTCAGGCGCGCGACGTTGCTTTTGACGCGAGGCATTGGTTCTCCTTACGCCTGCAACAGGCGCTTGAGGCGGCGCTCGGCGTGCGACACCAGAGTGGCTTTGCGGAGGTGGCGCTTCCGCTTGGGGTGCTTCGACGTCAGGATGTGGCGCCTGTACGCGCGGTAGCGGCGCAGCTTCCCTGTGCCCGTGAGCCGAATCCGCTTCCTCAGGGCGCGCTTCGATTTCATCTTCGGCATATCAACCTCAGGTGTCTGGTGTCTGGTGTCTGGTGTCGGATGGTGACAGGACAGACCTGACACCAGGCACCAGGCACCTGACACCGCTTTTATTTCGGTGCCAGCACCATGGACATGTTTCGTCCTTCGAGTTTCGGTTCTTGCTCGATTTTTCCGATGTCCTTCAATTCCAGCGCGACTCTATCCAGCACTTCCCGGCCCAGCTCGATGTGGGCCATCTGCCGGCCGCGGTACATCATGGTGACCTTCACCTTGTTGCCGTCCGCCAGAAACTCGCGGGCGTGGCGTGTCTTGAAATCGAAGTCGTGATCGTCGATTCCCGGCCGGTACTTCACTTCCTTCAGGTGAATCACGTGCTGCTTTTTCTTCGCGGCGCGCGCCGCCTTTGCCTGCTCGAACTTGAACTTCCCATAGTCCATGATCTTGACGACGGGGGGCCGGGCGAGCGGCGCGACTTCGACGAGATCGAGGCCCCGTTCATGCGCGGCGGCCAGGGCTTCATCGATCGACAGCACCCCCAACTGGTCGCCGTTGTCCGCAATCACGCGCACGGGACTGATGCGAATCTGCCGGTTGACGCGCGTGCGCGGTGCTTTGCTGTTGTTCTCGAGTGGTGGCAGCTGATTCTCCTCCGGTGACGGCGTTAAAAAAGCGGACCCGGGTTGCCCCAAGATCCGCAATTCCTCACCACAGGTGAGGCCTCGAAGAACCCTGGAGCGCTCTCCCGTGGAGAGGCATGCGGGTGGGGCCGGCTGGCCCACTTACCAGATTGTGGACACCAAGCTAGCCGAGCAGCGTCTGGTGGACAAGTCCAAAACCCTTTCCTTCCTGGGCTAATCGTCCCGAGATCACGTTGGGATCATGCTCGAACACGAGCAGCCATCCTTCGGCCTCGGCACGCCGGTAGATGCGCTTGCGCGTTTCGAGCGTGACGAGCGGCTCCAGGTCGTAGCCCATGATCCACGGCAGCGGCAGATGCGCGGCGGTGGGGACGAGATCGGCGACGAAGCACGCCTTCTCGCCTCCGCTCTCGATCAGGATCGACTGGTGAAAGGGAACGTGACCGGGTGTGGGCAGACCGCGAATGCTCGGCAGGATTTCGGTCTCACCGTCGATGAGTTGGAACGGCGTGGCCGCGAAGTTGTGCGGCAGATAGCTGCCCGCGGTGCGTTCGTTGGTATGCCGGGCAAAGTTCAGCTCGTTTTTTTGCACGACATAGCGCGCGCGGGGAAATGCCAGCCCATGCAGGGTCTCGTTGCCGCCCGCGTGGTCGAAGTGCAGGTGCGTGTTGATCACCCAACGGACGTCCTCCGGGCGATGCCCCAGCTCCCCGAGTGCGTCCTCGAGCTGCGTCTTGCCGTTCGCGCCCCTGTTCTCGACGCCGTAGATGTCGATGAACTTGTCGTTCTCCTTGTTGCCGATGCCGGTGTCGATCAGCACCAGGCCGTCATCGTGTTCGATCAAGAGGCAGCGCAGCGCGAGCGGGATGCGGTTTCGGTCGTCGGGGGGCGCGCGACGGGACCAGAGTGCTTTGGGCACGATGCCGAACATCGCGCCGCCGTCCAAGTGCTGGCGGCCGGCTTCGAGCGCGTGGCAGCGCAAGCGGCCGACGTTAAAGGTCGTTGAGAGCGCGCGCGCCATTGTGCTCGGCCAGCTTGAGCAGTTTCCCCAGGCATTTGGCGGCTGCCACCGCGTCGCCGGTGGCGCGGTGGCGTCCTTCGATTTCGATCCCGAAGTGGTAACTCACCGTGTCGAGATTGCGCCGCGGCAGATCGGGGAGCAGCTTGCGCGCCAGACGGACGGTGCAGACGCGAGGGCCCTGCAGGAGGAGTCCGGTCGCGCGTTCGATTTCTGTCGTCACAAAGGCCCAGTCGAAGCGCGCGTTGTGCGCGACGAAGACACAGCCCTCGAGCGAGGCCAGGAGCTGGGCGGCGATGGCTTCGAACGTCGGCGCGTTGCGCACCATGCGGGCATCGATGCCGGTAAGTCCGGCGACGAAGTCGGGAATCGGAATGCCGGGATTCACGAGCGAGTGAAACAGGACGGTCCCGTCGAGCGCGACGACCGCGATTTCCATGATGCGGTCGCCGCGGAAGGCGCGGACGCCGGTCGTTTCGACATCGACGACGGCCCAGCGGCACTGCTCGAGCACGGGGCTCGTCTCTGGCGGCGGCGTGGCCAGGATCCACCGGCCGTCGCTGGTACGGCTGAAGCGTTTGTCGGGCGCGAGCAGCGTTGCCGCGATGCGGTCTGCCGTATGGCGGTTGGCTTGCGCGATGCCGAGGACGTCGCGGACGATGGTGAGGCTGCCGGCGGGGCCGTGTTGGAGATACGACACCGCTCGGGAGGAGAGCGAGGAGGACGGGACGGCGGCGAGCCCGGTCAGATGTCGTCTCGCCGCAGGGGCAGCGTCATGCAGCGCGGGCCACCGCCGCCGCGCACCAGCTCGCTGCCTTCGATCGCGATCACGGCCCGCTCTCCCTCCTCGAGTAGCTCTTCACCGGTCAGCAGGTTCACACCCTCGATTACCCGGAAACCGGCGGTCGCCAGCTCGCTCAAGGTCGAGTCGTTGCGGTCGTAGCTCAGGATCACGCCCGGCCGGACGGCGAAGGAGTTGCACGCCGAGGCCCATTGCTCGCGTTCTTGCAAGGTGCGTTGGTTCCCGCCGCAGAAGATCGGCTCGAGTGGATGATCGACGGCCTGCATGGCAGCGAAGAAGTTCGGCACTTCTTTCACCCCCTTCGAACGCTTTCTGCGGTGCAGGACCGCCAATCGCTCTGGCCCAACGAAATGCGGCGGATAGACGAGGCAGAGGTCTCGATCCACCTGCGTGAAGATCATGTCGAGGTGGATCGCCGTCTTCTCGGCCGGCATGACCACGATGATGACGTCGGTGACGTTGCAGTGCTGAAAGGCCAGCTCGCACAGCAAGTCGAGCGCGGCCGGGCTCGAGCGCTCGCTGAAGCCGAGCACCAGGAGATCGGGGCGGATGGGGTGGACGTCGCCGCCCTCGAGCGTGTAGTTCAGCCGCTTCTCTTCGGATCCGTCGTAGAGGATGCCGGCGTTTTCGAATTTCGCGTCGTAGCGAAACAGCGCCTTGACGAGCAGCTCTTCGGTCCAGCGGACGCCGTGGCGCATCGAGCCGATGATCGCGTGCTCGCCGATCACGATGCCCACGTCGCGCGTAAAGAACAGGTTGGGCAGCGGCGGCAGCGCGTAGGCGACTTCGTTCAACGCTCGGGCGATCGGGCCGCCGTCCTCCAATGCGCCCTCTACCATCAGGGCGACGAAATCTTCGGACGACAGTGCCGCAAATTGCTTTGCGAGCGCGTCGGAGGGGACGACTTCGAGCGCGCGCGTCGTGATGAATTCGCGCACTTCCGGGCGCCCCGCGATCTCGACCAGCGTGTCGCGCACCTCGTGGACGTCGGCGAACCGTTCGAGGACCGCGACGAGGCGGCGATGCTCGCGCTGCGCGATCTCGAGGTCGATGATGTCGTCGTAGAGATAGTCTTCGCGAGTGCCGGGCGTGACCGCCACGAGCTCTTTGCCCGGGGTGTGCACCAGGACGGAGCGCAGTGGCCCAATTTCGGAGGTCACGTGGACTTTCGGCATGACCAAATTTACCGATTTGCCAGCGAGTAGCTCAGCGTCTCCAGTTCCAGCGCCATGTTGACGGTCTTGACTTCTACGTCCGGGGGGACGTTGAGCGGCACCGGCGCGAAGTTGAGAATTGCCTTGACGCCGCTGCGGACCAGACGATCGACGACGTGTTGCGCCGATTCCGCGGGGGTCGCGACGATCGCGATGTCGCTCGGATCTTTCTTGAGGTCGGTTTCGAGGTGTTTGACATCGCGGACGACGAGACCGTTCCAGCGCGATCCGATCTTGCGCGAGTCCTGGTCGTAGATCGCCGTGATGTGGAAGCCGCGCTGCCTGAAGCCGTGATACTGCACGAGTGCCCCGCCCATCCGCCCGGCGCCGACCAGGACCACGCGGTACCCGCGCTCGAGGCCGAGGATATCGCGAATGCGCCGGGTGAGCTCGGGGACGGAGTAGCCGAGGCCGCGTTTGCCGAACGAGCCGAAGAAGGAGAGGTCTTTGCGGACTTGGGCGGAGGTGGTGCCCCCGAGGCGGGCCAGCTCGCCGGACGAGATCGTCGGACTCTTGGCCTGTTCCAGGAACCGAAGGTAGACGGACAGCCGGCGGATCGTGCTGTCGGAGATCTTCCGCATTGTGAACTATTTCACAATGGGGGACCTCGGCGCAAGAGCGGGAAGGGAAAGTGGAATCGTTTCACGGCTTGCGAGCGCGAATGAATGCACCCATGACGCGGCCGCTCACCTCGCGCCACAAGACGTCCTCGATCCCCGCATCCTTAAACTCGTAGACGCGCGTGGTCTCCACGTCGATGTCGACGAATCCCGCTTCGCCGAGCAACCGCCGATACTCGTTTTCTTCGAGCGCACCGGCGATGCAACCCACCCACAACTCCATGTTGTGCCGCACAGCGTCGGGGATCTCGCCGCGACAGACGACGTCCGACACCGCGAATCGGCCACCCGGCTTCAGCACGCGGAACGCTTCCTTGAGGACGCGGCTCTTGTCTGCCGACAGGTTGATGACGCAATTCGATATGATCACATCAACGGCGTTCTGCGGCAGCGGGATATTTTCGATTTCACCCTTCAGGAACTCGACATTGGGCGCGCCCGCTTTTGCCTGATTCTCTCGGGCGAGGGCAAGCATGTCGTCAGTCATATCGAGGCCGTAGGCTTTGCCGGTGGGACCGACCCGTTTGGCCGAGAGTAGGACGTCGATGCCGCCGCCCGAGCCCAGGTCGAGAACGGTTTCCCCTTCGCGGAGATCGGCGAGCGCGGTGGGATTGCCGCAGCCCAGTGATGCCAGCACCGCGCCTTCCGGCAGACCGGCGGTCTGCGCGCTGTCGTAGAGGTTGTCGGTGACAGGATCGCAGCCACAGCCGCAGCCGGAGCCGCCGGCGCCGTCCAGCACTTTGCGAGCCGCCTCTGCGTACTTCTCTTTGACCGCCTCTTTCACGTCACCCATGTGCCCTCAATCGCAGCACGCGACGGCGCAGCTGCCGGCGTGCTTGCCAGGTTTGACCGACTTGGTGTATGCGGCAATCTGGTCCAGCGTTTCGCGCTGGAGCCCGTAGAACATCCACCGGCCCTCGCGCCGATCGGCGATGAGGCCGGCATCTCTTAGGACCTTCAGGTGAAAGGACAGCTTGGACTGAGCGATCTCGAGCACTTGTTCGAGCTCGCACACGCAGCGCTCTTTGTGCGAGAGCATTTCGACGATGCGAACGCGCGTCTCGTCGGCCAGGGCGTGAAACCATTGCGCCACCTGCGCGGCGGGAGTCATGGCTCGTAACGTATCAAGTTTTATTGATATGTCAAGGGCGGGGTACAGCAGGTCAAGGGACAGGTTCCCTTGTGCGCGCCCGGCCCCACGCTGCGGGTAAAGACGATCATGTTCTCCAGGGTATCCCCGCGGAGGCTGTAGTAGGTGTGGCGGCCATGGGGATGTTCGTCCACCAGTCCGGACTCTTTAAGCACTTTCAGGTGATAGGAGATCGTGGACTGAGGAGCGGAGACGATCTGCGCCAGTTCACTTACCGAGCGTTCCCGCTGCGATAGGAACTCCAGGATTGAGAGCCGCGTGGTATCCGAAGCCGCGTGAAACCATTGCGCGACGTGAGCCATCTCGAGATGCAGTGCATGCGGCAGGGGTGGCAACCCCGCTCGAATTCGGGGCCAATTCTTTGCCATTCGGAGCAGCCAACGGCGGCGCATGTACCCACCATAGCCGGGACATATCAACACGTATGGATATGTCATGCCCGGGGGGTATGGTCCGGCAGCCGCCCGCGTCAACGCTCGCGATTATTTGCCTCACGGAACAGCCGCACAAAAATCTCCGGCGCCAGGCGCTCAGGTCGTATTGCCGGGTCGACGCCCAAGGACCGGAGTTCTGCCTCATTGAGCCCCGGTGCCGCGTTTTTCAGCTGCTTGCGCCGCTTGCTGAAGCACGCCGTCACAAACGTCCGTAACGGCGCTGCCTCTCCCGAGCGGATCAGCGGCTCAGCCAGCGGCGTCAGTCTGATCACGCTGCTGCGCACCTTGGGAGGCGGCCGAAACGCACCCGGCGCCACATTGAACAACTTCTCGACTCGCGCCACCACCTGTACGCCCACCGACAGCGCGCCGTAGGTCTTTCCGCCCGGGCTCGCGGCGAGCCGATCAGCGACTTCAGCCTGCACCAGAAAGACCACTCGCTCGGGGAGCGGCGGACTCAACGCCTTTTCCAAGAGCGGTGACGTGATGTAGTAGGGGATATTCCCGACAATTTTGCCGACTCGTGGCCACTCCATGCGCAGCGCATCGCCTACGATCAGCGTCAAACCATCCGAGGCGAGCTTCCCCGCCAACCGCCGGTCGCGCTCGATCGCGATGACCTTCAGCCCGCGATCGAGCAACGCGCGCGTGAGACTGCCACGGCCCGGCCCAATCTCCAACACCGTCTCGCCCACCACCGGATCGAGCGCATCAACGATCCGTCCTAGAATCGTTGGATCGTCGAGAAAATGCTGCCCGAGCCGGGGGGGGCGTCTCAAAACTTCAACAACACGACCGTGCGATCGTCATTGGCCGCGGCGCCGCCCGTAAATGCGGCGATATCGGTGAACACAGCCTCCAGAATGTGCCGCGCCGGCCGCCCGCGGAGGTTCACCACATGACTCAGCACCCGCTGCTCGCCAAACCGCTCCCCGCTCGGCCCGCGCGCATCCGCCAACCCATCGGTAAACAGGCAGAGAATCGCCTTGCCCCGCTCGAACTTCTCAACGCGCTCCTGACCTCCGTCGCCCAGACCGAGCGGCGGTCGCGTGGCCTCGAGCCGCTTGACCGTCCCGTCCTCGGTGGAAACAAGAAATGCATGCGGATGCCCAGCGTTGGCATAGGTGAGTGTGCCACTGGCAGGGTCAGCGACCGCATAGCACAAGGTGAGAAACATCTCGGTCTCCGCGAGCTCTTCAGCCAGCGACGTCTCCAGCCGCCGCAGCGCCTCATGCGGCGACTCCGCGGTCTCGGCGTGAATACCGGAAGCCGCCATCGCGAGCGCCATGATCAGCGCGGCGCCGAACCCATGGCTCGATACATCGCCGATCATCACGCCGACCCGGTCACCATGTAAACTGAGGAGATTATAAAAGTCGCCGCCAACCGACTCGGCCGGTCGACACCGCGCCGCCACATCCGCCTTCGCCGCCACGACAGCCGGGGATGGGAGCAACTTGAGTTGCAAGTCGTGCGCGAGCTCAAGCTCGCGCCGCACGCGCTGCTGACCGAGATCGCGCTCGACGAGCCGGGCGTTTTCGATCGCCGCGCCGATCTGATTGGCGATCGCGGCCACCAGCTTGCGGTCGCCGGCGGTAAACGCATCCTCGCCAGTGCGGTCCGTCAGATTGATCACGCCGATCGGCGTCGGCACTCGTCCCGGCGACGCGTACACCACCGGCACCGAGAGAAATGCGTGGCCACGGTAACCGCGCTCGATCGGATTGGGGGGCTTCTGTGCCCGCTGGTCGTGCGGGTCGTAGCTGATGATGCGCATCTCGCGGAACACGCGTGCGGCGACCGACCGTGGATCATCAACCTCGATGGGCTCGATCTCGCCGAGATCCACGCCGCGGGCCGCGACGAGCCGGAGCACGTGGGCCCGCGGATCGTGCACGAGCAGCGTCGCGCGACGCGCACGGACTACTGCGGAGACTTCTCTGAGAATACGATTTGCCGCCTCGTCCAACCGGATGGTGTGACCGAGGATTTCGCTGATCGTATAGATCAGATCGATTTCCTCGTATCGTCCCGACAACTCCGCCGCGACCTGGCCCGTCTCCTCCTCGGCCTCCATCACCGCCCCGATGACTTCGGCGAGCTCAGCCGCGGCAGCTTCGCCGCCTTTGACCTCCAACCACGTGTCGTTGACGCTGGGTATCGCCTGAAACCACGCAGGACCATCAGGAGTGTCGAGCTTGCCACCACCATTGGGCGTGGGAGTCCAGAGCGGCTCTTCCCTGCCTTCTCCCAACCCTCCGCCAACCGGCAATAACCGTCCACCAGGAGCCTTCGCTCGCCACAAGCGCAGCGTTGTCCCGGAGAGCGCCGCGAGCACCGGCAGCAGGCGCTCGAGCCGTGTCACCCCGCCCGGAGTGTCAGGCAGATGCCGTTGCCTTTCTCGTTGAACGCGACGTCATCGACCAGGTGGCGAATGACGAACAAGCCACGCCCGAATTCGCGCTCCAGATTGTCGGGCTGCGTGGGATCGGGAAGGCGCCTGGGATCGTAGCCGTTGCCGTCGTCTACGACATAGATGCGCACCACGTCCTCACCCAGCTCGACGCGCACCCGCACGACCCGGTCCGGATCCTCCCCTGTGCCGTAGCGAATCGCATTGCCGAGTGCCTCGGCCAGGGCCGTGCGGAGATTGAAGCTGATGCGGCGCGGCGACAGGGTGCCCGGCGGAAGGTGACTGGCGACCAGCTCGACCGCGGCACCCACGATCCCGAGATCGCTCGGGACGTCGAGCTTCATCGAGTCGCGGGTGAGGTGGAGTTGGAGATTCAAAACGCGGCCAGCGCCTCCTCGGCGGTCCGCGTGATGGCGAAAAGCGTGTCGAGTTTGGTGAGCTCGAACAGCGTCTGGAGATCGGCATTGAGTCCGGCGAGCCGGAGCTCCCCGCCCTGCTCGCGAATCTTCTTTGATAAGGAGACGAGCACTCCCAATCCGGACGAATCGATATAGCCGGTCTTGGAAAAGTCTATGATAAACTTGCGCGACCCTTCTTCGAGCGCGTCGAGCACCTTTTGCTTGAGCTCCTGCCGGTTCCCGACAATGAGCTGGCCTTCGACTCCTACAACCACGACGCCGCTCTTGTCCTTCTTCAGGGTGAACCGCATCCGTTACCCTTTCCGCGTTTGGAGGATCGCGATCGCCGCCGTGTCCACAATATCATCGGCGGTCGCGCCGCGCGACAGGTCCGCGATCGGTCTCGCCAACCCCTGCAGTATCGGGCCCAACGCCGTCCAGCCGCCGAGCCGCTGCACCAGCTTGTAGCCGATGTTCCCCGCATCGAGATCGGGGAAAATCAGCACGTTCGCCCGGCCGCCGAGCGTGGAGCGCGGCGCTTTGCGCGCCGCCACCTCGGGAATGATCGCCGCATCGGCCTGCAGCTCACCGTCGAACTTGAAATCGGGCGCCGGCGTGCGACCGCCCAGCTGCGTAATCGCCGCCTGCACGCGCTCGACGCGCGGACCCTCGGCGCTCCCCCGCGTGCTGTATGATAGAAAGGCCACAACCGGCTCGTCCCCGACAATCCGCCGCCGGTCCGCCGCCGACGCGATCGCGATATCGGCCAACTGGACGGACGTCGGCTCGGGACACACCGCGCAGTCGGCAAACGTGATCACCCGGTCGTCTTTGATCATGTAGAACGCGCCCGACACCGACGCGATATTCGGCGCCATCCCAACCGCCCAGAGCGCCGCGCGAATCGTATCCGCGCTGGGATAGACCGCGCCGCCCACCATCACGTCGGCCGCGCCAATCCCCACGAGACACGCGCCGCGCGTCAGCGGGTGCTCGAGCGCCTCCGCCGCCGACGCGTCCGTCGGAAACCGGTCGGGCCGGCGCGAGCGCAGGTGCCGCGCGAGAAACGGCGTCCGGGAATCGGGAAAGCGGCGCAGCACTTCGACGGTCGCGAGCCCCTCGCGCTCCATGCGCCTGGCCGCTTCCTGCACGCGCGGGTCGTCCCCTTCGGGGAAGACGACCCGCTGCCGCGCCTCCCGCGCCCGCTGATAGATCTTATCGAGGAAGCTCAAATTTGCGCTTCAATGCCCGCTGGACGACCGGGTCGACGAGCTGAGAGACGTCTCCGCCAAAGCGCGCGACCTCGCGCACCAGGCTCGAGCTGAGATACGTGAGATCAAATGCGGGCACGAGGAACACCGTCTCGATCTTGGGCGCGAGGTTGCGATTCATGAGCGCCATCTGGAACTCATATTCGAAGTCCGACACCGCGCGCAACCCCCGCACGATCACCGCCGCATTAACCTTTTTGGCGAACTCGGCGAGCAGTCCCTCAAACGACCGCACCTCCACCCGCTTATCCGGTACGGTGGCCTCGATGAGTTGTACTCGTTCGTCGAGCGAAAAGAGCGGCTGCTTGGCCACGTTCACGGCCACCGCCACGATCAGCCGGTCGACGAACTCCAGCGAGCGCCGGATGAGATCTTCATGTCCCCTGGTGATCGGGTCAAAGGAGCCCGGATACACGGCGATGCGCGTCATTGTGGTGCGTACAGGAAAGTGACTGCGGTGTCGCCGTACCGCCGAGTGTCGTCACCGCCGATGTCCCGTGCCGCCGAGTGCTCGACCGAGAACACCTGTGCAAACGGGGCACTCCGAAACACCGCGGCGAGATGGGCCGCGTCCTCGCTCGCATACGGCGGATCGGCAAACGCGATGTCGTAGGCACCTGGCTGCAACCGCTCGGCGAAGCGCATGGCATCGCTCCGGTGGATGGTGACGCGAGCCTCGACCTTCAACGTTGCGGCGTTGTCGCGAATGGCCGCTAGAGATGCCCTGTGATTCTCGACGAAATCGACCTGCGCCGCGCCGCGTGACAACGCTTCCAGGCCGAGCGCGCCCGAGCCCGCATACAGGTCCAGCACACGCGCATCCGGAATCGACTGCTGGAGAATGCTGAACCAGGCTTCCTTCACCCGGTCGCCCGTCGGCCGAACAGTCCGCCCCGCCGGCGTTTTGAGGCGACGCCCCTTGAACTCACCCGCGATGATGCGGAGCAAGACTCGCCACGCGCGCTTGAATCGAGGTCCGCCCCTGCCAGTCATCCCGCTCGAGCCGAAACGCGACATCCAAGGGATTGGTGAGCCAGTCTTCGGGCACGGCATCGGCCCACCGGAAACCGATCGCCGGCAGGAGTCCGGAGCCGTCGTCGAGCGTGAACCGGAGGTGATTCGTGCCCACGCGCCGCGCGCCCACCGCCCGCGCGTTGCGCACGCCGAACACCGGCGCCGGATTCCCCGCCCCGCACGGCTCGAGGTGGCGGATCAGGCGCTCGAGATCGGGGCTCACCGACGCAAGCGGCAGCTCGAGATCCACGCGCTGGCTCGGCGCCAAATCATCCGGCGTCAACAATGCGCCGCAGACCTCCAGAAACGCCGCGCGGAAGCCGTCGAACTTGTCGCGGTGGATCGTGAAGCCCGCGGCCATCGTGTGGCCGCCGTACTTCTCGAGATGCGCGCCGACCCTGTGCAGCGCGCCGTGCAGATCGAAGCCTGGAATACTGCGCCCGGAGCCGCGCCCGAGCTCGCCCGCTTCGTCCCAGCCGATCAGGAACGTCGGCCGGCCGTAGCGCTCGACGAGCCGAGAGGCGACGATGCCGATGACGCCCGGATGCCAGGTCGCGTTGCCGAGCACGATGGCGGCATCTGTGGGTTGCAGCGTCTTTTCGACGAGCTCGATCGCTTCGTCGAGGATGATCTGATCCATCGCCTGGCGCCGGGCATTGATGGTCTCGAGCTCGCGCGCCAGCGCCGCGGCCTCTGTCGCATCCTCGGTGAGGAGCAGCCGCAGGCCGTCCTTGGCGTCGCCGATGCGCCCGGCCGCGTTGAGCCGCGGCGCGAGAATGAACCCGATGTGCGCGCCGCGCAGCGTCTTGCCGCCCAGTCCCGCGGTGTCGATCAGCGCCCGCAGCCCGACCCAGCGCGTGTCGGCCATCTTCTTCAGCCCATAGCGCACCAGAATGCGGTTTTCGCCCACGAGCGGCACGACGTCGGCGATGGTCGCCAGCGCGACGTAATCCAGAAAATGCAGCGGCATGTTCGGAGACAGCCCGAGTGTCCGGACCAATGCCTGAGCGAGCTTGAAGGCGACCCCGGTGCCGCAGAGGTTCTTGTCCTCCGACTTGCAATCGGCGCGCCGCGGATCGAGCACCGCATTGGCGGGCGGCAGCTCATCGCCAGGCAAGTGGTGATCGGTGACGATGACGTCGATCCCGGCGGCGCGCGCCGCCGCCACGGCCGCCACGGCGGTGATGCCGCAGTCGCACGTGATGATCAGCGTCGCGCCCACGCGCTGCGCTTCCGCGAGACCCGCCGGCCCGAAGTCGTAGCCGTCGCGAATGCGATGCGGCACGAACGGGAATACGGTCGCGCCGGCGCTCCGCAGGATCCGTGTCAGCATGGCGGAGGCGCACTGTCCGTCCACGTCGTAGTCGCCGTGGACCAGGATGGGGCGCTGCTCGCGGATGGCGCGCGCCACGAGCTCGACGGCGACACCCATGTCGGCCCAGCAATGCGGGTCGGTGAGGCGCTCGAGGTCGGGTCTCAGGAACGCCTTGGCCAGATCAGGACTCCCGAGGCCACGCTGCACGAGCAGGGCCGCGAGCGCGTCGGGGATCCGGAGCGCGGACGCCAGGACACGGGCCGTGTCCGGATCGGCGTTGGGCGTGACAATCCAGCGGGGCGGAATCATTCCTTGGCGTACAATAACACGCCACAGGCCTCGCAGCCCTCGATCGTCGCGCCGCGCTGGATCAGCGCTTTGCGCTGCGTCGGGACTGCCGTGAAGCAGTTGCCGCACGAGCTGCCGTGGAGCCGATAGACCGCGAGCGGCGCTTTGCCGCGCCGGATGCGGTCGTAGCGCACCAGCAGCGTGGGGTTCACAGCCTTGGCGGCCACTTCGCGCTCGCGCGTCGCGAGCTCGCGCTCGGCGAGAATCTCCTGCCGCCGCCCCGCCAGTGCTTCGCGCTGCGCCGCCTGTGATTCGCGGACCTTGTCGAGCGCGTTCTCGGCCTCGGCGGTGCGGCGCTCGGCTTCGCCCACGGCGTCACCCGAGCGCATGAACTCGGCTTCCTCTTTCGCCAGCACCGACCGCGCCAGGTCGAGCTCGGCCATCAGCGTGGACGCTTCTTTGGCGCCGCGCACCCACTCGAGCTTCTGGCGACGCTGCTCCTGCATCGTGCGATAGCTCTGGATTTTTCCCTCCAGGCCGTCGCGCCGGTCGAGCGCGGCCTGAATCGCGGCGCGCGCCTGCGCCACCACGCGCTCGGCCGCGGCGATCTGCTCGTCCAACGCCCGCGCTTCCGGCTCCAGCGCCTTCAGCCGGACGTCGCAGCTGGCCAGCGCCACGTCCTTGTCCTGCAACGCCAGCAACGATTCAAGATCCGGGTGCACCCTTCCTCCTTGCATGCTCGATGATTTTCCAGGTGGGACGTTTGGCATTGCGCTCGTTGGCCAATGCCTGCTTTTCCACGGTCAGCCGCGCCTTTTCCTTTTCCGGCGCGAGATCGATTTCCTCCTGCTTGCGCGCGATTTCGCGATCGAGCCGTCTGGCCTCGAGCCGGTTCACCGCGCGCTCGAACAGCAGATCCGGTTGCTCACTGCCCAGGCCCTCGGCCTGCAGCGCTTCGTACGCGCGCGCCGCGGTCTCATCGAGCCGGTCCGGCGCATCGTCGGCGAGGGCTTCGAACACCGCCCGATAGACCGGGAATTCGAACTCCTCGGCATCGACGGCTTCGGCCACACGCGCGCGCCAGGGCTCGCCGGCGAGCATGAGCAGCAAGAGAGACTTCTCGGCGCTGGAGGGCAGGACGGTAAGGGACGGTAAAGGACGGTAAGGGACGGTAAGGGTCTGCTCTTTTGGATCCACTTCTCGCTGTAACACGTCCTTCCGTATTCCGGCGACTTCCGCGACGCGCGAGATGTACAAATCCCTCGTGATGGGATCCGCCGCAGCTCTGATCGTCGGCAGCAGCCTATCCAAGGCTCTCCGTCTGCCCGGCAAGCTGCCGAAGAAGCCTTTGCGCTCGAGGATCTGGATCTTGCGTTCGAGCACGTCAACCGAGTCCTTGAGCGCCTGCTCCAACGCGGCCGCGCCCTTGTTTTGGCCGAGGGTATCGGGGTCTTCGCCTTCCGGGAGCGAGGCGACGCTCACGCGCAGCTTGTGGCGCAGCAGCACGTCGCCGGCGCGGAACGTCGCGCGCAGGCCCGGCTCGTCGGAATCGTACAACAGAATCACATGCGCCGTGTGGCGCTGTAAGAGCGCGGCCTGTTCTTCCGTCAGACCAGTGCCCAACGGGGCCACCACCTCTTCGAAGCCGGCCAACGTCAGTCTCAAAACGTCGAATTGCCCTTCGACCAGAATCGCGCGCTCGGCTTTGCGCATGCCGTGCTTGGCGACGTGCAGGTTGTACAGCAGCTGCCCCTTGTGAAAAACCGGCGTTTCGGGGGAGTTCAGATACTTCGGCTCGCCCTCCCCGAGGATGCGCCCGCTGAAGGCCACGATGCGCGACCTCAAATCGTGAATGGGGAAGAGCAGCCGTCCCCGGAACCGTGGGATCTTCGAGCCATCCTCCCGTTTAACGATCAGGCCCGCTTCCAGCAACACTTCTTCGCGCAGCCCTAATCCTTTCATCGCATCGAGGAACGCCGTGCCGCGTGGGGCGAAGCCGAGACCCGCGACCTGCCCCTGCTCCATCGTGACGTGGCGGGACTGAAGATATTTGCGGGCGACCTCGGCGTCCGGACTCTCGCGCAGCTGCCGGGCGAACCAGTCGGCGGCGGTAGCGG
>Ga0134066_10000034_pt1 | contig 15672 bp, 14 predicted proteins | sample 15_taG_22_FD_94462 | JGI IMG/M metagenome (GOLD analysis project Ga0134066, IMG submission 94462) | Grasslands soil microbial communities from the Angelo Coastal Reserve, California, USA - 15_D_Rain_20cm_2_09212015 | ecosystem: Environmental > Terrestrial > Soil > Grasslands ... | reverse complement strand
TATCACCGCGGCGACCAAGCCCCAAAAGTCAAGCTGATCCAGGAATGGCTCTGTCTGCAGGGTATCCAGGTAAAACTGGACACCGACTTCGGCCCCGCCACCGAGTCGGCCGTCAAGCTGTTCCAACAGCAATCCCAACTGCCCACGACCGGCATCGTCGATCAGAGCACCTTTGCAAGACTGATCCAGCCGATGACCGACGCCCTCGCACCGCTGCCGGTGACGGACATAAGCCTGGGCGGAGTCGCTGTCCTGTACGCGCAGCAGCATCTGCGGAGTGCGCCGCGCGAGGTCGGCGGCGAAAACTGTGGACCGTGGGTTCGACTCTACATGGACGGCCAGGAAGGCGCCCCGTTCGCCTGGTGCGCGGGCTTCGCGTGCTTCGTGCTGAAGCAGGCGGCGAACGCGATCGGTGCCCAGCTCCCGATTCAGACGTCGGTCTCCTGCGACGCGCTGGCCGCCAGCGCCAAACAGCGCGGAGTCTTCCTGGCGGGCGGAGTGGGCGTGAGCCACGCACGACTCACGCCCGGTTCGTTCTTCCTCAACCGCAAGACCGACGCCGATTGGGTGCATACCGGCATTGTCACCGGCGTCGAATCCGAGTCATTCCACACGATCGAGGGCAATACCAACGACGGCGGCAGTCGCGAGGGTTATAAGGTCTGCCAGCGCGTGCGCCCCTACGGTGCCCCGGATTTTGTGCTGATCGCCTGACCGGTCACTGCCCGTACGCCGTGATCAGCTGCCCCCAGCGCGTCGACTTGACGAAGTCCAGTTTCGCGTAATTCACGGTGACGTCGCGGGCCAGCGGAAAATAGATCGAGGTCCCCGTGGCGCCTGACACCGTACTGCCCTTGTGCCCTTCGGCGATGACAAACGGCTGCGAGCTCCCGCTCAGATTCATCAACACGGCTTGCGCCGCTTGCTGCACCGCTGCGTGCGACGAGCGCGCGATGAGCTGGTTGCAGAGCGCGCCCAGATCGACGTAGTCCTGCATGTCGAAGCGTTGCGCGGTCCGCACCGAGCGCCCAAACGCCTGATAATCCGCCGGCGCCTGCAAGGTCGGCAGACACACCCCCGCCAGCTCGTCGACCGACTTGGCGAGCGTCTGCACGCGGCTGACATCCACCGCCGAGTCGGTCACCTCTTCGGACGCAGGATAGGACGCGAGATAGCGCTTGACAATCGCACGCGCGACCGCGGCGCCGTCGGCGCCGGGCTTTGCCGCGAGATCGCCGAGCACCTTTTCGTACGGCCAGCCGTCGCCAGGCTCGACCGCTTCGGACGCCACGATATGCCCGACGAGTCCGCGAAGCTGGTACGCGATCTCGACCATGTTCATGAGGCAGGCGTCGAAGCCGAGGACATCGATCTGCCGCCCCGTCTGCTTCACGACGCGCGCGAGCACGCGCTTTAATTCGGCGTTGTCGAGGAAATCCCGGTTGTAGTCATCATACGCGATGGCGCGCAACTGTATCGCGGAATCGATGGTCGTGCCGAACAGCGACCGGCGGAACCCGCTCGTCGCGATCGCGCGCACCATACTCCGCGGCCGGCTGTTGGGTCGCGGCTTGGCGCGCCGTTCGATCTTGATCCCGCGATCTTTGGCGCGGGCGTAGATATCCTCTTCGTCGATGCCACTGCCATGATTCCACATGATCGCGAGCACCTTCTCCGAAGGATACTGGCGCATTCCCCAGATAAAGAAGTCGCTCGCCACCGCCGGGTCGCCGCAGTCGGTTTCACCGAGCTGGCCGACGACATCCGAAGCCAGCGGCGTGCCTTTTCTCAAATGGTAGCGATAGGTCTTGCCGTTTCCCCGTCGATCGAATTGCACGACGACATCGACGTCCTTGGTCGAGCCGACGCGTTTCATCTCATTGATGTCACTGAGGCCGTAGCTGTCGAGATTGTTGTCGCCCGCGATCCAGGCGAGGACGGTCCACTTCTTGGCGGTCGTTGTCTTGGACATCGGAACTCCCACACAGAGGGACCTTGATCTTGCGCACAGCACAAATCACGGCAAGAGGCTGCTCAAAGTGTTATAGCCTGCGTCGCACGGCCCAATAGGCTTTCGTTGGATGATCATATCCATCGTCAACCACACGCATGGCCATCTAAAAGACGAGGAAGTCCTGCACGCGATTCGCGCGGTCAACACGCAAATCGCGGAAGATTTCGAGCCCTACTGGAGTATGGGCGCGCGTATTCGGCTCGAGCGGCGCAGTGAGCGCCGGCCGGATCCCAAGGACGGAGCGGACCTGCGTGGCGACGCGATCATCTATCTGTGGGACAAGATTGCGCCGGACGACGCGCTGGGATACCACGACAAGACCGACCAGGGACTTCCGTACGGATTTGTGTTTACGGAGCTCGCTGATCAGCTGAAAGAAGACTGGCGCACAACCCTCTCACACGAAGTCCTCGAGCTGATCGCCGACCCGGAAGCCAATCTCCTCGTGCGCGGGCCCAGTCCCACTGAGGACGATGGAATCGCATACTACTGGTACGAGATGTGCGACCCCGTTCAGGAGGAGACATATAACATCGGTGACGTCCCCGTTTGCAATTTCGTCCTCCCGTTGTACTTCACGAGCGGCAAGGAACTCCACGGCCGCAACGACTTCCTCGGACGGGGGCACGACGGCAAGGGAACGCTGCAGTCGTTTGGCGTGAATCCCGGCGGGTATATCGGCTATTACAATCCGGAGACAGGGAAAGCGGGGATGCTACACCGTCCCGGTGACCAGCGAGCCGAGGAGCGGCTCCGTATCAAGGATAAGGCTTTGGCCGCGCGGGTCATATCGCGCTCACACCGGCGGGCTGCGCCACCCCGGCGATTCAGCAAAGACGGACGATAAGTCGCCTCGCCGTGTTAGTTGTCTTGCGTCTTCCCCAATGCCTCCGCCGCCGCCCGCCTCACTTCCGGATCTCGATCGTTCAAAGCCCTCGTCAGCCCTGAGACTGCCGAGGCCACCTTCATCTCCCCCAATCCCTCGACCACGGCGAGCCGAACCTCTTTATCGGCATCGCTGAGGCGCTCCACCAGCGTCTGCACCGTGGCGGGATCGGCGATGTGGGCGAGCGCTTTGATGGCATTGCGACGCAGCTCGAGGTCGGACGACGCCGTCGCCCGCACGAGCGCGGCCGGCGCCTTGGTCACATCGTCGAGACTCTCGATCGCGTTCGCGGCGGCACGCTGGACCTCCACATCCCGGTCGCCGAGCGCGCGCGCCAGCGGCTCGAGCGAGCGGCCTTGGCTCAGATTCCCGAGCGCGTTCGCGCACTCGCGCCGCACCTCGGCATTGGTGTCGTTGATGAGCAGCGCCTCGAGCTGACCCACCGACGAGGGCTCCTGGATATCGGACAGCGCATTCACCGCGGCGAGCCGCACGGCATCAGTGCGGTCGGTCAAGAGTCCCACGAGCGCGGCGCCCACGCGCGGTCCCTTCATGTCGCCGAGCGCCTCGGCCGCGGTGGCCCGCATGACGGGATCCTGATCCCGCAGGAACGGCAACACGTCCTTGGCGTAACTCTCGTCCTCGAACTTCCCGAGCGCCCACACCGCCGCGAGGCGTACGCGCGGCGACGTGGCCTTCAACGCACCCTGCAACGCGGGCGCCGCGGCAGGATCTTCCATCTCGCCCAACGCCCACGCGGCCATCGTCGCGACGCCCGCATCGGAATCGGCGACCCGGCGCTGGAGCGCCGCCAACGTCTCACGATGCTCGCCGGCGCCGGCGGCGTAGGCGGCGCTCTCGCGAATCCGCGGCGACGCATCGTCGAGCAACCCGTTGAGCACATTCGGGGCCACGGTGCTGTTGCCCAGCAGCTTGGCAGCGACTCGACGCACGCACGCGTTGTCCGCGCCGAGATTGGAGACGAGCAGCGACAGCGCGCGCGGATCGGTGATCGTCCCGGCCAGAGAATCCTTCGCGCCCTGGACATCGGGCGCGTCCGCGAAACGTCCCAGTCCGCGTTGTCCCCCCCACCAGAAGTTGCCGAGCTGATCGCCGATCAGATCGCAGACGACCGGATCGGTACGCGCGAGCGCGGTGAGCAGCGACGCCACCCGCGCGGAATCGGCACCGCTCCGGCCCGGCCCGCCAATGACGCCGAGCCACAGCGCGAGCATCTGGAGTGTGGGCGTCATGGATCTTGCCCCAGCGCCTGGGCCGCGGCCTGGCGGACCTTCGGATCGGGCGACTGCAGCGCCGCCTGCAGCGCCTGCCGCGCCGCCGGGTCGGCGATCTGCCCCAGCGCCTGCGTGGCAGTCTCGCGCACATCGCTCTTCGGGTCGTCGATCAGCCTGCGCAGCGACGGAATCGCCGCGACCACCGAGCGATCGCCGGCCAGCCGCGCGGCGCGCTGGCGCACGTCGGCGTCCGCGTCCTTCAGCAAGCTCATGAGCGTCCCCTCGGCGATCGGCGCCTTCAAGTCGTCGAGCGCACCGAGCGCGGACTGGCGCACATCGGAATTGGGATCGCCCAGCGCCTCGGTGATGGCCGCGGCGCTGCCTTGATCGCCGAGATTGCCCAATGCCTCCACGACCTGCTGACGAACATCGGAGGATGGATCGTGAATCAGCTTCGCGATCGCGGCAGTCGCGGAGCGCGCGTGCATGTTGTCGAGCACATTCACCGCTTCGCGCCGCACGTCGGCATCGGGATCATCCAGGAGCGCGACGACGGGCGCGGTGGGAACGCCGCGATCGAAGCGTGACAGCGCGTTCAATGCGTTGTGTCGCACGTCCGTGACCGGATCTTTGAGCAGCGCGGCGATCGGCGTGATCGTCCGCGGGTCTTCGAAATTCGACAGCGCGTCGACGGCCTCCGCCCGCACTTCAGCATCCGAGTCGGCGAGCACCGCGATCAACGGGGTCACCGCGCGCGGGTCGCCAATACGCCCGAGCGAGCTCGCCGCCGCGCGGCGCACGCCGGCGTTCTCGTCCTTGAGGCGCGCGATGAGGGCAACGACGACGCCGGTGTCTTGGCGGGCCTCACCCCCTGACCCCCTCTCCTGTCGGAGAGGGGGAACTCTCGGAGAGTCCAGGGTCGTGTCTACGGACTCCGGCTCCGTCGTTCCCCCGCTCCGCACCGCGGAGAGGGGGACAGGGGGTGAGGCGACCCTCGGAGCCGCGGCGACCGTCACTACCACGCCGAGCGTCGCGAGCGCGGCCCAGCCGATGCGCGACGCGGGGCGCTGCGGCAGACGGCCCTCGAGCAGTCGCGCAATCCGCGACACGAGCAGCGAGCGACGCTCGGCCAGGCCGGCGACCGGCACGCCCAGCGGTGACGCCTGAATCCATTCGGCCACAGTCGCCAGACATTTCGCGAGCGAAACTGCCGATCCGGTCTTTCGCATAGCCCACTCGTCGCTCAGGTATTCAGCCGATGTCTCGAGCTCCTTGCGAGCGAGCTTGTTGAGCGGCTGGAAAAAGAAGACGCGCTCGATCAGGCTCGCGCCTGCGAGCCACAGCGCATCGCGCCGGGCCAGATGGGCCAGCTCGTGCGCGAGCATGCTGCGCTGCTGCTCGATGCCGAGCTCGGAGAGCGCCAGCTCGGGCACGCAGATCTCGGAGAGGCCGAGGGCGACGGGGCTGGAAATCGTCCGCGCCATCGTGAGATGCACGCGGCGCCGGAATCCGGTCGTATTCCGCAGCTCGGCGAGCGTGGCGGCGAGCGGTCCGTCGCTCACCGCGCGCCGATCGGCGAGACGGCCGACGAGGATCAGCCGGCGCGCGACGTAGTAGAGCGACGACGCCAGCGCGATGAAGGCCCAGAGCAGGACGAACACCGATGGGAGCGACGGCCCATGAGATGCACGAGAGGCCGCGGGGTTGACCCTGGACCCTTGATCGACGGGAGCTGCCGGCGCGGCCGGTTGGCTCGATGGTGGGGCCTGCGGAATAGTCGCCGCCGGCAGCCGTACGGCCTGGGGCGTCGCAAGCTGAAGTCGCGATTGCATCGTGCCGGTGATGAGCGGCGCGAGCAGCGCCACTTTCCACAGGAGGTCCGATGCCGCGGGCTCGAGACGACGGCGCCGAGTGACGAGCCAGGCGATGCCAAGGAGCGCGGTGCTGTGAATGAGATACGTGAGCAGCCACGCGAGCAGGGTGGTCATTGGGACTCCGTTTCGACGCGCTCGATCATGTCGCGAATCTTCGCGATGTCGCCGGGGCTGATATCTTCGTCCGAGAGCAGGTGTTGCACGAGGGCGGTGACGTCGCCGTCGAACAGGCGCTCCGTCAGCTCGCCGACCATGGAGTGCTGGACTTCCTGCTCGGTGACGGCGGCCTTGTAGTGGTATTGGCGTGCCTGGGCGCGCCGGGTGACGACGCCGCGGCGCTCGAGCCGCGACAGCATCGTGGCGACAGTGGTCTGGGCCAGCCCGCGGTCTTTGTGCAGGGCTTCCCAGATGTCCTGGACCGTGGCTTCGCCCTGGTCCCAGACGACGCGCAGGATGGCGAGCTGCAGCTCGGTAAGTTGGTGGCGCTCCGACATTCTCATCCTCGAATGAGTGAGAGATCTACAGGCGTAGATTTACAAGTGTAGTATTACGGTGTCAAGGGGGTTTGGAGGAAGTTGAGCCTCTAAACCGCGAATGTCTTCCGTACGCCCGCAGCGTAAACGCTCCACGGGACGACACTCCGGAGCCGCGGCAACCAGGTGGCTTGTCCGCCCACACGATAGCGCAATCCAGGATCGGGGCTCTCGATGATCCGCAGCACGCGCTGCGCAACGCGCTCCGGAGGGATGCCCCCCGCGAGTGCGTGACCAAATGCCGTCAGCATGCGTGTGCGGGTGGCGGCATACGCGGGGAGCGGCCGCGCCGCAACCGGCGACGCTTCACCAATCGGCGTGTTCACAAATCCAGGCTCGACGAGGCTGACATGAATGCCGAGGGGACGGAGCTCGTACCACAGCGACTCGGAGTATCCCTCGACCGCAAACTTGCTCGCCGAGTAGAAGGCGCTGAATGGAATGGCTGTGTTGCCCGCGAGCGAGCTGATGTTGATGATCTTGCCTGTGCCGGCCGCCCGCATCCCTGGAAGCACCGCGTTCACCATTCGGACGACGCCGAAGAAGTTCGTCTCGAGCTGCGCCTTGGCCTCCTCGACACTCGTCTCCTCCGCGGCCCCGGTAAGGGAATAGCCCGCATTGTTGACGAGCACGTCGAGCCGGCCGGTCTGCGCGACGACCTGAGCGACGCACGCTCGGACCGAATCATCCGAGCGCACATCGAGCGCCAGCATCGTTACTCCTTGCGACTGCGCGCTCTGGGGCTTGCGCGCCGTACCGAATGCGGTGAACCCACGCTGGGCCAGCAGGCGCGCCGTCGCCTGACCGATACCCGATGAAGCGCCTGTGACCAGGATTGTCTTCGACATGCAATCTCCAGAAGGTTATGCTCCCACAACAATACCGAGCCGTTCGAAACGCAGCGAGCCTCCACGCGTAGGACGAGACACGCATGACCGCGCCGATCAGCACCGAATTCCTCGCGCTTCAGGATCTACTTGCCGGCCGCTATTCGATCGAGCGCGAGCTCGGCCGCGGCGGCATGGGGATCGTGCTGCTCGCTCGCGATGTGGCGCTGGACCGCCCGGTCGCGATCAAGCTGCTGCCACCGCACCTCGCGCGGCGCCCGGAGGAACGCGATCGCTTCCTGCAGGAGGCGCGGACCGCCGCGGGCCTCTCGCATCCCAACATCGTGCCGATCCATCTGGTCGAGGCGCGCGGCGATCTCGTGTTCTTCGTGATGGGCTTCGTGGACGGCGAGACACTGCGCGAGCGGGTGGAGCGCGGCGGCCCGCTCTCGCCGCGCCTGGCGACGAAGCTGCTCCAGGAAGTCGCGTGGGCGCTGGGCGCCGCGCATCAACGCGGCGTGATTCATCGCGATGTGAAGCCCGACAACATCATGATCGAGCGCGCGACCGAGCGCGCGGTCGTCACCGACTTCGGCATCGCGCTCGGCAGACAATCGGTCGGAATTGGAGACGGCGCCGTCACCGGCACCGCGCGCTACATGAGTCCCGAGCAGGCGTGCGGCGAGCCGGTCGATGCGCGCAGCGACCTCTACTCGCTGGGCGCGACGTTCTTCTACGCACTCACCGGCCGGGCACCCTTCGAAGCCTCCAACGTGCCAGCGATTCTGACGAAGCACGTCTACGAGATCGCGCCACGGGTCCAGCAGCTCCGGCCCGAGGTGCCCGCCAAACTTGGCGGCGTGATCGAGCGCTTGCTCCGCAAAGCGCCCGTGGAGCGGTTTCAGACGGCGGACGATCTCGCGCGGGTCGCGGGCGAGCTCGTGGGACGGGACTTTCGCGCACCGCCGCTGGTGCGCGCCTTTGTGCGGAACGCGCAAATCTCGACCCTGGTGCTGCTCACGTCAGTGCTCGCGGGGAAGGGGATGGGGATCATCGGCGCGATCTTGCTCTTTCAACTGGGCGCGGTGGCGCGGCGACTCCTGAAGGATGGCTACACGTTCGCCGACATCCGGGCGGCCCTGCTGGCCGAGCGGCAGGTGCAGCAGGAGGAGGCCGAAGTCACCAAGCAGCGCAGCTGGTTCCGGAAGCTCGACGCATTGTGGTATCGGATCTGGGCCGGAAGGGCTGGACGCTCGTTCTTCTGGCTCGCGGGGCGGGGTGTCAAGGCAGCGCCACGCACGGCCCTGCCGTCGGTCGAGCGGACCGAGCTCGTGCTCGGACGCTCGGCGCTCTCCGCTTACGAGGCGTTGCCGGAGGAGGAGCGGCGCCAGGCGCGGGATCTCCCGGCCGTGGTCGAGCGCCTGGAGGCCGGCTCAGAGGCGTTGCGCGCACGGGGCGATACGGGCGAATCACTCACCGAAGCCGTGGCCGCGCTCGAACATCTGCGTCTTGCCCTGGTGAAGCGGCAGTCCGGCATGGGGTCGCCCTCGGATCTGACCCTCGTGCTCGGGCGCGCCAGGGCTATTGGGGACCACGTTGACCGCCGGATTGCAGCGGCGGCGGAAGTGGAGGCGCTGCTCGAGCCGTGAGAACCGTACGCTTTCCCGTCCGCCGCTCCAGGTAGGCCCGGTACCCGCAGTCGCACTGCGCGTAGGTGCGTCCTTGCCGGTCGCACTGAAAGAACTGCTGCTCGCCACACCCGGGACAGCGGGGCGCACCGCCGTCCTGCACGAGTGTCAGCTGTTCTTCTTCGGCCCTGCGGTTCACGGTCCCGATCCCGCGTCGAGCTTGATCGGCAGCCCCGGCCACGACATGTAGCCGGCCGGCGGCCCGTACACGATCGCCGGCGTGCAGGGACACAGTGTGCTGTGAGGCGCCGCCGGAACGACGGCCGAGGACGCCAAACGATACGAAACCGTGGCGGGATCGATGATCCGTCCGCCGCAGACGTGGCAATGGGTCTCCTGCATGGTCGCCTCGCTTGAAAAAAAGAAAGGAGCGGCATGCTGCCGCCCCTGATGTAGCTCCTGCTTCGCTTCGCTTATCGCGCTACTGGCTGACTCTGATTAGGATTCCGGGCAGCGATCTTGTGGAACGTCGAGTTCGAGACTTCGTAGCCGTCGATCTCCGGCGTCCCCTCGACCACGCGCTCCAGCGTGTGCAACACGGTGGGATAGGTGTCGCGGCCATAGGCCTCGGCGTTCTCTTTGTTCTCCCACAGGCTGATCGCGAGCGCTTCGGTGCTATCGGGTGTGAGGAACGTGATCTCATCCTTGAACCCGGCCTGCTTGCGCAGCATCGGGAGCACGTCGTTTTCGAGGGTGCGGGTGAATTCGGCGGCCTGGTTGGCCTTGAGATGGAGCGTAACGTTGCGTGCGTACATACCGGACTCCTTGCCCTGCGCCAGCGTGAACTTCGGTCCACTAACACAACTCGACTAGCCAACGCTATCCGACTGTACTAGGTTTGTCAAGTTGCGCGAGCACCATAAGGTGCAACTTAACAAGAAAGGTTAATACGCCGCTCACCTTCAGCCGCCTCTCGACGCCGATCGGCGAGCTCGTCCTCACGGCCTCCGATGCCGCCCTCACCGGCGTCTACTTTCCGACGTCGCGCCGCGGTCCGGCGCCGACGCACCAGGCGGGCTGGATCCAGGCAACCACCGGGCCGGCCGCCGAGGTGCTCGCGCGCGCCCGGCAGCAGCTCGAGGAGTATTTCGCGCGAAGCCGCACGACGTTCGAGCTGCCGCTCGAAGCCCTCGGCTCGGCATTCGAGCACCGGGTGTGGAACGCGCTGCGCACGATCCCGTACGGGACCACCACGAGCTACGGCGCGCTCGCCAAGCTCCTCGGCGACAAGATGGCCACGCGAGCGGTCGGACTCGCCAACGGCAAGAATCCGATCCCGATCATCGTGCCGTGTCATCGGGTCGTGGGCGCAAACGGCGAGTTGACGGGCTTCGGCGGAGGATTGCGGGCGAAACGCTGGCTGCTGGAACACGAGGGGTCGCTGCTGGAGCTGGGCGGCTAGCTCATTTGTGGCGGTAGACGATCCGGCCTCGCGTCAAATCATACGGCGAGAGCGCCAGTGTGACGCGATCGCCCGCCAGCACGCGGATCCGAAACTTGCGCATCTTGCCCGCGATCGTTGCCAGGACGGAATGCCCGTTGACGAGCGTGACGCGAAACGTGGAGTTGCGAAGCAGCTCCGCGACCGTCCCTTCCATTTCCAATGCCACTTCTTTCGTCATGTCTTGGGCTCCGGTGGCACGTCGCGCTGGCCGCTGCGGCGCTCTACGAGCGCGCGATGCCCGCAGGCGCAGTGCTCGAGCGTGCGGCCGACGCGATCGGTGCGGAATTCGAGAAACTCGCGGCACGTGGGACAGCGCGCCGGGCCACGATCGGCGACCAGCGGGCTCCGGGCCGCGGAACGGTTCGCGTTAATTCCGCGACGCGGACCGGATTTGATGCACGCCTCGCAGTTGGCGCTCGCGCTCCGCCTTGGGCGAAGAGCCATAAATGAGCGCGTGATCGCACAGGCACAGGGCGCTGTGGGGAATAGCGACTGGCGTCACTCCCGACGGCTCCCGATAGGTCGTGCCGCCGGGACTCGCAATGAAGCCCCCGCAGCGATGGCAGTGCGTGTGCATATGGCCCAACGTAGCGGACTTTACTACTTTTGTCAACTTATAGGCACACACATCGCGGTTATTAACCGAGGTTAGTTAACAATGGATGTCGCCCTGGTGATCCGGCAACGCCTCGAGGAGCTGCAGCTCGATCAACGCGATCTGGCGCGCGCGGCGAGCGTCACGGAGTCCTACGTCTCCCAGATTCTCACGCGCAAGAAAGCGCCGCCCGCCCCCGAGCGCACCGACATCTACGACCGGATGGACCGGTTCCTGAAGCTCCCGCCGGGCGAGCTCGCGCGCGTCGCCGATGCGCATCTCAAGGAAGAGCGCATGCGCGTGCTCGGCGAGGTCGCGCCGCTCTTCCCCGCGCTGCGCGCGCTGCTGCTGCGCAAATGCGGCCCGGCCGAGCGCGCGGCGGTGCGCGCCGTCATCGAGCGGCAATCGTTCGGCGAGCTGGAGCGGCTGCTCGCGCAAACCCTGCTGCACGTGGCGCGGCTCGGCGGTGACATCATGCACGTCACGCCCAAACAGCAGAGCCGGCTCGACAGCGCGATCGCGTCGTGGGACTGGGATCCGGCGACCTTCGCGCTCACGATTCGCACCACGGCCGGAGAGCAGAAGCACTTTGAATACAGCGAACGCGACGTCAGCGACGATCACGAGAAAGGACTGCTCGAGTTCCTGCGCGACCCCCTCCTCAGCGGCACGGCGACGCCCGCGGAGATCACGTTTCTCAAGTCGCTGCGATTCAAGGATCACCGGCCGACCGCGCTCTACTATTACCGCGAGCTCCAGAACCTCAGGGACCCGCTGCATTTCCGCGCGTAGCCAGGGCTACAACGACGAATACACGATCTTCACAAAGTCGTCGCCCTTGTAGCGCCCCGAGCCCCAGTCGCTCTCGAAATCGGTGAGCGGCTTGGCGGCGATGCACTCCTCGAGCGATTTCCCGGCCGCCTTGAGCTTCCGCACCCGGTCCGCCGCCGCGGAGAGCATGTCGCGATACTTCACGAGCTGGTCCTTCGTGGCGAGCGGGCCGTGCCCGGGGACGATCGCGGTGTCCGCAGCGGCCATGCCCAGCAGCCGGTCCGCCGCCGCAATCATGCCGTCGATCTTGCCGCCCGTGGACCAATCGATCAGGGGATAGCGCCCGTTGAAATAGGTGTCGCCCGCGTGCAGGACGTTGCTTCGCTCATAGCGCACGATCACGTCGGTGTCGGTGTGCGCCGGCGCCACGTGTGACACCTCCACCCGCTCGCCGTTCGCCTCGAGCTTCCAGCCCTCCTTGAACACACGCTCGGGCAACGCGGCCGCGGGCGATGGCGGGAAGTCGAGCTGGAGCATCTCAATGCGCTGCGGCTTGCTCATGCGCCGCTTCGTATTCTCGTGCGCCACCACCGTCGCGCCGGCGGCACGGAACGCAGCGTTGTTATCGGTGTGATCGAAATGCCAGTGGGTGTTGATGACGAACTTGACCGGCGCGCCCAGAGCTTTGAGCGACTCCTCGAGCTTCGGCCACGCCGGCGCGACGAACGTGTCCACCACGACCAGCCCGTCGGAGCCATGCAGCACCACGATGTTGCCGCCGGGACCCGAGAGCATGGTCAGGTTGTCGCGCAGCGGCCGCGTCTGGATCGGGACGGCGCCGATCTGGGCGCGAAATGCCGCCAGCGGGTCCTGCGCCTGCTGCTGCAACGCTCGGCCCGCCACGCGGGGGAACAGCGCACCAGCACTCAGCGCGGCCATCGTTTGCAGCCACTCGCGGCGTGTCTTCATCATCCCTCTCACCTTTCTTCGGTTCTCTTATTCGAAAGTGAAGCGCGGCATGTCATCCCGAGCGACGCGCGCGGTACGCGCGCGGAGCGAGGGACCTGCTTGTGAGTCCTAGTGCTCGAGAAAAGCTACGGCACCCGATAGTGAACCGACAGCAGGTTTCCCGTTTATCGAGTGCCTTGGCTCTGGCCATGCTACCAGGATCCACAAGCAGGTCCTTCGCTCGCGGGCGCGTTGCGCCCGCTCGCTCAGGATGACATGCGTGCTCGCTTTCGAGAAAAAGAGGGAGGAGATTTGTGGCATGAAAAGATCTCTGATTCTTCTGCTCACCCTTCCCGCGCTCCTCCTCGCCCAACGCCCCGACACCCTCCTCTCGGCGCTAAAGCTTCCCGGCCAAGCCGGCTTCTCCCCGCTCGTTCCCCCGCTACCCGGTCATGCGGTGCTGCTCAAGCCCGATCGCGTGTTCGACGCCGCGAGCGAAGCGGCGCACGTCGGCTGGGTCGTGCTCGTGCAAGGCGATTCGATCGCCGCCGTCGGCCCCGCCACCTCGGTACGCGCACCCGCGGACGCCGAAACGATCGATCTCCCTGGCACGACGTTGTTGCCCGGCTTGATCGACGCGCACTCGCACGTCTTTCTGCACCCGTACAACGAAACACTCTGGAACGATCAGGTCCTGAAAGAGCCGCTGGGCTATCGCTTTGCCGAGGCGGTCGTGCACGCGCGCAACACGCTCATGCAAGGTTTCACCACGCTCCGCGACCTCGGCACCGAAGGCGCGGGGTTCGAGGACGTCTCGCTCAAGCGCGCTATTAATGAAGGGCTGATCCCGGGACCGCGGCTCGAGGTGTCCACGCGCGCGATCGTGGCGACGTCGTCCTACGGGCCCGGCCCGCGCGGCTTCCGCCCCGATCTCGATCTGCCGCAGGGCGCGCAGCCCGTCAGCGGAGTGCCCGAGGTGCTGGCCGCGGTGCGCGAGCAGGCCGGCCGCGGGGCCGACTGGATCAAGGTTTACGCCGACTACGGCCGCGGGCCCCGGGGTGAGGCCGAGCCGACGTTCAGCCAGGAAGAGCTGAACGCGCTCGTGGCCGAGGCGCACTCCTCGGGGCGGCCGGTCGCCGCGCACGCGACGACGCCCGAGGGGATGCGGCGCGCGATTCTCGCGGGCGTGAACACGATCGAGCACGGCTTTGGCGGCACGGACTCGGTGTTCCGGTTGATGGCCGACCGCAAAGTCGCATATCTGCCGACCCTCACTGCCGAAGAAGCGTACGCCGAGTATTTCGATCACTACACGCGTGGCGGGGGGGCCGCGCCGACGACAGGCATGCAGCAGGCCATGCGCGCGTTTCAACTTGCGCTCAAGAATGGCGTGACGATCGGCTGCGGCTCGGACGTCGGCGTGTTCACGCACGGCACGAGCGCGCGCGAGCTCGAGTGGCTGGTGAAGGGCGGCATGCGGCCCGCTCAGGCGCTGCTCGCAGCCACCGCGGTGGACGCGAAGATCCTCAGCATGGAGTCGCAGATCGGCCGCATCGTGCCCGGACTGAAAGCTGACATCGTCGCTGTTACCGGCGATCCCACGCAGGATATTTCTGCTGTGGGGCATGTGCGGTTCGTCATGAAAAACGGCGTGATTTACCGGAGGCCCAATCCATGATCGGTCGGACGTCTGCTACGCTCTTACTTGCGTTCATGTTCCCCCTCTCCCTTGGGAGAGGGGGTCAGGGGGTGAGGACCGGACCTGTTCCCGACCCGCTGCTCGCCGGCTTCTCCTGGCGCAACCTCGGCCCGTTCCGCTCGGGACGCGTGTCGGCCGTGTCGGGCGCGATCGGACAGCCCGGCACGTTCTACGCCGGCTTTCCCGTGGGCGGCGTTTGGAAAACGACGAGCGCGGGCGAGACGTGGTACCCGGTCTTCGACGCGGTGAAGGAGGCGTCGTCCGTCGGCGCAATCGCGGTCGCACCGTCGAATCCCGACGTGATCTACGTCGGCATGGGCGACCTGATCACGGGCGGCGGCCCCAACGAGGGCAACGGCGTCTACAAATCCACCGACGCCGGCCGCACGTGGCAGCATGTCGGTCTCGATCAGACGAAACAGATCCCGTCGCTCCTCGTGGATCCGAAGAATCCCGACCTCGTGCTGCTCGCGGCGCAGGGCGACGTCCACAAGAAGAGCGACACGCGCGGCGTCTATCGCTCGACCGACGGCGGCCGCTCGTGGACCAAGACGCTCTACGTGGACGACTCGACCGGCGCGCAGAAGATCACGTGGGCCGATGACCAGCCCGGCGTCTTGCTCGCGACCACCGTGCGCCACTGGAATCCGCCGCCGACGGGTCCGGCGCGTTTCGTTGCTCCAGGAGGCGGGGGCGGTACAGGGTCGGCAGGGGGCGGCAGCCAAACGCATTTGTTCAAGTCGACCGACGAAGGCGTCACCTGGAAAGAAATAACCGGTGGCGGGCTGCCGCGACTCGCGGGCCGCACATCGGTCGCGGTCGCGAACAACACGAACGCGCAGCGCATGTTCTTGATCCAGAACTCGGGGCTGTATCGCTCCGACGACGGCGGCGGAACGTGGCGTCAGATGGACTCGACCGACACGCGCATCCGCAACGGCCAGGGCGGCTACAACTGCGGCGTGTACGTGGACCCCAGGAATCCCGACATTGTCTACACCGTCAACACGGCGAGCTACAAGTCCACCGACGGCGGCAACACCTTCACGGGCTTCAAGGGCGCGCCCGGCGGCGACGATCCGCAGCAGCTGTGGATCGATCCCAGCAACGGCCAGCGCATGCTGTTCGGCTACGATCAGGGCGCCATCGTGACGCTCG
>Ga0134066_10000033_pt1 | contig 15691 bp, 9 predicted proteins | sample 15_taG_22_FD_94462 | JGI IMG/M metagenome (GOLD analysis project Ga0134066, IMG submission 94462) | Grasslands soil microbial communities from the Angelo Coastal Reserve, California, USA - 15_D_Rain_20cm_2_09212015 | ecosystem: Environmental > Terrestrial > Soil > Grasslands ... | reverse complement strand
CGGCGCTGCGCCGCGCCGGGCGCGCGCTCGGCGACGACGCGGAGTTCGACGGGCCGCGCCTCGCCGACGCGCTCGACGCCGCGCTCGAAGGCGTCGTCGACCTCGGCGCCGCAGTGCCGGGCGACAAGACGATGGTCGATGCGCTCGCGCCCGCTGCAGAGGCGCTGCGCTCGTCGGTCGACCGTGGCGAGCCGATGCAGCAGGCGGTCACAGCGGCTATGGAACTCGGCCTACGCATGGAAAAGTAGATTTCCGGACCAGGTCCTAGGGGTGATACTCGCGCGCGGTGTGTCCTGCGAGCTGTGCGCGATAGAAGTACACATCCCGCAGCCGGCCCGTCGCGTAGCGCTCCGCTTCGTCGTTGAAGTGGGCCGAGCGCGGGTCCCCGCTTTCGCCGCCCGCGGTCACGGCTTGCGCGCGCACGCTGTCGCCGAATTCGACCACCGCGACAAAGCTGTTCCCACTCGTGCCGTACCATTTTTTGGTGTTGGGATACGGACGGGCGCCGAATGCGGCGAGTGAGCCCCACGAGCTGGCCGTGAACGGCACGGGAATGCTGGGTCCCGCGTCGTCGAAATGTCCCACGATAGAGTCGTCCAGGCGCTGAAAGCGATTGATGTCGCCCCACGGCGTCTTCCACGCGCCAAAATCGCGAGTGAGCGCATCCACGGCATCGCCGAGTGCGCCGAGCAAATCAGCCGGCTGCGCTCTCCCCGTCCCCACATACTGCATCTGCGAGATGCTCGCGGCCCGCGCCGCCGGCGCAATGCGCCGGCCTATGCGCTCTCCCCAGAAGACCGCGAGTGAGGTCGGCACGGACTCTGTGCCCCAGCGATAGTTCCAGCCGCGCAGCGCCGCAATCGGCTCCGCGAGCCTGGTCTTCAAGCTGTCGGTGGCGGGAAGTTGATCATACGCCGCGAGCAGCGGCGGGATCATCCGCTCGAACGCGGGGAGATAGCTGTCGAACGCAGCCGCGGTCAGCGATTGCATCGTCCAGCCGCTCTTGTCCGTGAGCACGCGGAGCGCATGGAATCCACGAGCGGTTTCCTCCGTGCTTCGCTCGACGTAGCGGGGAAAGTTGGCGCGCCTGGGGCTCGCACCCGCGCCCGCCGCGGACCAGGGCCAGTTGTTCGAGTTATAGACCCAGCCACTGGGCGGGTTCACGACATTGGGAGTTTCGGCGAACGACAGTACGCCGCGATAAGTGGTGGCCGGGTTGTCGCCATCGACGGGTTCCGTCCAGTTGAACGACGTATCGCGGCGCGGAATGTAGTTCGAGTGGAAGTAGGCGATGTTGCCGGATGCGTCGGCAAAGACGGTGTTGTTGGACGAGTTGGTGTGCAGGTCCATGATCTTCGTGAATGCCGCCATGTCGCGCGCCTTGGTTCGCGAATAGGACTGGATCAGCGCGTTGATGTGATCCTGCATCAGGCTTACGCTGACGAACTTGTCGCCTTCTTTCCGCACGACCGGCCCATGCGACGTGTAATGGACAGTGAAGGTGCGGCGTGAGACTCCCGCGTCCGTCTTGTAAGCCAGCGTGAGCCGGCGTGCGTGCCCCGGCTGGGCCGTGAGAAACTCATCGATATTGTCCACGCCGCTCGAGGTGTGCATCCAGCCGGCATGAGCGTTGAATCCTTGATAGATGAAGAACTGTCCCCAGGTCGCCGCGCCGTAGGCATCGAGCCCCTCGTCGCTCACCATCTGTAGCTCGGACCGGAAGTAGAACGACGTGTGGGGATTGATCCAGAGCAGCGCATGGCCGCCGGCCGTGAGGCGCGGGGCAATGGCGATCCCATTGGAGCCGGAAGGATCGAAGTCGAGCTCGTCGCCATCCCCGCTCGTGCGCGCGGAGTCGCCATACAACGCCGCCAGGCCGCGAACGCTGATCGTCTCGATGTCGCCGCCGATCGAGCCTTCGGTGAACGACAGCGCCATCCACGGCTCGAAGTGCGTGATGACCCGGGGCTTCACCTCGGGATGCTTATAGAGGAAGTAGTTCAGGCCATCGGCAAAACCATCCATCAGCTGCTTCATCCACGGCGGGCTCCGGCGATACTCGGCCTTGAGTGAATCGGGATCGATGAACAGCCGCTGCCGCAGATCCTGAAAGAGGACGCCGGCACCTTCCGCCTCGGCCAACCGGCCGAGCGAGTTCAGATAGTTCGTTTCGATACGGTTGAAGTCGTCCTCGGACTGCGCGTATTCCATCCCGAACACGGCATCGGCATCGGTCTTGCCGTAGACGTGCGCGATGCCCCAATCGTCGCGGATGATCGTGACGTTCTGCGCCCGGCGGTTCCAGCGAGCGATATCGGTCGAGGTCTGCGCGTAGCCGGGGATCGCGAACAGAAGGCTACTGGCGAGTAGCAGTGTCGATCGCAATGGCGGATCTCGCGGCTAGAGTGAGATGGACGGCTTTGCCCGAGTCTATCTGTACCGATGTGCCTGCGATGAGGTCCACATAGGTTCCGGCAGCCATGCCGGTGACAATGGTCGTATCGAGCGCGGTCGTCTCATTGTTGATCGCGACAAAGCCCTTGTCGCCGCGCGAAAACGCGATCGCGTTGGCACCGTTGTCCCACCAGTGGTTGATGTCGGCGCCGGCGACAACGTGGCGGAAGCTCACCATCTTCAGGATCGACGGATCGCGGTGCTCGCAGACCCATTGCCCCGCCGTCGCGGTCTCGAGGCTCGACGCACACGTTACCGGCAACGTCCAGCCATTCGCGTCCGAGGGCGGGCCCAGAGAATTCTCGGACGGGCAGTTGAACACATAGCTCGATAGCACGGAGGGATAGCCGTACGGCTGCGCGAGCATCCAGACGTTGGCAAGCCGGAAGACGTTGCCGTCGCGATAGCCGAGCCCGCAGTTGTGCTGCGTGTCGTGATTTTCGAGGAAGACCACTGCCTTATCGGAGGGTATGAGTCCCCACGTCGCCGCGGAAAACTGGCTCAGTTGTGAGATGTGCTCGCCGTTCACGTTACGAAACTTGTTGCCGACACCCGTGAACGTGAACTCGGTGATGTCGGCGGCGCCACCGGAGCTGTAGCCCTCGCCGAAGTAATCGTGCGGGCTGAGCGCCTCGCCACTTCCGCCGATGACTTCGAGAAAGAAGTATGGAAGCGGCCCGCCTTCCGCCGCCCGGGTGGTGTTGACGCGTTTGAGAATGTCATCGAGCTCGACCTGCTGAATATGCTTGGCCGCGTCGATACGAAATCCCGCCACGCGCGCGCGCGCGAGATCCAGCAAATAGTCGGCGATTTTCTGCCGAACCGACGCCAGTCCCGTGTTCAAGTCCGGCAGCGACAACAGCTCGCAGTCCTGCACATTTGCGGCGTCCTGATAGTTGGTTACCGCGCACGGCGTGTGGAAATCGCTCTGCGCATAGAGGCCGGGATAGTCGTACTTCGAGTAGTGCGTGCCGTTCGACCCGACGCCGGGACTTGGGAAGTTGGTCATATGATTGATCACGGCATCCACGATGATCCCCACACCAACGGCGTTGCACCGGTTCACCATGTCCGTGAACTCTGGACCGGTGCCCGAGCGACTGCGCATCACACTGTAGCTCACCGGCTGGTACCGCTCGCTCCAGTCGTGGCTCGGCACGATGCTGTGCTCCTCGGGCGGCGAAATCTGCACCGCGTGCACACCCGCCGGGCCGAGCACATTCTCGCACTCGGCGGCGACATCGGGCCATGGCCACTCGAAGAGCTGTACGAATGCGTCGCCGGCAGCCATGTGGCCGCTAGGCCGGTATGTAGGACTGAGCGTTGGGCGAGGTGGAGGTGGCGGACCCGGTGTCGGAGTCGGGATCCCTTTATCAGTACACGCTGACACAAAAAACAGGAATGCCGCACTGACAATCCGACATCGACGCATGACGGAACGTTATTGGTAGTCCGACGCAGGTGCTAGATGCGCGCTCAGATCCTCTCGGGACGACGAGTGTAAAACGCATTCCCTTATAAAGGAGCCGTCTATGATGGTTTCCTGGAAACGACTCACTCAGTCGGCCTTGCTGACTGCGGGGCTCACCGCATGCAGTGAGAAGCGATGCAGCCTCGTACGCCTGTCGATGCGCAGCTACAAGCTGGCGGGCTGCAGGCGCAGGGGTACGTACTGACCCCAGCGGGATGGTTTCACAGTTCATGCGTGCATGAGATCCCTGCCGGCGCTCGCGTAAGCGTCGACAATGTGGTTACGCGCAGGGACGGGTCGCGCTACCAGATCCCGCGCTGTGCCTTTCGTGCGCATCTGACCCTGCCGCATTTCCAGGGTGGCCGCGCGGTGCCGGCCGATACAGGATGGGTGGAAGACGCATACGCCTCCGCTCCTCAGGGCGATGCTTATCGCTCCCTGAACGCGACGTGGACAGTTCCATCGGCGCCGACGCACACGTTCCAGTATCCGGAGGTGTATTTCACGTTCCCTGGGATCTGGAATAACGCTTTCATTCTTCAACCCGTTCTGCAATACGGGTACAGCAAAGCGGGTCCACCGGGGTACTGGCCACCGAGTTGGGGACTGGCCTCTTGGCATTGCGATGGTCGGAGCAGTGTGTGTGATCACAGTTCTCTCATTTCTGCGTCGGTCCATGATGCGATCTACGGTGAGGTGAGCGCGAGCGCCTGCCAAGGAGGGCTATGCACTTGGACCGTCACGACCGTGGATTTGACGAAGGGTACGCGGACTATTCTGACCAAGACGGATTATGATAACTACTTCAGCGCTACCGGCGGGGCGGTTGAAACTCACAGTGGGTTCAACTCGTGCAGCTATTTTCCGAGCGCAGGTGTTTTTTTCACAAACATTGCTCTCTCGGGACGGAGCGGCGCGTTGACACCCGACTGGGGCAAGGCGGTTCCACAAAACCCCAGTCCTAGCTGTGGCTTCGACGTCAAATTCACCACGACGACGGTGAGCGATATCCACAATCCGCCGCCGCCCCTGGTTACAGGTGCGACGACAAACCCGTCGCCGGCCGTGCAGTATCAGCCATTCTCACTGACGCTAACGGGTTCAGGGTTCGATCCAGCCGTTGTACAAATCGTGTACACGTTGAACTGTGATCCACCAAGCCCTTCGTGCGAGGCCGAAGTGATTCCGAATAGTGGGATCAGTTCGAAGACGGAGACGCAATTGGTGGTGTCACAGATGACATTCGGTACGGCAGGAACACTCTACGTGCATGCCCGGAATGGGGACACGGGTCCTCTCTCTGGCTACCAGACGGTCACCATACGGCCGCTGTACTGATAGAGCCCGGTCAACTGATAGGCGCTATTGCGCCAGTGCAGCAGCCGGAAAACGGAAGCCCCGCCGATGCCAAACGCGGCGGGGCTCTTGTGCAGCAAATTGCCCAGTCTCAGTAACCCGGGTTCTGATGGAGATTCGGGTTGGCTGACAACTCTGACTCGGGAAGCGGATACAAATTGTACTTCGGATCGAGCGACGTGCCCGCCTCCGGTCCGCCCTTCCATGACCACACGTATGTCGCACCTGTGAACCGGCCGAAGCGGATCAGGTCGACGCGGCGGTGAGCCTCCCACAAAAGCTCGCGGCCGCGCTCGGCCAGAATCGAATCAAGTGGCGGCAGGGCTGCAAAATTGCCGCTCGTATTCCCGTACCCACGCTGCCGGATCGCGTTCAAGTATCCAAGCGCGGTGTTCGCGTCCCCCCCGCCCCCGCGCAGGTTGAGCTCGACGTACATCAAGTAGGCGTCCGCCAGGCGGAACATGGGGAAATCAGTATCGGGGAACGTCCCGTCAGAGCCTGGCGTGCCAGTGGAGGTCACGTTCGCGAATTTCGGGGCGGCAACCCCATCCGTGAAATTCGTGAGGTTGGGCATTGGAACCCCACCCGTGACCACGAAGAATGACGTCCGTGCCGTGTCATTTGCCAGATCGTAGTTGTTGTACGCCTCCGGCTTCATACGATTACCCCACCAGCAGCCACCGCTGGCGAGACCATACGCGGTCGGACTCATCGAGCCGCCGCAAGCGGCGTGGATCAGGAACGTCGTGTTGCCGTATGCCTGCGTTTTCAGGCCGTCAGACGGAACTGGGAAGATGATCTCCGGCGACGTGTTGTTATCGGCCAGGAAGTTATTACGCCATACCGGAGCCAGGCTGTACTCGTTTGAATTGACGACCGCCGTGACCTCGTTCATGGCGTCGGACCAATGCGCCTGTCCGGTGTACACCTCGGCGTTCAGGTAGACGTTCGCGAGGAGCATGTGGGCGGCCCACTTGTTTGCGCGACCGTAGGTCGAAGCGTCGTGGGTGGGCAGGTCGTCCATAATATCGTTCAACTCGCTCACGATGTAGTCAAAAACCTCTTGCCGCGTCGATTGCGGCGGTGGAGTGACCAGCGGACCGGTAACAAGCGGAATGTTCCCGAAGAAATCGAGACCATGCCAGTAACTCAGCGCGCGCAGGAACCGCGCTTCCGCGCGATACTGTGTGATCTGCGCGCGAAGTGCGGGGTCATTATGGCCGCGCTCGGCGAGTTTTGCATCCTCAGTTTGGCGCAGGAACTCGTTCGCCAAGGCGACCTGGAAGTACACGCGATAGTACATGCCCTTAACGAAGGCATTGTTTGCCGCCCACAGCGCAGTGTTCAGTTCCTGAATCGAGAGATCGCCGCCCCACGCGACGGCAGCTTCGTCGGTCGGCAGCTCGTTCAGGTTCCAGAGCAGACGTACGTAGTTGCTGAACCCCTCGTCGGGAAAGACAGTCGGATCGATGTCCGGTTGGCCCGCTCCTCCCTGCTGGCCCGTGACGGCGAGTCCGGCGTAAATCTTCGCGAGGAATTTCTTGTAGGAGCCCGCGTCCGCGAACACGTTTCCCTCGGAAATCGTGCTCTTCGGCTGGACGAGCGTGTCTGTGCAAGCGCCGCCTACCAGGAGTAGCAGCCCCATGGCGACGGCCCAAGCACCGCGAGTCTTGTTGTTCATATGTCGATCCCCTCTCGATTGCTCGATATCCGTAGCCATGAGTTAGAACTGGATCGCCAGCCCGGCGCTAAACGTCCGCGCGCGGGGGTAGCGATTGTTGTCGATACCGTTCAGACCGGAGGTCGGATCTACGCCGCTGTATCCGGTCAGCGTGAAGGCGTTCTGGACGGCTCCGAAAACGCGAAGCGGCTGGCGTTGGTAGTTGAACGCATAACCAACCGCGATGTTGTCCATCCGCAGGAATGAGGCGTCCTCGACGTAGTAATCCGAAAGCAGCTGCTGCGTCTGAAAACCGGTTTTGAGAACCGATGCGTGGAGATTGTAAGGCGATCCCCGAGTCACTTCTGAGTAAGCACCCTGACTGGATGCCACGTTGTTGTAGACATAATTTCCCGTATACGCCCGCAACACGAAACTGAGGTCGAAGTGCCCGGCCGTCAGATAGTTTGACATACCAAAAATCCACTTTGGCGCAGGGTCGTGGAAAGGCCGCCTGTCATCCACATTGATGATTCCATCGCCGTTGCGGTCCACGTACATCTTGAGCGGATCGGTATCGTAGATCGGCTTGCCGCTCGCGTCATACTTTTGCTGATAAACGAAGAAGGAATTGACGGGCTCTCCAGGGATGAGCACCTGGATCGTGCTGCCGACGCCGCCCGCGATCCCCCCCGTTAGTATTTGTTGGGCCTGGGCATTTCCTTGATACGGGTTGATGGTCGTCAGTTGGTTTGTATTGTGGCTTGCGTTGAAGCTGACCGACCATTTGAGATGGCTGCCCGAACCCTCGAGTATCCGCGAGTTGAGACTCAGCTCGAATCCTGTATTGCTCATGCTGCCGATGTTCGTCGTGATGGCTGAGGAGAGGCTCCCGGCTGGCGCCGGAATCCGAAAGATGAGACGGTCCGTGTTTTTGCTATACCAGTCTACCGAGCCGGTGAAGCGCTGTCCAAACAACCCGAAATCGAAGCCCCCATTGGTAGTCCGTGTCTCTTCCCAGCGGATGTTGGGATCAACGCCCGTCGGACGAAGCGTCGAGACGAACTCGTTTCCAAATTGCGCCTGCGTTTGCGCGTCGCCGAGCGTGTACGTCGCGGCCCAGAGGTAATTGCCGAACGCCTGGTTCCCGGTTGTCGCCCGCGCGGCGCGGAGCTTCAGCTCCGACAACCATCCGACGTTGCGCAGGAATGATTCCTGGGAGATCCGCCAGGCCACCGAGAACGCCGGGAAATTCCCCCACGCATTGTCGGGTCCGAACCGCGAGGAACCGTCGCGCCGCAGGCTGACGGAAGCCAGGTAGCGGTCCTGATAGTTGTAGTTCAGCCGGCCAAAGAATGAAATCAGCTTATAGTCTTCGATGAACAAGCGATTCTGCACCGTCCCCGCGCTCGGGATCCCGTTAACGCCGAGGAGGTCAGTACTGAGGTTCCGCTCGTAAATGGCGGGGTACTCGCCGTGCTCCTTCTGATAGGAATATCCACCCGTCAGATCAAAAGCGCCGGGAATCGCTCCGATGGTCGGCGTATAGTTGAGGTAGGTCTCCAATGTCTGATTCGTCTGCTGATCGTTATTGCGGGAAAATTCTCCGTTGTACCCGCTCTTCTGCTCCGAATGCATCACGCTCGGACTGAAGGACTCGCGATCGGCCCGGCTCCCATCGTAACCCAGATTCAAATTGATCTTGAGCCCTTCCAGAAATGGGACGCTGTACTGGCCGTGCACGTTTCCAATGCTCCGCACGTTGGTACCCTCGTCCGTGCCCAGCGCCAGGATAGCCACAGGATTGTCCGGTGACTGAATGCCGCCCGACCACTCGTAGAAGCCAGTTGTGCTCGCGGTATCCATGATGGGCTGAGTGGGCCCCATTTGCGCGGCATTCCCGACAACAGCTCCCGGCGTGAATTTGTAGTTCGCGCGCGCGAACTTTATGTTTGCCGACAAGTCAAAGCGATCGTTGAAGAGTCGCTGGCCGTAGTTCAGTCCCAGCGTCGTACGCTGCGTGGTCGTCCCGATGATCACGCCTTCCTGTTTCGTATAACCGAGAGACATCCGCCAGTTCATCGCGTCGCCGGCACCGGAGACGACGAGATTGTGATCCGCGCCCATGCCGGTCTGTGACACCTGGTCGAACCAGTTGGTGTTCGCGTTGCCGAGCTGCGGGACGTTGACCGGAGCGTAGGTCTGAACGGCATTTCGGAACTGCTGGGCATTCAGCATGTCGGGAACGCGGTCGATCACGGATCCGGAAATGCTGCCGGTATACTCGAACTGGGGAGATCCGCGATGGCCCCGTTTGGTCTCAATTAACACGACTCCATTGGCCGCGTTCGCGCCGTAGATCGCCGCGGAAGAAGCGTCCCGAAGGATAGTGATGGACTCTATCTCTGAGGGATTGATCGTGTTGAGCGGATCACGGCCGCTGACGGAGAGGCCGCCGCCCGCACCGGTTCCCACGGGTAGGCCGTCGACCACATACAGCGGTTCATTGTCGGCAGTGACGGACGTTGCGCCGCGAATCCGAATCGCTAGACCGCCGCCAGGCTCATTGTTGTCAACGACCTGGACGCCGGGAACCTTATTTTGAATGAGCATCGCTGGACTGATGACGCGCCCAGGGTTGAATTGCGAGTCACTCACCTGGCTCACCGCGCCCGTAATATCGCCCGCGCGTTGCGCGCCGTAGCCGGTCACCACGACGGCTGAAAGGCCGACCGCCTGCTGGTTCATCGTGAGATCGAGCACCACGGTTTCACCGCCTGCAACCATCACGGGCTGTGATGCGGCCGCATACCCGATCAGGCGCGCGTGTACGAGATCGCTGCCGGCAGGCACCTCGGTGAGCGTGTAGCGGCCATCGGCCTCGGTGCGCGCGTTGCGCGCGCCGACCGTCACGAGGACGCCCGCGATCGGCTGTTGTGTGCTGTTGTCGATGATGCGTCCGCGAATGGTGCCGGTGGATTGCTGTGCGGTGAGCGGTGCGGTCCAGGCGATAGCGCCGGTCAGGAGCGCGCACATGAGATTATTGAAACGATGCATACGACCTCTCGGTGCAGTGACCAGGTGACGGTGTGTGGGAAGTTCAAAAGGTTGCTCGGTAAGGCGAGTGTCAAGACTCGCCGGCGAATGAGAATGGAGTAGATTCTGATTGTGCGTTACAGATCTTTTCACGAGCGCCTCATCAAGGCTGTCACCACGACGCCGGGGGCGGCGCCCGAATCGCTACGGCGCGCCGTTCTGGAACGGACGGCTGCCGTACCGCAACCGCTGACCCGATACGTCGATACGGTCGCCCGCCATGCCTACAAGGTGACCGACGCGGACGTCGCGGGCCTCAAGGACGCCGGTTACTCCGACGACGCCATCTTCGAGATCACGGTCGCGGCCGCGGTCGGCGCCGCCATGCACCGCCTGCATCGCGGGATGGCCGCGCTGCGTGGCGAGGAGCCGGACTGATGCGCGTTTCCTCCGTCGCACACCGGCACCGCCTCCCGCAGAAGCTGAAGCTCGGGTTGATCCGCCTGCTGAGCGGGCGCCGTGTACCCGACGTGGTGAAGACGCTGATGTACCGGCCCGAGTTCTTCGGCCGGCCGCAATGCGAGTGGACCCAGGCGGTGATGCGGGGACCGTCGGAATGGAGCGTCGGCGAGCGCGAGCTGTTCGCCGCGTTCACCTCACGGCTGAACCAATGCGTCTTCTGAACAGACTCCCACGCCGCGGTCGCGGCGCTGGCGCTGAAGGACGACGCGGTGGTCCAGGCGGCACTCACTGACTGGCGCACGGCGCCCGTCGATGCCCGGCTGCGTGCGGCACTCGGCTTCCTCGAAAAGCTGACGCTGCGCCCCGACGAGGTCCGTCCCGCGGATCTGGCGCCGTTGCGCGCGGCGGGCGCTTCGGACGTGGCGATCGAGGATGCGATCAACGTGTGCGCGCTGTTCCACATTTACGATCGCATGGCCGATGCCCTCGGCTGGCAGCTGCCCGACCGGGCCGGCTACGCCGTGTCCGCGCAGAACCTAATGCGGCGGGGCTACCTGCTCTAGCTGTAGCCGGTCGTTGTTCTTCGCGATCACAATCCGCCCGTCTTTCAGCACCGCCAGGTGACGGACTTGCCCGTCGATCGCGAGGCCGCTCTGCTCCATGTCGACCGGCGTAAAACCGCCCCGTCCATCACCGCGCAGGAACAGGCCGTAGCTCGCGTCGTAGCGTCCCTCGATCGGCTGCGTCCCGTAGAAGTTTCCGGCGAGCAGAAGATCGATCTTGCCGTCGCCATCGAAGTCGCGCGCGAGCGACGCGTACACCGGCGCAAACTGCGCCTCGATCGGCAGCGGCCGGAGCGCAAACGTCCCGTCGCCCTGATTCAGGGCGATCACAGTGCCCAGCGTATCCGCTTCGAGCACGCGGGCCAGCTTCAGCGCCTTCGCCGGAATGATGTTCCGAATGCGGCTTGCGCCAAACGAGGCGTGTGTCGGATAGCGGGCCCGCAGTGACGGCATGACTTGGATGAGCTCCTCGCGGCCAGCCAGAGGATAGCTGACCCCGTGCCGGTACGAGGTGAGGATTTGCGCGAGCGTGCCGGTCTTGAAAAAGTCCCCCACGTACAGCTGGGCCGGCTCGGTGCGCGAGGCGTGGATAAAAGAATTCAGACCGTAATTGCCGAGGATGAGGTCGGGACGGCCGTCACCGTTCAGGTCGGCGACCTGCACGCTGGTCCACCAGCCATTCGTGTTCGCGAACCCTGCGGCGCGCGGGCGTTCGACAAACTTGCCGCCTTCCTGGTGGAAGACGCGCACCGGGGTCCAGTCTCCCACGACGATCAGGTCGAGCTTCCCGTCGCCGTCGTAATCCACCCACGCTGCGCGCGTGACCATGCCGGCCGTGTCGAGCCCGGGAGCTCGTTCCCTGGTCACGTCGCGGAAGTTGCCGTGGCCGTCGTTCTCGAGCAGATAGCTGCGCGGCGTCATCCCATACTGCCGCGCGACCACTCGGCTCCCGACGAACAGATCGATGTCGCCGTCGCCGTCGAAGTCGCCCGGCACGACGCAGGAGCCGTTGTGCTGGAACGCCGGCAGCGGCGCGCGGGTGAAGTTTCCGCGCCCGTCATTCAGATAGAGCCGGTCATGCAGCGGCTCGCCTTCCCAGAACTCGTTGCCCCCGCTCACCACGTAGAGGTCGAGATCGCCGTCGCCGTCCGCATCGACGAACGCCGCGTCCACGTCCTCGTGGATCGAGTCCGTGCGAAACGCGGGCTCGGGCGCGGGACGAAATCGGCCGCCGGATTGCTGCACCCACAGCTCGCCCGGCTGCCACTTCCCGCCGCCGGCGTAGATGTCGTCCAGGCCGTCCCCGTTCACGTCGCCGGCCGCGAGCGCGGGACCCTCCGTGGACACGAGGTGCGGCATGAGCGGCTCGCGCCCGAAGTCGAAGTAGGTGTTTTCGCGATGCTGGTAGGTGATTCCGGCTTGGGTGGTCACATCGGTGAAGAGTTGTCGGGAGAAGGGAGATGGGAGATGGGCCGCACGTCTCGCATCGTTCTCGGAGATCATGAGGAATTGATTTGCTGCCACGTCCGTCAGTACCTGAGAGCGCCGATCCGGCCAAACGACGATCAGCGAGTCCACGACATTCCTCGCGCCCAATCCAAAATGCACGCGTGGATCCACCGCCGACTCGAAGCCCCGCGTGGGCATCGCTTCCGCGAGCTGATGTCCGATGGCACCGGCGATCATCACTTTCGCGCCAATGCCCCCGGTGTTCCCGCCCGTCCCGTGGAGGGTGACCGTGAGAAAGTGGGCCGTGCTGTCCAGATCGCGTGCGCGGTTGCGATAGATCGCTGCCGGCGCGTTCAGGTTGTTGACCACGAGATCGAGCGCGCCGTCATTGTCGAGATCCACGTAGGCCGCGCCGTTCGAGAACCCGTTGGTCGCGAGACCCCAGGGCCGGGCGACGTTGTCGAACCTGAGATCGCCGGTGTTGCGGAACAGATAGTTGGTGCCCGGACGGTGCGGCATCCGCGCAATGAGACTCGCCGCTGGTGGCTCGACGCCGGCCGGAATGCTGTCCAGCGCGGCGATATAGTCGAGATCGTTCGGGCGGCGATAGATCCCCGAGGTGACGAACAAATCCTTCTTCCCGTCATTGTCGAAATCCGCGAACAGCGGTGCCCAGCTCCAGTCCGTGGCGGCGATGCCGGCGAGAAACCCGATCTCGCTGAAGCGCAGCGTGCCGCCGACCACGCCGCGATTGAGCTGGAGCGTGTTGTGGGTGTACTGGGCGTGATAGCCCGCGGCCAGCTTCGCCGCGAGGAGCTGATAGCTCTCGGTCGTCGCGGCGGTCTTGAGCACGGCTTCGCTGTCGGGCAGCATGTCGAGCACGGCGATATCGGGCCGGCCGTCGTTGTTGAAATCGGCCGCGTCCACGCCCATGGAAAAGCGGCTCGTGTGGCCCGTCGCCCGGGCGATCGACTCGGTGAACGTGCCGTTGCAGTTGTTGAGATAGAGGAAGTCGTTTTCAGGAAAATCGTTGGCGACGTAGATGTCCGGGCAGCCGTCGAGGTTGAAGTCGCTCACCACGACGCCCAGACCAAACCCTTCCACACCTCCGTAGATGTGCGCCTGCTCGCTGACGTCCACAAAATGGCCGTGATCGTTGCGGTAGAGCCGGTCGCCGGCCTTGGCGTCCCGCACCGCGCGGTTCGTGCTGGGGGCGGCGGCGCGCTCGGCGAACGTCGAGCTGTTGAGCAGATACATATCGAGATCGCCGTCGCCGTCGTAATCAAAGAAGGCAGCCTGCGTGGAGTAGCCGGCGAAATCGAGCCCGTACGCGGCCGTGCGGTCCGTGAACGTGCCGTCGCCGTTGTTGATGTACAGCACGTTGCGGCCCCCCGGGATGCCGAGGGAGTTGACGCCGCAGACGTAGATATCGAGCTTGCCGTCGCCGTTGACGTCGGCCATCGTGACGCCGCTCTTCCAGCCGACGGAATCGCCGACGCCGGCTCGGGTCGTGATGTCCTCGAACCGAAAGTTGCCGAGGTTGCGGTAGAGCCGATTGCGGCCGAGGTTCGAGGTGAAATAGAGATCGACCAGTCCGTCGCCGTCGATGTCGCCGGCCGCGACGCCGCCGCCATTGTAGGAGTAGAGATAGTTGATGATGTTGACGACCGACTCTTCGGGCAGCGCATTGGCGAATGTGACGCCGCTCGCCTCCGGGTCAACGGACACGAAGAGCTGCGGTACCGGCGGTGACCGCCGGCAGCTCGATAGGGCGAGAGCAGTCACGAGCAGGAACGACAGCAACCTGGACAAGGGGCGCCAGTATAGCGTGAAAATTTTCGTTTCGCTCGTCATCACGGTTCTGCTGCTCACCGGATGCCCCGAGAAGCCGGTCGACACCGGCGCGCTGATCACCGCCCGCACCGTGGGGCTCGAGGAGCTGCAACGGGGCCAGCTGGCCGACGCCGAGCAGGAGTTCAAGAAGGTCATCGAGCTCGCGCCGCGCGATCCGCTCGGTCATGCGGATCTCGGACTCACCTATATCCGCGCCGGCCGTCTGAAAGACGCCGAAGCCCCGCTCAAGCGCGCGCGTCGACTCGATCCCGCAAGTCCCGAGATTGCGCTGATCACGGCGAAACTGTACGCGCTCACGGGCCGCCCCGCCGAGGCGCGCAAGCTGCTGGCGGCGATTCGCAACGATGCACGCATATCATACGCGCTCGCCGAGCTCGACCGGGAGAGCGGTGATAGCCTGCAATACGCCGGGCAGCTGCGGCAAGTCCTGAAGCTGTCTCAAGCGAATCTCGCGGTGAGACTCAAGCTCGCCGATGTCCTCCTCGGGCTCAAACAACCCGACAGCACATTGCGCTACCTCGAGGACGTGCAGCGCATGCGACCCGAGCCGCCGCGCGAGGCCACACCGCATCTCGCGGCGGCCATGGCGGCGCTGCGCGCTGGCACCGGCTCTCTGGCGCGAGTCGAGCTCGACCGGCTTTTGCGGCTGATGGAAGTCACGGCGCCGTATCAATCCTCGCTGGCTCAGGTGGACTGGATCGAGGGACCGTTGACGGGCCGGCCCCTCATCTCATTCGATCCGCAGACGCTCATTACCATGCGCGGTATCTCGGCCGGACCCGACACGGGGCGGACAACGTTTACCGACGTCACCGGCGAAAGCGGCTTGCCAGACCTCGGCGTTCCCGCAACCGCGTTGGCGTGGGGAAACTACGACCAGGAGGGCGGGGAAAACCTGCTGCTCGCCTCACCACAGGCGTCATTGTACGCCGTGCAAGGCGGCTTCTTTGCCGACGTCAGCTCGAGAATGTCGCTGCCCCTGCCCGCCGGCGCCGTATTCGCGACGTTCGCCGACTACGACAACGACGGCTGGCTCGACGTCTTCGCGATCGGCACCGACGACCGAGCGTACCTGTTGCACAACGTCGAAGCCGGGGATGGACGCCGCTTTGAGGACGTGAGTGCCAAGGCCGGAATCGGTGACGCCCACGGAGCGCGCCGTGGATTGTTCGTGGACCTCGATCACGACGGCGATCTCGACCTGTTGCTGGTGGGCGGCGGAACGCTGAGCGTCTATCGCAACAATCTGGACGGCACGTTCACCCTGATGCCCAATGGCGGCGGCATCGGTCGCAGCGGCAGTGACGCCGCGTTCGGCGATTTCGATGGCGACGGACGCATCGATGTCTTCGTGGCGAGTGAGGCTGGACGTGACGCGTTATTTCG
>Ga0134066_10000027_pt1 | contig 17289 bp, 11 predicted proteins | sample 15_taG_22_FD_94462 | JGI IMG/M metagenome (GOLD analysis project Ga0134066, IMG submission 94462) | Grasslands soil microbial communities from the Angelo Coastal Reserve, California, USA - 15_D_Rain_20cm_2_09212015 | ecosystem: Environmental > Terrestrial > Soil > Grasslands ... | reverse complement strand
CACCTGACCCCTGACCCGAGCCTCTTCGTTCATGAGTGTGAGCGGCGCGTGCAGCACGGTCGTGTCGGCGATGGGATGCAGCGCCACATTGCGCACATACTGCAGCGTCCACCCGGTGTCATCGTACGGCGTTGGATCATTGGCGCCGTAGTCCTGTTTGCTGAAGTAGCTCTTCGCCAGCGGACCGTACGGTTGGTTGAGCGGCACGATATAATCGCCGGCCGCGATGTCCATGCCGCCCGCCTTGAAGCTCCCCCTCGCGCGGTGCACCTCGATGCCATGGAACCGCAGGAGGTTGACGAGATTCGCAGCCTCCACGGCGCGCGGCTGACTCGCCGGAATGTGAAACGCGTTTGGGCCCTCCTTTGCACTGCCCCGCTCGATCGCGCGTACGCCTTTGCGATAGAACTGATCGAGGTAGCGGTGGCCGTTACGCGCCATGTAATTCATGGCGATGAGCAGCGCGGACTGCTGATAGTTGATGTTGTTGCGAATGCACCAGCGCACGCCATTGATCGGCGGATTCGGACGGAACCATTCGATCGACGTCTGGCGTTCGGGCAGCTTCACGGTGTGACAGTCGGCGCCCCGCGACGTGTACGTCTCATAAAACCGGCCAATCGAGTTGTGGCCGTTCGCTACCCAGAACATGTAATTCGGAGTCCAGCCGTCGTAGAAATCGTGCGTCCAGACGCCTGGCAGGCCGCGACTCGTGAGCGCGGTGATTTCCTGGAATGCGAGCTCGTTCCACTCGCTGATCACAATGGGGTCGAGCTCGCGATTATAGGGCCCCGTACCGGTCGACGTATAGAGAAACGGCACCGACTCGTGCAGGTCATGTAGCACGGTGGGGTGCCAGGTGAAAAACGCCTTCATCATCGTGCGGGTCAGCACCTGGGACATGACGATGCCGTCTCGATTGTTGTCGTGTGCCGTGTACTTGCCCCAGTAGATGAGACCGGGGCCGATGTTCTTATTGGCCTTGCGATAGCGATAGGTGTCTACCATGCGGTCTCTACCGTCAACTTCGGTCACTGGCGTGATGAGCGTTATGACGCTGTCGCGAATCTGCCGGATGAACGGAGTGTCCTCGACCGCCAGCCGGTAGGCCAGCTCCATGAGCATTTCCGGCGAGCCCGTCTCGGGCGAGTGGATCGAGCCGGTGAGGTAGTAGATCGGCTTTCCGGCGGCGATGAGGCGCTGCGCGGAGTCGCTGCGGAGCCGCCGCGGGTCGGCGAGTGCCGCGGTGATGTCGCGATACTGCTCCAGTCGTGCGATCGTGGCCGAATCGGCGATCGCCGCAATGATCATCGGCCGGCCCTCATCGCTCTTGCCGAGGTCGAAGACCTTCACGCGCGGCGACGCGTCGTCCAGCGTCCGGAAGTAGCGCGTGATGTCGGCCACGTACGAGAGCCGTCCGGTGGTCCCGGGAACGTAGCCGAGCACCTTGAGTGGCGTCGGCACCTTCGGATCGGCGGGCAGATGATCGGTGAGCTCCGTGTTGAACCGCGGCTCTGTCGTCAGCTCCCGAATCTTGGCGGTGTAGGCGGAGTCTACCGGCTGCTGAAGCGCGAGAACTGCGAGGACGGCGTGTACCATGCGACGTTCTCCGGAATGCGGGACAGACCTGACTTGAGAAAATCGAGCAAGAGACGATTCACCTCGTCGGGCGATTCCTCGTGTGTATTGTGCCCGGCGCGCTCCACTAACACGAACTCGCTGCGCGGCAGCTCCTGCGCGAACCTGGTGCCGTCGCGCAACGGGATCCATCGATCAGCATCTCCCCACAGGACGAGCGTCGGTGTCTGCACGGCCGCGAGCCGGCCGCCGCCGAAGGTGTCGAACCCGAACTCTCGTAGCACGCCTCGCAAGGCGCGGCCGTAGTCCGACTCGGGGACGGGCGCGTAGTACTGGTCGACGTCGGCCTCGCTCACCTTGCGGGGGTCTGCGAACGTCGAGCGCAGAATCCGTCCGGTGACCCAGCGTCCGCGAAACATTGTCGCGAATGCGCCCACGAACGGCCAGCGCGCGATCTTGAGGACGCCGGGCCAGCGTATGCCGTACCCCGCGGCGTCGATTAATACCATCCCGCGCACTCGGTCCGGATGCGCCGCCGCAACTTCGGCGGCGATTGCACCGCCCATGGAGTGCCCGACCAGCACCGCACTCGAGATGTGGAGCGAGTCGAGGAGCGCGACGAGGAGATGCGCGAAGGCTGCGGTGGTGTAGCCGTGCGCCGGTTTGTCGGAGAATCCAAAACCGCGATTGTCGAAGGCGACGACTCTGTACCCCGCGCCCGCAATCGAGGGCAGCTGGTTGCGCCACGCGTACAGCGATGCTCCAATGCCGTGGATGAACACGACCGCAACGGCCCCAGCGGCTCCCGAGTCGATGAGGCGGAGTCGCGTGCCGTCGATCATTCGGTATCGCGCGTGAAACGAAGTGCCGGCGGGATACGCTCGCGCCTCCGGAATCGGCGCCGCGCGGCAGGCCGTGCCGAGCAGCAGGACAGAGATGAGCGCCGTGCGTGAAGTCACAAGATCGCCGGCATGGCGCGCTGCGCGATCAGCAGGATCAGCGGGTGCGAGGACCACAGACCGGCCAGTCCATCTCCTTCTCCCGAGATGAGCAGGAGTTGCGCGTCGTCGATGAGCAGCACCGTCGAATTGGGCGCGTCCGTGCCGGCAGGCTCGAGCCACGCGGGCGGGTCTGCCGGCATGCCGCCGCGCATTCGCACGGTCAGCGTGGCGCGCTCGCCGGCGCGGCGCCACGCCGGCAACGTCGGTCGCCACAGCTCGAGAGCCATCACTCCTTGTACACTCCGCGCTGCGCGCGCGACGAGCTGCATCAGGAGATTCGCCACGGCGCGGCTCCCGGCGACTTCTCGTGTAACGGGCTCGCTGGGCCGCGTCGCGTCGCGCAAGTCGCGCCCCAGCCGGTCGAGTGCCTCGCCCTGAAGCGTTGCAAGATGAGCGAGCAGCGTCTGCGGATCGGTCGGCCGATAGCGAGCAGGTCGCTCCGGCGGTGGCGTTCGTGACGCGGCGCCGCGCGCGGTCAGTCCTTCGAGCGCGCTATAGGCATTGGCACGCGCGAGATGCGCGCTCCGCGCGACTGAATAGCCTGTCGCCGGGCCAAGCTTCAGGAGGGTGGCATAGACCAGTGATTCCGTCGGCGTGAAGCCGAACGGTGTCAGATCGATCGCCATTGTAGTAGCAAAAGCTACTACGTATGGCACCAAATGGCGATCTTAGGCGATGCTCAACGGGAGGCCGAGCAGTCTCGCGATCAAAGCGAGGCGGAACGTCACATCCGTCTGCCGTTGGGCGGGACTCTTGCCGGGCCCTTCCAATGGGAAGTAATGAAATACCACGGGGTTATCGGATTTTGGAATACCCCGGAGGCCGGCTGGCGCCCAAATACCTTGCTCGTCCGTCTCACTGAACAGCCGGGCGAGGACCTTCGCGGCGCTGGGCACCTGTCGTACGATCCCAAGGCGGGTGAGTAACTCGAGCCAGTAGAGCGCGAATGGTACGTCATCGACGCGGCCCTGAGCGTCGGCGTGCAGGGGATCGCCCAGGATCTCGAACAGGGGCCGGAAGATCTTCTTTCCGGCCAGAATGGAGAACTCGCGCCGAGGCGTTGCGGTCGAGAAATAGGCGGCCAGGCGTTCCAGGAACCCGGCCCGCTCGCGCTGCACCGCGGGCATGAACGCCAGCATCTCGATGGAGAATACCGTCGGCGGATAGGTCAGGGGGTCGAGAACGGTCTTTCCCTGGGCTTTTTTGAAGGGCTTTTGCGCCAGCTCGCTGCGCAGATACATCGAGATGTCGCTGGCGATTCGATGCGCGGCGCCGCGCAGACGCGGGTCGTCCTGGTGCGCTCCGCGGGCAAGCGCCGCGGCCGCTCCCTGGCTGCCCATACCGCGCGCCCAGAGTCCGAGACCCGGATCGGTTTTCGCTGCGCGCTGGAATTCGACTAGCAGCGTCGGATCATCGTCGCGCGAGAGCAGCCGGAAGAGGAAACGATCGGCGAACCGGAATACCCGTGCGTCGGCCGGCCAGCCCAGCTCGAGCAAGCGCCGGTACTGGAGGAGTGTCCCGACTTCTTTCCATCCCATCGCGGCCGCCGGCTCGGGCGCGAGCAAATTTCCGCCCCACAGCCCCGTGTCCTTCTGCTTGCGCACGATCGCGAGTGCTTCCTTGTAGCGGAGAATCTCTTCGCGGAGCGCAGTGACACGCTCGAGGTCGCGCGCCGGTTCCGGCACGACTTCGATGAGAGTCCGATACTGAATGGGAAGACTGGCCGCCTCGTACAGCCACGACAGAGGCACCGTATGCGTGGAGGGAATCTCCAACCGCCGCTCCAATCGTAGGAGGCCGGACCAGCTGGTACTGCCGGGTTGAAAAACGGGCGCAAACTTACCCGCGACCCAGCCATTAGGCAATCGGCGCGGAGTAACCCATTATCAGCCAACGTGTTCCGGTACCACTCAAGAGTGCAACTTTCTGCACTCATCAGGATTGGGGCCGCTGGAACTCCGACGATCGCAACCACCGCGGCATTGCCGGATCGTTCGCGATCGCGCGCGCGGCGCGCACCGTCACGCGCACCTCCTGTGCCATCCCTGCATAGCGGAAGGTCGGCTGATACTCGTCACTCGGTTGGTGATAGCGCTGCTGGTTGTAGATGTTCTCCTGTTCTTGCCCCCACCCTTTCGGGCGCCCGACGAAATCGTCGCCGGCGTAGATAGACAGGCCCGGCACACCGGCGCGAGCCAGCGGAAAATGGTCCGAGCGGAAGAACGTGCCACGGAGATCGGGCTCCGATTCCACCGTCATCGCCTCGGCGCGCGCGGCGGCTTCGAGCACCGCGCCCAGCGTGGAGCGATCCGAGCCGCGCGCACCGATGTCTCGCGTCGCGCCGCGCACATTCGTGACGTCGAGGTTGAGCACCGCCGCCGTGTTCGCGAGCGCCACGAGGGGCTGCTGTACGTAGGCCTCGCTGCCGAGCAAGCCACTCTCCTCCGCTGTCGTTGCGACGAACAGAATCGAGCGCGCGGCGCGCGGCATCTGTGTCAATGTCTTCGCCACGCCTAGGATTGCGGCGACGCCGGACGCATTGTCCTCGGCGCCGTTGTAGATCGAGTCGCCGCGGATCGCGGGTCCAATCCCCTTGTGATCCCAATGTGCGGTGATCAACACGACCTGACTTGCCAGATGCGCGTCGCGCCCGGGCAGACGGGCCGCCACGTTTTCCGAGGCCACGTGCCGCAGCGCACTCTGGACGTGAAGCTGCGCCTGCAGTCCGGTGACAACGGGACGAAAGTCGCGGCGCGCTGCCGCGCGTGCCAGCGAATCGAGATTGAGGCCTCCCGTGGAGAGCGCCGCGCGCGCGACAGACTCCTGGACCCACCCGGCAACCGCGAGACTCGGCGAGCGCGGCTGGTCGAGCTTGAACTGCTCGACCGACCAAGAGCCGCGGACGACCTCCCAGGGGTAGGTCGCGCTCTCGGTCGTGTGAATCAGGATGGCGCCCGCTGCGCCTTGCCGCGCGGCTTCTTCGAGCTTGTACGTCCAGCGTCCGTAGTAGGTGAGGATCTTCCCGAGAAATACGGTCGTATCGACGAGTCCCGGGTCGTTGACCAGCATGAGCAGGATTTTGCCGTGCAGATCAATGCCTTTGTAATCATCCCACTGCCATTCCGGTGCGTGAATGCCGTAACCAACGAACACCACATCGCCGGTCGCCGAGATGTCGGCTTCGGGACGCTCCGCCCACGCGACAAAGTCGTCGCGGTAGGCGAGTGGCTCGGGAGGGCTGCCGCTCTTGCCCCAGGCGAAGGTTGGCTGCGGGGTCATTCCGACCAGAGAAACCGGCTGGAAGTAAGAGCCATTCGCGCCTGCCGGCTCCAGGCCAAGCGCCTGGAACTGAGCAGCGATGTATGCAGTCGCGAGCCGGCCGCCGCGCGTCGCGGGCGCACGACCTTCCAGGAGATCGCTGGCGAGAAACCGGAGGTGAGCGTCCATCGCCGCCGTATCGACCGGAATTGGCGCGTTTTGTTGCGCCGTTGCGGTGGTTGTTCCAAGCACCAGCATCGCGACAGCAAGGCAACACTTGATGATCATAGTCCTCTCAAATCAGGCATTTCACGGTGTCGATAGTGCCGGGCCGGTGCCTGCCGGCTTCACTCGTCAACACGAAGGTGGAGTCGTTCAAGAAGTCGATGGCCTCGCCGCCGATTTCGAGCCCCGCGATGTCGCACGGCTGCGCACGGGCTGGAAGCAGCCGCCCGCCGACTCCGGGATAGAACAGGTAGATCTCCGAGTAGGTCCGCACCGCGACGAGACGGCCGTCGGGCCGCGCAGCCGCTGCCGTCACCACGCGGCCCTCCTCCGGATCGGGTTGAATGTCGAGGGTCTGGACCAGGGACGCCACGACCATGCTGGTCGCGGTGTCGGACGGTGGTCGCCACGCCGTGCGGTCGACGCGGTACAGGCGAATTGCACTCCCGTGGCGGGCGCCCTTGCTGACGAAATAGACGGCCGTGTCGCGCGGTGAGACGTAGACCGCCTCGACGTCGTGCGAGCCGTCGGGGTAGCGCAGGTTCAGCACCGCGGGGGCGTTCGTTACGCCCAGTGTGTCGCTCGCGCGCTCCGGTGGTGATGGCTCGGGAATCGCGTAGACGGTGACAAAGGGACGGAACTCCAGATTGTCGCCTGTGTCGGCGAGGTAGAGGCAGCTCGCGCGCGGCTGCGCTCGGACCGCGAACGGACAGGGACCCAGCGAGATGTCTTCCCAGTCGATCGCCTGTGCGCCGGGCACCAACAAGGCGCCACGATCCGTTCCGCGAAGGTCGGTCGCGTAGATGTACGGCCCGTCGCCGGAGTCATTGTGGGTCCACAGCACATCCGGATGCGCGCGACTCACCGCGACGCCGGAGCTTTCGACGACTCGCGGGCTTTGAAACATCGCTTGCAGAAGGAGCAACGCGGTTGCGAACATGAGCCTCCAAGAAGATACTTCGCGCATGCGCGACGCGACGGTTCGTTTGCAGGGGCGGATTCTCTATCTCACCGAGGACCCCGCCCTCGTTCGCGCCCAACTGGCCGGGGAGGATCCGAAGTGGTCGCCGTCGATCAAGCTGCGTGACGATATCTCGACCGACGAAATCACTCCCGCCTACATCTGCTACTACTACGACGAAACACTCGGTGAATTCCCCTACCTCGGCCTGAAGTGCCGCGACGAATTCCCGATGACGCGCGGGTCGGTGAAGCAGGGAGGGTTCGTCGCCGCCGTGAGCGGCAAGCGGCGGGGCAAGGGCTCCTCGCGCGAGCAGTCGCCGTACGCGGAGATGTGCGCGGGCATCAAGCTCGTGGTCGCGGAAAGCATCGAGCGGATCTATCGCGAGAATTGTCAGAACCTCGGCATCCTGACGACCACCGACTTCTCGATTCTCGACCGCGTGCGTCGCGGTGAAGACATCCCGCTTTCGGTCTTCACGGCAGGCGAGGGTGAAATCACGCGCGGCATCATCGAGCACGGCGGGCTGTTCAACTACAACATGGCGCGCCTGCGCGGCGAGGTGGTGCTCCACCCTCCCCAGACGCCGCGCCGCCCGATGACGCTGGGCGAGAAGATTCTCGCGCGCCGCTGGGTCGTCGATCCCGCGAAAGGGGAGATCGGTGTTCCCGCCGTAAAGCCGGGCGATGAGGGCTTCGTCCTCACCGACATTCGGTTCAGCCATGAATACGTCACGCCGATGGCGGCGATCTTCTTCGAGCAGCTCGTGGGGAAAGATGCGAAGGTGAACGATCCCGGGTCGATCCTCATGTTCCGCGATCACCTCACCTTCCTTCCCGAGGCGATGACGCCGGAACGAATCAAAGAAGGATTGCTCGACGTCGCACTCCAGCTCGAGAAGAAGCAGCGTGAGTTCGCGACCGCGCAGGGAATCAAGTTGTATGGCGAGCTGCGCCTCGGCCACCACGGCTCTGAAGCGATCTGTCACTCGAAGATTCTCGAGGCCCATGCGCTGCCGGGCCAGGTCATCATCGGCTCCGATTCCCACACGCCGCACGCCGGCGCCGTCGGCTGCATCGCGTTTGGAGTCGGGACGACCGCGATCTTCAATTCGTGGATCACCAAGGACGTCCGCCTGCAGGTCCCCGAGACAGTGAAGGTCGTGATTCGCGGTGAGAAGCCGGAAAACGTCACCGCGAAAGACTTCATGCTGGAAGTGCTGCGCCATCCGTACGTCAAAAGCGGCAAGGCCATCGGCAAACTGGTGGAGTACTGTGGCGAGGCTGTCGAGTCGCTGTCCGTCGATGAGCGGGCGACGATGACCAACATGACGGCGGAAGTCGGCGGGTTTACGGGCTACGTCGCGCCCGACGAGAAGACGGTCGAGTACCTGATGGACTACCGCCACATGGCGCGCGCCGCGGCAGAGCGGCTGTGCGAAGGGTTGTTCAGCGATCCGGACGCCGAATACTGCGAAGTGATCGCAATCGACGCGGCGGCCATACGGCCGATGATGGCGCTACCGGGCGATCCTGGAAATGGGCTCTATATCGACGACGTCGCCCAAAAGATCAAAGTCGACATCGCCTACGCGGGCTCGTGCACGGCGGGGAAGAAGGAAGACATGGACATGTACGCGCGCGTGCTCGCCGAGGCGGCCGGGCGCGGAGAGCGGGTAGCACCCTGGGTGCGCTTCTTCATTCAATGCGGCTCGCAGGATGTGAAGCGCTACTGTGAACAGCGCGGCTATCTGGACGTCTTCCGACAGGTGGGCGCCACGTTTCTCGAGCCGTCGTGCGGCGCCTGCATCAACGCGGGGCCGGGTGTTTCGAAGACGCGCGAGGAAGTCACCATCAGCGCGATCAACCGCAATTTCCCGGGCCGGTCAGGTCCGGGGCAACTGTATCTCGCCAATCCCTATACAGTCGCCGCATCAGCCATCGCGGGATACATCACCGCGTGGTCCCCGGGGATGGTGCTGGAAACCGTTCGCTAGGGGATCGTCCCCCGAATCTTTTCTTTGATGGCCTGAGTCCCGCTCCCGAAATCGAGCGCTGTCGTCACCATGGTGGACGAATCGGGGACCAGCTTCGCGGTCAGCATGTATTCGCCACTCAACGTGCCGTGCGCGACGCTGAAGCTCGAGTTGCCCTGGCTGGAGCCGTAGCTGCTCGAGGTGGTATGCAGATGCCCACCACGCGTCAGCCATTTCGTCACCGTCGAATCTGAGGCCTGATGGATGACGAACCCCGTTCCCGTGCCGGCGGTGTCGAGCGTGAAACGCTCCCAGAGTGTATCGCTGACGGGGGCACGCCCCGATCCTATCAAGAAAAAGACCGAGTCCATCGTGCGCGATGTCGCGTTGTAACCCTTCCAGGCGAGCACCGCCGTCAAATTGCTGACGACGTGCGCGCCGCCCTGCGTCGCGTCGATGTCGAATTCGATTCCTACCACCCGCATCGTATCCGCTCCCTGTACGACTCGCGTCGCGCGGTCGACGAACGGGAACACCAGTGCCGACATGAGCGCATAGAGTCCGGAGTCGCCGGTAAATGACGCGTCGAGCGTGGTGTCATGGAGGAATGCGGAGTCCAGCGCCATGCGCACGGCCACGATTTCTTCGGCCGGAATCGCATCGGGGTTCACGCTGCCGGCGTCGGAGCACGCAGCCAGAAGCCCGGCACAGGCCAGGTAGGGTAACAGTCTTTTCATGGTCGGGAAAATATCGCTAGTGTTCGTCTCCGCCACCTATACCGGTTACGATCGTATCCCGATACGGACGGAGAGAGTCCCGCTGATACACGCTGCGAGGATTCCAGAGCACCCAGGTGTCGATGCCGAGCTCTTCAGCCGCGCGGATCTGCTCGCGGATTTCGTGCGGCGTGTAGCGCGGCTTGCGGCGGCCGAGCGTGAAGGCTTGTAGATACGGGCGAATCGTCGCGGCTTTAGCGAGCGGCCGTGAGCGCTCGAGCGCTTCGCTCAGGGCGGTGCGCACGACGCGATAGGGCTCGCCATTGGGCCACGCAAGACCGTAACTGCCCTTGTAGTAATGGCTGGGATAGACCATCGGCAACACGACATCCGCGACCCTGACGAAGTCCTCCCACACCTGCCCGATGCCGAGATCGCCCGTCGCCGAGGAAGTCAAACCGAAGATGTCGAACGTGACCGGGATCCCGAGCGGCTGCAGGCGTGTGGTGAGAATCCCGATGCCGGCCTGCACGCCTTCGCGCTGTGTCTCGCCGGATTTCCGCGCGGCAAACACCGCCTCCGCCATTGCTTCTTTCGGCTCGTCCGGGAAGCGGACGTAGTCGAACTGCACTTCATTGAAGCCGAGACGCACGGCCTCTTCAGCGAGCTGAGCCGCGTAGATCCACACCGAGTCGTTGAACGCGTCGACCCACGCGATGTTGATCCGGTCGCGCCACAAGCCCGAGCCATCGCGGCGCTGGACCGACCATTGCGGCTTGCGCTCCGCGAGCAACGGATCTTTGGCGACGACGATGCGCGCGATCGCGTAGATGTCGTGCGCGCGCAGCGTGTCGAGCCGCGACCGAACGTCCTTTGTGCGCACGCACTTCGTGGCGCCGATCTCCTGCGCGACCTGGACATCAGAGGGATAGAGCAGGCAACCCGTGTCGTCCTTGACGTCGACGACGAAGGCATTGATCTCCGTAGAATCGGCCAGGCGAACGAGCGACGCGAGCTTGCCGCCGCCGAAGGCCCAGGCGTTGACGTACAATGCCTTGATCGGCTGCGCTTCCTGCGCGCTGTCGGAGAATGACCCGGGCAGGACGTAGCGTAGCTCCACGCCGCGCATCTGCAGATTCTGGGGCGACGTGGGTAGTTGCTGTCCAAACAGGCCGCGACTCAAAGTCGCGGCCCCGATCACGAAAGCGGCTACCGGGGCCAACTTCATAGGGGCCCACAACATAGGAAACTGACCCTCAGCGGGGCAAGGATTAAGCTCTCACCGACTACGTAAACTATTGAACAGCAAGGCGTAAGACGCGATGCTCTGCCCGCGGTACTGGGGCCGGATTCCAAACAGGATCACGCGCCCCGCGCCCTGTTGGACCTCGAGAATCGCGGCCTTCCCGGCGATCCGGTCGGGATGAAGCACCCAGCCTGACAAGAGGACGCGATCGGGATCCACCGGCCATCTGCCGATCACGCGTGTGACTGTCGAGTCGAGCACCTCGAACGCGGGCCCGCCCTGAAACCAGCCGACGGTTTCGCGTGGCATCCCCCGCGCGATGGCGGTCGTCGTGTCGAGTGAAAGCCGGAAGATCGAGCCGGGTGCGTAGAAATCTTCGTCGCTCACCGCTTCCAGCACGTTGCGCACCGGCAGTAGCAGCGCCTGGATAGCGAAGCGGCTCGCTTCGTTCAGCGCGATCAGCGTGCCGCCGTCGTTGACGAACTGCCGGAGCGCCTCGCTGCCATCGGTACCCATGCCGCCCGCGTACGGCGCGGGATAGCGCGGCGCCAACCCCTCCAGAATCTCGCCTGGCGGCTGATCGGGGAGGATAATCACATCGAACTGATCGTGCAGCTTGCCCGCGCGGACGACCGAATCGACGAGCGACGTGTACTGCACTTTCCAGTTGTCGAACACCCAGCGCGTCCAGCCCTCATCGAGCGCTGGGTCGTACGACTTGTAGAGACCAATGCGGACCGAATCGCCCGCGAGCGGAGGAGCTGGACTCACCGCGCGCGGCGTGATCGGCGTGGAGAGCGGCACGCGGATCGAATCGTTCACGGGAGCGGCCGTGATGCCCATGAGCATCGGCAACGTGTGTGCGGTGACATCGTAGGGCCGCTCGGGCGGTCCGCCCGGGTACTGACGGCGATCAGGATAATGTTGCGGCTCGAGCAGCGTCTTGGCGAACGCCGCGTACGGCTGCCGCAGCACGACGACGTACGTTCCCGCGGCATGGCGCTGGCCCTGGGCCGTGAACGACTGTGTCGCCGTTCGGATTTCGACAGCGCCGCGGTGCAAGATCCTCAGCAGCGCGCTGAGCGCCACGGAGTCCTGGCGCGCCGGGATCACGTACGCGTACGGCCATTCGCGCCACCCACGGACTGCGCGCGTTTCTACCGTGAAGAAGTTGGTCAGCCAGCGTTCGCGGTTGCGCGCCGCATGGTTGAGGAGCGCGTACGCGCCCTCGGTCTGATACGAGACGATGTCGCGCAGCGACCAGCGGCCTCCGCGCCAGGGGTTCGTGAAGTTCCACGACCGCTCCCGCGGGTTGTAGCCGCGCTCGCGCGCCTGCAGCAGGTCGAACGGGATGTCGACCGGTGAGGCGAGCTCGGCGCTTGCGGTCTCGGACAGAATGCGCACGCCGCCGTGGTAATGCTGATAGGCACGCGCCGGCGTCCACGCGTCGTACGTCGAGTTGATTGAAATGCCGGTCTTGCCCTGTCCGGCGAGCTCCCACGCCATCGCACTCCCGAGCGCGTTGACGCCATCGATCAGCAGCGGGTCAACGTTGGGCTCGACGGGATCGAGGTAGGGCGGCAAGAACAGTCGAGCGCCGTTCGTCTCCATCTGGTGAATGTCGTGGACGATCTGCGGGTGCCAGAGGTTGTACAGGGAGTCGACGGTCAGCTGCGTTTCGATCTGGGTGAACGCGTACCAGTCGCGGTTGTTGTCGTGGCCGGCGTAATGGTGGTACAGCTCCGGCGGTGATGTTCCTTCGGCCGTCGTGCCCAAAGTGCGGTTGTACCACTTGGCGACGATCGTCACGCCGTCGGGGTTCAGCGACGGCACCAGCCAGAGAATCACGTTGTCGAGAATCGCGCGCGTGGTTGCGCTCGTGTCGGTTGCAAGGCGGTAGGCCAGGAGCACCGGCGACAAGTGACCGCCGACCTCCGTCGAATGGATGCTCGACGTGATCAGGACCACGGCCCTGCCGTTCTGGAGCGCGTCCCGTGCCGCCTTGCTCGTGCGCAACGCTCTCGGATCGGCGAGGCTGGCATTGATTTGCCGGTACGATTCGAGCTTCCGCAGATTCTGCGGGCTCGAAATGACCAGGGCGATCAACGGGGCACCCAGCGTCGTCTTGCCGAGCTCGCGGTAATCCACGCGGTCGCTCGCCTTGGCCAGCGCGTCGAAGTAGCGCACCAGGACCGGCCATTCGACCAGCTTGCGGTCGTCTCCTGGTTCGAAGCCAAGGATAGAGCGCGGCGTGGGAATGACTGCGGCGGCGGGAGGAGGGGCCGCCGGCCGCGGATGCCGTTGCTGTGTGTGTGCCCGTGCCGCCAGCAGTGTGCCTGCCAGCGCGAACAAGATCCCCGTCCGCCGCATCAACGCTCGCTCGACGTCGCCGCCGGCGTCGTGTCGCCCGTCCCGATCCAGTGGGCGAACCATGTCCGGATCCGCTCCAACCGGTCGACCAGCAGCCAGGGCGGGCCGGTGCGCGACAGCCCATGGAACGAACGCGGATAGCGCACGAACTCGGCCGGAATACCGCGCTTGCGCAGCGAGACGAACAGCTGCTCCGCGTCCGTGATTGGCACCCGCTTGTCATCTTCGGAATGGACGATCAACATCGGGGTCCGCATGTTGTTCGCGTATTCCATCGGTGAGAGCACGCGGTACAGCGAATCGCTTTCCCACGGCGCGCCGTTGAACTCGTATTCCGTGAGACCCTGGGCGTCCGAGGAGCCATACCAGGAGTACCAGTTGTAAATCGAGCGGTCGGTTTGGGCGACGCGGAAGCGGTTTGTGTGTCCCACGATCCAGTTCGTCATGAAGCCGCCGTACGATCCGCCGAGCACCGCCATGCGCGTCGTGTCGACGCCGCCTTTCGCGCGCGTGATTGCCAGGTCCACGGCCTGCATCAGGTCCTGGTAGTCTTCCATCCCCCAACGACCGCGCGTCGCGTACGTGAAGTCGTGGCCGTAGCCGGTCGACCCGCGCGGATTGGTGAACAGCATCCAGTAGCCTTGACCCGCGAGCATCTGGAATTCGGGAAACAGCACGTTGCCGTAGTTCGAGTGCGGTCCCCCGTGGATCGACAACACCAGTGGATAGCTCTTGCCGGGCTGATAACCGTAGGGTTTCATCAGCCAGCCCTGGATCTTCAGTCCTCCGACGCCCGTGAACCAGAACGTGTCGGCGGGGATCGCGGCGACTTGTTTGAAGAGTGAGTCGTTGAAGCTCGTGAGCCTCTTGTCCGTGTTGCGGCTGAGCACGTCGATGTACAGCTCGGTGCCGTGAGTGATGTCGCTCGCCGCGTACGCGAGCGCGCGTCCATCCGCGCTGAACGTGAAGCCACGCAGCTGGCGCTCACCGGTCGTGATCTGGCGAACCGCGCCACCCGCGGACGCCACCGCGAAGCAATGCACGTTGCCTTTGACTTCGGCCTCGAAGTAAATGGTGCTGCCGTCGACAGACCAGCTGGGGTGGGTCGGGTCGAGATTCCAACCCGCCGTGAGATTCCTGGCAGTTCCTCCAGTCCCGGGGACGACACAGACGTCATTGTCCATCCCGCGACCCTTCGAACAGACGAATGCCACGCTCCGGCCGTCCGGTGACCATGCGGGCGAGCTGCTTTGCGCGAACCCGGTTGGCAGTGGCCGAACGCTACCGTCCGAGACGTTGACCAGATACAGCGCGGGCATCGCATCATCGCGAATTTCCCGGTTCTCCGTGGAGTCCTGCTCGAACACGATGGTGTTGCCATCGGGAGACCACCCGGGCGACGTCTGGCTCAGCTCGCCGCTGGTGAGCTGGCGTGGAGTTCCGCCGGAGCGCGGCACGAGATAGAGATGGCTGGGGCGCCGCGTCTCGCGCGGTGACAGGTAGCCCCGCTCATCGGCGACGATCGGGATCGATGTGTACACCCGTCCGTCGAAGCGCTTGGGATCTGGACCGCGTGTGATCGCCGTGGGAGAGACGCGATTGCGCGACGTGTCCTTCTTGAGACTGTCGGGGTCCTCGCCGCGCCACGAATACACGAGCGACAGCCCGGCCGGCGAGAACGCCGGCATCGCGTGCACGCCCTTGATCTGGAAGGCTTCGCCGCCCGGAGCGGTGGTTCGGATGAACCAGATGTCGTCGTCCGAGCCTTCGCGCTTGCTCGAGAACGCGAGCATCGAGCCATCGGGCATCCAGGTCGGATTCGTCGCCTCCGTCGAGGGACTCGTGTACCGGAACGCGGGGGACGAGCCGTCGGCCGCCGCCATCCAGATCTCGTTGTGGCGGCGGTCCTTGTCTTCGACGACGGTGGTGACGACGAACGCGACGCGCTTCCCGTCAGGCGAAAGCGCGGGATTGCTGACGACGGTCAGGCGATAGTAGTCGGTCGATTGCCAGGGACGGGGCGCGGACTGGGGCGGCGGCTGCTGCCCGTGAAGAAGTCGTGGGACGAGAAGAAGACCCAGGACGGCATGTTGCAAACGCATACGTCGCTCGAATTGTCGGGGCGGATGAAAATACAGGAGGCCGGGACGCTTTGCTCGCCCCGGCCCCCCAAGATTCCAGCGCCAGTCTAGTTCAACTTGTGCAGCGCGACACGCCTGTTCTGCGCCCGTCCATCGGACGTCGTATTCGAGGCGATGTAGTGCGATGCGCCGTATCCTTGCGCGCGCATGCGATACGGGGCCACGCCTTTCCGCGCGAGATAGTAGCGCACGGCGCCGGCTCGACCCATCGAGAGATGCAGGTTCGTCAGCTTCGCGCCGGTCGAATCGGTATACCCGGCGACCTCGATCCGAATTTCCGGATTCGCGACCAGAGACGCCGCGACCTGGTCGAGCACCGCGTACGAATCGCGGGTGAGCACCGAGCTGCCGGTCTGGAAGTTCACGCCCTGCAAAATGAGCGTCGGGCGCGCCGGCGGAGCGCCCGGCGGGACGACCGTGTGCTCCTCGAACAGGATCAGGCACCCGTACTGATCGACGCGCTGGCCCGCGGGAGTATTGGGGCAGCGATCCTGCGTGTCGACGACGCCGTCGCCGTCGGTGTCGTGCGCCATCGGACAGCCCGTGGCGTCAACCTGAATCCCGGCGGGGGTATTCGGGCACTTGTCGAACCCGTCGCCCACACCGTCTTTGTCGCTGTCGGCCGGACAGCCGAATGAATCCACCGGCGTCCCGGCCTGGGTGTCGGGGCAACGATCGATGCCGTCAAAAACCTTGTCACCATCACTGTCCGACGGGCATCCATTCGCGTCGACGGTCGCACCCAGCGGCGTGTCGGGGCACTTGTCGAGCCCGTCCCAGACGTTGTCGCGATCAGAGTCGAGCGGGCAACCGTTCGCGTCCACAGCCGCACCCGCGGGAGTCGCCGGGCACTTGTCGAGCAGATCATTTACACCGTCGGCATCGGCGTCACCAGGGCCAAGCGGCACGACCGCCGGCGGGCATCCCTTTGCGTCCACCGAGACGCCGGCCGGGGTATTCGGGCACTGATCGATGCCGTCGAACACCTTGTCGCCGTCCTGGTCGCTCGGGCAGCCGCGCGCGTCCACGGTGGCGCCGCTCGGCGTGTCGGGACAGTGGTCGATGCCGTTCAACACGGCGTCGCCGTCCTGATCGCTCGGGCAACCGTGGCCATCGACCGTCGCGCCGAGCGGGGTATCGGGGCAGGTGTCTTTCTTGTCGGCGACGCCGTCGCGGTCCGTGTCCTTGGACGGCGTGCCGCTGCCGGCCTGGAAGAACGACAATCCGGCCGAACCGACGTAGTGCGTCGCCTTGTCCGTGAAGCCGCTCGTGGAATTCGGCGAGTAGATCGCGCGGGCGTCGAGACGCAGCGCAAGCCGCGAGCTCACATAGAGCTTCGCGCCGGCGCCGCCGTGCCACCCGCCATCGGTGAAGCGATAGGGATCGGTGCCGCCAAAGTCCAGTCGCGAGTAGCCGCCGAGAATGAAGAACGTCGCGCGCTTCTGGTTCAGCACGTTGACGATCAGGCTCCCCGATCCAATCATCGGCTCGATCTGGGTCGTCGACGTGATGTCCTGCGGCGATTGGAAGATCGCTTCGACCTCGAGGCCGAGCTTCGGGTTCAGCGCGTAGGAGAATCGCGCACCGCCGCCGGCCTTGTTCGCGAGGCCGAATGTCGGGTCATATTTCGTGTACGCCCCGAACAGCCCGACCTCGTAGCGACGATCGTACTGCGCCGCGAGGCGACTGCTGCCGCCCAGAGCCAGTATCACGCACACTGCCGCAAGTTTCTTCACGAGACTACCTCCCCCTTCCCTGCTGTCCTCAGTTCGTCTGCCGCAGCTCGACGCGACGGTTCAGCGCGCGACCTGAGGCGGT
>Ga0134066_10000025_pt1 | contig 17454 bp, 9 predicted proteins | sample 15_taG_22_FD_94462 | JGI IMG/M metagenome (GOLD analysis project Ga0134066, IMG submission 94462) | Grasslands soil microbial communities from the Angelo Coastal Reserve, California, USA - 15_D_Rain_20cm_2_09212015 | ecosystem: Environmental > Terrestrial > Soil > Grasslands ... | reverse complement strand
GGAACACCGGCACCCCGTTGCGCAATCCCTGATTGATGTACAGCGTGTTCGCCCGTGCCGCTCGCGGCTTCAAGCCCGCATGGCAGACGTAGATGTCCAGCTTGCCGTCGCCGTTGACGTCGGCCAGCGTGACGCCGGTTGTCCAGCGGCCACGCTCGGCGATCCCGGCGTCCGCGGTGACATCACGAAACCGAAAGCCGCCGAGGTTCAGGTAGAGCTTCGGTCCGTCCTGATTGGAGGTGAGCACGATCTCCGGCAGGCCGTCGCCGCTGAGGTCGCCGATCGCGACGCCGCCGCCGTTGTAAAAATTGCGATAGGTGAAGACGTTGAACTCGCGCGTATCGGCCACGCGGTTGGCGAACGTGACGCCCGTGTAGCTCGAGGGCAGCAGCGTAAAGAGCGTGCCCTTCTCTTCCGTGAGGGGGGGAACGGGAGGAGCGAGATCTGCGGATTCCTGCTTTTTCTCGGAGCAACCGCTGGCGAGCGTGAGCAGAAACAACAGGAGGGGCGCAGCGTGCTGCGCCCCTCCTCGGTGAAGCTGCGGCAATCAGTACCCGGGGTTGTTTGACGTAATCATGGGGTTCACGTCGATCTGCCCCTGCGGAATGGGCATGAGGACGCGCTTCGGATCCTGACCCTCGGGGTTGGTCTTGAACTCCCACGGCAGTGTGTAGGCGCCGAACCGGATAAGGTCCTGGCGGCGCTTGCCTTCCGCGGCGAACTCGAACAACCGCTCGCGCAGGATCACGGGGAGCGTGACTGCGCTCAGCGTGTCCCCGCCGGGGAATGCCCGCGCGCGTACCGCCTTCACCAGGGCCAGCGGCGTCTGAGCCGACGTGGCGCCGTCCAGAATGGCCTCGGCCTTGATCAAGTACATCTCCGACAGCCGGAACCACGCGAAGTCGTTGCCGTTGTTCTGGGCCACGTGGCTCGGATCGGCCGGCCATTTGTAAATGCGGGCGCCTTCGCCCTCGGTGGCCGCATTCACGTTGTTAATCGTCGTCGTGAAGACCAGTGGAGCGCCGGCACGGTCGTTGACCGGTAGGTTGGTCTCCACATTGACCTGCGGTCCGACCAGGAAGACTTTCCGCCGCTCGTCCGCAGCATCGAACTGCGCATACGCCGAGGCCAGCGTGGCAAAGCCGTTCCAGGGTGACGGATTGAACTGGTTGTAGTGGAGGGTCCGCTGCAGCATGACGAACCCGAGATCGGTCGCCGCCGCGAACTTCACGGCAAAGATGTTCTCCTTGGACGTATTGTTGGCTGCTGTGAAGTTCGCTCCGTACGTCGCCGACAGCGCATAATTCGGAGAATTGATGAGTGCGTCGGCGTGGGTCACAGCTGCCTGGCACGCATCCGCACCGCCGGCCACGATGATGCCGGCGCAGGAGTTGTACGTCGTGGCACTGATACCGCCGGGGACGCCGTCTTTCGTGAAGATGCCCGCGTTGATGTACATATTCGCGAGTATCGCGTCCGCGGCGCCTTTGGTGAACCGGCCGTTATTCGCCGCGTCCCACGTCGCCGGCAGATCCGGGTAGATCGCCAGCAGCTCCGACTCCACGAACTTGAAGATCGAATCGCGGGTCTCGCGGGGCCGCGGCGTGATTTCGCTCGTGGTCGCGAGCGGCACGCCGCCAAACAAGTCCATCAGCACGTAATAGTAGAACGCCCGGAGCCCTCGAGCCTCGGTGGTAACCTCGGCCGCGTTCGGAAGCGTTGAGCTCGCCATGGCGTCGATCAACACGTTGGCGCGGGCGACACCTTGAAATGCCGTATTCCACGCGTTGTTCATGAAGCTCAGTGTGCCCGGGCTGGTGGCGCTCCAGCTCTGGTGATGCAGCTCCATCCACGTGCCGTTGTCGTACCAGTCCTGGCCGCGGGTGGGCACCACCATCTCGTCGGTGCTCACCTCGCTGATCCCCCAGTAGTCGCCTTCGCTGGCGGTGCCGCGCATCTGCGCGTACACGCCCGCCAGGGCGGCCAGTGCTTCACCCGGGGTATTGAAATAGGTGCTCGGGGTGATCAGGCTCTTCGGATTCTCGGTCAGATCGGTGCACGCCACCAGCAGCATGCACAGCGCCATCGCACCGCAGGACACTGTCACGGAAATTTGCTTCATTTGACCAGCCCTCCTTAAAACGAGAGACGGAGACCGCCGGTCACCGTGCGGGCCCGTGGGTAGCTCAGGTAGTCGATGCCGCGCGCCGCGAGGCCCGCGTCAGGAGTGAGGTTGTTGGGATCCGTGCTCAGGTTCGAGACCTCCGGATCCAGTCCCGAATAGCCCGTAATCGTAAACAGATTGTCCACCGACGCGTACAGCTGAACGTTGCGCGCGGTGCGGGCGAGTGCCGGGATGTCGAGCGTGTACGTGACGGTGAGGTTCTGCAGCCGCACGTACGAGGCATTCTCGACCCAGCGCGATGAGAAGATCGCGGGCTCGTGCAATCCCGTCTTGTCGTTCTGCGGCAGCGCGCTGGCCAGGAAATTCTTGTCCTGGAGCGCGTTGCCCTTGGTCGAGTATACCAGCGCCGTGTTGTTGAACACGTCGCCGCCCACCGAGCCGCGGACCAGGAAACTGACGTCGATCTTGCTCCACGTCATCGAGCTGCGCAGGCCGAACGTAAAGTCCGGATTCGCGTGCCCGATCACCGCGTAGTCCTCGGGCGCGGGGGCTGTCGTCTGGTTGGTGACGCACGTGGCGCTGGGCGTGTTGCACCGGAACAGCTGCTTGCCCGCGCTATCCACGCCAAGGAACACAGGCCCGAAGAACGTGCCGAGCTGCTGGCCCGGCATGATGCGCTGCGCCCACTGATCCGACTGGCCCTGACCGCTGACGCGTCCCGACCGGATGAAGGTCGCGGAGCCGAGCGTCCCGACCTTGCTGGTCGGCGCCGCGAACGTGAGACCGGCGCGCCAGGTGAAGCCAGGGCTCGATTTGGCCAGCGCATCGAGCGTGAGCTCGAAGCCGGTGTTCTTCAGTTTGCCGACGTTCTGGAGCGTTTCCGAGACGTTGGACGGCGCCGCCGACTGCACGTACTCGAGCAGGCCGGACGTGTTCTTCACGTAGTACTCGGCCGAACCGGCAAGGCGGTTGCTCCACAGGCCGAAGTCGAGGCCAAGGTTGAACTGATCCGTCTGCTCCCATTTGAGATTGGGGTTGCCGTTGCTGTTGGCGGACACACCGCTCTGCGGAACGTCGCCCCACGGATAGGTGCTTCCCGTCCCGGGGTTGAACGTGACCAAAGACTGGTAGGGCGGAATGCCGGGGTTACCCTGCCGTCCCCAACCCGCCCGCACCTTGAAATCGGGATTGATCTTGTACGACGCCGACAGGCCGGGGAACAGCGCCCATTGGTGCCCTGCCGCAAAGCGCGACGATCCGTCGTACCGCAGGATCCCGGTGATGAAGTACTTGTCCTGGTAACCGAAGTTCACGCGGGAGAGGAATGACGCCAGCTTCCAGTCTCTGGTGCTCGACCAGTCGGTCCGCGATGCGGCGGCCGCGAGGTTGTTGTAGCCGAAGGCATCGGTGAAGAATCCAACCCCTTGAGCGCCGACCAGGTTGCTGCCGAACTGCGTGTACTCATAGCCGCCGACGGCATCGAAGCTCTTGTCGCCGGACTGGTGCTGATAGGTCAGCAGGGTTTGGATCGTCCGCGTGGTGTTTGCGAGCTCCTCCTGCGTTGCCTGCCCGTTGCCCAGCGCGACGCCGAGCGGATTTGCCTTCGGGATGTAGGTCTGGCGGGCGCCGTCGGAGTGATCGATACCGAGTGTGATTTTGGCGGTGAGGCTGGGGTTCAGGTCGTATTCTCCGTTCAGCTGCCCCAGCGTGCGGGTCGTGTTGCCGAGGTTCTGCACCTGATTGGCCAGCGCGACCGGATTGCGCACCGAGGTCGAACCGGTCTCATAGTAATGCGTCCCGGTGGAATCTTTGACGTCGATGGGCTGCGTCGGATTGAAGATGGTGGCGTTCATGAACACGCCGCCCTCGAACCCGCCCGTGTTTTCGTACGTGATGTACTTGTCGTTCTCGCGCGACGTCGTCACGGTTGCGGCCAGGCGCACTCGATTCTCGAACGCATGATGACTCGCGGTGAGCGTGCCCTGGATCCGCTCCAGATCATTCGAGATCGCCACGCCCGGCTGCATCATGTAGTTGAGCGATGCCCGATAGCGCGTGTCCTCGGTGCCGCCGGCGAACGAGAGATTGTGATTGTGCGTCATCGCCGTGCGCGTGACCGCGCTGTACCAGTCGGTGTTGGCGCTCCCGAGCCGCGTCAGGTGAATCGGATCGAGTCCCGCCGCCGAGCTTGGCGGAGTGCCGCTGGCGGTGTCGGCGTTGAAGATCGCGACCTGGTCCTGAATGAAGCTGCGATAAACCGAGGCGCTCACGAGATCGAGCTTCTTGGCTGGCGACGACGCGGCGACGTAGCCGTCATACTCGATCGTCGAGCCGCCGGTGCTGCCGTGCTTGGTCTCGATCAGCACGACGCCGTTCGAGGCGCGGCTGCCGTAGATGGCCGTGGCCGACGCGTCCTTCAGCACCGTCATCGAGGCGATATCGCCGGGGTTAAGCATGTTGAGCGGGCTGCGGTTCAGCGAGGGCGCGCCGAGGCCTTGGCCGCCGGGCTGCGTGTTGTCATTCACGATCGGGACGCCGTCGATGACGTAGAGGGGCTCGTTGGTATTGCTGATCGAGCTGCCGCCACGGATCAGGATCTGCGCGCCCGAGCCCGGCTCGCCGTTGTTCTGGACGATATCGACGCCGGCGGCGCGGCCCTGAATCATCTGCGTGAAGTTGGTCTTCACGCCCACGTTTGCCTGCGCGGCTTCAATCGTGGAGACGGAGCCGGTGATCGCTTCGCGGCGCTGCGAGCCGTATCCCGTCACGACGACCGGCTCGAGGATCGACGCTTGCGGCGACATCGTGAACTTTTCGTCCGCGGTCGCGCCCGCGGCGACCGTCACCGATCGCTGCTGCGGTCCGTAGCCGATGCGTGTCACCTTCACCGTCACTGTGCCCGGGGGCACATCGGTGAGGGCGAAGTTGCCGTCGGCGCCCGTCGCGGTGGTACGCGTGGTGCCGAGGATTTGCACGCTCACCCCGGCGAGACCCTGCTGGGTCACGCTATCGGTGATGGTTCCACGAATGGTGCCGGTTTGGGCGGCGAGTGGTGTGGCAATGAATGAAAGGAACGTGAGAATCGTGCCAACGTGTCGACTCAGATGCTTCATGTTTACCTCCGCGGCGTGTCAGCTGAGCAACGGAAAGACAGTTATCGCATCCGAATTGCCGCCCGTTCAGGCCCTTGTCAAGGGTGGTTTGTAGGCGGAGTATGTAGGCCCATGCTTCCGGCTTTTCTGCTGGCGCTGCAGTCCGCACCCGCCCAAGCCTCCCGGGAAAGCCCGCCCGTCCTGCAGTTCCCCACCTCCGGTCTCGACGACTCGGCAGCGTATGAAGGCTATACGGCCCGCCTGTTCCGCGATTCACGGGGCAACGCCGTCGAGATCTATATCGAAGGAAAAACCGGACGCGTCGTCCATCTCTGGGCGGATGCGCTCAACGAGAGCATAGGGTTCACCGTACGGGGGGCGGCGAATGAGGCGGCGGCGAATAAAGCGGCGGCGGTAGCGTTCGCTGAGGGGCCGGCGGCGGTGTGGAGTAGCGGCGGGCGTCGCGGCTTGCGCTACGCGCTGACGGTGCAGGGCGGACGGTCAATTCAGCTCGGCCAATGGCTCCTGGGCTCGATGCGCGTCGAGCGCGATTTCGGCTACGCGGGACGCGTACACGATCCGATCGGTGCGCCGACGTTCGTGGTCGACGAGATGAAGCGTCTGGCCGAGCGTCTCGGGCCCCCGTACACGGCGCGCCTCGCGCCAGATGTGCGACTGACCAGTACGGCGCGCGGATGGAGCCTCAACGCATCACAGCCGAGTCTCGACGGCAAGAATCATCTGCGGCTCACGCTCAGCGGAGATTCGCGCATCTCCAGCGCTACACTGGCCGGCACGGTGCTGACCATCCGCACACTCGGCACGCGACCGGCGAGCGTGGACGTCGAGATCGCGACCGACGGGCCGGCGCTGAGTCCGCTCAACCGCAAGCAGATCTTCAACGCCGGCTTCCGCCGCTTTGCCGACTCCGCCAAGTCACCGCGCATCGAGCGCGAGCTCCGCGGCTTCGAGCTGCTCAGCTCCAGGCAGAAGCTGATGGCCGGTCTGCCGACCTACGCGACCTATTTCGGCCGCGACATGCTGATGACGGCGCTGCTCATGGAGCCCGTGTGGTCCGACACCATGCCCGAGTTCGTGATGGGCGCCGCGCTCGCCAAGCTGGGCCCGGCCGGTGATGTGAGCCACGAAGAGGCACTCGGCGGCCAGGCGATTCGCGAGAACGGCGCGGAGTTCTTGCGCACCGGCGACACGACACTGCTGCGCAATCTCCAGAGGACGCGCGAGAACTACTGGATGGTGGACGATGATTTCCAGCTGCCCGTCGTCGCCGGCCACTATTTCGCCGACGCGGCCGTGCCCGAGGAGCGCAAGCACGCTTTTCTCAAGCGCTGGGGCTCAGCGCTGCGCCAGAACCTCGCGTACGTCGCGCGCCAGGCCGCGCCATACGCGCGCGATCGCATCGCGACGAATCTCGTGAGCTTCAGGCGCGATGCCGACGGCTACTGCCATCCGGGAAGCTGGCGCGACAGTCGCGTCGGCTACGCGGGCGGCTGTTTTGCGTTCGACGTGAACGTGGTCTGGGTGCCGCAGGCGCTCGACGCGATCGGCGTGATCGACAGCGCGCTGCGCGACATCGGCGAGCCCGGCATCGACAGCGCCGAGGCGATCGCGCGCGTCGCGGAGGCGTGGCAGGAGACGAGCCGCCACTTCATGATCGGACTCGGCGGCGCGGAAATCGATTCGCGCGTGCGCGCGAAGCTCGCGTCGCTGCCCGAGCAGGAACGGGCGCACTGGGATTCGGTGCTCGCGCGCGCGCCCCGGATCGACACGCTGCGGTTCCCGGCCGTGTCGCTCGACAGCGCCGGTGTGCCGATTCCCGTGATGAGCACCGATCCGGGAATGTGGCTCCTGCTCGCGCGACAGGACTCGACGCTGGAGGCCGAGCTGCTGCGCCCGTTCCTGCTGCCGTACCCCCTCGGCCTGTTCATCGACGGCGTCGGACTCGCAGTCGCGAACGACGCCTACGCGCCGCCCGCGGTGTGGCAGATGTTCGAGCGCGATCTCTATCATTCCCCGCGCGTCGTGTGGGGACGAGAGGTCAATGTGCTGCTCGCCGCGCTCGCGACACGAAACCGGCCTGGCGCGATCGATTCGGTTCGCGCCGCAGTGCAGCGCTCCGGCCTGCAGTACGCCGAGCTGTGGAGTTACAAGTTCGACGGTGGGGCGTTGCGCCCGATGCGATACGGCTCCGCTTCCGACGTACAGTTGTGGACACTCACGGATCTCGCCGTTCAATATCTCCTCAACGCGCGAAGGCCGACCCAATGAGCAATCTCCACGCGTTCGACATCTTCTTCATCGCGGCGTACTTCCTGATCCTGGCCGGCATCGGCTACTGGGCCGCGCGGCGCGAGAAGCAGGTGAGCTCCGACTACTTCCTCGCCGCCCGCGACGTGGGGTGGTTCGCGGTCGGCGCGAGCCTGTTCGCATCGAACATCGGCAGCGAGCACCTGGTCGGTCTGGCGGGGTCGGGCTCGACCACCGGACTCGCCGTGGGTCACTTCGAGTGGCTCGCCTGCCTGATCCTCTTGCTGCTCGGTTGGCTCTTCGTGCCGTACTACCTGAAGAGCGGCGTCTACACGATGCCGGAATTCCTCGAGAAACGGTACAACTCGGCGGCGCGAAGCTACTTCACCTGGGTGTCGGTCATCGGCTACGTGCTCACGAAGATCAGCGTGACGCTCTACGCGGGCGGCGTGGTGATTCGCGCGGTGACGGGCTGGAATTTCTTCACCGCGGCCATCGTGCTCATCGTGGTCACCGGGCTCTATACGATCTTCGGCGGCCTGCGTGCCGTCGTCTACACCGAGGTGTTGCAGGCGATCGTCCTGATCCTCGGCTCGGCGACCCTGATGATCATCGGGTTGCAACACGTGGGCGGGATCGCGGCGCTGAAAGCCAAGGTGCCGGCTGGATTCTTCTCCATGTGGAAGCCCGCCAGCGATCCGAATTTTCCGTGGACCGGAATCATCTTCGGCGCGCCGATTCTGGGGATCTGGTACTGGTGTACCGATCAGCACATCGTGCAGCGCGTGTTGGCTGCCAGAAACATTCCGCAGGCGCGCACCGGAACGATCTTCGCCGGCTATCTCAAGATTCTTCCCGTTTTCATCTTCGTGCTGCCGGGGGTCGTCGCCGCGGCGTTGTTCTCGGACATCACCGGTGACTCGGCCTATCCCTCCCTGGTAACGCGGTTGCTACCCGCCGGAATCAAGGGGTTGGTGCTCGCCGGCATGCTCGCGGCGCTGATGAGCTCGCTCGCCTCGGCGTTCAATGCGTGCTCGACGCTGCTGACGTGGGACGTCTACAAGAAATGGCGCCCATTGGCGAGCGAGCAGCAGCTCGTGAAAGTTGGCCGCATTTCCGCCGGTGTCATGGTGGTGCTTGGCTTGGCGTGGATTCCGTTCATGAAGTACATCTCGAGTCAGGTCTACATCTATCTGCAGAGCGTGCAGGCCTACATCGCCCCGCCGATCGCCGCCTGTTTCCTGTTGGGCATCTTCTTCAAGCGCTTGAACGGGCAAGGGGCGATCGCATCGCTGGTCACGGGGCTCGTGCTCGGCGTGCTGCGCCTGGTCCTCGAGTTCGCCAACGGCACCGGCAAGACGGGACTGGCCGCCGGCTCTGTGTGGGAGTGGATCGCCGAATTCAACTTCCTCCACTTCGCGGTGCTGCTGTTTGTGATCTGCACGGCGGTGCTGTTCGTGGTGAGTATGGCCACGCCCGCGCCCGGTGTCGACAAGACCGCGGGGCTCACGTACGGCAAGCCTGACGTCGGCGAGCCGGCGCTGGCCGTGAAGGAGGGCGTAACGTCGAGGCAGCGCACGATCGAGATCGCACTGTCGGTTTTGCTCGTGCTGATCATCGGCGTGCTCTGGATAATCTTCAGATGAAACGAACGTGCGTCGTGCGTCATGCGATGAAAAGCGTGGTGCGTCGTGCGACCAAAAAGCCGTGCGTCGTGCGTCGTGCGTGGTACGTCGCGCTGCTCACGCTTGCGGTCGCATGCCGGCCGTCCGAGCGTCCGACGGGGCGGCCGGCCGACAGTTACGATCCCGCGCACGACATCGGGTCGCTGTTCTCCGATGTGCAGCTCTCCGGGATTTTCCCGGACTCCAAGGAGTTCGTAGACGCGCGGCCGCGCTCGACGCCCGCGGCGATCGAGGCGCGCTACGACAGCGCCCGACGCGCGCAGACATTCGTGCTGCGTTCGTTCGTCGAACAGAGCTTCGCCCTGCCGCAACCCGCCGGGGATGGATATCACACCGTGGCGACGCAGACCATGGTGCAGCACATCAACGCGCTGTGGCCGGTGCTCACGCGGGCGCATGACAGCGCCGATTCGCGCTCGTCTCTGATTCCGCTGCCGAATTCGTATGTCGTGCCGGGTGGACGTTTCCGCGAGGTCTACTACTGGGACTCGTACTTCACCATGCAGGGCCTCGTGCAGAGCGGGCACACTGATCTGGTGAAGAGCATGCTCGACAACTTCGCGCACCTGATCAATACGGTCGGGCATATTCCCAACGGCAATCGCACCTACTACCTGACGCGGAGCCAGCCGCCGTATTTCGCGGCCATGGTCGGGTTGTATGCGCATGCAACGGACAACGCACATGCGCTGCCGTACCTCGATGCGATAGAGAAAGAATACGCGTTCTGGATGGATGGCGCGGACACGCTGGCGGTGGGACATGCGTACCGGCGCGTGGTGCGGTTGTCGGACAGTGTCGTCGTGAACCGCTACTGGGACGACTCGAACGAGCCGCGCCCCGAGTCCTACCGGCCCGATGTCGAGATCGGCCAGACGCTCCCCGAGTCGCTCCGCGCCGCCTTCTATCGAAATGCCCGCGCGACGGCCGAGAGCGGTTGGGACTTCTCGAGCCGGTGGATGCGCAATCCCAAGGACCTGCGCACGCTCGAGACCGTCGATCTGATCCCGGTGGACCTCAACGCGCTCCTGTACAATGCCGAGCGTACCATCGCCGGGCTGCGGTCGCTCCGGCATGGGGACGGGGACGCCGGCGTTGCGCACCGGTTCAATCGGCGCGCTGACGCGCGGCGGCGGGCGATCCTCGCGATGTACGATCCCAAGGAAGGCTTCTTCTTCGACCGCCGCTGGCGCAGCGGCGAGCTCGTGACGGATCGTCCGTCCCTGGCGGCCGCCGAGCCGCTCTATTTCGGCATCGCGACCGACGAGCAGGCCAAGCGCGTCGCCGCGCGGCTCGAGCGCGACTTCCTGAAACCCGGCGGCTTTGTCACCACCAACTTCGCCTCAGGCCAGCAATGGGACGGCCCGAACGGCTGGCCGCCCCTCGAATGGATCACGATCGAAGGGGTCCGCCGTTACGGCCGCGCCGACCTGGCCGACAAGGCGGCGAGCCGGTGGCTCGCCCTGCTGCAGCGGACGTACCATGCGACGGGGCGGATGATGGAGAAGTACGACGTCGTCAATGCGAATCGGAAAGCGGGAGGCGGAGAGTATCCGACGCAGGACGGCTTCGGGTGGACAAATGGAGTCGCGCTCGCGTTGTGTGCGGAGCCGGCTCAGGCCAGGACATGCAAAGACTAGAAGGCTTGATCCCAGCGCTGCGATAATCTGATCGCGGACAGAATCAAACCGACCATGCTGTAGGTCTGCACAAAGTTGCCCCACTGCTCGCGCGTATTCGGATCGATGTGCTCCGCGAGCAGGCCGTGACGATTGCGGCACTCCAGCAGATACTCGAACGTCTTGCGTGCCTCATCGCGATCGCCGATCGCCGCGAGCGCGTTGATATACCAGAAGGTGCAGACAAGGAATGCGTTGGACGGCGTGCCGAAATCGTCCGGCGTCATGTAGCGGAACACGAAGTTTCCCCGCTTCAGCTCCTTGCCGATCGCGCGCACGGTGGCGGCGAACCGCGGGTCGTCGTCGTTGACGAAGAAGAGCTCGTTCATGCGCAGCAGGCTGGCATCGAGCGTGTCGCCGTCGAACGTCGCGACAAACGTGCCGAGTTTCGCGTTCCAGGCGCGCCGCAGAATCACCTCGTGCATCTCGCGCGCGCGTTCGCACCAGTATGTTGCGCGGTCCTGGAGGCCGAGCTGTTTGGCGATGCGGCCCAGCCGCTCGCAGCCCACCCAGCACATGATGGCCGAAAACGTGTGCACGTGCTGGCTGCCGCGAAGCTCCCACAATCCCGCGTCGGGCTGGTCGTACAAGTTGAAGCAGCGCTCGCCCAGCGGCTCGAGCCGGCGAAACAGCGATTCGTCGCCCTGGTGCCCCAGTCGCCGGTCGTAAAAGACGTGCGTCGCGGCCAGGATGGACGAGCCGTACACGTCGTGCTGCACCTGATCCGATGCCTGATTGCCGACGCGGACGGGCGGGATGCCGCGATAGCCCGGCAGCGACTCGACAATGCGCTCCGGCGGCAGCCGGTGTCCCGTCAGCGCGTACACGGGATCGAGCGGCCGGTCGGCGCCCTCGGCCACGATGTTCAGGATGTAGCTGAGATAGCGCTCCATCGTTTGCGTGGCGCCGAGGCGATTCAGCGCGTTCACCACGAAATACGCGTCACGCAGCCAGCAGTAGCGGTAGTCCCAGTTGCGGCTCGAGTTTGCCGCTTCCGGGATCGACGTGGTCAGCGCGGCGATGATCGCCCCGGTGTCCTCGTAGACGTTCAGCTTCAGCGTGATCGCGGCGCGGATGACCGCATCCTGCCATTCGAACGGAATCGCGAGCGAGCGCACCCACTCGCGCCAGTATGCGATGGTCTCCGACTGAAAGCGCTTGCCGAGCTCGTCCACCGGACTCTGGAGCGTCTCGTCCGGCCCCAGCACGAGCGTGACCGCATCGTCGAGGAAGAACGCGCTCTCCTCGAGCATGGCGGTCACGGAGGCGTCGCTCGTGAGCCGCAACACCATCGCGTTGCCCACGAAGCGAATGTGGTTGCTGCCGTACGTCGTCGGGGTGGCGGACTCGCCGTAGTTCTGCGCCGGGCGGACGCGAATGCGGATGCGCGGATGACCCGCGATGCGCTGGACGCCCCGGACGATCATCATGGGACAGTAGATCCGGCCGTGATGCTCGAAGCGCGGCGCGAAGTCGGTGACTTCGATTCCTCCGCCCGCCGAGTCGTACATGCGCGTCACGACGACCGGCGTATTGTGCATGTAGCGCTGCTCGACGCGCACGCGGTCCACCAGCTCGATGGCGTAGAATCCGATGTCGCCGGGCTGGCCGGTACGCTCCTTCAGCAGCGAGCAGAACATCGGATCGGCATCGAAGCGCGGGAAGCACGCCCAGTTGATTTCGCCGCTCGCGTCGACGAATGCGCCGACGGTGCCGTTGCCGATGAGAGCGAGGTCGAGCGATGTCATGACGCCAGCCAGTCGCGGACGGCCCGGACGTCGGAGAGACGCCAGTGGGCGGCCGATGCACCACGGCCCACCTTGATCGAGTATCCGCCGAGCCGGTTCACCGTGCGAAAGCCGAATTCGTCGGTCGCGTCGTCGCCCACGAACACGGCGGTGCGGCCGCGAAACGGCGTCTCCTTCATGAACTCGAGGATTCCCTTTCCTTTATCTCTGCCGGCGGGACGCATCTCGACCACGTACTTGCCGCGTTGAATGCAGAACTGCCGGCCGACGAGGGGGAGCAGGGACCGTGCCAAGCGGTGCGCGTACGCCCCCAGACGCGGCGCGCGGCGGTAATGCAGGGCGAGCGACAGCCCCTTGTCTTCGAGTAGCAGTCCCGCCTTTCCCTGGAGCGCATCGGCCATGCGGCGGCGCACCCGCTCGAGCCGGCGCGCGGGGGCGGGGCGGGCGCTGTCGGGTCGCCGGATCCGGCCGCGGGCGTTGCGCCGCTCGAGCCCGTGATGCCCCGCCGCGGGAAGTGGAATCTGGGGGAATAGCCGGTCGATCTCGCTGATCGGACGACCGCTCATGAGCGCGACCGCCCCGCCGGTCGCGCGATGCAGGCGCTCGAGCAGCAGGCGCAGGTCTTCGCTGACGCGGACCGCGGACGGCGTCGCGGCGAAATCGATGAGCGTTCCGTCGAGATCGAAGAAATACGCCCACTCGAGCCTGGGCCGCGGGGGCCTACGACGCTTCAAGTGACGCTCCTTGCCGGCGCTCGCCCGCCCGGGCGACGAGGTCGGGCAGGCGGCCGCGCCGTCGCGTCGCGGCGGCATCCATCAGCATCCGGCCGGCCCAGCGGAAGACGTTGAACTCCTGAATCAGGCCGCGCATCAGCCGCATGCGGGTCCGTTGCTCGGCGACCGGCATGGTGAGCGCGAGCTGCAGCGCCGCGGCGCACTGGTCGGTGTCGTACGGATTTACGCTCAGGGCCTCGGGCAGCTCGCGCGCCGCTCCGGTGAACAGGCTCAGGATCAGCGCGCCGCGCTCATCGTCACGGGCCGAGACGAATTCTTTGGCGACGAGGTTCATGCCGTCGTGCAGGCTCGTCACCATGCACAGATCGGCGCCGCGGTAATACTCGAAAATCTGGTCGGGCTGATGGTGCTCGACTTTCAGGATGATCGGCGGCTGCAGCGCTTCGGGGAACCGCTGGTTGATGCGGGTCGCGAGGTCGCGTACGCGGGCCTCATAGGCCCGGTATTCCTCTATATGGATCCGCGTCGGCGCGGCGATCTGAATGAATGTGAACTTGCCGATCCATTCCGGTTCGAGCTCGAGCAGCCGTTCCACCGCGCGCAGCCGTTCCTCGATGCCTTTCGTGTAATCCATGCGCTCGACGCCGATACCCACCGCCTGCTCGGGCGGCAGGTTGTGTCGCTGGGACCGTGGTGCGACACTGTTCGACGGGCACGCTCAGTAACTCGGGCGCCGGCGGCCACTCCACCGAGATGGGATAGCGCCGCACCGAGGTGCGTTTGCCGCGGTAGGTCACCGCGAAGTCTTCCCGATCGACACGGGCCTCGAGCAAACGGTCGACCGTGTCCACGAAGTTGTTGACGTGGAATTGCGTGTGAAATCCGAGGATCGTGCTGCCGAGCAGACCGTCCAGCAGCTCTTCGCGCCAGGGGCAGATCGCGAACGCTTCAGGGTTCGGCCACGGGATGTGCCAGAAAGAAATGATCGTGGCGTCGGGCAGCGCTTGTTTGATCACGCGCGGCAGGAGCGTGAGGTGATAATCCTGCACGAGGACGATCGGGTCGGTGGACTGCGCGACATCCTGGACCGCACGCGCGAACTTGCGGTTGACCTGTACGTACTGGTCCCAGTCGGTGCGGCGAAACACCGGGCGCACGTGGGCGATATGGCAGAGCGGCCAGATCCCCTCGTTCGCGAAACCGTAGTAGTAGCCCGCCTCCTCTTCCTTCGAGAGCCATACGCGGCGCAGGCTGTAGGCGGCCGCTTCGGGCGGTGGCGGAACCGCGATGCGATCCCGTGCGTCGACGGTCTCGCGATCCGCCGTGCCGCTGCCGTGCGCGATCCACGTACCGGAGCACGCGCGCATGATTGGCTCGAGCGCCGTCACGACGCCGCTCGCGGGCCGCCAGACATCGATGGCCGGACCGCGCCGCATGTGGATGTACGGCTCCCGATTCGATACGACGATCACTTCCTGGCCCCGCAGCTCGCGATGCAGAATTTGCCGCAGCGTGTTCGGTGTCCAGGCGAGTTGCGCATCATCGCGCGAGCGATGATCGGCTTCGAGGTCCTCGATCAGCGCGCGAAGATCCCGCGCAATCGGCCGCAGCTCGGGGGGTGGGCCGCTGAAGCTGCGTGAGCCGCTGTGACGGCCCCCCGTCGGGACAGGCAACAGCCGTTCGCCACGCAGCAGCGTCCGCATGCCCTGGACCCAGCCGCGCCAGGAGAGCTGCGCGATGATGACGGTGACGAGTGCGACCACGAGGGCGAGTCCTACAAAGAAGAAGAACAGATACTCGCGCGTCTCGTGGCTGCGCCGCGCGATGAAGCTCATATCGTGGACCAGCACGAGGTGGCCGCTCGGCGCCGTCAGTGCCGGGGTGTGGAGACCTCCCGCCCCATCCGGGCTTGTCGGCGGAGTCGCGGCGATGGGCCGGACCGACACGTAGACAGCACCCGTGGCGGTCTGCAGGAGCCCGGAGCGCTCGGCGAAAAGATCCTCCACCTCGGCGCACCGCACCTCTTTGGGAAGCGTCGGCGTCGCGATTGGGTTGTTCTGATCCGCCGGGCAGAACGCAACCGCCAACAAGCGCTCGTCCTGCGTAATCCGCGTGAAGAACTGGACGATCCGGCGCTGGTTGCCCGCGGCAATGAGGTTTTGGAGCGGCTCCTCGATCGTACTGGCGATGAGGTTGGCGCGGACGTCGAGATCCCGGCTGAACCAGCGGAGCATGAGCTGGTCCACCAGCGGCAGCGCCGCATAGGCGCACACGCCCAACGCAAGGAGCAGGGGCACGACGAATCGCAGGGATAGACGCATGGGTTTCTGTACATACCCATGTGCTGCAACGAGTTCCGGCCTCGCTGGCGCGAAACGACCGCACTTCGAATATTGGGCGGCGCCCTTCTTACTCCCTGGGGGAACCAATGCGCTCAGTATCTCGCAGTCTCGCGATAGTCTCGGCGCTGCTCATCGCCGGTGCCTCGGCTGCATCGGCGCAGCGTCCGCAGACTCGCAAAGGGTTCTGGATCGGTTTCGGGTTTGGGTACGGGAGCTACACGTGCACCGACTGCGGCAGCCTCGGCAGTGTCAGCGGATACCTGAAGATGGGCGGCACGGTGAGTCCCCACCTGCTCCTGGGTGGCGAGACGAACGGCTGGACGAAGAGTGAGGGCGGCGAGACGCTCACGGCGGGGAACGCATCGTTCGCTGGCTACTATTATCCGCAACCGGCCGGCGGCCTTTTCCTCCGCGGAGGCGTGGGATTCTCGACCATTTCAGGGAGTAGCGGCGGGGCGACCGCGAGTCAAACCGGCGCTGGAGCGACGGCCGGTTTGGGCTACGATCTCCGGGTTGGAGCGAGCACGTCGGTCACCCCGGTATTCAACTTTGTTTGGGGTCATCCCGACACCGGCTTCAGCCAGAGCATCCTGCAGTTTGCCGTCGGCGTGACGTTCCATTGATCGCGTTGTAGTTGCGGCTGGCGAATTTGTAGGCGACCGTTTCGGCCGGTAAACATCGAGCTGAAACGGTCGCTGCGTATATCTTTCCAGCCATGTCGCGCATCCGTCTCGCACTGTCGCAATTCCGGCCCACCAAGGGCGAGTACGCCGAGAACGTTTCCCGGATCGGCGCGGTCCTCACGCAGGCGGTCAAGCTCGAGCCCAAACCCGATCTCGTCGTTTTCCCTGAAACGGCCACGTCAGGCTACTTCGTCGAGGGTGGCGTCCAAGAGCTGGCGGTCACGGCGGGCACCTTGGCGCGCGATCTCGCCGCCGCCTACGATGGACCATCGGTCGATGTCGCGGTCGGCTTCTACGAACGGTTCCAGAATCACATCTACAATTCCGCGTTGTACGTGACTTTGAATAAGCAGAAACCAGACGTCCGTCACGTGCATCGCAAAGTCTTTCTCCCCACCTACGGCGTATTCGACGAGGAGCGCTTTGTCGACCGCGGTCAGGACGGTGTTCGCGCATTCGAGACCGGATGGGGTGGCAAAGCTGCGATCCTGATTTGCGAAGATGCCTGGCACTCACTGGCCGCCACCGTCGCGGCGCTCGAAGGCGCGCAGCTCGTGATCGTCCCGAGCGCGTCGCCGGCCCGGGGGCTCGGACAAGCAGACGATGCCTGCGAGGATCAGGCCCTGCCGGCGTCCGTGCTGCGCTGGGAGCGCATCGTGCGCGGCATCGCCGAAGAGCATGGTGTCTTCGTCGCGCTCGCCAATCTGGTCGGCTTCGAGGGCGGCAAGGGATTCCCCGGCGCATCGGCGGTGATCGATCCGACCGGCCGCGTGATCGCGCGCGGGCCATTGTTCGAGGAAGCGCTGCTGACGGCCGATGTCGATCTCGACTCGCTGACGACCGCGCGGTCTGATTCTCCGCTGCTCGCGGATCTCCAAAGTGCGCTGCCTGTGCTCATCAAAGGCTTAAAAGCGGGAGAAGGGAGAGGGGAGAAGTACACGCCGGTGAAGTTCGACCCCGCGACAAATGGTACATCTCCCCTGTCCCATCTCCCTCCGGAACGGAGTCGTGTGATCGGGACGGGGCCCGCCCATCCCGATCCCCTCGCCATAGACGCCGAACTGACTCGTAAATGGCTGGTGAGTTTCTTGAAGGATG
>Ga0134066_10000024_pt1 | contig 17548 bp, 18 predicted proteins | sample 15_taG_22_FD_94462 | JGI IMG/M metagenome (GOLD analysis project Ga0134066, IMG submission 94462) | Grasslands soil microbial communities from the Angelo Coastal Reserve, California, USA - 15_D_Rain_20cm_2_09212015 | ecosystem: Environmental > Terrestrial > Soil > Grasslands ... | reverse complement strand
GCACCGGTGGAGATGTCGAACGACGCTTGGCTGGCCATAGGGCGGGAAAGATACCCGCCCCGGGGCTAGGACAGGAAGCTTTCCAGCGCGCGGGCGCGCGAGACGTGTCTCAGCCGCGCCAGCGCCTTTTCCTTGAGCTGGCGCACCCGTTCGCGCGTAATCCCGAGCTGCGACCCGATCTCCTCGAGTGTCATCGGCTCCTGGCCCTCGAGACCAAAGTAGAGCCGCAGAATGCGGGCCTCCCGCTCCTTCAGCGTGGCCAGCACCGACTCGATCGACTCGGTCAGCGCGTGCTCGAAGATCTCGTCGTCGGGACCGGGATTGGTCGTATCGGGGAGATAATCCAGCAGCTTGTTGTCTTCGCCCGGCGTGAGCGGCGCGTCGAGCGAGAGATGCGCCTGGGAGATCGACAGCGTCTTCGCGACTTCTTCCTCGGAAATGTCCATCCCCTCGGCGATCTCTTCGACCGTGGGCTCGCGGCCCAGCTCCTGGAGGAGCGTGGCGGACCGCTTGCCGATGCGATGCAGCGTACCGGCGCGATTCAGCGGCACGCGCACGATGCGTGACTGCTCGGCGAGCGCCTGCAGGATCGCCTGCCGGATCCACCAGACGGCGTAGGAGATGAACTTGATGCCTTTGGTTTCGTCGAACTTATGGGCAGCGCGGATCAAGCCGAGGTTGCCCTCGTTGATCAGGTCCGACAGAGAGACTCCCTGGTTCTGGTATTTCTTGGCGACCGAGACGACGAACCGCAGATTCGAGCGCACGAGCTTGTCGAGTGCCTCGCGATCGTTCTGCTTGATCCGTTGCGCGAGGGTCACCTCTTCTTCGCGCGTGATCAGCGGATACTGGCTGATTTCCCGCAGGTACTGATCCAGAGAACCCTCGTCGAATGATGCGCGCTTCGCCGTATTCAGCTGCATGGAATGGCCACTCCTCTCGAGGAAGCTACCACTCTCGTTCTAGTGAATCAGCGAACCGAGACGACTCCACCGAATGTCCGTGAGCCAGGGTACCGCATCGCGCGTCCCCCGGTCGTAGCTGAAGTACACGACGAGCGGGCGGCCCTTCACCGCGCTCACATCCACAAAACCCCAGTAGCGCGAATCCGCGGAGTTGTCGCGATTGTCGCCGAGGACGAAGTACTTGTCGTCCGGGACACGCAACGGGCCCCAATTATCACGCGTGGGGTGATACCGGCGGCGCTGGTCTTCGCTGCGCCGCACGAGATACTCGCGTTGCCAGTTGAATTCGGGATCGTAACCATCGTGCATCGGATCGACGCGCTGGACGTACGGCTCTTCCTGCGCGCGCCCGTTCAAATAGACGTCGCCTACCCGCATCTCCACGATATCGCCCGGAACGCCAATCACCCGCTTCACGTAGCTGAGCGTCGGATCTTTCGGATAGGCGAAGACAATGACGTCGCCGCGATGCGGTGTGTTGAAGCCGGGCAGGCGGGCGCTGGTGCCGGGGATCTGTGCCCCGTACACCGCCTTGTTCACAAACAAAAAATCCCCCGCGAGGAGCGTGCGTTCCATGCTGCCGGAGGGGATTTGAAATGCTTCAAGCAGGAAGGTGCGGATGACGATGAAGAGCACGAGCGCCATCCCCAACGATCGCATCCAACTGTCGAACCATCGGGCTAGTACGGATCGTCTGTAGGGGGGAGGTGAGAGCCGGCGCGTATCTGGGCTATTGCCAGCGAGCGGGGCTCCCAAGTCATGCATGTGATTTATCTTAGCAAGCCGGGCCGCACGGCGCAACAGTTACGCCCCATCCGCGGGCTCCACCCCATTCCCGAACTCGGACTCGGAATTCCGTCACCGGGTCGATGTGACGTACGCGGGCTGCCAGGCATGCTACCCGACCCTCTCGCTCGATTCTGGCCCAGGTGACCGTGGCGTTGGGCAACGCGTCGAGGGCGTCAGGTTCGAGGACCGCGCCACCGGCCGCCAGGACGACGAGGATCGACTCGTAAGGCATGCCCCAACGGTAGGCGGCGGGAGCAGATCTTCGTCATCATTTCCTCGCGACCCGGACCGAATTCCGGCGACTCAGTACCGGGCGAGAGTCGGATCCACCTCCTGCTGCCAACGCAGGATTCCGCCGGTCAGATTCGCGACCCGCGGGAACCCCGCGTCGGCCAGATGCGACGCTGCCGCACGACTCCGCGCCCCACCCTTGCAGTACACCACGACATCGCGCTCCCGGTCGAGCGCTTCGATCGCTTCCGGCAACGTCGCGAGCGGCACGAGCCGCGCGCCGGCGATGCGCGCGATGTCCCACTCGAACTGTTCGCGCACGTCGATCAGCTGCAGATCCGCCCCGCGCGACAGCCGGCTCGACAGCTCACGCGGGGTGATCTCGACGAACCCCCCGACGGCGCGCGGCTCCGCTTCCGCCGCCCGCAGGCCGCAGAACTGTTCGTAATCGATCAGCGCCTGGATCTCGCGCGTCCCGCATGCCGGACAGGTCGGATCCTTCCGTACGTTGACGGTGCGGAACTTCATCCCCAGGGTGTCGATCAGCAGCAGTCGGCCCTTGAGCGGCTCGCCTGCCCCGACGATCAGTTTGATGGCCTCCGTCGCCTGGATCGTGCCCACCAATCCCGGCAGAACGCCCAGGACCCCCCCTTCGGCGCAGCTCGGCACGAGTCCAGGCGGCGGAGGCTCAGGAAAGAGACAGCGGTAGCAGGGTCCGTCGGGCAAGGCGAAGACCGACGCCTGGCCCTCGAACCGGAAGATGCTCCCATAGACGTTCGGCTTGCCGAGCAGCACGCAGGCGTCGTTGACGAGATAGCGAGTGGCGAAGTTGTCGGTCCCGTCCACCACGATGTCGTAATCGCGGATGATATCGAGCGCGTTTTTCGAGGTCAGCGCGGTCTCGTATGTCTCGAGCCGGACGTGTGGATTCACGTCGGCGATGCGCTCGCGCGCGGACGCGAGCTTCGGCCGGCCGACGTCCTTGGTGCCATGCAGGATCTGACGCTGCAGATTCGTGACGTCGACGTTGTCGAAGTCCACGAGCCCGAGGTTTCCGACTCCGGCTGCCGCGAGGTACAGCGCGGCCGGTGAGCCCAGCCCGCCTGCCCCGATGAGCAGGACGCGCGCGGCCTTGAGCTTCTCCTGCCCCGCGACGCCGACGTCGGGAAGAATCAGGTGCCGGCTGTAGCGTACCAGCTCGGCCTGTACGAGCGTGCCCGCTCCCATGGTCAACCTCCCGCGATGGCCGGCACGACGATGATTTCATCGCCGTCGCGCACCGTCGCCTGGAATCCGCCCTGCAGCCGGGCGTCGTCGTCGTTCACGTAAAACGTCACGAAGGGATAGGGCTGGCCCGCGTCGTCGCGGAGGCGCGGCGCGAGATTCGGAAACCGGGTCGCGACATCGGCGACGACGTCCCCGAGTGTCGCGCCGCTCGCTTCGAGCGAGCGACGTCCGTCCGCGAGCTTCGCGAGCACAGTCGGTAATTGCAGTGTGACGCTCATGATTGCTCCAAGGCAACAGGGATGGTTTGCGAAGTGACGGTCACCGAGGCACCGGAAACGGACTCGGGCCGGCGAATCAGCTCTGCGGTGACGCCCTGCGATCGCCAGGCGCAGAGCAGCGCGGTGCCGACGTCGGGCGCGCGATCGCGCGGCGCAATCGCCAGGATTGCCGAACCGGCGCCGGAGAGCGTCGCGCCGTAGGCGCCGGCGTCCTTCGCGGCGGCGACGACCGCGTCATAGCCATAAACTTTCCCGCGCCGGAAGGGCACGTGCAGCACGTCATCGAGCGCGGCGCTCAACAGGCCGCCGTCGCCCGTGGAGAGCCCCTGCACCAGCGCGGCGGCCCGGTGTGCCGCGAGCACCGCATCTGCATGCGGCAGCGTGTGCGGGAGTGCGGCGCGCGCCGCTTTCGTGTCGTTGGTGAACGGCGGCACGGCAATCATCAGCTCGATTGCAGGCGAAATCTGCAGCGGCGATGATGCCAAACCCGTCGCCGTTTGGACGCTCAACAACGCGCCACCATGAATCGCGGGCCCGACGTTGTCGGGATGGCCTTCGATCGTCGTGCCGATCTGGAGGACTTCCGCGCGAGACAGGCCCAGCTCGAGCGCTGCATCCGCCAGCAATGCGCCGGCAACGATCGCCGCCGCCGACGACCCGAGCCCACACCCCACCGGAATGTTCGAGTCCGCCTCGATGATCGCGCCGGCCGTCGGGACGCCACCGGCAGCGCATGCAGCCCGAAATCCGCGCGTGAACAGATCCTGATCGGCGCGGACCCGGACCGCGTTGAGTTTTCCATGGCGACGGATCGAAATCGAGGCGCCCTCCAGAATCACCGTCGCCACCAGCCAGCGATCGATCGCCACGCCGATGCAATCGAAGCCTGAGCCGAGGTTGCTCGAGCTCGCGGGCACGCGCACGCTGACGGTCATGCGCCGGCCTCCTCCACGAGCGCGCGCACCGCGGCGACCCGTGGGGCGATGACCGGCGCCACCGGTAACACCGGAGCAACGGCGTCCGGGGTCTTGAGACCGTTGCCGGTGATGCACAGAACCAGCTCGTCATCGGCGGCGAAACGGCCTTCGGCCGCCAACGCCAGCGCCGCGGCGACCGTTACTCCGCCGGCGGTCTCCGTAAAGATCCCCACCTCCTCAGCCAGCAACCGGATCCCGGTGACGAGCTCGGCATCCGAGACCGCCGCGGCCCACCCGCCCGATTCGAGAATCGCGCGTTTGGCGAACACGCCGTCGGCAGGGTTTCCGATGGCGATCGACCGCGCGATCGTTTTCGGGATCACCGGTGTGATCGTCTCGGCATTGTCGCGCACCAGCTGCACGATGGGCGCGCACCCGGCCGCCTGGGCCCCGAACACGCGCGGCTGGCCTCCGCTCACGAGCCCGGCGGCGGTGAACTCCCGGAATCCCTTGCGGAGTTTGGTCACGAGTGAGCCGCCGGCCATCGGCGCAATCACCGCGGTCGGCAACCGCCAACCGAGCTGCTCGGCGATCTCGAAGGCGAGCGTCTTGGAGCCTTCACCGTAGTAGCCGCGCAGGTTCACGTTCACGATGCCCCAGCCGAACTGGTCGGCGACCTGCGCGCACAGGCGATTGACGTCGTCGTAGTGACCGCGAACGCGGACGAGCCGTGCGCCATATACGGCGGTCCCCACGACCTTCGCCGTCTCGAGCTCCTCCGGAATGAAGATCCAGGCTTTGAGGCCGGCGCGAGCAGCCTGCGCGGCGACCGCGTTGGCAAGATTGCCCGTGGACGCGCAGCCGATGGTGTCGAGCCCAAACGCCGCGGCCGCGTTGATTGCGGTTGCGACGACGCGGTCTTTGAACGAGAGCGACGGATGCGACACCGCGTCGTTTTTCACCCAGGCGCGCGCGACGCCAAGGCGCGCCGCGATCCGGGGCGCCTCGACGAGCGGCGTGCCCCCGGTATCGAGTGACAGCACGGGGTCGCCGTCGAACGGCAACCACTCGCGGTAGCGCCACAGGGACCAGGGCCGCGTGGCGATGTCCTCTCGCGTCGGAAGCACACGCGCCGGATCGAGCACAGGGTCCAGTGGCCCCAGGCAGTGCTCACAGATGGCAGTGGGTGAAGCCTCATGGTCGGCGCCGCAGGCCCGGCACCGCTGGGGCCGCGGACGCACACCGAGCGCGGTAGCGCGAGTGGCTGTCATGCCGTGACTGCCGCGACTACCGGGTGTACGGTGCGCTGACGCGCCGCGCGAATCAGCGCCTCATCTGCGGCGTCGATCTGATAACAATGTTCCGGTCCCGGGAACGCGCCCGCGCGCACGTCGCGCGCATATTCCGCAAACGCCCGCTCGACATTCGCACCGACATCGGCATATCGCTTCACGAATTTGGGCGCGATCTCACCCACAAAGTTGCCCAGGAGATCGTGCGAGATCACCAGCTGGCCATCGACTTCCGGTCCCGCGCCGATGCCGTACACCAGCAGATCCACCCGTTCTCTGACGAAGGCTGCGGTCTCGGCAGGCACCGCTTCCAGCAGAACCGAAAACGCGCCCGCTCGCTCGAGTGCCTCGGCGTCGCGCAGCAGCTGCTCGGCAGCCGCGAGCGACTTGCCCTGCACGCGGTAGCCGCCGAGCTGGCCGAGACTTTGCGGAGTGAGGCCGAGGTGACCCATGACGGCGATGCCGGCATCCACCATGGCGCGGACGCGGCGTGCGACGCGGCTTCCCCCTTCACACTTCACCGCGTCGCAGCCGGCCGCTATGAAGGCACCAGCACTGCGGATCGCTGTTTCATCGGAGGGCTGATACGACAGGAACGGCAGATCGCCAACCACGAAGGCGTGTTTGGCGGCACGCGTGACGGCGCGGATGAAGACGAGCATCTCATCCAGGGAGATCTGCAAGGTGCTTGGCAGGCCCAGCATGGTCATGGCCGCGGAGTCGCCGACCAGAATCATGTCCACACCCGCGCGGTCGGCGAACGTCGCCGTGGGATAATCGTAGGCGGTGATGAACACCGCTTTTTCGTGGCGGGCTTTCAAGGCGGACAACGTGGCGACCGTGACTTTGCGGGCGGTCATCGCTCCTCCGGCGTGAAGCCGCGAGAAAGCGAGTTCCGAAAACAACCATCGCCCGGACTAATAAAGCCGCGGGCGAGTTCGCTTTTTAGCACTTTGTTTAACGTGGCGGCAATACGCGGCAAATGACCACGAGTCTTCAGTTGTACGACTAGTCTACCCCTGCGGCCCTGGTGCCGTCAAGGGCTACTCGGTATCGATCTGCGCCCGCTGCAGGTGCCCGGAGAAGTCCACGTAGATCGTCTTCGTCTCCGAGTAGAAGTCGTACACCTCCCATCCACCCTCGCGATGGCCATTCCCTGTCTGCTTGACGCCCCCAAACGGCAGGTGCGCCTCCGCGCCGATCGTCGGCGCGTTGACGTACGTGATGCCCGTATCGAGATCGGTCATCGCCGTGAAGGCGGCATTCACGTCGCGCGTGTACAGGGAGGAGGATAGTCCGTACTTCACGCCATTATTGATCTGAATCGCGTCCGGCAGGTCCCGGGCTCTGAGCACCGCCAGCACCGGACCGAAAATCTCTTCCTGTTCGACGCGCATTCCCGGTTTGACGCCTGTCAGCACCGTCGGCTCGTAGAACCAGCCGCACTCGAGCCGCTTGTCGCTCTGGGGGATCTTGCCGCCCAGCGCGACACTCGCGCCCTCTTTCTTGGTGATGTCGACATACTCGGCCACCTTCTGGCGCGCGTCTTCGTGGATCAGAGGCCCGACTTCGCTCTTGGAATCGAGGCCGGGACCCAGGCGCAGCTTGCCGGCGCGATCGACCAGCATCTGCACGAACTTGTCGTGGACTTTCTCCTGCAGAATCAGGCGGCTCGTGGCGGTGCAGCGCTGGCCCGTGGTGCCGAAGGCACCCCACAAGACGCCGTCCAGCGCGAGATCGAGGTCGGCATCGTCCATCACGATCATCGCATTCTTGCCACCCATCTCGAGCGACAGGCGCTTGTGCATCCTCCCGCACGTCGCGCCGATCGCCGAGCCGGTATCGGTCGATCCGGTGAAGGAGATCACGGGCACCTCGGGATGCTCGACGAGCGCGCGGCCCACGACCGAGCCTTGCCCATGCACGAGCTGGACGACCTCCGGCGGCACGCCAGCCTCGAGCAACACCTCGACCAGCAAATGCGCCGTGTGCGGGACGTCCTCGGCGGGCTTGAAAATCACGGCGTTCCCGCACAGCAGCGCGGGAAACATTTTCCAGGTGGGAATCGCGAGCGGGAAGTTGAACGGCGTGATCAGGCCCGCGATCCCGATGGGCCGGCGATAGCTCATCGCCCACTTGTTCCGCAGCTCCGACGGCACGACACGCCCGAACAGGCGCCGCCCTTCCGTCGCCGCATAGAACGCCGTGTCGATGCCTTCCTGCACGTCGCCACCCGTCTCGGCGACGACCTTCCCCATCTCACGCGTCATCGCGCGCGCGACCTCATCCTTGCGCTGCACCAGCAGCTGACCCACACGCTGCAATACCTGGCCGCGGATCGGTGCTGGAGTCTTGGACCACTGCGCAAAGCCGCGTTTGGCGGACGCGATGGCGCGCTTCAGGTCGTCCGCGCCCGAGCGCGGAAACACACCGATGACGTCGTTCCAGTCCGCCGGATTGCGGTTCTCGAAGTACTCACCCGTCGCGGGGACGACCCAATCACCGGCGATGAAGTTCTTGAATTGTGGCGGAGCCATGGCTCTCAGGGTGAGGGACAGAGGAAAGGGACGGGAGTCTTGCCATAGAAGCGCGGCAGCAGTTGCCGGCCTGCGAGCGCGAGCCCCCAGATGGTCAGCACGATCGAGAGTGTATGCGCAATGCCGAGACGCCGCCGCCAGGAGGTCAACGCGCTCCACACACCCGCGACGGTCACCACCGTGGCGCCGGTGAGATAGAAGGCGAGCCTGAGGCCGCACGCGTGCGGGTACGGCCACAGGAGCATCCCGACGCCCAACGCAAGGCCGAGGCCCACACGCATCCAGGTCGTGACCCAGGCTCGACCGCGCGCGGGACCGGCGTGCAACGTACCGGGAGCCGCGGTGGCTCCTACACCGGGACGGGGAGAAACGGGAACTGTGGGTACGCCGCGGCCGAGCGCGGGCTCGGCATCGGGCAACTTCGCGAGCAGCTTGTCCACCTCGCGCATCTCGCGGTCCCAGTCGCGGTCCTTCTGGTCTTTCTCTTTCTCCTTCACGTTACGCTTCCCCCTTCACCTGCTTCACCCGCACGGCCGAGGCCGTAGCGCTCGATCTTCTTGTAGAGATTGCTGCGCGGCATCTGCAATGTGCGCGCGGTCTCCGACACGTTCCAGTCGTGCTCCTCCAGCTTGCGATACAGGTAGGCTCGCTCAGCCGCCTGCTTGAACTCCTCGAATGTCGGGGCGCGCAGCCAGGACGCGTCTGCACCGCCACTCTCACCCTCACCCCCAGCCGGCGGCACCGCCGGAGCCTTCCATCGTGACCCTCCCCCGTCCCCCGCTCCCTTGCCCACGAGCCGTTCGACATCAGCCGGCTTCACCACGCGTCCTGACGCGAGAATCAACAGCCGCTCGACCGCGTTCTTGAGCTCGCGAATGTTGCCGGGCCAATCCTGCGCCGTCAGCCGCTCCACGGCCGCGAGCTCGAACTCCTTGCGCGGAACTCCTTCTTTCGTCAGCTCGGCGATGAAGTGGCTGATGAGCTGTGGGACATCGGTGCGCCGCTCGCGGAGCGGCGGCACATGAATCGGAATCACGTTGAGCCGGTGCAGCAGATCCTCGCGGAACCGGCCCTCTTCGATCTCGGCACTCAAGTGTTTGTTGGTCGCGGCAATCACCCGCACGTCCACGGGTACGGCTTTCCCCGAACCGACCCGCGAGATCGCCCCCTCCTGCAGAGCCCGCAGTACCTTGGCCTGGGCCGAGAGGCTCATGTCGCCGACTTCGTCGAGGAACAATGTGCCGCCGTCGGCCAGCTCGAACTTTCCCGCGCGATCCGAAAACGCGCCGGTGAAGCTTCCCTTCATGTGGCCGAACAGCTCACTCTCGATGAGCTCGCCGGGGATCGCCGCGCAGTTCACTTCGATGAATGGTCCCTGGGCGCGCGGGCTCAACGAGTGGATCGCCCGCGCCACCAGTTCTTTGCCCGTGCCGTTCTCGCCGGTGATCACGACTCGCGCCGGAGTCGGCGCGACCTTCTCGATCAGCGCGATCACGCCGCGGATCGCCTTGCTCGACCCGACGATCTCGTACTGCGCGCGGAATTCCTGCTTGAGACGCACGTTCTCGTGCACGAGCACGACATGCTGCAGCGCATTCCGCAGCGTCAACAGGATGCGATCGGTATCGAGCGGTTTTTCGAGGAAATCATACGCGCCGAGCTGCGTGGCTTCGACGGCGGTCTGGATAGTGCCGTGGCCGGAGATCATCACGACCTGTGCCTGCGGATCGAGCTCGCGGATCTTCTTGAGCGTCTCGAGCCCGTCCATCCCTTCCATCTTGACGTCGAGAAAGACGAGGTGCGGCTTGAACTCGGGATAGACGCCGATCGCCTCGTGGCCGGACGCGCTCGCCTGGACTTCGATCTCCTCGTATTCCAGAACTTGCTTCAATGCTTCGCGAATCCCCTTCTCGTCATCCACGATCATGACGCGACGGGGACTCACGGCGATCTCCGCGCTCGCTTGTAGAGCACGACACCGGTCGTGTGCACCTTCACGTCGGTCACAGCGGGATCGACTTTGACCGGCAACGCGCCGTTCGGCGTCGAACCCGCCATCTGTTTCGTGAGCTGTTTGACGAACGGCCCCGGAATCTCGATGCCCCGCAAGCTCATTTCGGTGATGTCGTAGTACGCCGTCCCGGGCCGTCCAATGGAAACCGTGCCGGCCATGCGCAACGGCTCGTGCGCGCCGAACATGCCGGCGAAGGGGCCGAGCGTGCCGGGCGGCAGGGCGCGCGTATCGAGACGCGCGTACAAGATCAACTTGTCTTCCTGTAATTCGACGCGCAGCGAGTCGTACATCTTGCGCACGTTCCAGTCCATGCCGCTGCCGATGAGGGACGCCATCTCGTTCGGCGTCAGCACGACCGAATCCGGGCCGCTGCCGGTGCGCAGCCCGCCGACCTTCTTTTGCCCCGACGCCGTGGCCGAGGGCGTCGGGGCCCCGACGGCTGTGTCCGCGACCGACGGTAGCGCGGTGGAGCGTCCGAACCAGTGCGCGACGGTCGCCATGAGTGGCGCCCGGAACCACCACGCGAGTGCCAGCGCGCCGATCACGATGACCGCGCAGCCGAGCTTGAATACGCCCTTAAGACAGCCGTTCATGGTATTTCACCTGATACACCGGTCCCTCTGGTTTCAGCGTGCTCTCCATCAGGTCCACCTCATCGACGCTGACGGTTTCAGCGAAATCGGTGCCGGCGAGCATCGCTTCGAGCCCCGTGAAGTCGCGCGGCCGTGCATCCCGCGCGGCGCGCCCAAGCGTCACGTGCGGGCGAAACGCTCGCGCCTCGGTCGGAAAGCCCAGCGGCGCGAATGCCTGCTCGATGCCGTGCTGTAACAGCTCGAGACTCGGCTCGGGCGTCACCCCAGCCCACAGCACATGTGGGCGGTGATAATCGGGAAAGACGCCGAACCCCGTGATCTGGAGCGCGAGCGGCCGTGGCTCGCTGCGCGTGCCAGCCGCCTGCTTCAGCGCCGCCACGAGCTCCGCTTCCTGTGACTCATCCACGTCCCCCAAGAACTTGAGACTCAGATGAATGTTTTCCGGCCGCACCCATTTCACCGGCAACTGCTCGCGACGCTCACGCACAGGCGCGAGTGCGTCCCAGAGCCCCCGGCGCACGGCGTCGGGAAAGTTCAGGGCGACGAACGCTCTAACAGGCTCCCCCGTCGGTAGCCACGCGGGTCGATCTCTACCTGCGCAAAGCCCAGCGACTCGAGATGTGCCGTGATAGTCGCGCGACGCGCTTCGAGCCATGGAATCCAACCGGCCTCGACTTCGAGCCGAGCGCGATCACCGAGGTGGCGGAGACGCAAATCACCGGTGACCCCCAACTCGCGCAGATACGCTTCCCCCATCTCGACCTGTTTCAACCGCGACGGCGTGATCGACAGTCCGTATTGCACTCGGCTCGACAGACAGGGCGCCGCGGGGGCATCCCACGTCGGCAGTCCCAGCGCGCGCGAGGCTTCCCGGATCTCAGCCTTGGTGAGGCCGGCCTCCGCGAGAGGCGACCGAACGCCGGCGGCAATCCCTGCCGTCCTGCCAGGACGATGCTCGTGCATGTCGTCGGCATTCGTGCCGTCGCAAAGCACGGCCAAACCACGCTCCGCCGCGAGCGGGACCAGGCGCTGCCACAGCTCGGTCTTGCAGTAGAAGCACCGGTTCGTGGGATTGGCGAGATAATTCGCGTCCTCGAGCTCATGCGTCTCGATCTCGATGAGCGGAATGTCGAATTGGCGGGCCAGTTGGCGGGCGATCCGCCACTGGGCATCGGGATACGAGGGACTGCGGCCAATCGCCGCGAGCATCCGGTCCTTCCCGAGCTCCTGACGCAGAATAACGGCCAGGTAGGCAGAATCGACGCCGCCGGAATACCCAAGCAGGACTGAGGGATAGCTTCGAATAAGGGCGCGCACCGATTCCATGGGCGGAATACTACCCCTGCGATTGTCCTAATCCAAGGACAGTCCGCAAGCTGGAAACTGGGTAGCGTTACAGAACGTTCAAGGCGAAGCCGGAGAAACCTCCCAATGCCGACAACGATCCGAATGCCGGGCTTCATTCCAACGGAGCCTGACTGAGATGACGACGCTCAAAGGCAAAGCGCTCGTCGCGTATCTCGTCGTGTGCGTCTTTTGGGGCTCGACCTATCTCGCCATCAAGGTGGGTGTGACCGAGCTGCCGCCGTTTCTCTTCGCGGGGCTGCGATTCATGGTCGCCGGATTGATTCTGGCGACCATCGCGCGCGTCCTCGGTGACCCATTCCCGCGCCGCACTGACTGGCGCACCCTGGCCATCGTCGGCGTGCTGCTGCTCGCGGGCGGCAACGCGTTTGTCGTGTGGTCGGAGCAATACATCGGCTCTGGGATAGCAAGCATCTTCGTCGTCACCGTCGCAATGTGGACGGCGCTGTTCGACGCGATCATCCCCGGCGGGCAGAGCGTCCTCAACTGGCGGGTCGTCGCCGGGCTGGCCCTCGGCTTCCTCGGCACGCTGTTGCTGATCGGCGCGACGCCGGCCGAAATTCTCGCCGCCGACAAGCGCGGGCCCCTCGCCCTCACCATGGCGAGCGCGTCCTGGTCGCTCGGGTCAGTCTATGCCAAGCGGCATCCGACGCAGTCGAGTCCATACATGGGCGCGGCCTTTCAGATGATCGTGGGAGGCGGGACTGTCGCGCTCGTCGGGACGATCCTCGGTGAATGGCCGGCCTGGCACCTGAGCGCGCGTGGAATCGGCGCCATCGCCTACCTCGTCGTCTTCGGGTCGATCCTCGGCTATAGCGCGTACACGTACGCATTGCGCCACGCGCCCGCGACCATCGTCGGCACCTACGCCTATGTGAATCCGGTGATCGCGGTGCTCCTCGGGTGGCTCTTGCTGCGTGAACCCGTCACCGCGCGCACATTTATCGCGATGGGGATGATTGTCGTGGCCGTGGTGTGGATTCAGTTCTCCCATAAGCTGCGCCGGACGGTCGGACTGTCCGACAGTGGGACGGAACGCGCATTTACAGTCGGACCGTCCGACAGTCCGACCATCCGACCGGAGCCCGAGGCGAGCGCGTGATTTCTCTGCCCCAGGATGCCGTCTTGCTGGTCGTCGATGTCCAGAAAGGCATGGACGTCTACGCCGCCAAGCTCAACCGCAACAACCCCGATCTCGAGCGCAACATCGCGCGACTCCAGGCGGCGTGGCGGAAGACGGGTCGGCCGATCATCCATGTCCAGCATCTTTCCCGGGAGGCGCAATCACCGCTGCGGCCAGGACAGCCGGGCGTGGAGATCAAGGACGAAGTCCGTCCGCTCACCACCGAGCCGGTGGTACAAAAGTCGGTCAGCAGCGCGTTCATTGGAACGACGCTCGAGGCCGATTTACGTCGGCGCGGCTACACCACGCTGATCGTCGTAGGAATGCAGACGAACATGTGCGTCTCCACGACGGCACGAATGGCCGGGAACCTCGGATTCGCGACCTACGTCGTGTCCGATGCGACCGCGACATTCGATAACGTCGGCCCCACCGGGAAGCGCTACGCGTCCGACCTGCTCCACGATGTCGCGCTCGCGGATCTCAATGGCGAGTTCGCGACCGTCGTGGACACGAAAACCGTGCTGGAGCGTGTCTCATGACCGCCGCAATCCGCAAAGTCAATCTCACGGAAATGTTCGGCCGGTTTCAGGATCAGTGGAAACCAAAGATCGTCGGCGAGGTGAACGACAGCTTCGTCAAGCTCGTGAAGCTCAAGGGGGAGTTCGTGTGGCACCATCACGATCATGAGGACGAGATGTTTCTCGTCGTGAAAGGCCGCCTGCGGATGCAGCTGCGCGACCGGGAGATTCATGTCGCCCCGGGCGAATTCATCATCATCCCGCACGGCGTCGAGCATAAGCCGGTCGCCGACGATGAGACCGACGTGCTGCTGTTCGAGCCCCATTCGACGCTCAACACCGGCAACATCCATAATGAACGCACCGTCGCCAGGCTTGACCGTCTCTAGAGCCCGCCTCGCCGAACTCTCGCTCGACCCGGCCGACGCCGCCGAGTGGGAGGAGTTGCGCCAGCTCGGCCACCTGATGGTGGACGAGATGCTCGACTATCTGCGGACCGTGCGCGAACGGCCGGTCTGGCAGCCGGTGCCGGCCGACGTTCGCGCGCGCCTGTCGGGCCCCGCGCCGCGCACGCCGACACCCGCGGCAGACGTGTACGAAGAATTCAAGCGCGACGTACTCCCCTACCCGACCGGCAACACGCATCCGCGGTTCTGGGGCTGGGTGATCGGCACCGGCACCCCGCTCGCGATGCTGGCCGACATGCTCGCCTCGGGCATGAACCCGCAGGTGGCCGAGTTCGACGACGCCCCGGCGGTCGTGGAAAACCAGGTGATCGGCTGGCTGGTCGAGCTCCTGGGATTGCCCGCCGGGACGCACGGACTGCTCGTCTCCGGTGGCTCGATGGCGAACTTCGTGGGGCTGGCCGTCGCGCGAAACGCGCGCGCCGGCTTCGATGTGCGCGAGGAAGGCCTCAAGGCCGCGCCCCAGCTCACGGTCTACGCGTCGAGTGAAACGCACTCCTCGGTGCGCAAGGCGGTGGAGCTCCTGGGCCTCGGCCATGAGGCACTGCGGACGATTCCGGTCACGGCCGACTACACGATCGACCTGAAGGCGCTGCGCGACGCGCTCAGCCGCGACAAGGCGGCGGGAGTGCGGCCGATTTGCATCGTCGGAAACGCCGGCACCGTCAACACCGGAGCGACCGACGATCTCCGCGCCCTCGCCCGAATCGCCCGCGAGGACAATCTCTGGTTCCACGTGGACGGCGCGTTCGGTGCGCTCGCGGCGCTCGTTCCCGACCTCACGCCGCTGGTCGCCGGTCTCGCGGAGGCCGACTCTGTCGCCTTCGACCTGCACAAATGGCTGTACATGCCGTACGAGGTCGGCTGCACACTCGTCCGCGACCAGGCAGCGCACCGCGCCACGTTCAACGTGACGCCCGCGTATCTCGCATCATTCGATCGCGGGATTGCGGCAGGCGGCTTCCCGTTCGCGGAGCGCGGCGTGCAGCTATCGCGCGGGTTCCGGGCGTTGAAGGTGTGGATGTCGTTCAAGACGCACGGCGTGGATGTTTTTTCCCAACTGATTCACCAAAACGTCCGCCAGGCGCATTACCTCGCCGGACTCGTGACGAAGCACCCGCGTCTGGAGCTGCTCGCACCCGCGCCGCTGAACGTCGTCTGCTTCCGATTCGTCGTGCCGGGTGCGAGCGACGAGGCACTGAATGCGCTCAACAGGGAAATCCTGCTGCGGATTCAGGAGAGTGGCCTGGCGATTCCCTCGCAGACGATGCTGAACGGCAAGTTCGCACTCCGCGTGGCGATCACAAATCACCGAAGCCGGCGGGAGGACTTCGATCTCCTCGTCCAAGCGGTCGTCGAGACGGGCTCAGCTCTGCGCGTCCGGTGAGCCGACGATCTTTCCTTCGATCGGATTGCTGAACGAGCGGACGGTGTGGTAGGCGAGATCGATGTCCTTGGCGCTGCCGAATTCGGTCATGACGTCTTCCCAGATCGCTGAGACCGTGCCGCGGCGGCGGCGCGGCTCGATCAGATAGCGAAGCGTCAGCAGAATTCCCGAAGCCGTCGTGCTCGTGTACACGATCGGCGTGAGCTTCCGGTAGTTGATCAGGTATTGCTGCGAAGCCGCCAGCAGGTCCCGCTCCGCCTCGGCCGTGAGATGCTCGGCGTGGCGAAACGCGATCGTCGTCAGAATCTCCTTCGCTTTCTTCCAGTTGCTCTCGTACGTGATCAGCACCGGGACTTCATTCCAGACGTACTTGAACCCCTTGTCGTAGTTCGCGACCGCCTCGGTGAACACGAGCTGGTTCGGGATGTGGACGATGCGTCCGGTGCTCTGATCCGCGTCCACCCAACCACCGATCTCGTTCAGGGTGAACTGGAACAGATGGATGTCGATTACATCGCCCTTGTGCTTCGCGATTTCGACGCGGTCGCCGACCTCGAATGGTCCGCTCCACACAATGAAGGCCCAGCCGGCGAGGTTCGCGAGTGGATCTTTGAGCGCGATCGCGATGCCGGCGGACACGAGACCGAGGAACGTCCCGATGGACTTGAACCCCTCGAGCCACTCGTGACTGATGACCACGACGGCGACGGCGAGGAAGAGATAGGTGACGCTCTTGCGCCAGCGATAGCGGGTCCATGGATCCTTGAACCGGCGGTAGACCACGGCCAGCACCACCCGCTCGAGCAGCCACAACCCGGCGATGACGACAACCGTGATCAGCAGGTGCGTCTGTACCGCCGGACTGAGTCCGAGTCGGTCTTGCAACCAGTCGCTCACGGTGGCCAAAGCTAAGAGTCGTTTTACTTTTGGGCCACCGATGGAACAGCTGCACGTCCTCCGCGACCTCGCCGTCATCTTCGCCGGCTCCCTGCTGGTGATTCTGGTCTTCTATCGGCTCAGGCTGCCTGCCCTCCCCGGCTTCATCGTCGCCGGCATTCTGCTCGGTCCCAACGCGCTCGGACTGGTCTCCGATCCGCACGACGTCGAAGGACTCGCCGAAGTCGGGGTGATCCTCCTGCTGTTCACCATCGGGATCGAGTTCTCGCTGAGCCGGCTCCGCGAGATGGGACGTCAGATTCTCGTGGGTGGTCTCGCGCAGATGGGGTTCACGGTGGTGGCGACGCTCGCGATCGGCCTGGCGCTTCTGGGCGGCTGGCGGGTCTCGCTGTTTCTCGGGTTTCTGATCGCGCTGTCGAGCACGGCGATCGTCCTGAAGGTCATGACCGACAAAGGCGAGATCGATGCGCCGCACGGCCGTCTCGCGACCGGCGTGCTGATCTTCCAGGACCTGTGCGTCGTCCCGATCATGCTGGTCCTGCCGTTCCTGGCCGGCAAGGCGGAAGGCGGCGTGCTCGGGCTTCTCCTCGCCCTCGCCAAGGCGGCCCTCGTCGTCGTGGGGGTGATTCTGGCCGCACGCACGATCGTGCCGCGCGCGCTGTCGGAGATTCTCAAAACGCGCAGCCGCGAGCTGTTCCTGATCGCCGTGATCCTGATCGGCACGCTCACGGCGCTCGCCACGGCCGCCGTGGGCGCCTCGCTCGCACTCGGGGCGTTTCTCGCCGGGTTGATCATTTCCGAATCGGACTATGGCCATCAGGCGATGGCCGAGCTGATGCCGTTTCGCGCCATCTTCATCTCGTTGATCTTCGTCGCCGTCGGCATGCTGGTCCCGCTCGAGACCATCTGGGCCCATCTCACGCTCACGCTGTTCGCGGTCGCGGTCAT
>Ga0134066_10000023_pt1 | contig 17811 bp, 16 predicted proteins | sample 15_taG_22_FD_94462 | JGI IMG/M metagenome (GOLD analysis project Ga0134066, IMG submission 94462) | Grasslands soil microbial communities from the Angelo Coastal Reserve, California, USA - 15_D_Rain_20cm_2_09212015 | ecosystem: Environmental > Terrestrial > Soil > Grasslands ... | reverse complement strand
TTCAGGATGCTGCGGTGAGGGTGCTCCGCACACCGACTTTGATCTGGGTGTTTCTCGGTGGCGCGATGATCACGTTCGCGGTGAATGGGCTGGTGGCCTGGGCGGCCGCGTTCATGCAGCGCACTCACGGGCTGTCCGTCGCGCGCGTGGGCGCCGACTTCGGGCTGTGGGCGCTGGGTGGCGGGATCCTGGGGGCGCTCGTCGGCGGCCGGATGGCCGACGGGCTCCAGCAGCGGTGGCGCGGGGGACGCGTCCTCGTGTCCGGTGCTGGATTCGTCCTCGGGGCGCCAGTCTGCGCGGCCTTGATCCTGGTCAGGGATCTGCGCTGGTTCGGCCCGCTCATTATGGCCACGTACTTCCTGTACACGTGGTATAACGGCCCCCTCGTCGCCGTGATTCTCGACGTCGTCCCAGCGACCGTGCAGGCGTCCGTCCTGGGAGCGTTCGTGTTGTTCTCGCATCTCGCGGGCGACGCGCTGGCACCGCCGCTCATCGGCTACTTGTCGGACCGCACGGGCAGCCTGCAGGGCGCGATGTTGTTGCTGCCGACGGTCGGATTGCTCGGTGGCGTGATCATCCTCATCGGCCTCACGACCGTGGCACGCGACATTCACCGCATGAGCGCGCTCGACCTCCATGTGTCTCGGAGACGGTGAGGTGGTGGCGTGAAGATCGCCGTCATCTTCGACTCGCTGCATCCCGAGTGGGAGGATGCGGAGTACAAGCGCGCCATCGAGCAAAAGGCCGAAGAAGCGGAGTACGACGTCGCCCGCGCGCTGATGGCGGGTGGCCACGATGTGCGCATGATCGGTATCGGTGACGACGTCGCTCCGCTGCTCGCGCGTCTGGCGGCGTTCCAGCCCAAACTCGTCTTCAACGGCTGTGAAGGGTTCCGCAAGAACGCCCGGCACGAGTACGCGATCGCGGCGCTGCTCGACATGTATGGCTACCGCTACACCGGCTCATCGCCCACGGCACTGCTCGTCGCGCGCAACAAGTCGCTCACCAAGAAGGTCCTCGCCTACCACGGCATTCGTGTGCCCGCCTTCGCCGAGTTCCACGAGGGTGACACGCTCGTGCGCCCGTCGGAACTGCGCTTTCCGCTGATCGTCAAACCGCTGCTCGAGGATGCCTCGATCGGTATCGCGCAGGCGTCCGTGGTCGAAGACGATCAGAGCCTCACGCAGCGCGTCGAGTTCATTCACAACAAGTTCCATCAGGCCGCGATCGTGGAGGAGCTGGTCGAGGGTCGCGAACTGTACGTGGGGCTCATCGGCAACGACGACGTGGAAGTGCTGCCACTCACGGAGATGACATTCGGGGAGCCGGAAACGACCGAGCACCGCATTGCGACCTACAAGGCGAAGTGGGACGAGGAATATCGCAAGCGCAAGAAGATCAGGAACGTGTTCGCCAAGGGAGTGTCCGACGAGCTGACCCAGCGGATCGGCGAGATCTGCCGCACCGCGTTTCACGCCCTCTGGCTTCAGGACTACGGGCGCGTGGACGTGCGGGTGGCGCACGACGACGAGGTGTACGTCCTGGAGGTGAATCCCAATCCGTTCATCGCCGCCGAGCATGAGATGGCGGAGGCGGCGGAGAAGGCCGGGCTCAAGTACAATGCCTTCGTTCAGCGCATCGTCGACGAGGCGATGGCGCGATGAGCCGCCGCGAAGTCCCCACGCCCGAGCTGCGCTGCTCCCGCTGCCACACCGAGCTGGAACGCTTCTGGGGCTACTGTCCGAGCTGCGGCCGGCGCCTCGAGTGGAAGGACACGCAGCGTGAGACGAACGCCGAGTGCGCATACTGTGGTTGGATCGTGTCGGACGCAGCGTCGTTCTGCCCCTGGTGTGGCCGCAACATCCAGGACGAGGATTCGAGCGACGAGCCGCTCAAAGCGCCCAAGGGATTCAAGTTCCACCGTCGCTGCGAGTGGGGATGCGGCGGCGGCGTCATGTACCCGATGCGGTTTTGTCCCTGGTGCGGCCGCGCGCAAACCTGGAAGTACGAGGATTTCCAGAACGTCTGCCCCCACTGCGACCGCGGGGTGGACGACTGGATGGCGACGTGCCCGTGGTGCGGTGAGGATGCGACCGGGCGCGATTTGATCCCGCGGGCGCTGCGCCGCGCCCGCCGCCTGTTGATCGTGTCGCGCATTCGCGACTGGCACTACCGGGTGGCGCTGCGGCCCGGCGTTTCCGGTGTCGCCCCTCGGGCTCCGAAAGTCATCGAGCTGGACCGCCGCTACGTCACCGGCAAGCGGCGCCGCGACGAGATTTCGTGGAACATGCTGACCGGCCTCCTGCTCCACGAGCTGGGCCACTCGTTCCTCTATCATCACTGGTCGTGGACGCGCAGCGGCCGATTCCGGCGCACGTTCGGCGAAGTGCGCAAGGCCTATCGCGTCGCGGACGAGCACTGGGTGGATTTCGAGCGCCGCCGCATCGCGACGACCCTGACCGACTACGTCAGCGCCTATGCGGCGACGCACCCCCAAGAGGACTTCGCCGAGACGTTCCGGTTCTACGTGGCACGGCGCGGCAGGTTGCGCGAGTTGTTCAGTGAGTTTGGGAGGAAGAGGAAGGGTGTTCGGGTGTACGAAAAATTTCTGGCGCTTCACGACTATGTGAGGAGCTTGAGGGGCTGGAAATAGGTGGTGGAGGATGGTGAAACCTCCACCACCCTCCACCATTCTCCACCGACCTGCCTCAACTCACCCAGCGAAGCAGTACGCGCAGCCCTTCTCCTGTGCTCTCGCCACCCCCAGCACGCCCGACGGCACGACCTGCACACCGGGGAGCAGTCCGGCAACCCATTCCGCTTTCACCGCGGCTGCATCCATGCTCATCTTCTGCGCGACCATGCCACTGTACACGGTGAGTGCGACGTTGCAGCAACCGACCTGCGCGCCGCTGGCGAGCAACGCCTCGAGACCCGTGCCGGGCAGCGGCAACGGCAGCTGCTTGGCAAAAATGTTACGGGCGGCTGCGGCATCGCCTTCCTTGATCCCGAACACCTCGCCAAGCTTGTACTTCGCCCACAGCTCGTCCTTCATTGCGATGGGAATCGCGGCGTGCCGCAGCACGATCACGGCTGAGTTTTCGGCGTCCTTGGTGCCGTAGTTCTCGTTGTTGCCGTTGAGCCAGACGCGCGGCCAGACGACGGGCATCCCCGCGTTTGCCTCAGGCGCGTCGAACAACATCTTGTGCTTCCCCGTGATCTTGTTGAGCCACGCTTCGAACGACGCGTCCATGCCGGTGCTCGAACGCGCGCGCGGCTTGGCCTCGAGGCGCAGCGGCGTCATGGTCGTGAGGCCGGCCGCGACTGTCGCCGCGAGCGTCCCCAGGAACCCACGACGGTGGGTGGTAACGTGATCGAACTCGAACATCGGATGCCTCCTCAGTGGTGTGCCTTTGTGGGATAAGCCACATCGGGTGGTGGATCGCCATTCGGCCAATCATTTTCTTTGCCCCGGAAATCGGGACGGGGATGCCCGTTGATGTACGCCGCAACGTTGAACGCCTGGCTGTCGGGGAGCGTACCGGGCGCATCGAACGGCATGTTGCGGCTGACGAACTCGGCGGCGGTGCGGACGCGCGTCATGCCCGCCCCGAGATTGTAGGACTGCGGCCCCCAAACCGGCGGCGCGACGGCGGTGCCCTCCCCCGACACGCCGTGGCACTTGGCGCAGGACGCGGCAAACACGCGCGCGCCGGCGGCGGTATCCGCGGTGAACGTCGCCCACTTCTGCAGCCGCGAGCTGCTCCCTGCCGCGGGCCCCGCGATCGTCGTGCCTTGCGAGAGAAACGCGAAGTACGCGAGGATGTCGCGCATCTCGGGTCCAGCAGGGTCGATCGCCGTGCCGTTCATGCTGCGGCGAAAGCAATCGTTCACGCGATACTCGATGGTCTCGACGGCACCGCTGCGGGCGCGGTACTGCGGATAACGCGCGAACACGCCGACCCACGTGCCATTCTCGCGCCGCCCGGCGTCCAAATGACAGCTCGTACAGCGCAGCTTGTTGCCTACGTGATCCGGGAGGCTGTCGTGCGTCGCCGAGAGAATCGCACGCCCTCGTCGTACGGCTGCCCCAAAAGGGCCAGCCGGTATGAGGGAGTCGGCAGGGCCGCGCGTCGTCGCCGCGGCAGGTGGCGGCTCGACCCGAGTGCAGGCGGCGTGCACACCGACGCAAACGAGAACGAGGCAAAAACTTGGGCGCACCCGGCGAGATAATACCGGCAATTCCCGAGGCGGCAACCTTTCGCCCATTCTTCCTATCCAAACCTGCGTATCCTCCACCCGGGATTCCCATGCTCGCACCGCTGCTCGCCGTCCTGCTCGTCGCGCAAAACCGTCCTCCCCTCGACTCCGCCACTGTTACGCGGGTGCTGAGTCAGCTCAAGACCAGCGACTCCACGGTCTGCGCGCTCGCGGGCGAGGCGCTGACCAATTACGGCGGATTTTGGGGCTGGGGCTTATCGGATCCCGGCATGCCCATGCCGCGTCCGATGCCGACCCCGATGCCGACGCCCGGCGGCGGAGGAGTCGGCTTCCATGTGGACATGCATCAGAAGAACCACGACCTCGATCCAGCGGTGGTGCGTGCGTTTCGGAGTTTCATCCGCGACGACAACCGTTGCATCCGCAACATCTCCGCTCGAGTTCTGGGACGGCAAGGCGGGTCCGGAAGCTACGACCTGTTCCTCTCGCTGCTGCGCGACAGTCGCGCCGATCTGCGTGAGACCGGGGCACTCGGACTCGGCGAGCTCGAGGACTCCAGGTCGATCACGCCGCTCAGCGACGCGCTCAGCGGCGACGAGAGCCCGGCGGTGCGGTTGACGGCCGCGTGGGCGCTTGGGGAAATCGAAGAGAAGGTGGCGATCGATGCGCTCGCGCGCGCGCTGAGTGATCGCGACGCCGGCGTGCGGCGCACGGCGGCGTGGGCTCTGGGGGAAATCGAAGACAAGCGCGCCGTCCAACCGCTCAGCGTTGCCCTCAAGGATCCGTCCCTGGACGTGCGCATCGTCGCGGTTTGGGCCCTGGGTGAAATCGAAGATGCGTCCGCCGTTTCGGTCCTCACGACCGCGACGAAGGATCGTGAGCCTCGCGTGAGACAGGCCACCGCCTGGGCGCTAGGCGAAATCGAGAGTGCGCAGGGAATCAGCGCGCTCGAGCCGCTGCTGCGTGATTCCAACCTCGAGGTGCGCAAGACCGCGATCTGGGCCCTCGGAGAAATCGAAGACGGCGCCGCCGTGGCACCGGCGGCGGCCGCACTCAAGGATTCGGATCCCGAAGTCCGGGCACTGGCCGCGTGGGCGCTAGGCGAGATCGAGGACGACCGCGCGGTCGAGCCACTGGTCGCCGCGCTCAAGGATAGTGACATCGACGTGCGCGCGACGGCGGCATGGGCGTTAGGGGAGATCGAGAGCCCGCGCGCGCGAGTCGGTTTGGTGGCGGCGCAGCAGGACGAGGCGGGCTCCGTGCGCCGCGCCGCGACGTGGGCGTTACGTCAGATCAACGACGATGAGGATGAGCATCCACGCGTCCGCGTGCGGCCGAGCGTGAAGGTCAAGCCTTAGAATTGCGCCGGAACGCCTGCGCCTGTTGTACCAGCCCGAAGTAGTCGCGCAGCTCCTCGGCCTCGCGGACGTCGTCCCAGCCGAGCAGCTGTTTCATTCGTGCGGCCACCGCCGCAACTACGTCGCGGGCCTGGTCGCGCGTCTCGTAAAACAGATGCAGTCGCCGGATCATGACATCCTGGACACGCATCGCCATTTCTCGTTCGACGGCGTACACGACTTCCGCCCAGATCTCGGGCCGGCCACGCACCATCGGCGCACCGAGTGCGCGCTCGCGCTCGACGAGGTTCAAGACCGCGGCGGCCTCGCTGCCGTAGTAAGCGATGAGGTGCTGAGCGGTGACGTCCGATGCTCCCCGGGCGCGCGCTGCTTCGATCAGGATCTGCAGCTCGGCGGCCTCTCCGCCGGGAAGCGGTAGCCGGTCCGTCGGAGGTCGCCCGGCGACGGGACGCCCGTCCAACTCGCGCAGTCGCTTGGCGACGCGATCCACCACATCGCGCGCCATGACCCGGTAGGTCGTCAACTTGCCGCCGGCAATTGTGATGAGTCCGTGGGGACTTTCGATGACCTGGTGCTCGCGTGACACGCCCGAGGGATTGGTTTGCTTGTTCTGGCGGAGCAGCGGGCGCAGTCCGGCCCACACCGATACCACGTCCTTCGCAGTGAGATGGGCATCGGGGAACGCGGCATTCGCCGAGCGCAGCAGATACGTGACGTCGGCGGCCGTGACGCCCGGTGAATCGGGCGATGAATCGGCATCGGTGTCGGTCGTTCCGATGTACGACAGATCGCCCCACGGCAGCACGAACATGACGCGGCCGTCGATCGGCGAGAACAACGTCACCGCATGTTCATTGGCGATCCGGCGTCGCGGCACTGCGGCGTGGGCGCCCTTCGTGGGTCGAAGCAGTAAGGCTCCCTGAGGATCGTCGAGCCGGCGCACTTCGTCCGACCACGGACCGGTGGCGTTCACCACGACGTTCGCCCGAATCATGACCGTCTGACCTGTGAGCACATCGCGGACGACCGCGCCTCGTACTCGGCCGTCGGGTTTCAGCAACGAGGTGATCTCGGCGTAGTTGGCGACGAGCGCGCCGGCTCGTGCGGCTGCCCGCATTGTCGCGATCACCAGGCGCGCGTCGTCCACCTGGGCGTCGTAGTACAGCGCCGCACCGACCAGCCCTTTATCGCGCAACGCCGGCTCCTCGCGACGCACGTTCTTGGCTCGCAGCCAGCGATGCCGTTTCACGTTGCGAAACGACGACAGAATGTCGTAGAGCCACATGCCCGCGCGGAGCTTCCAACCGGGAACCCGGCCGCCTTTGTATATAGGAAAGAGGAATGCCAGTGGACGCACGAGGTGCGGGGCGATGCGCAGCAGCACCCGGCGCTCGCGACTCGCCTCGAACACGAGGTGCAGCGCGCCCTGCTCGAGATAGCGGATGCCGCCGTGAATGAGGCGCGATGAGTGTGAGGACGTCCCAGCCCCAAAGTCCGATTTGTCGACCAGGGCGGTGCGAAAGCCGCGCAGCGCCGCGTCGCGCGCGATACCCGCGCCCGTGATGCCACCACCAATGACCAGCACGTCGACCGACCCTTCGGCCATCGAGTCGAGAGCGCTGGCGCGCGATTGATACGAGACGGGCGATTCGCCGGCCAACTCCCCTCCACTTTCACGGGGTGGTAGGTTTCGAGTCCGTTCGGCGACGCATGTCCTTCAGGACAATGCCGGCCGAGCGCAGGCTTTAGCCTGTGAATTCAGGGAGGGAGAATCTAATGCCCGGTCTCAATGGTCGGCGCGTGGCGGTCGTCGCCGGCGTCCGGACACCGTTCACCAAAGCCGGCACGTCGCTCAAGGATGTGCGTGCCGTCGACCTCGCCCGCTATGCGACGCGCGAGCTGCTGGAGCGCACCAACCTGGATGGCGATGAGGTCGACGAGGTCGTGTTTGGCCAGGTCGTGCCGTCGGCGTTGGTACCGAACATCGGGCGCGAAGTCAGCCTGCTGCCGCAGTTTCCCAAGGAAATCCCCGCATACACCCTGAATCGCGCCTGCGCCTCGTCCAATCAAGCAGTCAGCTCCGCCCACGACCAGATCGCACTCGGCAACGCGAACATCATCATTGCCGGCGGCGCCGAAGCGCTGTCGGACATTCCGATCCTCGCCTCGCGCCGGTTGGCGGACATCCTGGTGGAGGCGAGTAAGGCCAGGTCGTTGGGCGCGCGCGTGAGAACCTTCGCGAAAATCCGACCACGCGACCTGGTTCCCGTCGCGCCCGCCATCGCCGAGCCGTCCACCGGCGAGTCGATGGGGCAATCGGCCGAGAAGATGGCGAAGGAGAATCACATCTCGCGGGAAGACCAGGACCGATGGGCGCTGCGCAGCCATACGCTCGCCGCGAAGGGCACCGCCGACGGCAGGCTCACCGCCGAGATCGTCCCCTGGCTCTCGAGCAAGCCGGGCGCGCCCGTCCTGCAGCAGGACAACGGCATCAGAACAGACACATCGCTCGAGCAGATGGCAAACCTGAAGCCCGTCTTTGATCGTCGCTACGGCAGCGTCACCGCGGCAAACTCCTCCCCGCTGACTGACGGCGCTTCCGCGGTTCTGCTCATGAGCTCGGAGGCCGCGCAGGCGCTGGGGTACGAGCCGCTCAGCTACATCCGCTCCTACGCCGTGGCCGCCGTGGACCCCGGCTGGCAGCTGCTACAGGCGCCGATCTTCGCTGTCCCCAAGGCACTGGAGCGCGCGGGCATCCAGTGGAAGGACCTCGGCGTGATCGAGCTGCACGAGGCGTTCGCGTCCCAGGTCCTCTCCAACCTCCAGGGCTTTGCCGCGAAAGGGTGGGAGATCAACGAGGACATCATCAATGTGATGGGTGGATCCATCGCCATCGGGCATCCGTTCGGAGCGACAGGCGGCCGGCTCGTCACGACGCTCTCCAACGAGATGAAGCGCCGCGACGTGCAATACGGACTGATCTCCGTGTGCGCGCAGGGCGGCATGGGCTTCGCGATGGTGCTGGAACGGCGTTAGTGGCGACCACGACTGCTCCCTCGCTGTCTGCGCCCGCCGTGACGTGGGACGTGAACGACGGCATCGCGACCGTCGCGCTCGATCTCAAAGGCCAGCCCGTCAACGTCATCTCCCGCGCGGTGAAGGACGAGTTTCTCGCCTGTTTCGCCGCGCTCGCCGACGATACGCGCGTGCGCGCCGTCGCATTCTTCTCGGGCAAGCCGGACAACTTCATCGCCGGCGCCGACATCGAAGAATTCGTCACGCTCGGCTCTGCCGCAGAGGCGGAGCGCCTCTCGGCCGATGGCCAGGAGATGCTCGAGCGTGTCGCGCGCTTCCCCAAGCCGATCGCGGTCGGAATCCATGGAGCCTGTCTCGGCGGTGGGTTCGAGTTCGCGCTTGCGTGCCACTACCGCGTGGCCACGGACCATCCCAAGACACAGATCGGTCTCCCTGAGGTCCAGCTCGGCATTCTCCCGGCAGCCGGCGGTTGCCAGCGACTTCCCAGGCTGGTCGGCGCGCGCGCGGCGCTCGACATGATTCTGGCGGGCAAGAGCGAGCGCGCCGCGAAGGCGTTCCGGCTGGGAATGGTCGATGAGCTGGTTCCTCCGCCGATTTTGGCCGAAATCACGATCGCTGCGGCGCGGCGCATGGCAGGCGGCTGGCGACCCAAACGCAAGCGGCTCGGCGGATTCGTGGGATTCCTGCTCGACGGCAATCCGCTGGGCCGGGGCATCGTCTTTCGCGCGGCGCGCAAGCAGGTGTTCGAGCGGACCGGCGGACATTACCCCGCTCCGTTCGCCGCGCTCGAGGCCGTCGAACACGGCTTGAAGCACGGCCTGGCCGAGGGATTGAAGCGCGAGGCTCAGTTGTTTGGCCAACTCGCGGTGACCGATGTCTCCCGCAAGCTCGTCCAAATCTTTTTCGCCACGAACCAGCTGAAAAAGGATCCGGGGGTTCCGAACGCCCCCCCTCCCGAGCGCGTGAAGCGTCTGGGCATCATTGGCTCGGGCTTCATGGGTTCGGGCATTGCGGGCACCGCGGTATCTCAGGCCGAGGTCGACGTCCGAATGAAGGACTCCGACGTGGCCCGTGTCGCGCAAGGGATCCTCGCCGCGCGCGCGATTCTCGATGATCGTCTCAAACGCCGGCGCATCACCAAGTACGAGTACGCGCGGCTCGTCGCGCTGCTCTCCGGTGGCGATACGTACGCAGGCTTCGGCCGCGCCGAACTGACGATCGAAGCGGTGTTCGAGGAGATCGGCGTCAAGCAACAGGTGCTGCGGGAGGCCGAGGGCGTCCTGCCACCGTCGGGGGTGTTCGCCTCCAACACCTCGACGATTCCGATCACGCGCATTGCCGAAGCCGCCCACGATCCTGAGCGGGTGATCGGGATGCATTTCTTCTCGCCCGTCGCCAAGATGCCGCTGCTCGAGGTGATTCCCGGCGCGCGTACGTCAGCGCAAACGGTGAGCACAGCGGTCGCATTCGGCAGGCGAATGGGCAAGACCGTGATCGTCGTGCGCGACAGCCCGGGATTCTGGGTGAACCGCATCCTGGCCCCCTACCCAAACGAAGTCGGCCACCTCCTCGCCGAAGGGGCGTCGATCGAAGAGATCGACAGCATGGCGGTGCGCTTCGGATTCCCCGTAGGCCCGGTGACACTGCTCGACGAGGTCGGCCTGGATGTCGCGCTCAAGGTCGCGGGTGTTATGCAGGAGGCCTATGGCGACCGCCTGACGGCCCCGCCGGGACCAGGAATTGCGGCCCTGGTGAAAGCAGGCCGGTTCGGCCGCAAATCGGGGCGCGGATTCTACAGCTACAAGGGCGGCAAGAAGCGCGGTGTGGATGAAAGCGTCTACGGCTTGCTGGGCATCCACCCCAACGGCGGCCCCCGCCCGGCGGAGATCATGCAGCGCCTCGTGCTCGGCATCGTCAATGAAGCGGCGCGAGCGTTGGCCGAGAGCGTCGTGAGGAGCCCACGCGATGGCGATATCGGCGCCATCTTCGGCTTCGGATTCCCGCCGTTCCGGGGCGGGCCGCTGCGCTACGCCGACGACTTGAGCGCCGAGCGTGTCGTCGCCGACCTCGAGCGGTTGGCTGAACGCTACGGCACGCGCTTCGCACCCAGCGACGTCCTACAGGAGCAGGCCCGCCGCGGCACCAAGTTCTATTCCTGATGCTTCGAGCCGTCTTCCTGTGGTTGAGCGAACAACCGCGCATCTTCGGCTTCGTCCGGAGAAACCGGCTTGCGAGAAAGCTTGCGTCGCGGTTCGTCGCGGGTGAGACCATCGCCGACGCCATCGCCACCGCGCGCGAGCTGAATGCCACCGCCGGCGGACTGTCCGTCTCGCTCGACCTGCTCGGCGAATCGGTCCTCCATGCGGAAGAGGCCCAACGGGCCTGCGCGACCTATCTCGAGCTCCTGGATCGGATTCACGCCGCGCGCGTCAATGCCAATGTGTCGGTCAAGCTCACGCAGATGGGTCTCGAGATCGACGAAGCGTTGTGCATCCGCAACATGAAGTCCATCATCAGTAAGGCGAAGCACCACGACTCGTTCGTTCGCATCGACATGGAGCAGTCGAGCCTTACGGCCAAGACGTTGCAGCTGTTCACCGATCTCCTCTATCCGGAATGTGGCAACGCGGTCGGCGTGGTCCTGCAGTCGTATCTGCGGCGTACGGCGGCCGACGTGGACGCAATGATTGCGCTCGGCGCTCGGGTGCGACTGTGCAAGGGCGCCTACCAGGAGCCGGACGACGTCGCGTTCCCGGGCAAGAAAGACGTCGATGCCAATTTCATCAGCTGTATGGAACGGCTGCTGGAGCGCGGTAACTATCCGGGCATTGCGACGCACGACGAGAAGATCATTGCGCACGCGAAGGCGTTCGCCCGGACCAGGGGCATAACAGCGGCGCGGTTTGAATTCCAGATGCTCTACGGCGTGCGGCGGGATCTGCAGAACAGGCTGCGGCGCGAAGGCTACAACATGCGCGTCTACGTCCCCTTCGGGACGCACTGGTATCCTTATCTCATGCGCCGCCTCGCCGAGCGCCCCGCCAACATCGCGTTCATCACGGCCAACGTGCTCAAGGAATCGGTGCACCGCCGCTAGCAATGGACGACACGACGCTGGAGGGATACCAGCAGGTGCACGGACGCCCACCGGCGTTCGGCGCCGCCGACGGCCAGGCGTACTCCGTCGCCACCTTCACTGATGACGTCGCGGCGGATGGAAGGTTCGGCGCGGCGCTGCTGTTCGTGCGTTGGGACGAGGCTGCGCGGCCGGTCGGCCATCTCGAGACGGACTATCTCGCCTTCGGCGCGACGCCCGACGAAGCCCTCGCGCCGGTGCTCGCGCTGACCCTGGAGCAGGTGAAAGCGCATCTCGACCGCTGTGTCGAGCGGCAGCGCGCATGACGCACCCCCCCTCCCCGACGAGTGGAGTCGTGCTGGTCCGCACCGCCGGAGGATATCGCGTGCACACCGATGCGGGCGAGATGACGGTGACGCTGCGCGGCAAGCTCAAGTATCGGGATGACGATCGCGTCGTGCCCGGTGATATCGTAACGCTGGACGGCACCACGATCACCGCAATCCGGCCGCGCCGATCGGTGCTCAAGCGACAGGCGGCGCAGGGCGGCAGCACGGGCGGCGGTGGACCGCGACGCATGCAGCCCATCGCGGCGAACGTCGATCAAGTCATCGTGGTGACCTCAGCCCGCGATCCGGAGCCCAACCCGCGTCTCATGGACCGCATGCTTGTGATTGCCGAGGCGAACGAATTGCCCGCCGCGATCGTCGTCAACAAGACCGAGCTCGATCCCGCTGCGGCAGTCGCGCTGGCGGGGCGGTTCGGGTCGGCGAGCTATCAGGTACTGCCGACGTCCGTGAAGGCGAATGAGGGTCTGCCGGCGCTCCGTGACCTGCTGCGCGGCCGGCATTCCGTGTTCACCGGCGCGTCGGGCGCGGGAAAGTCCAGCCTGCTGAATGCGCTCGAGCCGGGCCTCAAGCGGCGCGTGGGCGAGATCAGCGAGAAATGGCGCACCGGTAAGCACACGACGGTTGCGGCGGAACTCGTTCCGGTTGCGGGCGTGGGCTATGTGGTCGATACGCCAGGGTTGCGGGAGGTTGGCGCCTGGGGTATCGACCGCAATGCGCTCGGTGCCTGCTTCCCCGAATTCCGGCCGTACCTCGATCATTGCCGCTTCGACAACTGCCGGCATCTCACCGAGCCGGGGTGCGCCGTTCGCGGTGCTCCGCCGGGGGCCATTGACCCCGACCGGCTGCTGTCGTACGAGCGGATCTACGAGGAGGTCAGCGAGCCTTCCTGGTCCAGCGGCCGGCGTCGCGGGAGGTGACTTTGGCCATCATCTGTGTGAAGGCCTCATCGAGATCGATGCCCTCCGAATTCGCGATGCAGATGACGACGAAGAGAATGTCCGCCAGCTCCATGGCGATCGAGCCCGCCGGCTCGTCCGGCTTCTTCCGCTTCGGGCCGAAGCGATGATTGACCTCCCGCGCCAGCTCACCCACTTCCTCGGCGAGCCGGGCCACGTTCACGAGCGGCGCGAAGTAGCCCTCCTCGAACTGGCTGATCCACCCATCCACGCTCTGCTGCGCCGCGCGAAAGCTCATGTCTGACCTCGTCTCGCCGTTCCGGGGAGAGCGGTACGCCGCTCGTGATAAGCTCAGCCGGCTGATCGCGCCGCCCTATGACGTCATCGATGCGGATGAGCGCACGCGCTACGCGGCGCTCGACGAACACAATATCGTCCACGTCATGCTGCCGGAAGCGCCGCTGGCTGCACCACCCGACGATCGCTACCGGATCGCGGCGGAGCTGCTCGCATCGTGGCGCGCGCAGGGTGTCCTCACGCGTGACCCCGAGCCCGCGCTGTACGTGCTGGCGCAGGATTTCACGTTGCCGACGGGTGAGCGGTGCACGCGTCGGGGCGTCCTTGCTGCCGTCAAAGCCGAAGGCTACGAGCCGCGCCGCATTCGGCCGCACGAGCGCACGCATGCCGGACCGAAAGCCGATCGCCTCGCGTTGCTCCGCGCCACGGCGACCAACATCGAATCGATCTTTCTGCTCGCGCCCGATCGCGATCGCTCGCTCGCGAACGTGGTGGCTGAAACGACACAGGCAAAGCCCGACGCGACAGCGGAGCTCAACGGCGTCGGCATCCGCTTCTGGACCGCGCGCGACGTGTCCCGTTTCCCGTTTCCCGATGGTCCGTTATACATCGCCGATGGGCACCATCGCTACGAGACGGCGAGCGCCTACGCGCAGGAGAACCGAGGGGCGGACCGCGTCCTGGCGTTGATCGTCTCGGCTCAGGACCCCGGTCTCGTCGTGCTGCCGACCCATCGCGTGATCTTCGGCGCCGGCCGGGAAATCGAGCACGTGCTGCCGCGTTTGCGCGACTGGTTCGAGGTGCAGCCGGTTCCGGCGGGGGTAGATCCCGTGAAGCACCTCGCGGAGCTGGGGCACGGTCAGACGGCGTGCCTGCTCGCCGATCGATCGCGTCTGATCGCGTTGCTGCTGCGACCCGGCGCCCTCCCGGACCGTATGCCGAGCCTCGCGCAGAGCGAGGCGGTGCGCGATCTCGATGTCGCGCGCATCGAAACGTTCGTGGTGAAGGAAATTCTCGGCGCGAGCACGTCGACACCGATCGTGCGCTACGTGGCGGACGCACAGGAAGCGATCCGAACGGTGCAGCACGGCGGCGCGGCAGTCGCCGTACTCCTCAATCCAACCAGGGTCGACCAGGTCTTCGCGGTAGCGGATGCCGGCGATGTGATGCCGCCGAAATCGACCTACTTCGTGCCGAAAGTCCCGAGCGGCCTAATCGTGCGGCCCCTGTCGTAACGCGGCGATGAGCGCTTTGCAGAACTGCGGCAGGTCGGCGGGCGTGCGCGACGAGATCAGATTCCCATCGACGACGACGGCGCTGTCCTCCCAGCTGACGCCGGCATTCTCCATGTCGTCCTTGATTGCGCGAACACTCGTCGCGCGCTTGCCCTTCAGAATCTTTGCCGAAATGGGTACCCAACCGGCGTGACAGATGAAGGCGACCGGCTTGCCTGCTTGATAAATCTCCTTGGTCAGCCGCAGCACCTGCTCCGAGCGCCGGAGTTGATCCGGCGCGAAGCCGCCGGGGATCACGAGCGCGTCGAAATCGGACGACTCGACCTGGTCGACATTGGTGTCCACCGTCACCGGGTAGCCGCGCTTGCCCGGGTACGTCCGCTCCCCCATCCCGGCTACGGTCGTGCTCGCACCCTCTTCTTCGAGGCGGATCTTCGGATACCACAGCTCCAGATCCTCGTATTGCGCGGCCGCAAAGATCAGTACTCGCTTCCCTTTGAGGGTCATACGCGGAACCTATATCTTTGGCCCCCATGAGTCCACGGCAGCGCCAGCATATCCTCGACAATCTCGAAACGGTGTACCGCGAAGCGTACGAACGAGCCAAGAAGGCGGGCGACGAGCGCCGCATGCTGGATCTCGACGCCGCTTATCAGCGCGAGCAGCTGCTCCTCGAAGTGCTGCTCGATATTCGCGACAGTTTGACCGGCACGAAGCACACACCGGCAAAGCCGACGACCGGTGGAAATCCGATGGCCGCCATCGATACCATTCGTAACCTCACCCGTCTGCGCTAGGGGGTAGCCGTGCGTCCTGGGCCGTGCGTTCTCGTTGCACTCGCGCTGGTGGTGATCGGGGGGGGGGAGGGCTGCGGCCGGAAGGCCGATGTCGTCGTTCAGGGTGGCACCGTGTGGACCGGCCTCTCGACCGGGCGGGGCCAGCCGGGAGCTGTCGCGATTGCGGACGGCAAGATCCTCGCGATCGGCGACTCGTCTCAAATCGCGCGCTACGTCGGCTCCAAGACCGAAGTGCTCCGGGCCAACGGTGGTCTCGTGATGCCGGGGTTCGCGGATGGTCACACGCACTTCATCGACGGCGGCTTTCAGCTCGCCTCGGTGGACCTGCGGGACGCCGCCACGCCGCAGGAATTCGTTCGCCGGCTGAAAGAGTACGCGGCGCGACTCAAGCCCGGTGAGTGGATCACCGGCGGCGACTGGGATCACACGCTGTGGCCCGGCGCCACGCTGCCGCAGCACGGCTGGATCGACTCCGTCACCCCGAACAATCCCGTATTCGTCAACCGCCTGGACGGGCATGAGGCGCTGGCGAATACCGCGGCGATGCAGGCGGCTGGGGTGACCAAAGCGACGCCAACTCCCCAGGGCGGCGAAATCCTTCACGACGCTCGCGGAGAGCCCACGGGGATCTTCAAGGATCGGGCGATGGACCTGATCTGGCACGCGGCGCCCGAGCCCTCCCCCGCGCAACGCGACTCGGCGCTCGCGCGCGCGCTCGCGCATGCGGCGGCCCTCGGCGTCACCGCGACCGCGCACATGTCGGCGTCCTTCGCCGATCTCGCGAGCTACCGCCGGCTCGAGCACGCCGGCCGGCAGACGCTGCGGGTATCGCTGTATCTGCCGCTCGACAGCTGGCAGGCGGTCGCTGAGAGCGCCGCGCGCAATGCCGGAGACGACTGGGTGCGCATCGGTGGGGTAAAAGGATACATGGACGGCTCCGCCGGTTCGCGCACCGCGTTCTTCTTCGAGCCGTTCTCCGATTCTGCGAATTACCGCGGCTTGATGCAGCACCCCGAAGTGGACATGCGGAAATGGATCGGCGCGGCGGATTCAGCCGGGCTGCAGATCGCCGTGCACGCCATCGGCGACCGGGCCAATGCGATTCTGCTCGCGATCTACGACAGCGTTGCGCGGGCGCATGGGGCGCGCGATCGCCGCTTCCGCGTCGAGCACGCCCAGCACCTCCGACCCCAGGATATCCCTAGCTTCGGGATGCAGCGCGTGGTGGCGTCGATGCAGCCGTACCACGCGATCGACGACGGTCGCTGGGTGGAGAAGCGTATCGGTCCGGTGCGGATCAAGACCACCTATGCGTTCCGCACGCTGTACGACACCGACGCTCCTCTTGCATTCGGCTCCGATTGGACCGTGGCACCGCTCGACCCGATGCTCGGCGTCTACGCGGCCGTGACGCGGCGCACGCTCGACGGCAAGAATCCGGGCGGCTGGGTCCCCGAGCAGAAGATCACGTTGGGTGAAACGCTCCGGGCGTACACGTACGGGAACGCCTGGGCGACGTTCAACGAGCAGAAGTGGGGTACGTTGGCGCCGGGACGCTTCGCCGATGTCGTCGTCCTGGACCGCGATCCGTTTACGGTGCCGGCTGAGTCTCTGGGCACGATCAAGCCGCGCTACACGATGGTGGGCGGAAAAGTGGTCTATCGGAAGGGATCGTGACTTTGGGGCGCTCGAGTCGCTGGTGGACCGCTGGCCCCATGCTCAGCAGGTCGCGGATATAGGTGACTGCATGCGCAGGATCGCGCTGGTTCTTGTCGGGCTGTGCATCGCGCTGACCCAGGCGCAAGGCCAACTGGCGATCCTCAAGCGGGATCTCAAGGATCTCGAGGCGTGGGCCAGCGCGGATACCAACGATTCACAACGCAAGTACCTCCTCGCTCTGGCGCACTGGAAACGACACGAGTGGCGCCAGACCGATAGTTTGCTCCGGGCGGCGATTGGGCTGGAGCCCCGCTTCGCGGCGGCGTATCTGGCGCTGGCGCTGCTGCCGCAGGCCCGCCGGCCACAGTTGGTGGATGAGGAGGCTCGGGATCGCGTGCCCGAGTCATGGAAGCCGGCGGTCAAGGAAGCAGCCGAATTCTACGCACGGGCGTTTCGCACCGATCCGATGGTCAGTCTCGAGGTTATGGGGATCGATGTGGAGGAGCCGGAGATTGTCGATTACACCGCGCCCGAGACCCAGGTTTATCTTCGCTACTACGCGTGGGCAATCGATCTCGCGCTGGGTCGTTATCAATCTGCCCAGCAGCGGCTGACGAAGCTCGCCCAGCGCGAGTTCAATGAGACGAAGCATCCCGAGCAAGTCCCCGATTATATCCTGTTGTACCGCGGCCTCGCGGCAGCGCACAGCGGGCAATACGGTCTCGCCATTCCCGATTTCCGCGTCCTGCTCGAGCGGAGCCAGAAGAAGCAGCAGAGCGAGGTGATCCGCATTCCGTTGGGCGACAACGATTACCGGTTCATGCTCGCGGCGCTGCACCATCTCGCTGGGAATAGGGATAGCGCCATCGCGCTGTACCAAGAGTCG
>Ga0134066_10000018_pt1 | contig 18658 bp, 20 predicted proteins | sample 15_taG_22_FD_94462 | JGI IMG/M metagenome (GOLD analysis project Ga0134066, IMG submission 94462) | Grasslands soil microbial communities from the Angelo Coastal Reserve, California, USA - 15_D_Rain_20cm_2_09212015 | ecosystem: Environmental > Terrestrial > Soil > Grasslands ... | reverse complement strand
GCCGCCGCCAGGCGCGTAATTTCAGTCCCGCGCCGGCTCTCCACCACCGTGTAGCTGTTGTCCATCGCGCAAGCCAAATGCGCCGTGGTCCGGCTCGTGATCCCGCCACCGATGCGTCCGTCATCCAGAACGACCACGCGACGGCCGCTTTTGACCAGATGGTAGGCGACCGAGAGCCCGGCGATGCCCGCGCCGACCACGACCACGTCAGTGACGAGGTCACGGTCGAGCCTGGGATAGGAGGGAACTTGAACGGATGCCGACCAGACGGAGTCGTAGCGCGCGAAATGCGTCCCGGTAACGGCGGTGGCCATGCGGTACATACCCGAAGCCGGCGCCCCGGTGTCGGGGTTAATGCTTAATCGGAAAGGAACTCCACCACGCCACTTTCCACCCGATACTCCGCGCCGACGATCAGCAGTCCTTCATCTGCGATGTGACGTTCGAGCAGTGTGGAACCGTGCCGCAACTGACTCACCGAGGCTCGAATGTTGGCGCGCGTCGCCACTGCCGAGAGCTCGGCGGCGTCGCGAGCGCTCGGCGCCCGAAGCAGCGGTTCCACCGCCGGACGAATCCGGTCCACGATGGCGCGAAGATTCGGTGATTGATGGCTCTGCGGCTCGCGCAGCTGTTCCAGCGTCGCCGCGACGGCGCCACACTGCGTATGCCCCAGCACCACCGCCAACCGCGTGCCGAAGCGCTCCGCCGCGAACTCGACGCTACCGATCTGTGAGGGAGCGACGATGTTGCCCGCGACCCGAATGACGAAGAGGTCGCCGAACCCCTGGCCGAAGATCAACTCGGCGGGGACGCGTGAGTCGGAGCAGCCGAGGACGATCGCGAAGGGCTGCTGCTGGGCGCTGGGGCGGCCGCTGGAACCCCCACCCGCGCCGGTCTCGACAAACTGCCGGTTGCCCTCGCGCAGCCGTGCGAGGGCCTGCTGCGCCGGGATCAAAGGACTAGTTCACTTCGAATGGAAAGGGGACATGAACCAGGCCCGCAACGGTCTTGCGTCCATCGATCACCACCGGCGTGAACTTGAGCTTGGGCAAGGCCTGACAGACCACCAGGGAGTACCGCTCGTCACTCGACGCCTCGATGATGCCCGAACCGGCGACGACGCTACCGAGGGTGTCGATCGCGAACCGGGCACGCACGAGTCCGGCGACATAGCTCGTCGCCTGATCTGCCCTGGCGGCCAGCGCACCTCGCCCGCTGACGATGTGCTGCTGCGCCGTGTCGCTGACGAGCGGCAGACTGTCGGTCCAGATGCCCGAAAGGGGAGTCGTGCAGGGCCGCGGTACGGCCAGGTTGTCGATCGCGGGCACACTCCGCCAGCCCTTTGGCGTGCACGCCACGGCAGCGAGCAGCACGGCCACGACCGGTAATTTCACGGATCTACTTCGGCTGCACGGCGTGACCGCCGAATTCGCGACGTAGCGCGGCGATCAGTTTGGCGCCGAACGATTCCTCCTGGCGCGAACGCAACCGCGCGAGGAGTGACAGCGTGATCACCGGCGCCGGTACGTCGAGCCGCATCGCCTCCTCAACGGTCCAGCGGCCTTCGCCCGAGTCCTGCACGTGGCCGCGAATCCCTTCCAACGTGCCGTCCCGGGAGAACGCGCGCTCCACCAGCTCATTCAGCCAGGAGCGCACGACGCTGCCGTGGTTCCAGAGTTTGGAGATCTGCGCGAGATCCAGTTGAAATTCGCGGCTGGCGTGGAGGATCTCGTAACCCTCGCCGTACGCCTGCAGCATTCCGTACTCGATCCCATTGTGCACCATCTTCACGTAGTGCCCCGCGCCGGCCGGGCCGACGCGCGCGTAACCGCCAGGCGCAGCCAGGGAGCGAAAGATGGGCTCGCACTCCTTGAACGCAGCCGCCGCGCCACCGACCATGAGGCAATACCCCTCGGTGAGCCCCCATACCCCACCGCTCACGCCGACGTCGACGAACTCGATTCCCTTGGCCTTGAGCTGCTCGGCGCGCCGCAGCGAGTCATGGAAGTTCGAGTTCCCGCCGTCAATCAGGATATCGCCGGGCGCCAGATGCGGCAGCAGCTCCGTGATCGCGCCGTCCACGGCGGCACCGGCGGGAAGCATCAGCCAGATGATCCGGTGCGGACTCAGCTGCCGCGCGACATCGGCGACGCTTTTCGCGGCCTTGATGCCCGGGCCGGCGCTGGCCGTGAGGACTGCCGCACTCTGATCGTACACGACCAGGCCGTGCGCCCCGGGCCCCTGTATCAGGCGGCGCACCATGTTCCCGCCCATCCGCCCCAACCCGATCATCGCCAGTTCCATTTCGCTAAGCGTAGCACCGAAACCAATCGTGGGATAGGATTGGGCGACCGTGGACACGGGACTTTATGTTTTCATGGGCGTCGCCGGATCCGGCAAGACAACGATCGGCGCGCAATTCGCGCGCGCGCGCGACCTGCCGTTCGTCGAAGGAGACGACCTGCACTCGGCCGAGAACCGCCGGCGCATGGCGGCGGGAATTCCGTTGAGCGATAGCGATCGCCGTCCCTGGCTGCTCGCGATCGCGGACCGCCTGCACGAAGCGCGGCACGCCGGCCACGGCCTCGTCGTGGCGTGCTCCGCGCTCAAACGCAGCTACCGGGACCTCCTGCGGACGAACGGCGCGCCCGACGTGCGCTTCGTGTTTCTGCGCGGGAAGCGGCCGCTGCTCGATGAGCGACTCGCGGCGCGCCGCGGCCATTTCATGCCCGCGTCCCTGCTCGACAGCCAGCTCGCGACCCTGGAAGAGCCGGCACCGGATGAAGCCGCGTGGGTGTACGACGTCGGCCAGGCGCCCGCCGCGATCGTGGCCGATCTGGTGCGGCGCACCGCATGAGCCATAACACGTTGCTGCTTGTCTACGCGCTCACGGCGGTCGTGGCGCTGATCGTCCTGATCGCGCACTTCAAGATCCATCCATTCGTGGTGCTGGTCGCGGTTTCCCTGGCGCTGGGCGCCGCCGCCGGCATGCCGCTGGCCGATACGGTGCGGGCGTTTGAGGACGGCGTGGGCAGTGTGCTCGGATTCATCGCAGTCGTCGTGGCCCTCGGCACGATGCTCGGCAAGATGATGGCGGAATCGGGAGGCGCCGCCCGCATTGCCACGACGCTGATCGGACTCTTCGGCGAGCGGCGCGTGCACTGGGCCATCATGTTCGTGGCGTTCATCGTCGGCATTCCTGTGTTTTTCCAGGTCGGCTTCATGCTGCTGATCCCGCTGGTCTTCACGATCGCCCGGCGGACCGGGGTCTCGCTGGTGAAAATCGGCATTTCACTGGTGGCGGGACTGTCGGTCGTTCACGGCATGGTGCCGCCCCACCCCGCGGCCATGCTCGCAGTCGGGACCTATCACGCCGACGTCGGACTGACGATCGCCTATGCGATTCTCGTGGGGCTGCCGACCGCGGCGCTCGCCGGCCCCATCTTCGCGTCGTGGATCGCCCCGCGCGTCACGCTGCCGCCGGACAATCCGATGGCCGACCAGCTCGGCGGCGACATGTCTCTGTCGCAGGAACTGCCCGGATTTGGCATCACGATCTGCACCGTCCTGCTCCCGGTGATTCTCATGTTGGGCGCCAGCGTGGCGCACCTCCTCCTGCCTCCCGACTCCCGGCTCCTCGCGAATCTGGACTTCCTCGGCAACCCCATCGTCTCCCTGCTCATCGCCCTCCTGTTTTCGTTCTGGGCATTGGGCTATCGGCGACACATCACGCGCGCGCAAATCCTCAAGTACGCGAACGACTGCCTGGGCCCCACCGCGACGATTCTGCTGATTATCGGCGCCGGGGGCGGCTTCAACCGTGTGCTGCTCGCGAGCGGCGTGGGCAAGGCGATTGCGGACGTCGCGCTCGGGTCGCATGCATCCCCGCTCCTTCTCGCCTGGACCGTCGCCGCGCTGATTCGCGTCGCCACGGGCTCCGCGACGGTCGCCATGACGACCAGCGCCGGCATTGTCGCGCCGATTGCCGCGGCGACACCGGGGACCAGCGCCGAGCTGCTGGTGCTCGCCACGGGGGCGGGATCGCTCGTGCTCTCGCATGTCAACGACGCGGGCTTCTGGCTCATCAAGGAGTTCTACAACATGACCGTGCCACAGACACTGAAGACCTGGACCGTCGCCGAGACCATCATCGGCGTCGCGGGATTGGCGTTCACGTTGCTGCTCAGCGCGCTGGTGGGTTGCGCTCCGGCTCCCCGTGAGCGACCGGGCCAGATCAGTGCGCGCGGGTGGGTCGATGTCACGGCGACGCTCGATCCCGCCACGACACCGATCTACCAGGGTGACGCGCCGATGCGGTTCGATTTCCTCAAGGACATGCGGAAGGGCGACAAGTTCACGCTCTCGGTCTATTCGCTGGGTGCGCACAGCGGAACCCACGTCGATGCGCCGATGCACTTCATCGCCCGTGGTGGGTCCGTGGACCGCATCCCGCTCGAGCCGCTCATCGGCACGGCGCGCGTCATCGAGATCCCCGATAGTGTTCAGGCGATCGACGCGGCGGAGCTCAGCCGGCACGACTGGAAAGGCGTGCCGCGCATATTGTTCCGCACCCGGAGCACCCTGCGCGGCTGGATGGACTCGTCCACTTTTCATAAGGATTTTGCGTACATCGCACCGGATGCGGCACAGCTGCTCGCCGACGCCGGGGTTCTCCTGGTCGGCGTCGATTACATCTCGGCCGAGCAATTCGGCGCGCCCGCGCCGCGGACCCATCAGATCCTGCTCGGCCGCGGCATTCCTATTGTCGAAGGTCTGGATTTACGCTCGGCGCCGGCGGGTGACTACGACTGTATCGTGCTCCCGCTCAAGGTTGCCGGCCACGAGGGGGCGCCGGCACGAGCGATTCTGCGAAGGATTTGACGTAGATGATCCGGTTCGGCGACTGCTTCCCCATTTCAGTCATGCCGAGCTTCCGAGCGATCGCGCGAGCAGGCTGGTTGCTTTCGTCGATGCACGCGATGACGCGCTCCAGTTTGCCGGTCTGAGAGGCCCAGTTCAGCACGAGCTGGCACGCCTGCTTCGCCATGCCGCGTGTCTGTGCCTCGGAGCGCAGCGCGCAGAGCAGCTCGAAGTCTTCTCCGCCCGCGGCGCGCGACTTGATCAGTCCCGCGAAGCCAAGCGCCTCGGGCCCCTCCATGATCGCGAACACATGATCGCCCGCCGCGCGCGTCGAGACCGGAAGGGTGCCGATCGATTCCCAGACATCCTCCTGCTGCTGGAGCGAGGTCAGGAGGTCGGCGTGAGAGTCGCTGAGAGGTCGCAGTTCCACGATCGGAATTCTATAGTCAAAGCGCGCGCAGCGCGATGATGTCGCGCCGTTGACCGATGAAGCGGAACCCGTGGTGCGCGAGCAGCTCGACGCAGCGGTCGCAGTCCGTCTCGGACAGATGGACGTGCTCGAACCGGACGATGCTGGGTTGCACGGCCTGGAAGTCGATCGTCCGCACGATCGCGGCGTCGAACCCCTCGGCGTCGATTTGAATCAGGTCGCGGCGCTCGAAGCCCTGCCCGCGCATCAGATTGCCAATCGTGGTGCAGCGGACGGTCTGCGCCACGATGTCTGCCGGCCGGACGCCGTGCTTGAGCAGGTTGGACCGGAAGAACGACGCCTTCCTGCTGGGCCCGCCCTTGGTGCCGTAGAACTCCCGCGTGCCTTCTTCATCGGCGATCGCGGCATTCACCACAACGACCTGCGGATACTCCGCGTAGCTCGCGCGCAGCGTTTCCAGCATCTCGGGCTGCGGTTCGACGACGATGCCCCGAATTCCGAATTCTTCGACCAGCGGATAGATCGGATCGTCGGTGCGTCCGTCAAACGCTCCCACCTGGAGAAATGTGAAATCGGGACGCCGCCGCAGTGCGTAGGCCACCGCGAGCTTCAAGGGATCGTCGAAGTTCCAGTCGGGATGCCGGAACAACGCCGCCGGGCGATACGAGCGTTCGACGCCGAGGCGCCGCAGGAGCACGTCGCGAGCGATCTTGCGCTGGTTCACGATCCATAAGCTACGCCATGGACTCGCGACTTGCTTCAGTCGTCTGTTCATGGCTGTGCTCGATTTATGAGGATCTTGTAGCGTGACGCGGCGGGAATGAAGGAAAAATGAAGCCTGTTAGAAGGTCGCCTCATCAAATGGGAGATCGGGTTTGGGCTCGGAACCGAAGCGAAGCACATGTCCGTCAGGATCTTCTATATGCATCTCATATGCCCACGGATAGTTCCCGGGAGGTAGGCGGATCTTCGCACCACGCGTGCGATACTCCTCGTGCAACGCCGCCACGTCCTCGACGCCAATCCACACCCACGTGCCCGGGGCACCTTGATTCCCCTGACAGAGATAAATGCCGGCATGGTCGCGGTTCACCGACGTGAACAGCTCGGTCCCCCAATGGGCGTTCTTGAAGCCCAGCACGTTGACGTAATACTCGAGGCTCGCGGCCATGCTGCGGACGCGGAGGATCGGTTGCGAGTTCTCGAAGTGCGTCACGCGCCGATCAGCTGATTGACCGCGCGGTCGGCTTCGCGGATCGAGTTGCGGTGATCCATCGCTCCCGCGAGATCGGTGTTCGCGAACGCAATGCGCCCGTGGGCGCTGTTTCGGAGCACGTCGCGCGGAGCCGGTTGTCCGTTCACTCCGAAAAAGAATCCGGGCTGCGGATTCACGTACGCGTGTCCCCAGCGATTGAGGATGATGCCGGCGATGTCGCGGCGCGGATCGAATCCGCCCGGCGCGAACATATCGCCGAACTGCTGCCGGAACGTCCGTTCATACTGCCCGAACGAAGTGCCCAATAGTTCCGTTCGACCTCCGCTGCCCTGCTCGGCGACGGGCAACCCCGGCTTGGCAAATAGGACTTTGATGGTCAGCACGGTGGGCGAGTCGGGTCCGAACTCCGAGCGCATGCCGCCGACCGTCGCCTGCTTCCGCACCGAGAGATAGTCCCCCAGGCCCCCGAACCAGCGGCATCCCGACATTCCCATCTTGTAGAGGAAACGCCAGTTGCGAACCGCGATGTTGGCCATCAGGCACGGCGACCGGTAGAACTGTGCGTACGCCGCGCGATGGCTCTCGGGCAGATCACTCACGATGTGCTTGGTGGTCCAGCTCCCTCCCGCCATCACGACCGCGCGTGCCTTCAGATTGAACAGGCGGTTGCCCTTCAGGTATGTGATGACGACGTGGGGAGCCTGTGCGGGATTCCCCGCATGGACCACTCTCACGACCGTCGCATTCAGCCGGATTCGCGTCGCCTGGCCGGCGCGGTCCAAGGCGGCGAACTGAACGCGGTTCTGCCACACTGCATCGACGGTCCTCGGCCCCGCAATCGCAGCGGGAATGAGGGTTTTGACCATCAGGCGGGCGAACCCGCTGTTCCCGTCGGGGAACATCTGATCGCCGAGCGTCTCGTCGCCGTCTTCGGGAAACTGTGTCTCGATCGCGTAGTTGCAGTAGGCCGACAGCGCGTCGGGGCCGAGGCCGTAGCCGCCACCCTCGACCGGCGACAGGAACGTGCGCACCGTTTCGCGGCTGACCTGGTGCTGAGCCATCAGATGATCTTCGAGCGTGATGCCGTCGAGTTGACGGGAGATGGTGTCCCCTTCCGTCACTGGTCGCGGTCCAGGATTGATCACGGTCCGCGTGCGCAGCCATTCCGCTTTCACGGCATCAGAGAGCGGCGCGCCGTCCAGTTGCCGGCCCCACGGATCCAGCACCCAGACCCCGGGACGCTGCCCGAATGGCGAGCCAAAATAGAAGCCGTAGTTGTGTGGCTCCTCGTACGGGCTGTGCGCGAGCGGCATCTCGGCGCACGCCTGATACTCAAACGATGACCGATCCATCCCGATGAGGTTGTAGACGGAGTCGGTGTAGCCGCCCTTTTGCGGAACCAGAAAGATGGCCGAGCCCTGATGCGCGACGACGGTTTGCCCGTCTACGCTGAATTCGTTGCGCTTGGCTTCGCCCCCGAAGATCGCGTGATTATCGAGCACGACGCACGTGCCTGTGCGCCTTTTCTGGAAGAACACCGCCGCGGCGAGCCCGCTGAGTCCCCCGCCCACGCAGGCCAGGTCGTAGATCTCACCGGTGTCGGTCGCGCCGCCGATCTTGCGCTCGAAATCGCCGTCGCGCATGCGATGCGCCGTAGTCATGACGTCGTACATGTTGCCGTGCGCGCGCGCATAGTCGCCCACGCCGCCGTAGCCATCCCAGGCGTCGGCGGGAGAGATCGCGGGAGCCTGGATGGACCGTCCCAGCACGAGCCCGGCTCCCGCGAGCAGGGTTCCGTTGAGGAAGTCGCGCCGCGTGATCGCCTCGTTCATGCCGAGGTTATCGGACACGTCAATCCTCCCGAATGGCTTTCTTCACGAGCGCGGCAACCTTTGCTTCGTCAGCGGCGGTGAACTCCTTGAGCGCAAACGCCACCGGCCACATGGTGCCGTCGTCGAGCTTCGCTTTGTCGCTGAAGCCCAACGTCGCATACCGTGTCTTGAACTTCGACGCACTTTGGAAATGGCAGACGATCTTGTCGTCCTTGGCATACGCGGGCATTCCGTACCACAGTTTCGGCTCGAGACCAGGCGCATTCGCCTTGATGACAGCATGGAGCCGCTTACCCAGCGTACGATCCGGTTCCGCCATCGCGGCGAACTTCGCAAGGACGACGCCTTCGCCCTCCGACTTGCCCCCTTTCATCTCCTGGACGCGGTCCCGCATGGCCGCGCGTTCCTCGGCCGTGAACCCCTTCGACTTCTTGGCAGACTTTTTCGGTGGACTCATTGCCGGCCTCCCTGCCGGGTGAGCAGCATTTGCCGCATCATGATCCTCTCTGTCGATCGCCCTTCACTGCGCCGAGTGCGCCCATGAGGGTCAGGAGACCTGCGACCACACCGGCGCCGACCGTGACGATGTTCGCAGCATACGCAATCCATGTCAGCACGGAGGGACCGGGCGACAAGGCTCGAAAGCCCGTGCGATTCATCTCACAACAGTATTCCTGCGACTATTACGGGGCGCTAGAGGCCAGTGCGTCTCGGACAAACTGAGATTTCCCCTCGATGTACGCCGGCCGGTCGAACGGAAACCGTCGCGCCAACTCCAGCTTCAGGCGCGCGTACGCGGCTGCGAGGCCCGGATTCCGGCGCAGGGCATCACGGAAGGCGAGTGTGACTGTGTGATGGCGCGATCCAGGCTCGGACAATGACAGATGATGCGTCCGCAGCTCGCCGCCGGGCGGGCGACGGAAGTAATGGCGGTCCGGGATCTCTTCGTCGGGACGGAATTCATAGCCCAGCGTTGCGAGTTGCGGAATCATTTCTCTTGCGACGGCGAAGTCCCGAACGGAGACGAGGACATCGAGAATCGGTTTGGCGCAGAGTCCGGGCACGGCGGTGCTGCCGACATGCTGCACGTCCAGAATCCCGGATCCAAGCAACGCCCTCAGCTGTACCGCCGCTTCGTCAAAGAGGCCGGGCCACCGCGGATCGTAGGGTACGACAAGGACCTGCCCACGCTGCAAGCCGAGCGGCTCGGGAAGACTCACGTCTCCCTCTTGCGCAGCTCCCCACACGTGATGGCGCCACGGTCCGTGCGGTTGTCGCCCAATGGTTGCCGCGCATCGACTGAGGCCGAGTCAGCCTGCGTTTTTGCCGCCGCGTACGCGTTCTGGCAATCTCGGCGCTCGAGAAGCTGCATCGGCGCGCGCCGCATCTGCACAAACCAGAGGAGAACCGCCAGAACGACGCAGAGAGTCACGATCTGGCCGGTCCATGAGCTGCGATTGTGTGGGTCGCTATGCGTCATGACTGATGATCAGTAAGGGTGGCGAATCGCGTCTTAGACCAGGTGCCACGAGCGAACCAGTGCCAGGCCGGCAAACACTCCCGCAATCGACAACATCACCGAGGCCAGGACGAACACGCCGAAGCTGTTCAGTTGCCCGCGCTCCCAGAGGAGCGCGGCCTCCAGCGAGAATGCAGAGAATGTCGTGAAACCGCCGAGGATGCCGGTCGTGAGAAACAGTTGCAGCGATTGGGAACCGTGCCCGCGGACCGCGAAATAGCCCGCGATGCATCCTATGCTGAAAGAGCCAAGTACGTTCACCACGAGCGTGCTCAAGGGAAGGTCAGGTCCAAACACCCTGGCCGACGCCAGGTTGAACGAATGTCGCAGCGCCCCACCCATGCCGGCGCCGAGGAAGACCAGCAGATATCCATAGACTGTTCTCACGGAGTTCCCCTCTCAGGCGGTCGAGGGGCAAAAAAAACTCCTGCCGCACTCGACGCGAGTGCAAGGTAGGAGTCATCAGCCATGGAGGCGGTTATTGCGAGAATGACAACGGGCAGTCGCATGTCCCCCCCCTCGAGCACCTTAGAGCACCGACGTTGCCTCGGCAAGCGGCAACCCGAACGCCTCGGCCACGCCAGGATAGACAACCTTCCCCTCGACCACGTTCAACCCGAGCGCCAGACTCGGATCCTTCTTGCAGGCATTTTTCCACCCGTCTCGCGCCAGGCGTTTGGCATACGGGAACGTCGCATTCGTCAGCGCCAGCGTCGACGTCCTCGGCACACCGCCCGGCATGTTCGCCACCGCATAGTGGATCACGCCGTCGACCATATACGTGGGTTGGTCGTGCGTGGTCGGCTTTGTGGTCTCGATGCATCCGCCCTGATCGACCGCGACATCCACGATCACCGACCCCTGCTTCATCAGCTTCAGATCCGCGCGCTTCACGAGCCTCGGCGCCTTCGCCCCCGTCAGCAGCACCGCCCCGATGACCACATCGGCCTTGGCGAGTTGCTCGAGCACATTGTGTCGGTTGGAGTAGAGGAGATCAACATTGGGGGCGAGGACGTCGGAGAGATAGCGCAGGCGGTCGAGCGAGATGTCGAGCAGCGTGACGTGGGCGCCCAGCCCCGCCGCCATCTTGGCGGCGTTGGCCCCGACCACGCCGCCGCCCAGAATCAGAACCTCGGCCGGCAGCACGCCCGGCACACCGCCGAGCAGAATGCCGTAACCGCCGAAGACTTTCTCCAGATACTTCGCGCCCTCCTGCACCGCCATCCGGCCCGCGACTTCACTCATCGGCGTGAGCAGCGGCAACTCCTTGCTCGGCAGCTCGACGGTCTCATAGGCGATGGCGATGCAGCCCGATTTGATCACCGCGTTGGTCAGCGGCTCCGATGCGGCGAAGTGAAAGTAGGTGAAGATGACCTGCCCCTTGCGCAGCTTCGGCCACTCGGGCTCGGTCGGCTCCTTCACCTTCATGATCATCTCGGCCCTGGACCACACCGCATCGGCATTCGGCGCGATCTGCGCGCCCGCCGAGCGATACGCCTCGTCGCTGAACCCGGAGCCGAGGCCGGCGCCCTGTTCGACGAGCACGGTGTGTCCGTCACCACTCAGGGATTCGGCACCCGCCGGCACCAGGGCCACGCGGTGCTCGGCAGTTTTGATCTCTTTCGGAACGCCGACGATCATGGTCTTGGCCCCAGTGAGACGACGGTCTGACGCTCGGGCGCAAAGAACTCGGCCGCGAGCTCGGAGATCTGGTTCTCAGTCAGCGCCTCGACCGTCCTGAGCACCTCGTCGAGACTGCGATACGACTCGCCATACACCGCCGTACTCGCCAAACGATACATCCGCGACGTGGGACTCTCCAGCGACAACATGAGCTGGCCCAGCGTCTGCTGCTTCGCATCTTCGAGCGCCGCGCCCTGCAACCCTTCGGCCGCCATGCGCCCGAACTCGCCGCGAATCGCCGCGACCGCCTTCTCCGCGCGCGCCGGCTGCGTGCCGACATACACGCCCTGCATCCCGATCGCGCGATAGAACGACGTGAAGCTGTAGATCGCGTACGCGAGCCCCAGCTCTTCGCGAATCCGCTGAAACAACCGGCTCGACATCCCGCCGCCGAAGACGTTCGCCAACACGAGCAATCCGTACTTGCGCCGGTCGGCGTATGGAATCGTATCGGTGGCGAACACCACGTGCGTCTGCGCCGTGTCCTTTTCGACACTCCGATTCACGCTGCGGATGGCGGGCGGGACCGGCGGCACGGGCGGCGGTATGGCACTGGCGCCGTCCTCGAACCATCCCTGCGCCTCGACTTCCTTGAGCAACGCATCGTGCGTGAGATTGCCCGCCGCGGCAATCACGCAATTGCCCGGAAAGTACGCGCGATTGTGGAGGCTCTTGAGATCGTCGGCCGACAGCGCACTGACGCTCTCTTTGGTGCCGAGGATCTGGAAACCGTAGGGATGGCTCGGCCACAGCGTTTCGTAGCTGAGATCGAAGACTTCGTCGTCGGGCGTGTCCTCGACGGTGCTGATCTCCTCGAGCACCACCTGGCGCTCGAGGGAGAGGTCGCTGTCACGGAGCAGTGGCGTGCGGACCATGTCCGTGATGACGTCGAGCGCGCGCGTCAGGTCGGCGTCGAGCACGCGGGCATGATAGGCAGTCGAATCGCGCGACGTATAGGCGTCGAGCGAGCCGCCGCGCGCCTCGAGCGACAACGCGATCTCCTGGGCCGTGCGCCGCTCGGTGCCCTTGAACACCATGTGCTCGAGCAGGTGCGACACACCCATCTTGGGACGCAGCTCGTGCGCGCTCGCCGTGCGCACCCACACGCCCACCGCCACCGACCGCACGTTGGGCTCGCGTTCACTCAGGACGGTCACGCCGTTGGGAGCGGCCGTACGGTGGATTTCCCGGTCCAGCCGGACCGTATCTAGCGTGGTCACCACGCTAGTTCTTCTCGATGAGCGCTTTCCGCGACAACCGCATCCGGCCCCGTTCGTCCACCTCGAGCAGCTTCACCCTCAGGTGGTCGCCCTTCTTCACGACGTCTTCGGTCTTCTCGGTGCGGCCGTGTTGCAGCTCGGAGATGTGGAGCAGCCCCTCGATGCCGGGAATGATCTCCACGAACGCGCCGAACGCCGTCGTGCTTTTCACCACGCCCTCGTACACTTTGCCGACTTCCGGCTCCTGCATCAGGCCGGAGACCATGTCCCGGGCCCGGTCCGCCGCTTCGCCCACGCCCGAAATCGTGACCATGCCCGTGTCCTCAACGTTGATCTGGGCGCCCGTCTGCTCCTGGATGCCGCGGATCGTCTTGCCCTTGGGGCCGATCAGGTCGCCGATCTTGTCGGGCCGGATCTGAATCGTGAGGATGCGAGGTGCGTACTTGGACAGCTGCGGGCGCGCCTGCGGCATCGCCTGCTGCATGATGTCGAGAATGTGGACGCGTGCAATGCGCGCCTTCTCGAGCGCCTGGCCGATGACCTTGAAATCCAGCTTCTCGACCTTGATGTCCATCTGAATCGACGTCACGCCATCGCGCGTTCCAGCGACCTTGAAATCCATGTCGCCCAGATGATCCTCGGTGCCCAGAATGTCGGTGAGGATCGCGGTTCGCGGGCCGTCCGTGATCAGCCCCATCGCCACACCCGCGCACGCGGATTTCACCGGCACGCCCGCGTCCATCAGGGCCAGCGACCCGCTGCACACCGTGGCCATCGACGAGGAGCCGTTGGACTCGAGGATCTCGGAGACGATCCGGAGCGTGTACGGAAACTGCTCGTACGGCGGCAGCACGGCCTGGAGCGCCCGTTCGGCCAGAGCGCCGTGGCCGATCTCGCGCCGCGAGACGCCGCGCACCGGCTTCACTTCGCCCGTCGAGAACGGCGGGAAGTTGTAGTGCAGCATGAAGGACTTCGTCGTCTCCTGCGCGACGTCGATCGAGTCGATGCGCTGCTCGTCGTCCGTCGTGCCCAGCGTCACGGTCGCGAGCGCCTGCGTCTGCCCGCGCGTAAACAGCGCCGAGCCGTGCGTGCGCGGCAGCCAGCCCACCTCGCAGGTGATCGGCCGCACCGTATCGAGATCGCGGCCGTCCACGCGCTCGCCCGACGACAGCACGCGCTCGCGCATCGTGGTGTATTCGATCCCTTCGATCACGTCCGCGATCTCGCGCAGCTTGTCCGGGAACTCCTCGGCCAGCGTGTCGATGGTCGTGGACTTGATCGCGCTGAGCGCCTGCGTGCGCTCGGCCTTTGCGGCGAGCGTCAGCGCCTCGGCGATCTTGTCCTCCGCAAGCTCCTTCACGCGCGCCACGAGCGCCGGAGCCGGCTCGGCCTTGGTCCATTCCATCTTGGGCTGCTGCACCGCTTCGACCACCTGATCGGCGACGCCGAGCAGCTCCTTGATGCCCTTGTGAGCAACTTCGAGGCCTTTGATGATCTCCGCCTCGGTCAGCTCCAGCGCGCCGCCCTCGACCATGACGATCGAATCCCGAGACCCGGACACGGTGAGATCCACATCGGAGAATTCGAGCTGCTGGAACGTCGGGTTCAGGATCCACGCGCCTTCGACGCGCCCCACGCGCACCGCGGCGATCGGGCCATTCCAGGGCACCTTGGACAACGAGAGTGCCGTCGAAGCCGCTACGACTCCCAGAACATCCGCATCATTCTCTTGGTCCGCCGAAATCACGTAGACGAAGACCTGCACTTCGTTCTTGAAGCCTTCGGGAAAGAGCGGCCGCACCCCGCGGTCGATGACGCGCGCCGACGTGACTTCGTCGTCGGAGGGCCGGCCTTCGCGCTTCAAAAAGCCGCCGGGGATCTTGCCGGCGGCGTAGGCCTTCTCGCGGTATTCGACGGTCAGGGGAAAGTACGGGAGGTTCGAGACATTCTCGGACACGGTGACGGCGGCCAATACAACCGTTTCACCGAACTGCACGAGACACGATCCTGCCGACTGCTTGGCGAGCCGTCCCGATTCGATTGTCAGGGTGCGGCCGGCGAAATTCGTTTCTACACGCTTCACTGCATTGCCTGTCTAGAGCACTGGAAATAGTGCTGGAGCGCCCCCCCGGGTGCTCTTCCCGGGGCGGCCCAGCACGACGCCTGTTGCGACTTAATGTCGGAGACCGAGCTCGTCGATGAGCTGCCGGTACTTCGCGAGATCGGTGCGCTTCAAGTACTCCAGCAGGCGGCGGCGGCGGTGCACCATGCGCAGCAGGCCGCGTTGCCCGTGGAAGTCCTTCGCGTGGACCCGGAAGTGCTCGGTGAGGCTGTTGATGCGCTCGGTGAGCAGCGCGACCTGGACCCGGGACGATCCCGTGTCCTTCTCGTGCTGCCCGTACTTCCTGACCGGCGTCGTCTTGTCGTACATCGTCCCTGTTCCCTAATCGTTGGAAGCGCCGTAGGTTAATGGGCTTACCCACCTTTGTAAAGGCATGCACGCCTAGCCGCTGGAGCCGCCGAGCACGCTGAGTACTAACGCTGCGACGGATCTCGTAGGCCAGACCCTGGGCCCTTATAGCCTCGAACGGCTATTGGGCCAGGGAGGGTTTGCCTGGGCGTTTGCCGGCCGAGAACCGGACGGGACCCCGGTCGCCGTGAAGGTGCTGAAGCCCCTCTACGCCGGCGACGCGCAGTTCGAGAGCCGCTTCCGCAACGAGAGCGAGACCGCGGCCAGGCTCGAGCACCCCAACATTATTCGCATTCGCTCCGTCGCGAAGAGCGGCGACCATGTCTACTTCGCCATGGACCTGTGCGCCGACAGCCTGGGAGCGCGGATCGCGCGCGAAGGGCCGCTGGCCGAGGCCGACATCCTGCGTCTCGCACGCGACATCACGGCCGCGCTCGAATTCGCGCACCAGCAGGGCGTCATCCATCGCGACCTGAAGCCTGACAACGTCCTGATTCGCTCCGACGGCACCGCGGTGCTCACGGACTTCGGGATCGCGCGCGCGGTGTCGGGCTATGTCGCCTCCACCGGCGTGAACATGACGATCGGCACGCCGCACTATCTCTCGCCCGAACAGGCCCAGGGCCGCTCCCTCGATCAACGCGTGGACTTCTACGCCCTCGGCGTCACGCTCTACAAGGCCGCGACCGGCGAGGTGCCGTTCAGCTCGAACGACTGGTTCGAGCTCGCCCGCATGCACGTGGAGGATCCGCCGCCCTCGCTCAGGAAGAAGCGCGCGGAGATATCGAAGCGGTTCGAGCGGGTGGTGCTGAAATGCCTCGCCAAGCACCCCGACGACCGCTATGCGAATGCCGCCGAGCTGCGCGCTGACCTCGACGAGATCGAGCAGAAGCAGCGGCCGACGGCCAACCTCGGCACGGCACCGATGGGAACGCGGCAGCGGGAAGCTCTAACCGATCCGCCTGGACAGCGGAGGACCTGGGTGATTCTCGCCGGAGCAGGGATTGGACTGCTGTTGCTGATCGGGCTGGTGGTGAAGCTTATGCGCTGAAAATTTTGCGGATGGCCCGGAAGACTCGGGTGAAGAAACCGGGAGATGGGAGAGGGGAGACGTTCGATGCGGTGCCGCTGACGGTCGCGACCGCTTCCCGCAACGCAGGTTCCCACTGCTTCGGAAACGGCCGCTCGGCCAGTCGCACTGTGAATCCGGGCCTTTGGTCGCTGGACGCAAGCTCCACGATGCCTGGATGCGCTCGCTCGATCACATCCATCACCGCACGCAACATCTCCCTGCTCCCATCGCCCTTGTAGTACTCGGCCGTCACCGCGGCCACGAGCTGCGCCGCGGTCATTCGACCGGCGAGGTAGTCGGCCAGGCGGTCAGCGGACGTTGCGGATGACATCGTTCGAAAGCGCGATGACCATGATGGCGAGGACGATCAACATCCCCACCTGGGTGAGCCGGAGCCTCAGCTGCGGCGACAGCGGGCGGCGCCGGATTGCTTCGGCGATCAAGAACATCGCGTGGCCACCGTCGAGCACGGGAATCGGCAACAGGTTCAGCACCGCGAGGCTGACGGAGAAGAACGCGATGAATTGCAGGAACCAGTCGATGCCGAGGCGCAGCGCCTGACCCGACATTTGCGCGATGGCGATCGGCCCCCCCAGCTCCTTGGCCGACGCCTGGCCGGTGACGAACCGTTTCACCGACGTCACGACCGCCACGATCTGCGCGCCGGTCAGCCGCACCCCGATGACGAGCGCCGCGACCACCGGTACGTGCATCCGGACCACCGGCGGATTGGCGTACGCGCCGATCAAGCCGAATTTCTGGCCGCCCGAGTCGACCTCGTCGGGCGTAACGGTGAGGTGCACGAGACTGTCGCCGCGCTGCACCGTCAAGTGCAGCGGCTTGCCGGGGCTCGCGCGGATGCGGCGCGTCATGTCGGTCCACGATTCGATCGTATCCAAGCCGATCCGCACGACCACGTCGCCACCCTTGAGGCCGGCCCTGTGTGCCGGTTGCCCGAGATTGACCGGGCCAATCCGCGCCGGGAACAGCTGCACGATCGAACGCGCCACCTGAGTGCGCACGGCACTATCCTGCAGAAGGTGGACCACGATCGGCTCGGAGCGGCCCGCAACGCGGAACGAGAGCTGCTCCGGTCCCTCCAGAATCTTTTCCTCGAGATCATCCCACGTTTTCAAGGAGTCGCCGTTGACGTGCGTGATGCGGTCTCCGCGATGCAGCGCGGCCAGCGGCGCCGCCTCCTGAGGAAGCCGCGCAGTCTGGACGGAGTCCACCGGCGTCACGGCAGCGCGGGGCGCACCCGCAATCGCCACCAGCCCAGTGTAGATGACGAATGCGAGCACGAGGTTCATCGTGACACCCGCGAGGATCACCGCCATCCGCGCCGGCAGCGGCTTTTGATCGAACGCGCGTGCGGGATCGATCGGCACCGACGCCTTCCCGCCTTCCAGCTCGCCCACCATCCCCTCGTCTTCCAACCCCGCCATTTTCACGTAACCGCCGAGCGGAATCCAGGAGATCCAGTACTCGGTCTCGCCGCGGCGCCACTCGATCACCGGACGGCCGAACCCCAGCGAGAAGCGCAGCACCTGAATGCCGACGAGCTTCGCGACGATGAAGTGACCGAACTCGTGCACCGAGATCAGCACGCCGAGCACGATGACGAGCGCGAGCAGCGTCAGGAGCATGCGGCCTCCCGGGCGAGCCGGCGGGCATCCGCGTCCGCTGCCAACACTTCCTCGAGCGACGTCCCTTCTTCCTTCTCCCCGCTCCCTTCTGCAAGGACGCGCTCAATGATCTCCGCAATCCGTCCAAAAGTGATTTGTTCTTCCAAAAAGAGCTGCACCGCCACCTCGTTCGCGGCATTGAACCGCGCGGGTGCCGTGCCGCCGACGCGGGCGGCTTCACGCCCTACCACGTACGCCGGAAAACGGTGAGGGTCCAGCGCTTCAAACGTCAGCGTGCCGGCCGCGACCGGATCGAACCGTCGAATGCCCTGGTCGGGCACGCGATCGGGATAGGTCAGCGCGTAGAGGATCGGCAGCTCCATCGTCGGGAATCCTACCTGAGCGAGCACCGAGCCGTCGACAAACTCCGCGAATCCGTGAATGACCGACTGGGGATGGATCACTACGTCGATTCTTTCGTAGGAGACGTCGAACAGAAACTGCGCTTCGATGACCTCGAGCGCCTTGTTCACGAGCGTCGCCGAGTCCACCGTGATCTTCTTTCCCATCGTCCACGTCGGGTGCTTGAGCGCCTCGGCCACGGTCGCCTTCGACACGCGCTCCGGCTCCCAGGTGCGGAACGGGCCGCCCGAGGCGGTGAGAATGAGCCGCGCCAATTCCGTCGGGCGCCGCCCGGCCACGCATTGCAGCACCGCGCTGTGCTCGGAGTC
>Ga0134066_10000016_pt1 | contig 19442 bp, 18 predicted proteins | sample 15_taG_22_FD_94462 | JGI IMG/M metagenome (GOLD analysis project Ga0134066, IMG submission 94462) | Grasslands soil microbial communities from the Angelo Coastal Reserve, California, USA - 15_D_Rain_20cm_2_09212015 | ecosystem: Environmental > Terrestrial > Soil > Grasslands ... | reverse complement strand
CGGTGTTCTCACGAAAAATCACGAAATCGACGGGCGGAACGGGCGGTAATCGCAGGGGGGTGAGGTCCGGGTGGAGCAGGACAACGGGACGGAAGTTGACATACAGGTCCAGTTTGAATCTCAAACCGAGCAGAATGTCTCGGGCATGCTCGTTCCCGGGCACTCGGGGATCGCCGAGGGCACCCAGAAGGATTGCGTCGACGTCATCGCGCAGATGGTGGAAGGCAGCATCCGGCAGCGTTTCTTTCGTCTGGAGGTAATGATGTGCTGAGTAGGGAAGTCTTTCCCACAGAATACCAAAGCCGTGCTTTTTCGAGGCGCGATCAATGATCGGAATCGCCGCCTCGATGACCTCGGGCCCGATACCGTCACCCGCGATCACGGCGACGCGATGTGTCTTCAACGGCCCGTTTCGCCCGTCCCGGCCGTCCCGGCCGTCCCGCCCGTCATTCGAATCCCGTCGCTCTCCCACACGCCAGACAATACGCCCATCCGACGTCCAGCACCGCAGCGCAGCCCTGGCATTTCAGCTCGCCCTCTTGCGGCTGCCCGCAGTGCGGGCAAAAACGAATCTTGCGATTGGCGGGAAGCACGCCGCCGCAGTACTCGCACTGATTGGAGGATGGCTGATCGTTGGGGCGCGGGACGCGGAACGCGGCCGGCGGCACGTGGGGCAGGGGGACGGGATTCTCGCCGGTCGCGTCGCTCAGCTCCTCATCCTCGTCTGGCGCACTCGACGGCGCATATGCGCGATCGGCATGCAGCATGCGCTCGGCCGCGCGCCCATTGACCATGACCTGCGCGTCAGGAAAGGTGCGGAAGTAGGTCGAATCGGGGTTGATCGTCGCGATCTCGCGCTGCATCGCTTCCCGCACGTTTTCCGGCTCGAGTTGCACGTAGCCGCGCTCGCCCGAGAGCAGGCGCAGCACGGCCATCTCGTAGTCCTGATGGGTGGCGACATTGAGGTGCGAGCGATTGGAGCGGTACGGCACGAGCCGCTCGTAGACATCGGCGGCAGGGAACGGTACGGCGATACGCGTTTCCCGCGCGAGCGCCGCGACCAATAATCCGAATAGGCGATCCAGTTCGTCCATGGTCAGGATTCCCGCGCTGACGCTACGCCCCGTTTCTCCACGCGCTCGCCCATCGATCATACAACACGGGCACGACGCCGCCCTGCTGCAACACCTCGACGCCCGACGGATCGCGGTACGCCTTCCGATAGAAGACGTGGGTGACGCCCGAGTTGATGATCAACTTGGCACACATCACACAGGGCGACGCGCTGACGAACACCACTTTGTCGCGCACGCTGCCCGGCGCCTTCACGAGCGCATTCATCTCGGAGTGGATGCAGCCACAGTTCCCCGGGACGGTGGAGTCGCACTTGTTGGGCAGCCCGCGCGCGTTGCCGTTGTAGCCGATCGCCAGGACGTTCTCGAGTCGCTGATCGGTGACGACGGTCCCCACCTGGAGTCGCGCGCAGGTCGAGCGCTTGGCCAGCTCCTCGGCCATCCGCATATAGACCTCGTACAGCGGAATGCGATCGACCTGCAAGGACGGATCGGCGGCGAGCAGGTGGTCCTTACTTGTGCTCATGTAACTCCTCATCGGGGTCGAAAGCGACGTATTTACCACGCGCCCGCTGTTGCGCCAGCCAGGTGTCGAAGCCGGAGGGGGTCAGTCCGTTGGAGCGTTCTTGCTGCTCCGCCGAGCGTATCGCGAGAAAGTTGGCGTATTCATTCTTGACGTGCTCGTTGTGGCCCCGCACCCACCGCCAGTCGACGGTATGATGAGCGGCCACCTGCGCCAGCGCCTGCCACAGCTCGACGTTCTCGAGCGTGCCGGTCTTGCGACGCCAGCCCCGTGCCTGCCAGGCGGGCATCCATTCGGTCATCCCCTTCACCAGATACTCGGAATCTGAAACGAAGCGCACGAGGGCGTTGCGCCACTGGCGGCGGAGCCACTCCAGCGTCGCGATCGCGCCGGCCAGCGCCATCCGGTTGTTCGTGGTCTGCGGCGCGCAGTCGTAGAAATCCCAGCGCGCCACGCTGTCGCCGGCGGGCGCCTCGATCAGCGACGCGTTCCCGCCGCGGCTCGCCTTGGTCGAGTCGTTCCCGAGACAGCTCTCGTCGGCGTGCACGAGTACGAACGGCTGCCCTGCTGTCATGGCTCGATCACCACGGGAATGTCGGTTTGCTGCAAGATCTCCTCGGCGTGGGAAGCGGTCACCTGCGCCCGCTGGCCGACGTGGGCCCCGGCAAACAGCGCGTCGCACCCAACGCGCTGAACCACCCGGGCCACGGCTTCACCCGGTGTCCCACGCTCGATGTGTGTCTCGAACGCCACGCCTTGCAACGACAAGACGGCCTCCGCTTCTCCAACGACCAGAATGCCGATCGCCGGATCGATCGTCGCGTGGATGATGTGGACCGTGCTCTGCGTGACGCTCGCAAACCGGGCCACCGCTGCCAGCGCCCGTTGCGCCGTCGCCCGGCCGTCATACGCAATGGCGCAGGAGGTCATGGGCGACGGCTTGCTCGCGCACACGATCACGCTGCGCTCCGCGATCCGGATCAATGCCGAGACCGTCTTGCCCAGCCCATCCGCCGGTGAGGAGCGCCCGCGCTTTCCCACGAGCACGGTGTCGACATCACGCGCGAGCGTCGCGAGCTCTGTGCTGGGGTCACCGAACAGCTGAACCGTTTGTACCGGCAACCCGGCGTCGCTCACGCGCTCCTCGGCGCGGCTCAGCAGTTCACCGGAGTCGGATGCGCGCCGTCCACCGCCGAGCAGGTGTGTCTCCCTGACGTGCACGACGAGGAGCCGGGATTTGAATCGTTTGCCGACGACGACCGCCTGCTCCAGCGCTTCATCGGCGTTAGGGCTGCCGTCCAGGCCAATCAGCAATCGGGTGAACACGTTACGGAGCGGTGCTCAGGGCAGCACCGCGAAGCTCTCCAGGTCGCGCAAGCGAAACGCCAGCAGGTCGCCAGTCATGGGTAACCGTCCCGTGAGCACGTCATCGCGCCCGCTCGTTTCGAGGCGCTCGGCCACCACGACATATTCGGTGCCGCGACGCCGGAGCGCTACCCGCAGGTGTTGCCGGACGGCGCGCTCCAACGCATCGAGCGCCTCCGGCGACAACGAGCGGTATTCGGGAATCGTGGCCATGAACCGGGTGTCAGGAGACCGTAACAGTTCCAGGTGGTCCACCCACAATGCGCCCAATGCGCGCCGCGGCAGGCGTCTTTTCATTCTTTAGTGCGGCCAGCAGTGAGTCAGCTCGATTGGGCGGCACGGCAATCAGCAAGCCACCTGATGTTTGCGCATCGAACAGCAGCACGCGAATCGTCTCGGGTACCGCGGCATCGAACCGCACTGTGTCCGCCAGGGCCTCGCGGTTGCGCTTGGTGCCGCCCGGGATCGCGCCGCGCGCCGCGAGATCCGCCGCCCTGGGGAGCAGCGGCACGCTCGCCGCGTCGATCTCGGCAGACACACCGCTCGCCGCAAGCATGTTGTGCAGGTGGCCCAGGAGCCCGAATCCGGTGACATCCGTGGCTGCATGCGCGCCATTGGCGAGCATCGCGCGCGCGCCGCCGGCGTTGAGCGTCGCCATCGACGTCACTGCGTCTGACAGATCCGCTGCGGAAGCGAGATCGCGTTTCAGCGCGGTCGTCAGCACGCCGGTGCCGATCGGCTTCGTGAGAACGAGCACGTCGCCCCCTTGGGCGTTGGCCAGGGTTACGATGCGGTTTGGGTGTACCTCGCCGATCGCGACCATGCCGTACTTGGGTTCGGGATCATCGACGGAGTGGCCGCCGAGCACGAACGCTCCGGCTTCGCGCGCGATATCGGCGCCGCCGCGCAGCACGTCGCCCAGCAGGTCATAGGGCAAGGTGTCGCGTGGCCAGCCGACGAGGTTCAGCGCGAGCAACGGCGTAGCGCCCATCGCATAGATGTCGGAGAGGGCATTGGCAGCGGCGATGCGACCGAAGTCGTAGGCGTCGTCGACGATGGGCGTGAAAAAGTCCACAGTCGCCACGATCGCGCGATCCGGCGTCAACTGGTACACGGCGGCGTCGTCCCGCGTCGAAGCATCGACCAGGATGCGTGGATCCGTGAGGGTTGGCACGTGGCGCAAGACCTGCGCCAACTCGGCAGGGCCGAGCTTGCAGGCTCAGCCGGCGCCGTGCGAAAGCGCAGTCAGGCGAATGGTCGTCATTGTCCAGCGAAGATAGCTACGAAAGACGCCAGGCGAGCAGCGCTCCCGCAGCGACGTATCGCGCAACATCACACACGATATCGGTCACGATCGCGCGCCTTGCCATCCCCTCCGGCGCCGGTGTAAACCACTTCGGTGAAGAAACCAGCAATCCAAACAACAGAAACAACATCCACCACGCACCGCTCCCCAGCGAATCGAACCACAATGACGCGATCAACGTGAGCAGCGCGGCTTCCACGAGTCGTCGTTTGATCACGAACGTCGGGACGCCTACGTAGACCGTGGCGTCCGGTGGCACGGCCAGCCGGTTGACGACATAGGTCGTGAGAAATGTCGCGATCTCGAACCATGCGCCGGCGACGATCCAGGCGAGTACGATCCGGCCGAGTGTCACCTAGCGCGACCCGCGGTAGCCCGGCCCTCGCAGTCCCCGACCGGGCCGCTCGCTGGTGAGCTGACCCTTCCGCAGCACGGCTTTCCCGTTGACCAGCACATACTCGATGCCGGCGGACGTCTGATGCGGCTGCTCGAACGTGGCGCGGTCGATCACCGTCGCCGGGTTGAAGACGGTGATGTCGGCATACATGCCTGGCTTCACCAGCCCGCGGTCCGCGAGACCGACCCGCTGCGCCGCCAGCGATGTCATCTTCCGCACGGCGAATTCGAGCGGGAAGAGCTTCAGGTCGCGCGAGTAGTGGCCGAGAATCCGGGGGAACGTGCCGTAGGCGCGGGGGTGCGCCGACTGCGTGCCCAGCGGCCCGTCTGGCGCCACGCCACCGAAGTCGGTGTTCACCGCCACCCACCACTGCTTCATCCCCGCTTGCACGTCGGGCTCATCCATGATCGCGTACACCGCGTCCGTGCGATGACCCTTCTCGGCGAGGACGATGTCGAAGACTGTTTCGATCTGATCCTGATGCCGCGCCGCCGCGATCTCGGCGACCGTCTTGCCCTGCAGGTAGCGCAACGAGTCCTGGAACGTGCCGGTGATGAGAATTCCGGCTCCGCCGCCTGCCGCCGAATAGAACACCTCGCCGCCAGTCGGAGTCTGCATCTCCCGGTGGAGGCGGGCGCGCGTCGCGGGGTCCCGCAACCGGATCATCAGCGAGTCCATCCCGCCACTCTCGGCCCAGGTGGGGATCGACGCGTCGAGCGAGGTGGCGGCGCGGATGTAGGGATATTGATCGGCCGTGACGTCCAGGCCGGCGGCCCGCGCGGAATCGATGCGGGCCAGGATGCGGGGCATCCGCCCCCACGTCTTCCGGCCCGACAGCTTGAGATGTGAAACCTCCGCCGGGATATCGGCTTCCTTCGCGATCCGGAATAGCTCGTTCAGCGCGTCATCGATGTGCTCGCCTTCGTTGCGCATGTGTGAGGCATAGATGCCGCCGTGCCTTCGGGCCGCGCGCGCCAGAGCGATCAACTCCTCGGTCTTCGAGTAGCTCGCCGGCGCGTACTCGAGCGCAGTCCAGACGCCCAGCGCGCCCTGTTCCATGAGCGTGTCCACGATCGCCGTCATGTGCGACAGCTCAGCGGCGGTCGGCTGCCGGTTCTCGTTCCCGACCACCACAAGCCGCACCTGGGTCGCGCCGATGAACGTCGCGATGTTCAGCGTCGATCCCTGCTTTTCGAGCTGCACGAAATAGCCATTGAGATCGCGCCAGTCTTCGCGAAAGTGCCACTTTTTCATCGCATCGGAATCGGCCAGGACGAGCTTGTCCGTCAGCGGCGCCACCGAACCGCCTTCGCCGGTCACTTCGGTCGTGATGCCCTGCGTGATCTTCGACAGCACCCGATTGTCGATGAGCACGTTGATTTCAGACTGGCCCATCATGTCGATGAAGCCCGGCGCGACCACGAGGCCGCGCACATCGAGCGTCTCCCGCGCCGTCGCTGAGCCGAGGAAGCCGACGCCGGTGATCCGGTCGCCCCGAATCGCGACGTCGCCCTGATAGCGCGGATTGCCGCTGCCATCGATGATCCAGCCGCCCCTGAGGATCAGGTCGTTCGGTCCGTCTGGCCTGCTGGCGGGCTGCTCCATGCCGCAGGCCGTCAAGAGAAGAAGGAAGGGAAGGCGCAGTCTCATTTCCATGTTGCCCTCAAGGAGTCCGGCCGGATGATGCGGCCGCGGATGATCACCATGGCGATGTTGCGAGTCGCGGAGATGTTGCGCGCGGGGTTGCCGTTGAGCACAACGAGATCGGCAACCTTTCCTGGCGCCAGCAGGCCCAGCGAGTCGGCCCGCAGCAGCTGCGCGCCGCGACGCGTCGCCGCCGTTATCGCCTCGAGCGGCGTGAGCCCGGCTCCCACGAGAAACGACATCTCCTCGTGCAGCGAATAGCCGGGAATGAGCAGCTGATTGGCCGCATCCGATCCGGCAGCGATCGCGCCGCCTGCGCGCCGGAACTCGCGCACAAACTGATCCTGCCGCCGCCGTGAACGCCGGAAGGCATCGAAGTCGGTCGGGCGCCACCCCGTCCGGCGCAGCAAGCTCGCGACGCTGCGCACGCTCTCCGCGTTTTCCGGCACGTCCTCCATGCCCGGGCGGGTGAGCAGAATCGGATTGTCGAGCCGGGAGAGCATGTCGTGGACTACCAGCGTCGGCACGACCACGACCTTGGTCTGCGCGAGCGCACGTGCCGTGCGCGCGACCGTGCTCGAGTCGAGACCTGCCCACCCTTTCTCCTCCGCCGTCCACCCGGTGAGGAAGTCGTTGTGCGCGCTCGCGTACATCGGATCGCCGGTCGCCGCCTGCACGACGCCGGCCATGTGCTCGATCGAGAGGACCCCCGCCCGCGCGGCCGTCACCGCGTCGGTCTTTCCGAGGTGAGCAGCCACGGGCAACCGCAATTTGTCCGCTTCGTCGAGCAGCGGGCGCAGCAACGCCGGCGTGATCTTCGTGTAGACCTTGAGGTAATCCACGCCGGCGACTGCGTGGAGGTCGACGGCGCGCCGCGCCTGATCCCCTGTCGCGACCCCGGTCGCGTTGGAATAGGTGGGGGGGACGCCATCGATCATCGCGCCCGCCACGAACATGCGCGGGCCGAGGATCGACCCCAGGTTCATCTCGTGCTTGAGTGCGACGATCGAATCGGTTTGACCGTGCAGATCGCGCACCGTCGTGACGCCCCAGGCGATGTAACGACGCGCCGCCCAGCGCTCGACGTGCGCGTGGGAGTCGATCAATCCGGGAATCATCGTTTTGCCCACCAGATTGATGCGTTCGGCGCCGCGCGGAATCGGGATCTCGTTGACGCGCGCGACCGCTTCGATGTGGCCGTTGCGAACGATGATGACGGCATCCGGCTTCGGGTCGCCGCCCGCGCCGTCGATCAGGGTCGCGCCTTCGAGCGCGATGACCTGATCTTTCGGAGGCAAGACCTTGCTGCAACCGGAAATCGCCAGCGAGACGATGAGAAGAGTCGCGCGCACCCGCCCGTCTCGCCCGTCTCGGCCGTCCATTATCTCGGGTCCGAGGAGGTGTGATCGTGCAAAATCCTCCAGCGCTCACCCTGGCGTTGCAGGATCAACGTGAACGGCCCGCTGGCGACGACCGAATCGCGACGCGACAGCCTGAAGCGCGCGGTAGCGTACGCGAAGTCGGGTGTCAGCACGCGCACGTGCAGCTCATCGAAGGAGAGGGAATCGCGGGATTTTCCCGGCGCGAAGTAATTCGCCTGATAGCGGTCGTACAACGGCTGCCAGCCGTACTGGACGTGGCCGCCCGCCATGTAGCTCGTGAGGGAATCCTTCGCGTAATCGCTCATGAACCCGGCGAGATCGCCGTGATTCCAGTCCACTGCGGACCGCTGCAACATCGCCGCGATCTCTTTGGGTGGATCGCCGAGCTTCTCGCGCGGCGCCGAGCACGCCGCGGGAATCAGCAGTGCCACCACGCACCACGTACCACGCACTTTTTTCTCCTTAACGTGATCCGCGGGAGCGCCTCGTCGAGTCGCTCCCGCGGATATCGAATTGATTGAGTTTAGCGGCGGCGTTTCTTCTTGCCGGCCTTTTTCTTCTTCTTCGCCGTCTTCTTCCGTGCCTTCGGCTTCGCCTTTTTGGCGGCTTTCTTTTTCTTCTTGGCCTTCGGCTTAGAAGATGGGCGCGACTCTTCCATCGGCATGGATGATGGGGTGGGCGCTGGCGCAGGCGCCGATGGGAACATCGGTTCCATGAACCCCGGTCCGGGCCAACTGCTCTCCGTCTGCTCAAGCATCGGATCTCTCCTATGCTGAATAAGGTGCGGGGGCGGCGTGGGTGGCCTATAGCTTACCGCGGGATTTTGACCTCGCAAGTGACACGCACTACTGCCTTTTGGGCCCCTCTAGATCCGATCCGCCGTGACAAGTTGGCTTGACAACGGCATTTAGCTTTACACACATTCGCGACCCATGATCAAACGTGGTTTCCTTACCGCGCTCGCCGTCTGCAGCCCGCTGGCCGTGCGCGCGCAAACCGTCGCTGAGGTGCAAGTCGCGCCCCCCACGGTCACCATTCGCGTCGGGGAACGCAGCGGTCTGCTGGCGACCGCGTTCGACCGCATCGGGAACGTCATTCCCACGGTCCGGATGATCTGGTCGTCCAACAACGTCACCATCGCCAAAGTCGACAACAACGGGACCATTACCGGCGTGGCCAACGGCGTTGCCATTATTGAAGCTCGCGCCGGGGCTCGCCGCGGCCAGACGGCCGTCCAGGTGGTCGGCGGCGCTGCTAGCCCTCCTCCGGCACCCCCTGCGGCCACGGCCGCGGCCGCCGCGGCCGCCTCCGATGCCCTCATGGGGCAGCCGGCGGGAAGTGGTCCGGCGGCCGCGCTGCGCCTCGAGCCCGGCGTCGTGTACCTGTTGCCGTCTGAAAACACGCGTGTTTCACCCCGCGCGTTACGCGATGACGGCTCCGCCGCAGGCCCGGTCGGCGTCACCTGGACATCGCTGCGAGCGGACGTCGCGAGCGTCGATCAGAGCGGCAACGTGGTCGCCCTCGCGCCCGGACAGGGAACGATCCAGGTGAGCGCGGCAGGTGGGCTGACGGCCACAGCTCCCGTGGTGGTGCAGCAGGCTGAATTCAGCGTGCGCGAGGGCTCCGCCCTCATGCTGTCGCCGAACGAAATCGACACCGTGCATGTCGTCGTCTCGGCGCAGAACAGCCGCACGGTGAACCCGCTCGTGCTGCAGTGGGCATCGAGTGATCAGAGCGTGGCTCGCGTCAGCCTCGCGGGGGTCGTGACGGCGGTCGGACCGGGGAAGGCCACGCTGAGCGTCTCCGGACTGCTGCAGAGCAAGAGCATCGACGTCTCGGTGCACAAAGTCGTAGACAAGCTGTCGGTGCGGCCGCGTGTCTCCGCCGAAGTCCAGGTGCCCCTTACGGGCGCGATCAAGTTCGACGCGCAAGCGTTGGCCGCGGACAACGCGCCCGTGCCGGAGGCACCGCTGCGCTGGAGCGTGGCCGATCCGGCGGTTGCGAGTTTCGATGCAAGAACCGCATTGCTCACCGGGCGGTCGCTCGGGAAGACGCAGCTCACGGTGCGCGGGCCGGGCTCCGGGCTCGCGGTCACCTGGAATGTGAGCGTCATCGCGGCGTCGGTGCGAATCAACGAGCCGCGCGTCGGGATCGGCGTGAATCAGCGGCGCACATTGCGGGGCACCTGGGCCGACGACTCGGGCAACGTCCTGGGACCCGCGGCCAACCTCACGTGGACCAGCGACAATCCACAGGTCGCAACCGTCGGCGAGGATGGAGCGGTTGCCGGCACCGGGTACGGGCACACGCGCGTCACCGCGACGGCGCCCGGCGGCAAGAGCTCGACCGCCGATGTCTTTGTCGTCGGCGAGATCGTGGTCGCGAGCTCTCGCGCCGGCAAGTTTCAGCTGTATTCCGTGGACCGCTCGAACCTGTCGCAGCTGACGAAGCTGACGCCGGCTACCGACACCGCGAGCGCGAATGACCCCGCGTTCTCACCTGACGGTTCGCGTATCGCCTTCGTCAGCCAGCGCGACGGCAACCCCGAGATCTACGTCATGAATGTGGACGGCTCGGGCGTCACGCGAGTCACCAACGATGTGCAGGCCGACGGCCGTCCGGTGTTCAGCGCTGACGGGCAGTCGCTCGTCTTCCATTCGTCACGCACTGGCGGGAAGCAGCAGATCTGGTCGGTGAATATCGACGGGACGGGACTCGCGCAGCTCACGAAAGACTCAGTCAACTTCTCGCCGACCGTGTCGCCGGACGGCCAGACGATCGCCTACGTGTCACTGCGCGACAAGAACTACGACATCTGGCTGATGGGACGAGATGGCAGCAACCAGCGGCGCTTCACGGTGTCCCCGCAGCAGCGCGAGTGGGACCCGCATTTCCTGCGCGACGGGACGCTCGCCTATCTGGTCGAGCGCCGGGAAGCCAAGGGGACGGTGCAGCAGGTCGTGCGGGCGGATCTCAGCACCGGCAGCGTGACCGCGCTGACCGGCACCGATCTGGCGATTGCGGCATTCGGCGTCTCGCCGGCAGGCGATCTCGTGGCGCTGGTCGTCAATCCCGATCCGCAGAACAAGCGCAATCCCGCATACAAGGTCTACATCCGGCAGGTGAGCTCCGGGACGCCGGTCCCGATGCCCACCGCCGGCACCGAGCAGATGATTACGCCGACGTTTCGGCCCTAGATTTCAGGCGCACCTATGCGCGCCTGCGTCCTGACCGCCTCCGGCGGAATCGACAAACTCCAAATCAAGGAAGTGCCCGACGCGCCCACGCCCAAAGCGGGCGAAGTACGCGTCGCGATTCGGGCCGCCGCCCTCAATCACCTCGATCTCTGGGTCATCGACGGGTTGCCCGGAGCCGCCGATCGATTTCCGCATATCGTGGGCGCCGACGGCGCCGGCGTGGTGGAATCGACTGGAGCGGACGTCTCCACCGTCCGCCAAGGCGAGCGCGTAATGATCAATCCAGGAATCTCCGACTACAGCTGCGAGTTCTGTCAGGCGGGCGAACACTCACTGTGCGTCAATTACCGGCTGCTCGGCGAACATCTGCCCGGAACCGTTGCGGAGCTGGTGACCGTTCCGGCGCAGAACGTCGCCCGCCTCCCGGTACTGGCTCCCGTGGTGAGTTGGGCGGAGGCAGCGGCCTTTTCGCTCGTGACGCTCACCGCCTGGCGCATGGTCGTGACGCGCGCTCAGCTCAAGGCTGACGAGACGGTGCTGATCTGGGGGATTGGCGGGGGGGTATCGCTTGCCGCGCTGCGCATCGCCAAGCTGCTCGGTGCCCGCGCGATCGTGACGTCGTCGGATGACGTGAAACTGACTGCCGCGAAAGACCTCGGTGCGGACGTCACGCTGAACCATCGCACACAGAAAGTCGGCGAGGAGATCCGCGCGTTGACGCACAAGCGGGGCGTCGATGTCGTGGTGGACAGCGTGGGGTCGGCCACATGGGATGACTCGTTACGCAGCCTGCGGCGCGGTGGCCGGCTGGTGATGTGCGGGGCGACGTCGGGCCCGCAGGTCGGGCTCGATCTGCGACGATTGTTCTGGCACCACTGGAGTGTGCTGGGCTCGACGATGGGCAATGCCGCCGAGTACGCGGAGATCGTGCGCCGCTTTGGCCAGGGCGAGCTGCGCCCGATGGTGGATCGGGTCTTTCCGTTGGCCCGCACCCGGGACGCCTACGAGCGACTGCAACGGGGCGAGCAGCTTGGGAAAATCGCGATCGAGATCTAGCAATCAGCAGCGTCGGTTTCCGTTGCTTTTCCCATGCTAAGTAATTAGTTTTTGCTAACTTAGCCCATTTCGCACGCCCAAAAACCAAACACCTGAAACCTGTGTCTAAATGACCGGTCCTAACGTCCGCGAACGCATCGTCCCACGCCTCATCGAAGACGAATTAAAGGAATCGTTCCTCGACTATTCGATGAGCGTCATCGTGTCGCGCGCGCTGCCCGATGTGCGCGACGGCTTGAAGCCCGTCCACCGCCGCATCCTCTACGCCATGCACGAGCTCGGCCTCGTTCCGGGCCGGCCATACAAGAAAGCCGCCACCGTCGTCGGCGACGTGCTTGGCAAGTACCACCCGCACGGCGACATCGCCGTCTACGACTCGCTCGTGCGTATGGTGCAGGACTTCTCGCTGCGCTATCCGCTCATCGACGGGCAGGGAAACTTCGGCTCGGTCGACGGTGATTCGGCCGCCGCGTATCGCTACACCGAAGCGCGGCTGACGCGCATCGCCATGACGATGCTGGAGGACATCGACAAGAACACCGTCGACTTCGTTCCCAACTTCGACGACCGGTTGAAGGAGCCCACCGTACTCCCCGGACGGCTCCCGAACCTCATCGTGAACGGCTCGGCCGGTATCGCGGTGGGCATGACGACCAACATCCCGCCGCACAACCTCGGCGAAGTGGTCCAGGCGATCGTGCACCTGGTCGATCATCCCACCGCCACGATCAGGGACATCCGGAAGTTCGTCAAAGGTCCGGACTTCCCGACCGGGGCCATCATTTACGGCCGCGAGGGCATCAAGGAGTGCTACGAGAAGGGCCGCGGTCGCATCATCATTCGCGCGCGCGCCATTGTGGAAGAGAAGGAATCGACCGGCAAGCAACAGATCGTCGTGGCGGAATTCCCCTACCAGGTCAGCCCCGAGCGGGTGCACGAGCAGATCCGGGATCACGTGCTCGCCAAGAAGCTCGAGGGCATCAGCGACGTCCGCAATGAATCGGATAAGGAAGGCATCCGGCTGGTCATCGAGCTGAAGCGCGACGCGATTCCGATGGTCGTGCTGAATCAGCTGTACAAGCATACCCAGATGCAGCAGACCTTCGGCGCCATCATGCTCGCCCTGGTGGACGGCGTGCCGAAGGAAATGGCGCTGGTCGAGATCCTGCAAAACTTCATCGAGCACCGCCACACCGTCATCACACGCCGCACCCAGTTCGAGCTGCAGCGCGCGCAGGATCGCGAGCACATCCTCGAAGGTCTGAAGATCGCCGTCGACAACATCGACGAAGTGATCAAGATCATCAAGAAGTCGAAAGACACGCCCAGTGCCGACGCCGCGCTGCGCAAACGCTTCAAGCTGTCCGAGAAGCAGTCGGCCGAAATCCTCAACATGCGTCTGGCGCGGCTCACCGCCCTCGAAATCACCAAGCTCGAGGAGGAGCTGAAGGACGTCCGCAAGTTCATCAAGGAGTGCAAGGAGATCCTCGCGTCCAAGCCGCGGCGCATGAAGATCCTGAAGGAAGAGCTGACCGAGCTCGCGCAGGGCTTCGGGGACGACCGGCGCACCGAGATCGTGGCGGATCAGGGGGAGTTCTCGATCGAGGATCTGATTGTCGAAGAGGACATGGTGATCACCGTGTCCCACGCCGGCTACATCAAGCGGCTACCCGTGTCCGCGTACCGGCGCCAGCGGCGCGGCGGCAAGGGCGTGATTGCCTCGCATCAGAAGGAAGACGACTGGGTCGAGCATCTCTTCATCGCGTCGACGCACGACTACGTCATGTTCTTCACCGAACAGGGCCAGTGCTACTGGCTCAAGGTGCACGAGATCGGGCAGGCGGCGCGATCCGCCCGCGGCAAGCCGATTCTCAGCTGCGTCGCGATGAAGCCCGACGAGCGGCTCGCGGCGTTGGTCCCGGTCCGCGAGTTCTCCGAGGATCAGTTCCTGCTCTTCGCCACGAAGGCCGGCGTCGTCAAGAAGACCGTGCTCTCCGAATTCGGCAACCCGCGCTCGGTGGGGATCCGCGCGATCAACATCGAGAAGGGCGACGAGCTCATCGACGTCCAGGTCACGGACGGCAAGAACGACATCGTACTGGCGACCGCGCACGGCATGAGCATCCGTTTCCACGAGAAGGACGTGCGCGACATGGGACGCACGGCAACCGGCGTGAAGGGCATCGAGCTCGACAAGAAGGACCACGTCATCGACATGGTTGTCGTGCGCCGGAAGTCGACGCTGCTCACCGTGACTGAAAAGGGCATGGGCAAGCGCTCGGAGCTGGACGAATACCGCGTCCAGCATCGCGGCGGCCGCGGCATCATCACGCTGAAGCGCGGCGACAAGACCGGCGAGATCATCGCGCTGAAAGAGGTGCTGCCCGACGACGAGCTGATGATGATCACCAAGAAGGGCATCATGATCCGCGTGCCGGTCGAGGGCATCCGGATCTCCGGCCGGAATACCCAGGGCGTCAAGATCATGAACCTCACGCCCGGCGACCTGGTCGTGGACGTCGCGCGTGTCGTCAAGGAAGACGAAGACGAAGCCGAAGCGGTGGACGAGGACGAGGACGAGACGTCTCCTCCGGCTACGGCACCGAAGGCCAAGGCCAAGACGAAGGCGAAGGCGAAGGCGAAGAAGTAAGCGTGGTCACTTCCCAAGACATTCAGGAAGCCGCAGCGGGGCTGCGGGGCGTTGCGCGCCGCACCCCACTGGTCTACGTGGAGGAGCTCGGCGCCCACCTCAAGCTCGAGAACGAGCAGCTGATCGGGGCCTTCAAGATTCGCGGCGCCTACAACGCCATCCGCAAGCTTCCCGACGCGGCGCGCCGGCGTGGGGTGATCACCTACTCCTCCGGGAATCACGGCCAGGCCGTCGCATACGCCGCCAAACAATTCGGCGTGCGCGCGGTGGTCACCATGCCCGAGACGGCCCCCGCCATCAAAGTGGAAGGCGTCAAGAAGTGGGGGGGGGAGGTCGTCGTCGCGGGCCGGACCTCAGAAGACCGCCGCGTAAAGGCCGAGGAGATCGCCGCGCACGAGGGCCTCGCGATCGTCCCCCCCTTCGACCACGCGGATATCGTTGCCGGACAGGCCACGATCGCACTTGAGATCGTGGAGCAGCTGCCCGATGTGCAAACGGTCGTCGTTCCGGTGGGAGGAGGCGGTCTGATCTCCGGCATCATCGCAGGCCTCGCGGCCGCGCGCAGCACAGCCGTGGTGTGGGGCGTCGAGCGCATTGGCGCACCCAAGCTCCATCATTCACTCGCCGCAGGGAAAGTGGTTCGCCTCGAGCGGACGGGCAGCATCGCCGACGGCCTGATCACCCTCAACGTCGGCACCATCCCGTTCGCCGAAATCAGCAAGGAGCGCGAGCGGATTCGCGGTGTGGTGCTGGTCGAGGATGACAGCATCCGCGCCGCCGTGCAGTTTCTCTGGCGAACCCTCGGTCTCGCGGTCGAGCCGTCGGGTGCCGCTACGACGGCCGCCCTGCTCACCGGCCTGCTGCCGCGCTCCCGCACCACCGTGTTGATCGTCAGCGGCGGCAACGTCGATCCCTCGCTGCTCGAGGCAAAAGACTGATGACCGGTCCCGCAACGCGAGTCCTGGTTGCCGACGACGACGCGTCGCTCGTCCAGACGCTGACCTGGATCCTGAAGGAAAACGGATACGAGGTCGCCGTCTGTCCCGGCGGCGACGGGCTGTTTGCCAAGCTCGATGAGATCAAGCCCGCCCTGCTGCTGCTCGACATCATGATGCCGAAGGTGGACGGGCTGCAGCTCCTCGAGCGGCTGAAACAGGACGAGCGCTACAAGGACTTACCGGTCCTCATGGTCTCGTCCATGCCACCGGAAGAAGCGACCGTGCGCGCGCTGGGACTGGGCGCGGCCGATTTCATCTCGAAGCCGTTTCGCGTGCGCGAGCTGCTGGCGCGCGTCGATGCGCACATCCGGGTGGGACGAGCGCTGGCACAGGCGCGCGAGGAGGCCCGCAGCCGCGCCGCGATGGTGGACATCCTGCACGAGGTCACGGACTCCCTCAAGCCCGACGAGATCTATCACATCCTCGTGCGTCGGGTGGCGCGCGCGCTCAACATCTCGAAGTGCTCGATGGTGCTCGCCAAACCTGGCGACCAACAGGGGGTCGTCGTCGCGGCCTACGAAAACCCGATGCTGCGCAACCTGCAGATCGAACTGGGCCGCTATCCCGAGATTCGCAAAGCGGTCTCGACGGGCCGGCTGGTGCTGGTGGAGGACGTCGCCACCGATCCGTTGTACGAAGACGAGCGTCGCCGCTGGGAGCGCGAGGACATCAAGGTCCCGACGCGCTCCGCGGTGGCGCTGCCGTTCTGGATGAAGGATCAGCAGACCGGCGTGTTCTTCCTGCGCACCACCGGCGATGACCCGCCGCTCACCAAGGCCGATGCGCAGTTCTCCGAGACGGTCATCAAGACCGCGGTGTCGGCGATCGAAAAAGCCTACGACTTCGAGACCGCCGTCTCGGACAAGCAGCGGCTCGAGAAGCTGGCGGCGACGGATGCCCTCACCGGTCTCACCAATCGGCGAGCGCTCGCCGAAGCGCTCGCCCAGGAGCTGGATCGCGCGCGGCGTTACAACCTGGCGCTCACGATCCTGCTCGCGGACATCGACCGTTTCAAGTCGATCAACGACACGCGCGGCCACATCGCCGGCGACTCCGTGCTGCGGCAGATCGGCGAGCTGCTCAGGCGGGAAGCGCGGTCGGTCGACATCGTGGCGCGCTACGGCGGTGAGGAGTTCGTCATCGTCATGCCCGAGACCGCCCCGCACGGCGCGGCGATCTTCGCCGAGCGCCTGCGACGGCGCGTGATGGCGCACGACTTCGCCGACCCGGGTGAGGATCCGCTCCATCTGACGGTCAGCATCGGGTTGGCGTCATTCCCCGACGACCGCGTGCACAGCGCCGACAGCTTCGTCTCCCTTGCGGATCAGGCCCTCTATCGCGCGAAGAACGAAGGGCGCAACTTGGTCCGGCAATGAGTGAGCGCCGCTGTCCCAAGTGCGGATCCGTCTACGTGGACTCGGGGGCGCGCTTCTGCCCCAGAGACGGCAGCCTGCTGGTGGAGATTCAGTCCAGAAAACCGGCTCCGCCGCCGCCGGCGGGCAGCGGGACGGGCGTCCGGACGCCGTTGCCGTCCGCCAAGGCCGGCAGCCGGGATCGCGCGTCGACACTCTCCAACCAGATCCTCGACGGGCGCTACGAAGTCCTGAAGAAGCTGGGCGAAGGCGGGATGTCGTACGTCTACCTCGCCAGAGAGGTTTCCTCCGGCGAAACCGTGGCGATCAAGGTGCTCTCCCCGCGGCTCGCGTCCGACAAGAGCTCCGTCGAGCGGCTGCGGCGCGAGGCCGGCCTCGCGATGCGGCTCGACCATCCGAATGTCTGCCGCATCCTGCGGCTTGGGGAATCGGAGGACGGCCTCATCTACCTCGTGATGCCGTTCCTGAAGGGTGAGCTGCTTTCCGACCGCGAGGTGCGCAGTGGCCCGATGGACATCCCCGCCGGCGTGCAGCTGTTGCAGCAGATGTGCGCGGGCCTCCATCACGCGCACGAGCTGCAGATCGTGCACCGCGACCTGAAGCCCGAGAACGTGATGCTCGTGCGAGACGACGGATCCAGCGCGGAGCGCGCGGTCGTGATGGACTTCGGACTCGCCAAGGAGCGCCGCGCCGATCCCGCGATCGCCAAGCTCACGGCGACAGGCATCATCCTCGGGACCCCGGAGTTCATGAGCCCCGAGCAGATTCGCGGCAAGCCGCTCGATGCCCGCAGCGACATCTACGCCCTCGGCATCGTCGCGTTCGAGATGTTCACGGGCAAGCTGCCGTTCCAGGGTCGCAACGCGCAGGAAATGATGATTGCCCGGCTGCGCAGCCACCCCCAGCCGGTCCGCCAGCTGCGGCCCGATGTGCCCGAGGTGGTGGAGAAGGCGCTCGCGAAAGCGCTGCAAACGAATCCGGACGACCGCTTTTCGACGGCGATCGAGTTTGGCGACGCGCTGACGGGATCCGCCGCGCCGTCGAGCGGATTCTTCGGCAAGCTGAAGGAAAGATTCTCCTGATGTGAAGCGGTTCCCCGCATTCGATCCACCGGAGTACGTCGACTGGAAGCCCGACCACGCGCTCGTGCGGAGTTTCCGCGCTACGCTCGAAGCCGATCCCGATCGAGCGGCCATCGTGCAGGCTCTGTCTCGCGAGGCCAAGCTCGAGCTGTATCGCGGTCTGGTGCGTGCCCGGCTGCATGATATCGAGCTGAAGCGCTGGGTTCGCACCGGCGTCATCTCCAAGGCCTGGCTGGGTACCGGAGAGGAAGCGACGACGGTCGGGCCCGTGCACGCATTGGAGCGGGGCAAGGACATCGTCGCGCCGATGATTCGCAATGCCGCGGCCTGCTGTGAGATGGGGATGCCGATCGCCGACATGCTGCGCGCCTATCTCGCCACGGCCGATTCCCCCAGCGGCGGCCGCGATCTTCACGTCGGCTCGCTCGGCGACGGCGTGCTGCAGCCGATCTCCCACGTGGGGGACATGGTGCCGGTGATCACCGGCATCGCCCTCACCTTCAAGATCAAGAAAGAGCCGCGCGTCGCATTGACCTGGCTGGGCGACGGCTCGACCAAAACGGCCGCGGCGCACGAGGGAACGAATCTGGCGGCCGTGCAGCGCGTGCCCGCCATCTTCATCATCGAGAACAATCAGGTCGCCCTCGGCACGCGGCTCGAGCAGCATCATCTGCCCGCCGATTTCAAAGACTGGCCGTCCAGCTATGGTGTGTGGGGCGCGGTGTTCAACGGCAACAACGTGCTGGATGCCTATGCGGCGACACGAATCGCCGCCGAGCGGTGTCGCAGTGGGAACGGGCCCGCGTTGCTCATTGCTGAAACGTTCCGCATGGGCGGCCACGCCACCCATGACGAGCGCGAGGCGCGGGAAACGTTTCCCGCCGAGCTGTTTACCACATGGGGCAAACGCGACCCGATCGGGCTGTATGAGGAGCACTTGAAGGGAGAAGGCGTCTCCGCGAAGGTTCTGGCGGAGTTGGAAGGGGATGTCACTGAGGATGTGGAACGTGCGACCGCCGCCGCATTGGCGAGCCGCGAGAAAATGCCGGACGGACGTACCGCCCTCGAGGGAGTCTATGCGAGCCGCAATTAGTCTCGTCGTCATCGCCCTGGCGTGCAGCAACCCGCCGCAATCAGCCGGACAGGACCGCTCGCTGCGTGTCCCGACCGGCTTTCACATTTCTCTCTTTGCGGAGCGTCTGCCCGGCGTGCGGTATCTCGCGCTCGGACCGGGGAATGCGATCTACGCCTCGCAACCCGCTTCCGGGTTGATCGTGAAGCTGACGGACACGAACCACGACGGCGTCGCGGATACGGTCGAGACGGTCTCGAGCGGCTTGCATGGTCCATTCGGAATCGCGTTCCGATCGGACACGATGTACGTCGCCGAAGAGCG
>Ga0134066_10000005_pt1 | contig 25463 bp, 25 predicted proteins | sample 15_taG_22_FD_94462 | JGI IMG/M metagenome (GOLD analysis project Ga0134066, IMG submission 94462) | Grasslands soil microbial communities from the Angelo Coastal Reserve, California, USA - 15_D_Rain_20cm_2_09212015 | ecosystem: Environmental > Terrestrial > Soil > Grasslands ... | reverse complement strand
GTGCGGAGCTCTCGCTCGAGCCCTCTGGTCTTCTGATCGGCGAGCTGGCGGTGCGGTCCGATCAGCACGACGACGCCGCCAAACAACGCGCGTTGCTGGAGCGGCTACTGCCGCGGTTGCGCGCGATTCCAGGTGTCCGCGGCGTGTCGCCGGTTGTGGCAGTCCCGTTCGCAGGATCCGCTGCGTGGGACGGCCGGCCGGCAGCTGAAGGGCAATCGCAGGAGGAGGCCGCCGCCAACCCGATGCTCAACATGGATGTCGTGACTCCGGACTACTTCGAGACGCTCGGCATTCAGGTCCTCCGGGGCCGGGGCTTCACGGAAGCGGATCGTGCGGACGCGCCGAGTGTCGTCGTGATCAGTCAATCCGCTGCGCGTCACTATTGGCCGGGTCAGGATCCCATTGGCAAGCGCCTGCGGATGGGAGCCGATCTGGAGCGGACCGTCACGGTCATCGGCGTGGTCCCCGATACGCGATACCGCGACCTGCGCGACGCGCGGCCCAGCGTGTACTTCCCGCTGCGGCAATCGTTCTTCCCCTTCGCACCGCTGGCGCTCGCCATTCGTACCAGCGCCGCTCCGGACGCGCAGGTACCGGTTATCCGCCGCGTGATCAGCGAGACCGAGCCCGGTGTCGCGCTGACGAGCGCGGCGTCATTCGAGACGTACCTCGACGGACCGCTGGCGCAGCCCCGTTTGAACGCGCTGCTCCTGGCTGTGTTCGCGGGTGCCGCTGTCGTCCTTGCAGCTGTCGGGTTGTTCGGCGCGATGGCGACGATGGTGCGCCAGCGGACCCGAGAGCTCGGAGTTCGGATGGCACTCGGGGCCAACGCCGGAGATCTGCGACGGATGGTGATGGGTCGCGGTCTAACAATCGCGGTGATCGGATCGGCGCTGGGAGTGATCGGTGCGCTCCTGACGAACCGCCTGCTGCAAGGGTTGCTCTACGAGGTGACGCCGACGGATGTGGCGACGCTTGTGGCGGTCACGGTGGTTCTGATCGGCGTTTCAGCGTTGGCGAGCCTCATCCCGGCCCAGGCAACCACGCGGATCGATCCGGTCGTGGCGTTGCGAGCGGAATAAGTCCTAGGGCTTGGGGCCTAGGGACTGGGGCCTAGGGTGGCGGCCCGAAAGACTATTTCGGAGGGCCGAGAGCATGCGGCCCAGCTCTCGACAGCGTTCGAGGAGCACTTCGGCCGAAGAACCCTCAAGGAACCTGAGGCGCACACTTATCAGCAACTGGCATTCGATCTCGGTCAAAGATCCTGCCGCAATTACAAGAAACCGCCGATAATCGGCTCGAGATCGTGTATGGCCCTCGGCGATGTTTGATGCGACAGAGACTCCCGCTCGGCGGAGCTGTGCAACAAGTCCGTAACGCTCGGTTACCGGAAACACAGCCGTTGCTCGGTAGAGGTTCTCGATGAGGTCGGTAGCACGCTGCCACACACGAAGGTCACGGTAGCTCTTTATGGAGGGACTGATAGGTGCCAAATCCGGCATGCTTCAATGATTCATGTGTCGTGATCTCGACCCATCATCATTCAGTCGCCGAGCGGACCGGTTTCGCGCGTCGCTGCCCCGGTCCCTAGGCCCCAGGCCCCAAGCCCTGGCCCCGGACCCCTGACCCCGGTCACCTTTAGCACATGTCTGCACCCCGCCTTCTGATTGCGGACGATCAGCCTGACGTCCTCGAAGCACTCAAGCTCCTGCTCAAGGGTGAAGGTTTCGTAGTGGAGACCGCGACATCTCCGCGCAGCGTCCTGACCGCCGTGGAAGCGCGCGACTTCGACGCGTTGCTCGTCGACATGAACTACGCCCGCGACACCACCTCCGGCGCCGAAGGGCTGGATCTGCTGTCGCGCATCCAGGGGCTGGAGAGCGCGCCCCCCGTCGTGGTGATGACGGCCTGGGCCAGCATCGACGGCGCCGTCGAAGCAATGCGCCGCGGGGCGCGGGACTTCATCGAGAAGCCCTGGGACAACCGGCGTCTCCTCGCCACCCTGCGCACGCAGGTCGAGCTGGGACGCGCGTTGCGCAAGAGCCAGCGTCTCGAGATCGAGAACCGCACGATCCGCAGAGAAGGGCTTCCCGAGCTCATCGCCGAATCGCCCGCGATGCAGCCCGTGTTGCGGCTGATGGAGCGCGTGGGCCCATCGGACGCGAACGTGCTCGTCCTCGGTGAGCACGGTACGGGCAAAGAGGTCGTCGCGCGCTGGCTGCACGCGTCGTCGCCACGCAGCGAGCGGCCGATGATCGCCGTGAATCTGGGCGGCATCCCCGACGGCTTGTTCGAGAGCGAGCTGTTTGGGCACGTGCGTGGCGCGTTCACCGACGCGAAAACCGACCGCATCGGGCGCTTCGAGCTGGCCGAGGGCGGCACCTTGTTCCTCGACGAGATCGCGAATCTGCCGCTCCCGCAGCAGGCGAAGCTGCTGCGTGTGCTCGAGACAGGCGAATACGAGCGCGTGGGCGCGTCGCGCGCGCGCCGTGCCGACGTGCGCGTCGTCGCGGCCACCAACGCCGACATCCAGGCGGAGGTGAAGGCCGGTCGCTTCCGTGAAGATCTGCTGTTTCGTCTCAACACGGTCGAGATCCGGCTCCCCCCATTGCGCGAGCGACGCGCCGATATCCCGCTGCTCGCCGCGCACTTCCTGCACCGCTACGGCGCCCGGTACCATAAGCCCGTCGGTGGTGTAGGGGCGCAGCATGCTGCGCCCCTACCATTCGCATCAGACGCGATGGAGCTGTTGTTGCGCCACGCGTGGCCGGGAAACGTCCGGGAGTTGGACCATGCGGTCGAACGCGGCGTCCTGATGGCGGAAGGCGGGATGGTTCGCGCGCGTGACTTTGGGCTGGACGGTGGAGGGGGCGCCGCAGCGGCGCTCGATCAGATGAGTCTGGAGGAGGTCGAGCGCGTACTGATTCAGAAGGCGCTCACACGCGCCGCGGGCAACGTCAGCGATGCGGCGAAGGCCCTCGGGCTCTCGCGCAGCGCGTTGTATCGCCGGCTCAAACGGCATGGCCTCTAAGGCCACTCCACGTCACGAGCGGCGCGTCTTTTGGCTCGCGCTGGTCGGCGGCTTCCCGGCGGTCGCGCTCGCGCTGGGCCTCCTCTGGTTCGGCGACTTCACGGCCCGCACACAATGGACGCTCACAATACTGGTCGCCGGCGTCTGGCTGGCGTGCGCCGCCATCGTAAAGGAGCACGTCGTACGGCCACTCCAGACCGTATCGAACGTGCTCGCCGCGCTGCGCGAGCGCGACTACACGCTTCGCGCCCGCGGCTCGAATCCCGAGGACGCGCTCGGCTTGCTGCTCCTCGAGCTGAATAGTCTGGGCGACGATCTCCGCGCCCAGCGGCTGGGCGCCCTCGAAGCGACCGCGCTGCTCCGCCGTGTGATGGACGAGATCGACGTCGCCATCTTCGCGTTTGACGCCGCGCACGCGCTCCGGCTCGTAAACCGCAGCGGCGCGGCTTTGCTCGGCCGCCCGCCGGAGCAGCTGCTCGGCCGGGACGCGACGAGTCTCGGTCTCGCCAGCTCTCTCGCGGGCGAGACGCCGCGCGTCGATACGCTCACGTTTCCCGGCCGAGCTGGTCGCTGGGAAGTGCGGCGCGGCACGTTCCGGCAGGGCGGCCTCCCACACCAGCTGTTGGTGCTGACCGACGTGAGCCGTGCGCTGAGCGACGAAGAGCGCCAAGCGTGGAAACGGCTCATTCGCGTACTCAGCCACGAGCTCAACAATTCGCTGGCGCCCATCAAGTCGATTGCCGACAGTCTCCTCGACCTCATCGCGCGCGAGCCGCCGCCCCCGGACCAGCGCGAGGACCTCCGCAAAGGACTCGGCGTGATCGCCAGCCGTTCGGAGTCGCTCAGCCGGCTGATGGCCGCGTACGCGCGGTTAGCACGCCTGCCCCCGCCCCGGCTCGAGAATGTCATGATCCAGGACTGGGTACGCCGCGTGGTCGCGCTGGAGACACGTCGGCCGGTGGCGATAAGCCCGGGACCCAACGTGATGATCCAGGCCGACGGCGGACAGCTCGATCAGTTGCTGATCAACCTCGTGCGCAACGCGGTGGATGCGACGCTCGAAGCGAATGGAGCCGTTGAGGTCGGCTGGGAAACGCGGAATGGCCAGCTCGATATCTGGGTCCGCGACGAGGGCGCCGGTCTTGCCGACACGGCGAATCTGTTCGTGCCATTCTATACGACGAAGCCTGACGGTTCGGGAATCGGCCTCGCTCTCTCGCGGCAAATCGCCGAGGCGCACGGCGGGACGTTGACGCTTTCCAACCGAGCCTCCGGAGATCGCGGCTGCGAAGCTCGTTTAACGTTGCCAGTAGGTTGCTAACTACCTTCCGTGGAGGAGCAATGGAGCTCGCCCAGATCACCAACGTCGTCCACGACATCGAGCGCGCGGTGAAATTCCACCGCGACACGCTCGGCCTGCCGCTGCTGTTCCAGGCACCGCCGTCGCTCGCATTCTTCCAGGTCGGCTCCGTGCGCCTGATGCTGTCGCCGCCCGAAAATCCGTCACAGGATCATCCCGGATCCGTGCTGTACTTGAAAGTGAAGGACATCGAGAACGTGCATCGCACGCTGACGGCGAGGGGCGTGAAGTTTGTGGATAAACCGCACCGCGTACATGCGGCGGCGAATTACGATCTCTGGATGACCTTCTTCCACGATCCCGACGACAATCCGATGGCGCTCATGGAGGAGAAGCCAAAGGCTTCCTGAACGAGGAGATCACGGCGACGCTCGCGACCAGAATATTCGCGACGATCACCGGAAGTGAGTGAATCAGCACTCCATAGAGCGCCCACAGACACGCCGCAACCCCCTGCACGCGGCGTAGCCCTCTGGGCCCCCTGGTGAAGTACGACACGAGAAAGACGGCGGTCGCGAGCCAGCCGATCCAGTCGGCCGTCATGGTTGTCCCCCGAGGAGCTTGAGTATCTCGATCCGTCCTTTCATGGCAGCCAGACCAATCGCCTCCGTTGGATCACCGCCGCGCGCGAGCAACAGCTTCACCGTATCGGCGTGACCAAAGAAAGCCGCCAGCGCGAGCGGCGAAAACCCCATGCTCGATTTCGCCTCGAGGAGCGCGGGATCGCGGTCCAGCCATTCCGCCACGCGCCCGCTCCGGCCGACCGCGGCCGAGTCGAAGATGTCGAGGTCGGGATCGGCGGCGAGCAGAACGTCGACTGCCTGGCGTTTCTCGCGGTACTGCGCGATCAGCACCGGTGAATTGCCGCGCGCATCCCGGGTGTTCACGAGCCCCGGCTGCGCCCTGAGCAACGCCTGCAACCGGCCGGCATCGCCGGCGCGCGCGAGCTCGAAGATGTCGTCCACTAGAAGGCGAGCCCCTTTCGTAACGTGAGCGCCCAACGTTTGCCATCCATGCCCTGTCCGAACCGGTAGCCGACCGCCAGCTCAGCCACGTCGCCCCTGACTGCGCGCGTGGGACCGAATCGCAGGGACACCCCGGTATTGCCACCTTGGCGCGGTGCCTCGTCAGCGTACCAGGCGCCGCCGTAATCCACAAACGGCGCCAGGCCAAATGCCATGAGGCCGAGGATGTTGTCGGCCACCAGCACGCGATCTTCCAGCACGAATAATGTCGTGCGCGTGCCCGTGAAATCGTGAATGCCGAACAGGCGCGGGCCACGCTGGTAGATCCACGGATCGAACTCGGCGCCGGGCAAGGGATTCGTCACGACGCCTCCCTCGGCATGCGCAATGAGGGTGTGGCGCCCCAGGTTCTGGCTCACGATCGTCAGTTGCCCTTGCGTCCGGGTGGTGTCCAACCCGTTCGCCGCGAGACGCAGCACCGCGAACCCGCGGTTCCACACGGTGGAAGTCTGCGCACTCACCTCATAGCCGACGCCGTTCTCGAGCACGATGCCGGCGCGCAGCGTCGGCGACAGATCGACGTCTTCGCGGCGCGCGTAGGTGTTGAAGTGCTCCAGCACGCGGAACCGCACCGAGCCGACCTCGAATCCGGCGCGTACGGTCGTAAACACCGAATATGGAATTGTGGTGGCATGCATCGGGGTATAGTCCTCGCGGCGCCATTCCCAGTCACCCCAGATCCGCGTGTACCGATGACTCGTCGCCGCCACCGCAAAGCCTCCCATCAGACCTACACGAAACAGCTCGTGGTGCGCGCTGTCCGTCAGCACACCGTTGCGAAACCGCAGCACGCGCTCCTGCGCGACGTTCCCGTACGTCTCGACCGAATGGGGCGCGGCGGTCTCGTGAAATGGCAGCCCGAATCGCCACTCGCTGAGCTGACCGTCGGAGAGATTGTGATAGCGCACGACGACGAGGGTGCGGCGGCTGAAGAAGTGCGGATTGATGAACTCTAAGTCGAGATGGGTGCGATCGGGGTCTTGACCGTAGGCGAGCGACACCTCGGTTGCCGTTCCGAAGAAATTGCGCTCGGTCAGGCCCAGGGCCCACGTGTTATCCCCGCCCGCGCTCGTGAAGCTCACCTGCGGCTGTGTGCTCCAGCCATCGGCAGTCACTGCGCGGAGTGCGAGACGGTCGTCGGCCTGGCGCAGCGTGTCCAGACGTACCGATCGAAACACGCCGAGATTTCGCAGCGCGCGCTCACTTTCTTCCATCCGCGCGAGGTCGAACCGATCTCCACGGTTGAGCAGCAGCCGGCGCCGGATCACCCATTGGCGGGTCCGGATGTGGAGCCCATTCGCGAGGTTGGCGAGCCAATCGGGCGACGCATCGTTGCCTTCGAAGATGTTGTGGTTGTCGATGATGACGGTATCGATGATCGGCGGCTTGGCCGGTGCGTCGACGTTGGCGCTCTGCAACAGCACCAGGAGTCCGAGCAGCATTTACGGTCGAACTCCATGGATCCGCTGGCGCAACCGATAGCGCGCGTGTCGCGGGCTGTTCCACTCCGTGAAGTACAATGTCGCGTCGATGCGGCCGGCGATCTGCCGCGATCCTCTGGTCTGCATCACGTAGGTCCCGCGCACGGAATCGGGGCGCAGCGGCCGACACAGGCACGTCACGGTCGCGTAGGCCGGAATGGAGTCACCCAGCGAATAGGAATGATTGGCCGAGAGGTGACGCGCGTCGCCGAGATCGAGCGCGACGGTCAGCGAATACTCGTCTCCCAGCGCGTCGCTCGGGTCGAAGTCGAAACGCGCGAGCATGACGTCATGGCGCCCGGAGACGGTCGTATCGACGCCCAACCGCACCAGCGTATACGTGGGATCGGTGTCAACGACGATTCGGGCATGCTGCTCCCAGCGTCCGGACTGTTGCTCGCCGTCCGTGTCGCCCGGCCGCGGAAAGAGTTCGCAGCCGGCGGCAAGCATTCCCACCGCCAGTATCAGTACACACTCAAATACCTCTCGAGCTCCCACTCACTGACCTTTCCGATGTACTCCTCATTCCCCACGCTTCGCTTCCACGAACCGCTCATAAATGTGCGCGCCGAGCGCGTCTCTGGTGACGTCGTCCCCGCTCGAGCGTGTCGAGCGCTTCATGCAAATCCCGGGGTAGCTCGTCGATGCGTAATTCCGCCGCTCGCGAAAGCTCATCTCGGCGGCGTCAGCTTTATTGCACGCCGTCGATTCCCGCCGCAAGCTGAACGGCCAGCGCGAGATAGGGTTGCCGATGGGTCGACCGCGACACGCTGACGGGCGCCTCATACCCCGGCACCAGCCGTTTGTAGCTGTTAGTGCATCGCTGGGATCGAAATCGATCGTGCGAGCAGGGCGTCGTGGCGGTCTAGGGCCGTCGTGTCGACACGCAAGTGCACGATCGTGGAGCGCGCATCAGGTTCCGCAGTGTCACACGCTAGACACCTACAGCCCCGGCCTCAGTACAAGTACGCCAAGCTTAGCGCGACGCTCGCCTGATCCGTCTTGCCGTTGAAGGCTGCCAGGGTGGATCGATCGTACCGCACCTCCGGCCGGACAACGGCGTTCGGCCACGCACGGATGTTCAGCGTCGCCGTGGCGCTGCCAAACTTGTGACCCCCGTTCCCGGGAAAGCCCATCGACCCGCTGGTACGCGCGCCGTTCGCATCGTTCACATAGTCCCCCCGCAGCGCTAACCCGACCGACGTGTTGACGGCGTAGGACACCCAGCCGCCGATTGCCCACCATTCGGCATCCTGCGTGGGGGTCGGCAAGGCGGCGTTCGCCTGCTCGCGGCCGTAGTCACCCTGTAGCCAGAGTTGCGCGCTGCCCAGCCTCCGCGACAGCAGGGCCTCCACACCATAGCGATTCGCGTTGTCGTTGCCGGCCTCTTCCGGGCCCCAGAACCCGGTGATGCCTACCGCGGTGAGCGTATCGGGAGAGATCCCGATACGTCCCATCAGCGACTTCCGTTTGTTGTTGTCGGAGACCTGATCCCACCCGTTGATCACACGCAGCTGCACGTCGATGTAGCGGTTGAGCTTTGTTTCGACGCTCAAACCAACCGCAGTGAAGTTCTCGACGTAGATGAACTGGTTTCCCTCCGACCAGTTCGGGTTGGCGGTGGTCTCGATCACCTCCAGCCCGAGCAGTGTAGGGATGCGCCCCGCCTTGAATTGCACGCCGCTCCCACTCGCGGTCGGGAGGTTCAGGGTGACGTAGAGGTGCGGGATATCGCCCTGCGTGCCGAGGTCGAGCGCCCCCCCACTGGACTTGATCACAGTGGCATCCTGGCCGAACAGCACCTCGGCGTGGAATCCGGCGCTACGCTTCGCTGGGTCGTACGACTTGTCCAGCACGACGCCGAGCGCGTTCAGGGTGAAGCGGTTCTGCAGACGATCGTACAGCCGGCCCACGATCATCGTATCGCCGACGCTGTGCCGGGAATAGGCGTAGGACACCTCGGCCCAGCCGGTGAGCGTGAGCGGTGCAGGCGTTTGCGCCGCCAGTGACGCCGGTGCGAGCAACAGGCCGGCCACCGCGAGGGCACGCATCAGACCGGCTCCGGCTGTGCCTCGAGCGGCGCCTCGGGCTCGAGTGACGTTTCCGTCGACTCGTTCATGACGATGATGGTCGACGCCTCCGGCGTACTGGGATACGCCTCCACGCCCATCTCCGGCACATCGAGCCCGAGCTCCTCGACCTCAGCCGAGACGCGATGGCCCCCCACCACGAGACCGGTGATCTTGTACGCCCCGTACGCCATCGCGCCGACGGCGACGAAATTGGTCACGCCGCCCACCAGCTGCGCGAGAAGTTGCAACGGGTCGCCATAGAACAGTCCACGCACCGCGCCGTCGACTCCATTCCAGCCGGCGCCATAGGTGCCGTCGGCGAGCAGCCCCACGGCGAGAACCCCACACAACCCGCACACTCCATGGACCGAGATGGCTCCGACGGGGTCGTCGATCTTCAGCGACCGCTCGACGAAGACCACCGCGGCGCAGACCAGGACCCCCGCCACGCCCCCGATCAAAACGGCGGATGGGGCCGTCACGAAGGCGCACGGCGCGGTGATCGCGACCAGTCCGGCGAGTGTCCCGTTCGCGAGCATCGACGGATCGGGTTTGCCGTACTTGCGCCACACGTACAGCATCGCCGTCAGCCCTCCAGCCGCCCCAGCGAGCATCGTGTTCGTCGCGATGACAGCGATGCGCAGGTCAGAGCCCGCGAGTGTCGATCCGGCGTTGAATCCGAACCACCCGAAAGCGAGGATGAACGTGCCGACCAACGCCATCGGGATGTTGTGGCCCGGGAGCGCATTCGCGGTCCCATCGCGGTTATACTTGCCACGCCGCGGGCCGAGGAGGATCGCGGTGACGAACGCCATGACTCCGCCCGTCATGTGGACGACGGACGATCCGGCGAAGTCGACGTGGCCGTGGCCCAGCCCGAGGTTCTTGCCGAGCATCGAGAGCCAACCGCCGCCCCAGGTCCAGTTGGCGTAGATCGGATAAATGACTGCGCCGACGAACACGCTGAACACGGCGAACGCGGAAAACTTCCACCGCTCGGCCAGCGCGCCGGTCGGGATTGTCGCGGCGGTGTCCATGAAGACCATCTGGAACAGGAAGTAGGCGAAGACCGGCGCGGTGTACGCGACGCCGGTCAGAAAGAACCCGGTTCCTCCGAACAGACCCCACGACTTCCCGCCGATCGTCACCGACACCTCGTGCGACAACTGATCGTAGCCGCCCAGCGTCCCGAGCGGCCCGACGCCACCCGCCTGCAGGGCGAAGCCCACGGCCCAGTAGGCCAACATCGCGATGCCGTATACCATGAAGTTCATCGTCATGGTGTGCGCGGCGTTCTTCGCGCGCGTGAAGCCGGTCTCGACCAGCGCGAAGCCGGCTTGCATGAACATCACGAGGAAACCGGCGACTAGCGTCCAGACGAAGTTGATGGCAACGGTGTTGGCGTCCATGTCCCCCTCGACGGTTCGTTGTGTCAGTGGATTCGTGCATAATATGCACGAATCTGCGTACACTCTGCAACTATCGCCCACAGTGCTGTGCACGAACGATAGTAAGTCGTGCATCAAATGCACGAACCTGCATACAGTGTGCCAGCAGAGGATGAGACGGGACGTACGGGGGGGGAAGCGGAACGGGGGCGACGTTCAGTACTGGGTCAGGTAGCGCTCCACCTCCCATTCGCTCACGCGGCCGATGTATTCTTGCCATTCCTCACGCTTGGCTTCGACGAACCGCTCGTAGATGTGCGTGCCGAGCGCCTCCCTGATGATGTCGTCCTTCTCGAGCATGTCGAGCGCCTCGTGAAGGTCGCGCGGCAGCTCGTCGATACGGTACTTCCGGCGCTCGCGAAAGCTCATTTCGAAGATGTTCTTATTCACGGGGTCGGGCGGGGTCAGCTTCTTCTGCACCCCGTCGAGCCCCGCTGCAAGCTGCACCGCAAGCGCGAGATAGGGGTTCGCTGATGGATCGGGCATGCGCAGCTCGCAGCGGGTGCCGATACCGCGGCGGTCGGGGATGCGCACGAGCGGGGACCGGTTCCGCATCGACCACGCCACATTGGTGGGGGCCTCGTAACCCGGCACCAGCCGCTTGTAGCTGTTCACCAGCGGATTCGTCACGGCGCAGAAGCCGCGGGCGTGCTTGAGCAGCCCCGCGATATAGTTCAGCGCTACCGGAGAGAGCTCCCACTTCGCCTTGGGATCGTGGAACGCGTTCGTCCCCTTCCGGAACAGCGACTGGTGGGTGTGCATCCCCGAGCCGTTCTGGCCGAAGATCGGCTTGGGCATGAACGTCGCGAGAAATCCGTGCCGATAGGCCACGTTCCGCACGATAAAACGAAACGTCGCCAGATTGTCGGCCGTCGCCAGCGCTTCGGCGTAGCGAAAGTCGATCTCGTGTTGTCCCGGGGCGACCTCGTGATGCCCTGCTTCGACCTCAAAGCCCATCGCCACGAGATCCTTCACGATCAGCCGGCGAATCTCCTCGGCGCGATCGACCGGCGTCTGGTCGAAGTAGCCGCCGTGATCGTGCGTCACCGTGGTCGGCTCACCGTCCGAGTCCAATTGAAAGATGAAGAACTCGGCCTCGACGCCGGCCATCATCTCGAAGCCCAACGCTTTGGCCTTCGCGATCTGGCGCTGCAACGCCTGACGCGTGCAGCCGGCGAACGCCGAGCCATCCGGGTTGTAGATGTCGCAGATCACCCGGGCGACCTTGCCGGCCGCGTCCCCGTCGGGCAGCACGCGAAACGTCTCCAGGTCGGGCCGCAGCACCATGTCCGATTCCTCGATCCGTACGAACCCCTCGATCGACGAGCCGTCGAACATGATGTCGCCCTCGAGCGCCTTGTCGAACTGGCTCTGCGGCACCTCGACATTCTTGTTCACGCCCAGGATGTCCGTAAACTGCAGCCTGAGCGAGCTCACGTCTTGCTTCTTTGCTGCCTCTAAGATTTCACGCTTTGTTGGCATGGGCGGAGTGGCGGCAACGGGCGGCAAAAGGCGGCAACGGAGTCACCATTACCGCCCCGATGCCGCCTGTTGCCGCCCTAGTTGTCAGGCGTCGTAATACAGGAAGTACTCGTACGGATGCGGCCTGAGTGCCACCGCGTCGACATCCTTGAGCTTCTTCATCGCCAGCCAGGTATCGATCAGGTCTTGCGTGAAGACGCCGCCTTCGACCAGGAATGCGTGGTCGGCTTCCAGCGCCGCCAACGATTCCTGCAGGCTGCCCGGCGTGTTCTTGACGTGCTTGCGCTCTTCGGGCTCCAGCTCGTAGAGGTCCACGTCCATCGGCTTCGGCGGCTCGATCTTGTTCTTGATGCCGTCGAGACCTGCCATGAGCAGCGCGGCGAACGTGAGGTACGGATTCGCCGAGGGATCGGGCGCTCGGAACTCGAGCCGCTTGGCCTTCGGCGACGTCGAGTACATCGGGATGCGGCAGATCGCCGAGCGGTTGCGCTGCGAGTAGATCAGGTTGATCGGCGCTTCATAGCCCGGCACCAGGCGGCGATAACTGTTCGTCGTCGGCGCCGCGAATGCGAGCAGTGCGGCCGCGTGCTTGATCAACCCACCGATATACCAGCGCGCCGAATCGGAAATCAGCGCATACCCGTTCTTGTCGAAGAACAGGTTGCTCGACCCGTTCCACAGGCTCATGTGCACGTGCATGCCAGAGCCGTTGTCGCCGAACATCGGCTTGGGCATGAACGTCGCCGTGTAGCCGTTCTTGCAGCAGACATTCTTGACGATGTACTTGTACATCATGACCTGATCGGCCATGCGCGTCAGTGTGTTATAGCGCATGTCGATTTCGGTCTGGCCCGCCGTTCCGACTTCGTGATGGTGGACTTCGACCTCGATGCCGGCGGCGATCATCGCGAGCATGATCTTGGAGCGAAGATCATGCAGCCGGTCGGTCGGCGGGCACGGGAAGTACCCTTCCTTGTGCCGCGGACGGTGGCCCAGGTTGGGCGTGCCGTTGGTGCCGCTGTTCCAGATGCCTTCTTCGGAATCGATGTGATAGTAGCCCTCGTGCGCGTTCTGGTCGAAGCGCACGGAGTTGAAGATGTAGAACTCCGCCTCGGGCCCGAAGTACGCAGTCGTGGCTACGCCGCTCTTCTTCAAGAACGCTTCGGCCTTACGCGCCACGTAGCGAGGGTCGCGCGAGTACGGCTCGCGCGTGATCGGATCGACGATATCACAGGTGAGCGAGAGCGTCGGCACCTCGAGACACGGATCGACGAAGGCGCTCCCGGGATCGGGGAGCAGCAGCATGTCGCTTTCGTTGATCGCCTGAAAGCCGCGGATCGACGAGCCGTCGAATCCCAGGCCCTCGGTAAACGTCTCTTCCTCGAGCTCCTTGAGCGGAATCGAGAAATGCTGCCAGGTGCCCGGCAGGTCCGTGAATCGTACGTCCACGACCTGCACGCCCGCCTCCTTGGCACGGCGGATCACATCTGCCGGCGATGGGCCAGTGGACGCTTTCCCGGCCGTGGTGGCGGTGGGTTCCAAGGTTGCTGTCATTGCGAGGGGTCTCCTTCCCGAGTCGGTGACGCGCTTTGCAAGCGGCGGGCCATACGGGAAGCTAGAGTGCCTGCTATCTGGTGTCAAGAAATCCGTGCACGAATTGCACGAAATGGAGGCTGACGTACGATTTGTGATGTGGAAATGTGCAAACTGTACGCCCATTTGTGCTACAGTTGCGTTACAGCGACTCCACAAAGTGCAACAGCTCGACCGCCGAAAACTCACCAAACCGCTCGTGAATATCTTTTTCCTTCCATTCCAGGAAGATCCAACCTGTAACCTTGTGCTGCTGACCACTCACAAAGTGAATACGGCCCCGCACCGCACCCATGGAACTGTCGGGCTGACCCTCGAGAAAGACGTCCCAGCGCTGCTCCCCACGCTTGAGCTCTCCCATGTGCTTGCCGTATTCGGTAGCGGCCATGGGGACCTACACTACCGGCTTTCCGGAGAGCCGCTAGGCCGGGTTACATTCTCCCCCTAATGACTTGTCATGCCTGCGGTGCCCAACTCTCCTCGACCGCGCGGTTCTGCCACAAATGTGGCGCGGCCGTCGCCACAGCAGTCCCGTCCGGCTGGCGAGCCGGCATCCCCTGGGCGCTCGCCGGCGCGGCGCTCGGTGCACTCGCCACCGTGGTCGCCATGCGAGGAGCCGGAGGCCGGAAGTCAGGAACCGAGCCCGCACCATTTGCATCGGCCTCCCCTGCCTCCCAACTCCAGCCTCCTGACATCAGCCAGATGTCCCCCGAAGAACGCGCCACTCGTCTGTTCAATCGCGTCATGATGCTGGTCGAGGCCGGCAAGATGGACAGCGCGCAGTTTTTCGTTCCGATGGCGCTCGGTGCCTATGCACAGCTCCCGAGTCTCGATGCCGATTCGCGCTATCACGTCGGGATGCTGGAGCTCGCGGGCGGAGACCCCAACGGCGCGCTCGCCGAGGCCGACACCATCCGCCAATCAATACCCACGCACCTCTTCATCTATATCCTCCGCGCGCACGCCTACCAGGAGCTCGGAAACAAAGGCCAGGAGCAAAAGGCGTATGCCGACTTCTTGAGCCACGAGTCGGCCGAGCTGGCGCGGAAGCGCCCCGAGTACGACGAGCACAAGAATCCGCTGACGAGCTTCCATAACGAAGCCGAGCGCCAGGCGCAGAATCCGCGGCGGCCTCCGTCATGACCGGCGCGACATTGTCGCGCATCATCCGCGTCGCGCACAGCCCGGATGCGGACGATGCGTTCATGTTCTGGGCAATGGCCTCCGGCAGGATCGACACGGGTGGCCGCCGCTACACGCACGAGCTGGCTGACATCGAGAGCCTCAATCGGCGCGCGCTTGCCGGCGAGCTCGAAGTCACCGCCGTTTCGCTGCACGCCTTTGCGTATCTCGCCGACCGCTACGCGCTGCTCGCACACGGCGCGAGCATTGGCGATCGCTATGGCCCGCGGATCGTCGCCCGCGAACCTGCGCCGCATGACCCACGGCAGCAGCTGGCAGGTCGTCTTGTGGCCGTCCCCGGAGAGCTGACGACCGCGTTTCTCGCGCTGCGCCTCTATCAGCCCGCCGCTCGACACGTGGTCGTACCGTTCGATCAGATCGAGGACTATGTTGCCGCCGGCAACGCCGACGCCGGACTCCTGATTCACGAGGGTCAGCTCACCTTCGCCGATCGCGGCCTGCATTTGTGGGCCGACATGGGTGAATGGTGGCACCAGGAGACCCGTTTGCCGCTTCCGCTCGGCGGCAACGTGGTGCGTCGTGATCTCGGGGATGAGCTCATGCACGCGATCGCCCGCGACTTGAAGGCAAGCATCGAGTATGGCTTGGCCCATCGGGCGGAAGCGTTGCACCACGCTCAAGCGTTCAGCCGCGGCCTCGATGCAGACCGCACCGACCGCTTCGTCGGCATGTACGTGAACGCCTACACGGTGGATTACGGCGCGACGGGCAGGCGCGCCGTCGCAGAATTGCTGGCGCGCGCGCACGCGGCCGGCATCATCCCCAACCCCGTCGCTCTGGCGTTCATCACAGCCGATTCCTAGTTTGCGGTGCCATCTCAAGGAGATCGGTTGACCGCTCCCGCAGGCCTGGTCACGGTGCTGGTGGTCGACGACGAAGAGCCGATCCGCAACGCGCTGCGGAAGTTCCTGAAGCACCAACAATTCGAGGTGTACGCGGCCAGCTCCGCCGACGAGGCGCTCCAGCAACTGCGGCTCCACAAGATCGCACTCATGCTGTCCGATATTCGCATGCCCGGCACGAGCGGCGTGGACCTCGTGCCGCACGCTCTGGAAATCGAACCGGAGCTCGCGATTCTCATGCTAACCGCCGTCAACGACGCAACGAGCGCGGCGCTGTGCATGCAACGTGGCGCGATGGATTATCTCACGAAACCGATCGAGCTTGCGGATTTGGGACGCGCGGTGCAGCGGGCGCTCAAGCGACGCGAGATGCTGCTCGAGAATCGCCATCTCAACGAGTGGCTCAAAGAAGAGGTGACGACTCGCACGGCGGAGCTTCACCGTCAGCAACACCGCATGGAGCGCATTTCAACGGCCACTCTCGAAGCGCTCGTCAACGCACTCGAGGCCAAAGACCCATATCTGCGCGGTCACTCCGCCCGGGTGGCCGACCTCTCGGCGAACATCGCCACGGAGCTCGGGTTGGCCGAGGAAGACGTCGAGCGCGTCCGCATGGCCGGCCGGCTCCATGATCTCGGTAAAATCGGGACGCGAGACGCCGTTGTTAATAAGGAAGGGCCGCTTACTGCTGAAGAATTCGAGCACGTGAAGCAGCATGTCATCATCGGCGCGCAGATCCTCTCGCCGCTCGTGCATCTCGGCGACATCGTGCAAATGGTAAAGAGTCATCACGAGCGCGTCGACGGCACCGGGTACCCCGACGGTTTGCGCGGCGATGAGATCCCCCTAGGCGGCCGCATCATCGGTTCGGCGGAAATCTACGACGCGCTTACGACCGCACGACCCTATCAAGACAAGATGACGCCGGAGGAGGCAGTCGAGCGGATGGGCGATCTCTCGGGAACGGTGCTCGATTCCACTGTCTATGATGCGCTGGTGAGAATCGTGGCACGGCGCGGGACGCTGGTCTTTCTGGACGAGGACGTCGGTCCAGCGCTCTAAAAGACCAAACCCCGGGGCGAGAAGCTCCCCGGGGTTGGCGGGTCGGGTGAAGTGGCCGTCACACTTCAGCCGCGACCCTCTGCTCTAACGTGCTGTGGTGCGTCCTGGTTTCATACGATTAGATGCAGCGAGCCGCTGAACGGTTGCATCCTACCATCGCTTGACTCTCCCGACGCGGGATGTCGTGATTGTTTCGGCTTGAGACCCCCGCCGCAGCACGATTCGCGTGTTCGAAACGCCCCATCCCATCCCTGTCGGCCCGAATGTCACAATTGGGTTCGAAACTTCCAGCGTTACGCCGTGGCTCGCGGGTCCCGCCAGCCGCCACCAGGGTTTCCAGCCGCTCGGCCAGAGCCGATCGATCCGCAACGTATCCGCCGCGATTTCGACTCGAGCCCGAGTCGACTGCATGACGGCGCCATTTCTGCCGACGGCCAGCGCGGTGGTGACGTCGCCGGCGGCGCGCTCGGTCTCGAGCCAGTCCTGAAGTCGTGCGGCCCGCGGCAACCATATCCCGAACAGCACGCCCGCGATCCCCAAGACCACCATCATTTCCAGGAGTGTGAACCCTTTGGACATTCATGATTTATACGTGTCAGCGAATCCCTTCCTGCAATCATAAAAACTCGGCGAAAAGCCATAAAACGCGCCATTTGCGGTCTAACGCACCGGGACGGCGGACGCTATGTTGGTGTCCGTGATGGTCTTGCCCTTCGGCACGGCTGCTGCCATGAGCATCGCCCGTGAGCACTGAGCTTCGGTCTCGCGGCGCCGGATTACCGCACGCCGTTTTCCTCCAACGTGTGGCCGATGAACCGGCCACTTCCCCAGAGGTTCGTTTGGGGCAGGGTGCGTTTCTCGCGCTCCGCTTTGTCGACTTGCTCGCCCCGGATCGTGAAGCTCCAGCGCCGGACGTATTCCGCTACCAGTGGGCCGCGACCGAGCGCTACTGCACCGAGCTCGCGGGCGAGGGCACGGAAGCCTCGCACCTCAGCTGCATAGTGCGCGCGGCGGGCGAAGCACATCGGACTGGAGAGTTCCAGCTGTTGGCACCCGCGTTGTTCGCCTTCGCGATGTATCTGGAACAAGAGGGCCATTTCGAGGAAGCCGAAGACGTACTCCAAACCATGGTCGGCGTCAGCGTCGGACGCCTGCAACCATCTGACGCAATCTCTGCGTGGATGCGACTTGGTCGAGTGCGCAGGAAGCAGACCGATTTCGAAGGGGCCGACGCAGCGTATGCAGAGGCCGGCCGGCTCGCTACCTTAGCCAGCGATCGGCATGCCGTGCTCCTCAGTCGGGTCGGGCATTGCAACGTTGTTCACTATTGCGGAAACCTCCCCGAAGCTGAACGCGAATGGCGGGCGCTCCTCCAGGACGTCGACTCGACAACCTTCCGAGATGTTCGGGCGCAGGCGCAGCACGGGTTGGGAAATATTCTCGCTCGTCGCGGCAACGCACACGAGGGTGTACCACACCTCTGGCGAGCATACGAATTGTACGAAGACGAGTCTCAGCAATTACGTACCCTCAACGACCTGGGGCTGATGTTACTCGCCATCGGAGACGTTGTTGGTGCCGAGCGGGCGCTCATGGAGGTCGTGCGGCGCGACCACATGAGCGATAACCTGGCGAACGCAAAAATCGAATTGATGAACTGTGCGTCGTTCAGGCGAGACCGGGTTGGCTTCGAGCGTTGGCGCGAGCGTGCCCTCGAGCACGTTCCAAACGAGCTGCCAAACATCCGGACCGACTACCACTACAAGTTGGCGATTGGATTTGCTCGATTCGGGAATTTCAATCGAGGCGAGGAAGAGTTGCGCCGCGCCTTGGAAATCGCCGCGGCGCATGACTTACACGAATTGGTTTTCAAGATTGAGCGGGTACAAGCCGGGCTCCGGGACTGCCACGCCCCGGATGAAGTCGAGCGCGGCGAATCGGAGCCCGGGTCGCTGACAACTGAGGCCATCAGGGAGGTATCAGCCTCCCTGGCAGCCCTGAATCCCTAACCGTTCAGTGGCAGGTGTTGGGATTGCTCTGGTCGCACACGTTGTTGGTTGGGCCGGACGCGTCGGCACACGCCCCAGCGGTCAAAGCAAACGAAACGAGGAACAGCGCAACGAGAGTGCGGATGCGGCGGGACATATGACCTCCACGAGTTGATGGTGGCTTTCAAGCTCCAAGCCAACTTGCGCGTGACCGTGCGTTTCGTTTAGGGCATTTTTGCGGCATCGTAGGGCGTTTTTGCGGCATTTGGGATTCTTGCGGAGGTTCGGTAGAGGTATGCTGGTACTGGCGGCAGTCCCAGACCTGCAGTTCCGGCGGCTGCGCGGCGCGGTGGCGCCACGCTTCGCCGTCGCATACGCAGCAACTTGGGATGACGCGCTCGAGACGATTCGCGGAAGGCCGGTAGAGATTGCGGTCGTCGATCCTACCTTGAGTGGCCTCGCGAGCCGAGAGGAAATCGAGCGCCTGCACGTCCTCTTCCCGTCTCTGCGGCTGATCCTCTACACCCTCATGACGCCTCAACTGGCGCCGGTGCTGCTGTCCCTCGGCCCCTGCGGCATCCGGCAGGTCGTGCTCCGTGGCGTGGACGATCACCCCGACCGGCTGCGCACCCTGATAGAAGAAGAGGCAATGCACGCCGCGTCTTACCGCCTTGTCGAACAACTGGCTCCCGCACTCGCAGCGCTGCCGAGAGAGCTGCGCTGGGTGCTGGAAGACGCGATCCGCAGCGCTGGCGGCGTCCAGACCATCCAGCAGATCGCGGCTCGCGCGCGGGTCGACCGCGGCACGTGCGCGCGCTGGTTCGCGCGGGCGGGCCTGCCGAGCCCGCGCCACATCCTCGCCGCGGCGCGCGTGCTGTACGCGCATCGCCTGCTCAAGGATCCGGGCTTCACCATCGAGGACGTCGCGAAACGGCTCGGGTATGCCCAGGTCAAGACGCTGCAGCAGCACGCCCGCACCTACCTCGGCCTCACCGCCGGGGAGATGCGCTTGTCGCTCAGCACCGAACAGGCTACGGCGCGCATCATCGCGCGGTTCTTGACTCCCGCCCTGGCGCTCACGGCCGCCGCCTCATGATGACCGCGCCCCCACCCAAGCCCGCCACCGTCCTCATTGTCGACGATGAGGCGGCCCTCAGACGGGTGCTCGAGCGGTATCTCGAGCGACACGGGTATCGCGTGCTCAGCGCCGGGACAGCCGAAGCCGCCTACGAGCTGCTGGCCACGGAACAAGCCGACGCCCTCCTGCTCGACATCCATCTGCCGACGATGTCCGGCCTCGCGCTGTACCTTGCGATCATCCATCGCTGGCCGGCGCTGGAGGGCCATATCGCCATCATGACAGGCGACTCGGAAGCTCAGGAGGTGCGCAGCTGGCTCGAACACCACCGCTGCGCCGTGCTTCGGAAACCGTTTAACCTCACGCAGGTTATGGACTGGATCGCGTTGGTGCTGCAGCAGGATCGCCAATCGGGGGCAATGGACGCATGACGACGGTCGTGCACGCCGACCCACTGCACGTCTTACGAGAATATCGGAATCTCGCGCCCTGGAACCTGCGGGACCTTTCCGTGGTGGTGGGCGCCGTGCTCGACGCGTCGGCGGTCACCCCGATCAACGCCGCCGCGCGAGCCGCACCGAGTGAGCGGACGATTCGCTTCTACGTGACGCGCGGTCTGGTCAGCCCGCCCGAAGGTCGCGGGACGGCGGCCACCTACTCCTACAGGCACTTCCTGCAGCTGCTCGCCATCAAGCTCCGCCAGATGGAGGGCGCCACGCTCGCCGCGATCACCAAGGACATGCACGACCAGACCGGCGACGTGCTCGAACGGCGCTGCGCCCAGACCCTCGGCGCCTCGTTGCCGACGCCCGACCATCTGCCGCTCAAAGGCGCGGAGAGCATGCCACGCGGCCGCTCGGGGCGCGCCCTGACGGCGTGGCTCACACGCGACGCTGTCAAAGACACCGCGGGCACGACAACCTGGCGACGCATCCCCGTGACGCGCGGCGTCGAGCTCCACGTCGACACCGACCATCCGCTCGCCCGCCTTGGCTCGGATGATCAGGGTCTGGCCGAGACGCTGCGCCAGGCGATCGCGAAACTCCTGCCACAGAATTCGTAATACATCGGGTAGGGGTGCAGCATGCTGCGCCCCTCCATCACTTACCGGAGGCATTTGAAATGTGGGTGCTGCTGGTACTCGTGGTCCTCGCTGGTCTGTGGATAGTGAGCGCGTATAACGGGCTCATCTCGCTGAAGAACCAGACCGCGAACGCGTTCAAGCAGATCGATGTGCAGTTGAAACGCCGCCATGACCTGATTCCCAACCTCGTGAACGCCGTGAAGGGCGCGATGGACTTCGAGAAGTCGACGCTCGAAGCGGTGATTCAAGCGCGCAATCAGGCCGTGAAGGTGAACGCGGCGGGACCGGAAGGCGTCAAACAGATCAGCCAGGCGGAGAACGCCTTGTCCGGCGCGTTGTCACGCCTCCTCGTTACAGTGGAGCGCTATCCGCAGCTCAAGGCGACCGGCAACATCGGGCAACTGCAGGAAGAGCTGACCTCCACAGAGAATCGCATCGCGTTCGCGCGGCAGCTCTATAACGACACCGCGACACAGTACAACACCAAACAGCAGCAATTCCCCACGACGCTCGTGGCTGGCCTCGCCCACGTGGAGCGCGCGGACCTGTGGGAAATCGAGGATCAAGCCGAGCGCGCGGTACCGCAGGTTGACCTCTCCGGACGCTAACCTCTTTCAGCAACAGGAAGCCAATCGCCGGCGCACGACCTGGCTGGTGATTGGCTTCGTGCTGTTCTTCGCCTGGCTCGGCTTCGGCGGCGACTACATCTGGGCCCTGGAGGGCCGGCACCCGTTCCCCTGGCTCGGCATTGCGATGGCGACGCTCGCGATCCTGGGCGTCTGGTACGCGTACAGGACCGGACCGGAAAAGGTGCTCTGGTCGACCGGTGCCACCGAGTTGACCGATCCGAAGACCGACGCCGAGCGACAGTTGGCGAATGTCGTCGACGAGATGGCGATCGCCGCCGGCGTGCCGCGGCCGCGCGTTTGGATCATCCCGGACGACGATCCCAACGCATTCGCGACCGGCCACGACCTGGGCGACTCCCATATCGCGGTGACGCGCGGGCTATTGGCGACCTGCAACCGGGACGAGCTCCAGGGCGTGATCGGCCACGAGCTGGGGCATGTGAAGAACCTCGATATTCGATTGATGACGATGCTCGCCGCGCTCGTGGGCGCGGTACTGCTGGTGCGCGATGGGATGGGGCGGACGATGCGCGTGGGAGAGAGCCGTAAAAGCAAGAACGCCGGGCCGCTGCTCGCCGCCCTGGTCGCGCTCTGGGTGCTGTCCTGGATCTTTGCGCCGCTCATCATCCAGCTTCTGGCGCTCGCCGTCCAGCGCGGCCGCGAATACCTGGCGGACGCGATGAGCGCGCAGTTCACTCGCAATCCGCTGGCGCTCGCCTCCGCGCTCACGAAGATCGAAGCGGCGGACGCACCGACGGCGGCGATCAAGCGCGGGGCTGCCCATCTCTGCATCGCCGATCCGCTCGGGCGCCGATTCACCAATAGCGAGGGATGGCTCGCCGACAGGTTCGCCACTCACCCGCCGATGAGCATGCGGATCTCGCGTTTGAAGGGAATGGGATACGCGGCGCTGAAGCAGGCGGGTCAGCCGATATAGGCGCGTTCAGAAAACACGAAGCCCCCGGGACGGCTCGATAGGCTCGCCCGGGGGCTCCGACACATTGGCTACCCGAAGTCGAGGGCTTGCGCCCTTCGTTCTTCTCTCCGTCGCCACCTATGGACTGGTTCGTCCTCGGTAGGGCAAACAGAGGCTCCGGCTTCCATCCCTAGGCAACCCCGTCGGGTCGCCCAGTTCACCAATGTGAGTGCTACGGGTCAGATCGGGTCGCGGACCGACCTTCCGCACTGCACGTCGAGGCACCATTTCGACGTGGCTAGGGCAACGCGACTGGCCCCAGCTGTCCGACCCGGTGAGTTTACTCCCGGATCAACGAGCGCCTGAGCCCTTGGTTGCATCGGCGCTCTCCCCGGAATTTCCGTTCGGACCCGTCTTGAAGGCGTTGTTGAGACGCCAGGTCTCAACCCTTCCCTCCAAGCCGCGTGACATCAATATAGGGGGCTCTGAAAACCGCGCAAGTGCCGATGTTTCTTCGGGTTAGCTTACTTCGATGTGCATGACATGTGGAGAGTAAACTGGGACTCTACAAACTGTTCCGGCTCTCGTCCACATGATGTGGAGTTGTGAATCCACAGCGCGCACGTTCCCACATTGCGCTTTTTAGCCCTCGATCGCCACTTCGCAGTAGGCAAACGGCTCACTTGAGTCGACAGGAATGAATAGAAACCCCGCGCCACTCGTCGCGAACCATCCAGCAAGCAGCTGTGTCGAGCGTCCCACCGCCGGCTCGGCAAACAGCGTCTGCGTCCAGCGACGGATGTGACGCAACTCGGGCGCCCGACGTGACAACAGACTGAGCGCCGCACCCAAACCATGTGTAGCTCTCAGGAAATGCGCGATCGCGTGGCCGCGTTGCGCAAAAATGTAAGAACGCACTCCCGGCTCGTCATAGAGCAAGGTACCTTCGTAAGGGTCGGCTGGCGGCGCGTCCATGCGTGGACCGAAGTAAACGAACACGCGGTCGTCGCCATCGCGACGCTCGACGACGATGGCAGCGGAATCCGGACCGAGCCGCGCCGCATGAACAAGATCCTCGGCGGCGAGTATACCGACTTGCGCGGTCCATTCGAGTGCGGCGAGCGCCTGGTCTAACGGCAACCCAACCGCGTCGTCATACGCGATAAGGCGCGGTGCTTCCCCCGCACGCTGGAAGAAGTGCGCGAGCGCGTCGGCGCGGTCTTCAAAAGTCCGGAGAATGCGCGAGGTTGCGGGAGCGGCCATCTGAGGATAATAACCACGAATTCAAGAGTTAGAGGAGCGGTGGGATGCTGGCTGCAATAGTGACGGCGATCACGATGGTGGTCCTGCCGCTGCAAGCGCAGGATACGACGGCGCACAGGGACACGGTGCCGGCGGTGCCGCCCGCGCCCAGCATCGAGCAGCTCCAGTACATGGATGGCCTGAAGACCGTCACGCGGGGCGTCGCGCAGCTGCACGACGGCCTCAGCCGTGTGTCCCGCACCCAGCAAGCCGATTCCGCTACACGGCATCACGCCGCCAAGCGCCTCGGCGGGCTATGCGGAACGGCTCGCTCCTTCATCGTCAGCGGCCGTCCTAAGATGAAGCCAAGTGCGTACAGCGATTCGCTCCGGATCCTGGCCAAGCAGCTCACGCTCCGTCTGGACACGCTGACGAACGCGCTGCCGATTTGCGAGCGTACAGCCGGCCGCGATCCGGCGGTGGCCACGGCCCTCACGACCAAGCTCAAGAGCTACGACGACGCGCTGCTCGCCTTCAAGACCAGTCAGGCCGCCTTCTACAGGCCTGACAGTGCTAAAGCGCAACCTCCAACTCCACAATAACTTAGCTGCCAGTCTGCCAGCTCTTGAGCAGGTCGGCAACCGCCTCCTTGGTGTCGGCAAACTTGAGGGTCGCGCTGACAGCCTGGAGCTTGGGTTGCGCGATGGGGCGCGGTAGCGAGTACCGGAACGCTTCCACCGTCCAATTCCTCACGTAGGACCGGTCGTCGTCCAGATGCCGGACCAGCAGGTCCAACGCCCGCGAGCTGCCGCGCGCGGCGAGGGCTGCCAGGACGTGGACGGCAAAATGATCCTGGCCGGCTCGCGCTTCCACTGTATCGACCAGGCTGGTATCGCCCGTCTGCGCGATCACCCGGTACGCGCCATTCTGAACCGCGTCCCGGTAGGATGGCGTTCGTAATGCCTCCAGGACGATGGCGTGACGGTTTGCGGAGTCGGTGAGTGCCATCGCGGTCACCGCGGCCGCGCGCACCGCAGGACTCGAATCGCGCGACCAGGCCGTTTTGGCGAGAGCCGCAGCCTCCGGGCCTCCCACGCTCCCGAGCGCCTCAATCGCCGCGGCGCGGACTGGCGCGGATGTGTCTGTCGCCGCCGCCTGCAACGCCGGCAACGCGACCGTCGTCGGAAAGTCCCCCAGTGCTGCTACGGCGGCGGCGCGGACGAGGAAGTAGTCGGCGCTGGTCGCCGCCTTTGCCAGTGCCGCACCGGCCGCTGGTTCCTTCGTACGCTGGCTCAGCTGCGAGATGATCCAGTGCCGGTTCCACAGGTTGGGATCGCGCTCGAGCTGGGTCGCGAGCCACGCCGTCGGCTCATCGAAGCTCAACCGCTTCAGAATCGCATTGCCGTCGTCGAAGACGACCATCGTCGGTGCACTCCTCACATCGCGCACGAGGATGGTGTCCTGACGGTGCGAGAGCTGGGCCCGCATGCTCACATCGCCGCGCGCCGTGCCGACGCGAATCGTCACGGGCAGGCGGAACGCGGTAGGTGTGGTGTAGCGCAGGCCGGTGCTGTCGGCCTTGGCGCTGTCCTGCTGTAGTTGTTGCACCACGACGCTCAGTGTCGCTGTGCTCGAGTCGTACCTGGTCGTAACGGTGAGCTCCGGATAGCCGGCCTGATAGATCCATTGATCCCAGAACCAGTCGAGGTTCTCACCTGTCGCTTCGAGCACCGCCTGACGGAAATCGTCGGTGGTCGCGTTGTCGAACGCATGGGCCTTCAGGTAGCCATTGACCGAGGTCCAAAATCGCCGGTCGCCCAGATACTGTTTGAGCATCTGCAGGACCAGCGCACCTTTTGGATAGATGTTGTTCGAGCCGAGTGACGCGAGCGGCATGCGCCGGTCGCGATCGATCTGCATGAACTGG
>Ga0134066_10000003_pt1 | contig 30474 bp, 21 predicted proteins | sample 15_taG_22_FD_94462 | JGI IMG/M metagenome (GOLD analysis project Ga0134066, IMG submission 94462) | Grasslands soil microbial communities from the Angelo Coastal Reserve, California, USA - 15_D_Rain_20cm_2_09212015 | ecosystem: Environmental > Terrestrial > Soil > Grasslands ... | reverse complement strand
CACGGCGCCGCGCGGCGACGACGAGCGAGGAGTCGATGCCGCCTGACAACAGTGCCGCCACGGGGACGTCGGCTTCGGACTGCCGTCGCACCGCGCCGATCATCCGCTCGCTGGTCTGCGCAGCGGTATCCTCCAGCCGGCGGGTCGGATCGGGGCGTGGCTCGACGGCGTAGTAGGGGCGGGTCCATTGGCGCCCGGCCTCGGCGACCAGCACGGACCCCGGCGGCAGCGCCTGGATCTCGGCAAACCCCGTCGCCGGCTCCGGTACATAGCCGAGTCCCAGGTAGTCGCAGCAGGCTTGCCGATCGAGTGTGGGGCGGAAACCGGGCAGCGCCGTGATCGCCTTGATCTCGCTCGCGAACACGATCTGTTCGCCGGGCGTGGCGTAGAACAGCGGCTTGACGCCGAACCGGTCGCGTGCGAGGACCAGCCGGCGGCGCCGCACATCGTAAATGGCGAAGGCAAAGATGCCCCGCAGGTGCTCGACCAGGCGTTCGCCGCGCTCTTCGTAGAGGTGGACGAGCACTTCGGTGTCGGTGCGCGAGCGGAAGATATGCCCGCGTGCGACGAGCAGCGCGCGCAGCACGTCGTGATTGTAGATCTCGCCGTTGAAGACGACCCAGATGTCGCCGGTCTCGTTCGCGAGCGGCTGAGCGCCGGCGGGCGACAGGTCGAGCAGCGCCAGCCGGCGGTGCACCAGCTCGCACCGTTCGTCGGTCCAGTGGCCCGCGCCGTCCGGCCCGCGATGCGCGAGCAGCCGGTCAGCGCGTTCGGCCCAACCTCGTGCCTCGGGGAGGCACTGGGCGTGAAACCGTCCGGCAAGCCCGCACATCAGGCTTCACGCCGCCGCAGCCCGGTGACCATCGCGCGGACGCGACCGACGATGATGCGCCGGTCGGCGGATGTGGGACCGAGGAAGAGCGTGAACGCGCCGACGAATGCCACCGTCAGCAGCACGCCGCCGAGCCACATGAACCAATGGGGCGCGATCAGCACGCGCCCGGCAATGCTCGCGGCCGCGAACAACACGACGGTCGTGATCGCCATCCGGATTGCCGCGAGCCGCTCGGCCATGTTCAGCCGCGGCTTCTCGAGGCAGGAATTGACGATCAGCGGATACGAGATCGACTGAATCGCGCGCCCGATCAGCAGCGCGAGGCAGATACCGGCGATGCCGAGGGCGTGCGTGAGCACTACGCCCAGCGTCAGCGTCGCGACGACGGTGATGGCGCCGAAGATGACGCGCGCGCGAGGCCGGAGCGACGCGTCGATGATGTACGAGTCGGTCCGGATGAACGCGGTCTGCAACGCGTTACAGACGATCAGCAGATCCACCCAGGGGCCGGCGTAGTTCTTCGAGCCGACCCACAGATGCAGGAACGAGTGGTTCCAGGCGAGGATCGTCGCTCCGACGACGGTCGTGAAGAGCCAGGTGAGCATCCGCAGCTCGTGGCGGATCTTCGCGGCGCTGGCGAACTGCTTCTTGCCCAGCACGCCGCCGAGCCCGGGCATCGCGGCGCCGGCGGTGAACACGAAGATCCCGGTGCCCGTGCGGGCCGCGTAGCTCGTCAGGACGTACGTCGTCACGGCCGCCGGGGAGATGATCCAACCGAGCACGAGCACGTCGCTCGCGAGCAGGAGCTTGGCGACGAGATCGCCGACCGCGAGCCACACGCTCATGCTCAGCAGGCCTTTCACCGCCGCCCTGGTGGGCTTGGCGACGTGAAACCACGGCAAGTACTTGCGGACCAGCAGCCAGTACACGGCGCCGACGATGAAGTCGCGCGCGATCCACGAGCCGCCGAGGCCCGGGAGACCGAAGCCGCCTTTCACGGCCCACACGGCCAGCGCGCCGACCACGATGCTGGTGGCAGACTGCAGCCCCATGCGCTTATAGCCGAGATTCATGCCGCGCAGCGTCGATTCCGGCACGGCCGCGAGCCCGGCAAAGATGAAAGCGACCACGAGCAAGGCGCAGGTGAGGCGCACGGCGGCCCGCTGCGCCTCCGGCGCGTGCGTCAGGGTCGGCGCGAGCCAGGAGAGGGATCCCCCCACGAGGGCAACCAGCGGCAGCATGAGGACCCAGACGACGAGCGCCGCGCCGATCGCGCGCCGTTTTTCCATCACGCCGGCCGTCTGGTTTTGAGAGATGACGAGCCGCAGGGCCTCGGTCGGCCGCCCGTCGGTTGCCGCCATGTAGCCGATCAGGCGGCCGAGCATCTCCCACATGCCGTACAGCGAGCGGCCGAGCGCGCCGACCAGGATCGGCGTGATCACGAGTGAGACGCCGGCCTTCACGGTGTAATCGAGCAGCGACGCGACCGCGGTCAGTGACGCGCGCCGTGTGAGGTTGGCGGACTTCGCAACCTTCGCCGGCGCCGGATTGGGCGCCGCGGCGGGCGGCGGCACGAGCGGGCCTCCCGGTAAGGGCGCGACGAAACCGGCGTCAGTGGCCATTGCGACGCTGCTGGAGTTTGGCCATCAGCTGGGCCGTATTGTCGTCGACGGGCCCGGTGTCGGTCTTCAACGAGTCGACCACGATGTGCCCCACCTGCGCGAGCTCGCCGATCGCGCGCTCGAACGCGCGCCGGAAGCCGGCGGAGAATCCGAAAATCTCCTCGTCGGGCAGACCTTTGACCATGTGCGGCTTCTCACGCGTGCGAATGCGATTCGCGAGCGTGATATCGCAGGCGTCGATGAAGACGACGACGTCGAGCAGCGTCGCCCACTCGGCGACGACGCGCCGGCGCCAGGAGGCGGGCACGCGATCGCCGTTGCGCGAGAAGAACACCTCGAGCCAGCTCAGCGCGAATACCGGGCCTTCATCGAGGATGATCACGCGATGACGCGCGGCCTCGTCCTCGACTTCGTGGCGCAGCGCGCCAAGCCGGATCATCTGCGCCAGCTCGCCGGCGCGCAGCGGGGTACGTCTGATGCTGGCGCCAAGAATCGTGGGCAACAGCGCGACCGCGCTGCGAACCAGACGGTGCCGCGGCAGGCCCCAGAGACTCAGCCCGGAGCGCACGGTGGAATCCGCAGCCGTCACGCCGCGGGCGAGCGTGGTCTTGCCCGCGCCGGCCGGTCCGACCAGCTCGACGACGACAGCGCGTTCCCGGCTCACAGCGAACTCCAGAGCTCCGCTTTGAGCCTCGCGACGACCTCCGGCAGCGGCTGCGCGGCGTCGATGATGCGGGCGCCGGTTCCGCTCCAATCGGTTTCCGCGGTGAGACGCGCGCGCTTGCGCACGTACTCCGCCGGCTCCGTCGGCTTGCGGCTGACGGCCGTTTCGGCGTCGAGTTGGAGCAGGAACACGACGTCCGGCTCCGCCATCCGTTCGTAGCAGCGGCGCTCCCAGCGCCGCACTTTCGTTGCGACGGGCGAGTCGGCCGCCAGCGCCTGGCCCTGCGCTTCGCTCGGGCCCGCGAGCGCCCAGCTGACGGGCAGCGGATAGCGCTCGCAGATCGCGATCCCGCCGGCGCTCGCGAACCGGTGTGCGCGGCTGTACACGGCATGGCGGTCGCGGGCGGTGCAGGCGTAGCGCAGCAGCTCGAGATGCGCGAGGAATCGCGGCTTTGCGTGAATCGCGCGTGCCAGCTTCAGCAGGCCGCCCACGGCGAGCGTCGCCAGGCTGCGCTTGGGCCGGCCCAGATGGACGTGCAGCGTGGCGAGCGAGGGCGCGAGCCATGCGTCGAGCGCGTCCGCACACGTCGATTTCCCCGATCCATCGCCGCCGAGCAGCGCGACGACCGATCCACCGCTCGCGAGCCACTGGCCGCGCGGGAACGCTCGACTCCAGAGCCGCTCGACGATGCCGAACGGGGTCGGACGTGCGCGGTGCGCCGCCAGCGCGCGCGTCAGCGCGCGGTGCGCGCGGAGCCGGCGCCACGGCGTCGAGCCTGGTTGAATGGCGGCGCGGCAGCGCGTAAACAGCGACCCGCTCACCTCGGGCAGGTGTTTGCGCAGCGCGGCGAATACCACTTCCGGCGCCACGTTGTCCTCGAGGCGGTCGACTTCGCTCAACGCGCCGTCGAGCCAGCGCGGCGACTCACGGCGCAGCAAGTCGACCGGGCTGTGGCGCAAACTGAGCCGCAGGATCGCGACGATGAGCTCGAGCGCCGGCGCCGCCGTCTTAAAGACGCCGCTGGACCCTTCGCGCATTGTGGCGGACTCGAGCAGGGCGCGCTCGAGCGGCAGGCGGTAATGCGCCCGCCAGGGAAGGCCAATCACCAGGCGCTGGTAGACGTGCAAGTGAATGATCTGGCCGGTGCGCTGGTCGAGGCCGAAGTAGTGCACGATGCCCGCGGCTTCGCGCCCCGCCGGTGACAGGGCCAGCTTGAAGCCGAGCTCGCTGAGGACGTCGTTGAAATCGGCCCACGAGCTGGCGGCCACGAGCAGATCGATATCGCCCCGTCCACTCTCCCAGCGCTCGCGCTTGCCATGGCCTTTCCACTGGCAGTAGACAATGCCCCGGCTCGCGAGCGCGGCGCCCAGCCGGCCGACGAGCGGCGCCGGTGTCGTCGAGCCGGCGCGGGGCGGGGAAGCGGTCGGCAGCAAGCTCAGTGACATGTCCCGGACCCCGAATCGCTGAAGGTGGCGCCGTCGATCGGCACGAACTGCCAGTCGTAGCTGTCGGGCTTGAGGGAGAGCTTGAGCACGCCGAAGGCGGCGGCGCGCACGTCGCTGTGCGGATGGATCGCGACGGTGAAGTTGTCGACGCTTTCGCCGCCGGTGCCGACATTGAATTCGCGGATGCCATTCGTCGAGTCGACGTCGCCGGCGGGGGTCATCGGCGCGAAGCGCTCGTAGTTGTGCTGCTGCCCGTTCAAGACGATTTCGACGCCGGCCGCGTACAGCATATCCCAGATCGGCTTATGGCCCGGATTCACCGTCCAGTTGGGGGTGTTCGAGGACTGGAAGAGCGGGACGTGCCACATGGCGATCGTGCATTTCTGATTCTGGTGCTGATCGAGATCACTCTGCAGCCACGCCATTTGCGCCTGGTCCAGACCGGGGTTGTTCGGGTCCGTGCCGCCCTTGTCGTTGAGGACGATGACGTGCCAGGTGCCGACGTCGTAGCTGTAGTAGCCCGTTCCGGCGGGAATACGGTCGCCGAAGTACTGGAACGAGCCCGCGCCATCACTGCTGCCATTGTCGTAATCGTGATTGCCGAGCGTGGGATGCGTCCGCGACAGGAACCGGCCCCAGGACGGGCCATAGCAGCTCACGTACTCGGAATCGTTCCCGTGCTCGAACACGTTGTCGCCCGTGGTGAAGACCGCCGCGTTGGGAAGCGCGTCGATGATCTGCGCCGTCTTATCGTCGTTGGTCGTCCCGCAGGTGGCGATGTTGCCCGCGCCGATCAGCACGGCGCCATGCTCGATCGCAATTCCCGCCGTCGTGCTCGCGGTGTCCTTGGCGCCTTTGTTGTCGGTGACGATGAGCGACACGTTGTAGTTGCCGTCGTTCTGATAGGTGTGCGACATCTTCACGCTGTCGCCGGTCGTTCCGTCGCCGAAGTTCCACCTGAATGTGAGCACGTCGCCCGCGTCCGGGTCCGACGACTGCGACCCGTCAACACTGATCGTGCCGGTGGCCGAGTTGTACGGGCCGCCCGCGACGGCGACGGGCGCGTGATCCGGCGGCGGCGGGGAGGGCGGTGCCGGAGACTGAATCTCCGTCGAGGGCTTGCAGGCAAACCCGATCAACACCAGAGCGAACGGCAGAGCAAAACGCGACTTCACGACGGTCTCCCGTGGCAAGATCCAGACCCTGAATCGGTGAACGTGGCGCCGGAGGACGGCACGAACTTCCAGTCGTAGCCGCCCGCCCGCAGTGTGAGTTTGAGAATGCCGTGCGTATGCCAATCGCGAACTTCGGCGTTGGAGCCGGCGGGCAGCGTCGCGTCGAGCGTGTACAGGGTCTCGCCGCCGCCGGTGCCGACGCTGATCTGGCGAATGCCGTGTGCGTCGTCGCGCGTGCCGTCGGGGCGCTGCGGTGCGAAGCGCTGGTACGCATGGTCGTGACCATTGAGCACGAGATCGGCGCCGTACTCGTAGAGCGCGTTCCAGATCGCCGCTGTGAAGTAGGTGATCGAGTCGCGGGCCTGGACGGTGGAGAACCGCGGGTGGTGCCACATCGCGAGCACGCAGTCCTGCGAGTGGCTCGCGAGCTCGCTGCGCAGCCACTGCTCCTGCGGTGAGCCGGCTTCGTAGTTGACCGGCTTATCGGTGCCGGTATTGAGCACGATCACAAACCAGCTGCCGAGGATGTAGCTGTAGTAGCCTGTGGACGGGTCTCCGGCGGCGGCGCCGAAGTACCCGAAATACCCGGCAGCGGGGCTGGTGCAGCCGGGCAGGGTGGTGTTCCAGAGGCCGCAGTTGTAATCGTGATTCCCCGCGACCGGGCGCGTGCGAGCCTTCTGGCGTCCCCAGGTCGGCGCGTAGCAGCGGTTGTACTCGTCCGGGCTGCCGTTGTCGTAGGCATCGTCACCGAGCGGAACGACAATCCCCTGCAGCGTGTCGAGCAGCATCGCGGTCGAATCATCCCCGAGGCGCGTGCAGTCGGCGACGTCGCCGGCAACGAGGAGCACGGGGTCCGTGGTGGCGATGGTGGCGGACGCACTGCCGGCCGCGCCGCGTTGATTGGTGACGGTGACGGTCACACGACGGGACCCTTCGGCCTGGTACTCATGCGTCGCGTGAATGACCGCGACGCTGTTCAGGGAGCCATTTGAGCGCGCACCGTCGCCCCAATCGACGTCATAGCTCCACGGCGCGCTGTTGGTCGTGTCCGAGAACGTCGCCGTGAGCGTGTGGGGCGCCTCGAGGGGCGCTCCGGCGTCGGCTTCTACCGTTACCGGTAGCGCACCCTTGGGCTCGGTGCTGCCGCCGCCGCCGGCGCATTCCACAGTGAATGCCGCGGCGAGGATCAACGACAGACCCTGCAGCCGGACGATCGCGCGCCGTATCATAGAGCGGCGATCGGACCGGACTGCCAGGGATAGTTTCCACTGCCTCCGGAATCCTGCGGCGCGGCTTTGCTGTCGCCTTTGGGACTCGGAGCTGAAGGAGTGTGCGGGCCGTCCTGCGGTTGGACCGCTGGCGCGGGAACCGCGGCTGGAGGCTCCGGCTCGTGCGACCCGCCGCCGCAGCTCATCAGTAATGCGTACAGCGTTATGACCGGCAAGCGAACGGCAAGTCTAATCATCTGTGTCTGCCACCGCGTTGCGGTTCATATCGGCTCGTTCGTAACTGGATAACTCAAGGGGTAAAACCTGCTGTCCAAGGGCTCATTGCATTAATCGGACCATTTTCTTGAACCGCGGGGATACGCGGCCGAGCATGAGCAGAGGAAGGGAATTTCCCGCGAAGGATGCAGCAAAATGAATTGAGTAGTCCGAAAAGGCTCTCAAGTGGGGCTCAGTCGTGCAATCTAGACCTTATTGACTAACCCTCCTGAACTCCGGACCTAGCTATGAAACCACGCTTTGGTCTAGTACGGAGACCTAGTACTGACTCCGAAAGTCCTAACTCCTCTTCCTAGGACTGAGCGATGCGTGCGCTAACGTTTCTTGCGTTGGCTCCGGTTGTCGTAGGCTGCAGTGTCGACCAACCGCTTGAGAACCACGACATGCGACCTGTAGTCATTAGATCGAGTCCGATGAGCCCAACGAGTTTTGCGCCGGAGCAACTCGTTCGGCTAACGACTGACGCAGCTGTCCGGGATCAGCCGAAGATTTCGTCGGTCTCCGTAGGAACGGCGCCTGCCGGTGCCACGGGCCGAGTCGTAAAAGTTGGAGTTGTCGATTCGGTGGGCGACGGCAAAACGTATTTCTTAATCGCGGACCTCCCGTCCCCGCCAATACCGTTCGGAGGATGGATATCAGAAGATTATTTGGAGGCTGCGGGCCCCCCGCCAAGCCACCCGGGTTGTTGTTACGCGGCACCGCCGCCACTCGGTACGGCTGCAGGAGATGGCACGTACTCCTCTCCATGGCTGTTACAACACGCACTGGATGCCGGCGTAGTGCCCCCAACCAATGATTTGTGGCTTCGGGAGGGAATCTACGACCAGATGTATACTGCTTGGCTTAGTGGAAGCCCAGCGGATAGGATCGTCATCCGACCGGTCCCCTACGAACGTGTGATTTTCCGAACCGCTCTCACAGGTGGTGACCCCAGTCAACTGAGGGTAGAAGGCCATGACCTCGAGTTCTGGGACCTTGAGTTTGAAAACACGAACCCAGACCGTACAGTGGCAAGGCCTCATGCGATCTACAACAAGAACTCACATAACCGCTACGTACGGCTGATTATTCATGATGTGGGAATAGGGATCTACAATGAACCCACGGCACAGGACGTCGATATCAGCGGCTGTGTCGTTTACAATTATGGTTTCCAGAATGGGGCGACTGATAACGGACACGAGCATGCATTCTATATCAAAAGCAACGTTGGTGGCGTTCGTCTCCACGACAACATCGCTTACAACGGATATGGGTACGGCATCCACGCGTATTCAGATGTCCTCGGTGAGCATGTGAATGGCGTGACTCTCGAAGGCAATGTCATCTTTAACTCAAGCATGCTGTCAGTCAATCAAGCTTACAGTTCGAACATATTGATCGGTGCCGAGGCGGCAGGCGTCAATCTGCAGAACGACACGGTATGGGACAACATGACCTATTGGCCGCTGACAATGACAAGTTCGGTCCCCAACATACGGATTGGATATAGCACATACCCGGGGTCGAACGTCTACGTGAGGGGTAACCTTGTTGCAGGCGGCAACCCAGCGTTCCAGATGCGGGACTGGGATGTTGCTACTGTAAAGGGTAATCAGTTCTATACTCACTCAACCGGCACAGTTGTGAACTTTTTGGACCAGTCCAGGGACAATTATGACTGGTCTTCGAATATCCATTATCGTGCCTCCAGTGACTTAGCTTGGTACTACAACGGCTTGACGAACTTCGCCACCTGGCAGGGAAGAGTGACGCCACTAGCAGCAACAGACAATGCTCCTTCTGCAAGTCCGCCTTCGAACTGGGTGGTACAAAGGATTCTGTCTATCGGTGAGGTCCCGGAGGGTGACTATAACTGGCCCTATGAAGCCAATCTGGTCGTTTACAATTGGCAAAATGCAGCTAGCGTGACCGTCAATCCCGATCCAGTGTTCGAGCCCGGTGAGGGGTGTGACCCTTACGAGGTCTGGAACGCCCAGTCAATGACTTGGCCGGTCCTTACTGGATGCTGGCGGGGCGGTATGCTCACCCTTCAGCTGGTCGCCGTCACGCCTCCGCAGGCCGTTGGTGGGCCCGCCTCGCCAACGACGGGGACCCAGTTCCACGTGTTCCTGCTAAGGAATCGCTAGATTGATCGTGAGGCTCGCAAGATCAGAGTCTCACTACGCGCCCTGCTGGGTCCTTCGACTACGACGGACCCCTTAAACGCGAAGCTTGATCATCGGTTTTCTGGGGCATCTGCCTGATGCGTGGACAGCTGACTGCAGTCGGAGGCTCTGAACTGTCCAGAGCCTCCGACCTCAGCACTCAGTGACAGGGAACAGGTGCCGAAGACTTATCGGTAAAGCCGCCTGCCAGCGTGGGGATGAACTCCCACTCGTAGCTGTTGTCGTTCAACCTGAACTTGATAACCCCGTTGCTGTTGCCTGGTGTGGTGTTGTTGCCTTCTTGTACTTCAACGGGGGACATCGGGGCCGTTGTATTAGGGTCGTCGGCGGGGGTTATGGCTCTATAGAGACTCTGCCCGCCCGTACCAACGATGAATTGCCGGAACCCATCAGCAGCCGGGACGCCGTTGTTGTTGGTCTGCGGGAAGCGTGCGTAGAGATGGTCATACGCGCTGACGAGCAGATCCGCGTGCGCTGCATACAGCAGGCTCGCGGCCTGCTTGAGGTTGAACTGAAGGCCGAGTTCGCCTGTACTCGTGGTGTAAATCCGCCGGTTCCACGAGACCGCCATGATGCACTTCGTGGCGGGGACGGTCGATAGGTCGCTGGCGAGCCACGCGTTCATCGGCCCGTTCGGATCCTGGAGTTGTGCGGTGGTCTGCTCCCAGTCACCGGTGTTCAGGAAGATGATGTGCCAGTTACCGCGATCGATGCTGTACCAGCCCTTTCCGTCGGGGCCTTTTGTGCGGTTGCCGAGGTAGGCATAGACGCCAGTCGGTCCGCGGCCGCCCAGGTAGTCACCGTTGCCAACCGCGAAGTAGGTACGGTCCTTAAAGTCTCCCCACTTCGGGGCGTAGCAGTCGGCGTACGTGGTGTTCGGCATCGAATCCGTCAGGTTATTCCCGGCGGTAAAGGCGACGGCGCTGGTGTCAGCTGCCAGGATGCCTTTGATGATGTTCCCGGTTGCCATTGAAGCGGTGGTCGCGCAGTTGGTGATTTCGCCGGCGCCGACCATGGTGAAGCTGCTGCCGCTCCCAGTGCCACCCGAGCCGGTCGTCGCCGTCGCCGTGGGACTCCACGCCGACGTGTCGCTGCCCCGCACTGCCTGGATCCGGTACATGTAGGCGGTGTGCAATGCGAGCGCCGAGTCGGTATAGGCGCGCGCGGTACGCGCGAGATTCGTTCCGACCTGGGCGAAGTTCGTGCAGCCGGCCCCCTGGCAGCGGGCGAGCTTGAAGCCCGTCACCGTCGTGTCGCTGTAGGCCCACGTCAGGCTGATCTTGTTGGAATCCACGGCCGCTGCAGTCGGCGCGGCAGGCGCTGCCAACGGCGGGGGCGGGGGCGGGGGCGGCGGCGGGGCCGGTGCGTTGCTGTCTTTGCACGCGCCAAACGCGCCGATCACGCCGCCGGCGGTGGCCACCAAAGCAGCGCGGATCATGAAGCGGGGTGTGACCTTCATACATCTCTCCTTGAATAGGACGTGATTGTGACGGGGAACGACGAGGTCATGCGTTCCCGCACGAAATGACCGCGAGGACGGCCCCCAGAATCACGAGGGCGCGGAGCAGCAACATCATGGCAGGTCTCATACCTCACTCCTTGACGCTCCGAAGCGTCAGCGGCGGTTCTTTCGTGCGACGAACTGTGCGTGCCAGCGTCTCGATCCCGCGCCGGACCGTCGCGCCGATCAACGGGAGTGGATCATCCCAGGCGAGGCCACTCTTCGCCTCGCATCGGATGAGCCACGGGATCCACTCGGCAAAGGACATGCCTGCCGCCCGCGCGGCGGATTGGTCTTTCCACGGCTTGCACCACCGTACGCCGGCGCGCGCCGGCCTCAGGATGGGGCGCGGGGCACCGATCAAGTCGCCATAAACGAGTGCGGGCAGGTTCACGCCTGCGACGGCGCCGAGGTGGTGCCAGAGATTGAAACGGGGATTCGCTTCGAGCAGCCGGAGGCGGCCGTCCGGAGCGCGTTTGAAATCGAACTTCACGACGCCGGCAAATTTCAGCCGCTTGACGAGCTGACGGCCCAGCGCGAGCACATCGCTCGCGTCGCTCGTCTCGAGTGCGGTGCTGTCGCCGTACGCGAGCGGCCAGGTGCGAATCTTCCGGCCCGCGAACTCGCCGACGATGGCGCCCCGCTCGTCCACATAGGCGTGATAGCTCTCGATGCAGCGCTCGGGCCCCGGCACGAGCTCTTGCGCGAGAATCGGGAGATTCGCGGCCATGATCCGGGGCCACAGCGCGCGCAGCTCGTCGAGACTGTCAAGCGACGTCGCCTTGCCCGGACCGGCCAGCGGCTCCCAGCGCGACGGAATGCGGACCAGCGGCTTGAGCGCGATCGGAAACGGAATGTCGAAATCGTCGCCGGGCGCCGGATCGCCGGGCGCGATGACGCGCGCTTTCGGCACGGGCAGATCGAGCCGTCCCGCCAACGCCTGAAAGCGCGACTTGTCCACCAGCTGCTCGACCAATTCGGCGTCGGGCACGACGAACCGAAAGCCTTCACGCAGCCGGTCGCGATGGCGCGACACGAGCAGCAGCGTGCGGTCCTCCTGGTAGAACAGCGCGGGCGGCTCGGGCTGCGCCTGCCCAAAACGCACGAGCGCGTCGACCAGCTCTTCGGGGCGCTCCCACGCGTTGTGCCAGGGGAAGACGGCGCGGGTATGGCGCGAATAGCGCACCGGTGCGCCGGGTGGCGCCAGCACGGTGGACGGAATGCGGGCCCGTCCGAGTGCGCGGACGAGATCGACGTCGCCGAGCACGCACGCCGGTGGGCGCACGGGATGTGACGCCCGGCCGCCTCGGCCAATGAATCCGGTGACCTGGCGCGCGCCCAGCGCGGCACGGCCGCGCAGCGTCTGCTGCCAGCCGTACACGCGCTTCGCCACCTTCCGCGCCGTCATGAGCCACGGATAGCGGCCCCGCAGCCAGCGCACCTTCGACTCGTCCGGAATCGCGCCGAACTTGGTCTTGAATTCGCCCCGGCCCATGAAGTCGAACGTCTCGCAGCCGAGTTGAATCGCGCGCTGCATGACCGTCCACGTCATGAGCTCTGTCGGGCGGTACCAGCGGTAGTGCTGGCGATGCGCCCACATCCACAAGAGCAGCTCGGTGCCTTCGACAAAGAAGATCCCCGTCGCGATGTTGACGCGGCCGCCGGGCAGATAGACCGAGATGGCGATCAGGTTGCCGCTCGCCTTGAGCTGCCGGAAGAATTCGAGCACCCGGTGCTTGCCGAACGGCACCGCGAAGCCGCCGCGGCGATAGACCTCTTTCAGCTGCCGATAGTGCTCGTCGACGAAGCTCTCATCGGTTTCGAAGCGCGTGACGAGGCCCAGGCGCTGCGCCCGCTTCACATTGCGGCGCGCGCTCTGCTTGAGCTGTTTGAACGTGCCGGCTTCGTCGTGCGGGAACAGCGGCGCGCGGTAGGTGAAGACGCGCTCGTCCTCGAATCCCGCCGCTCGCATGGCGTCGGCATCGAGGCCCAGATGCAGCAGCTCGACGTGAGCGACGTCGTGCTCGCGCTCGAGGTAGGGGACGATCGCGGCCGCGAACGCGGCGGTGTCGAACCGCGCCGGATCGAACGCCGGGCCGAGACTCACCGTCTGGCAGCCCTCGAGCGGCGAGCCGAACAGCGTCCACTTGCCGAGCTTTCGCAGGAGGCCGGGAAAAGCCCCCACGAGTCCGGTGTCGTCTTCGAGCAGCAGGTAGAGCGGCCGGCCGCAATTACAGGCGGCGAGCGCATCGATCCATGCCCGCAGGTGGGGCGTGCGATGATTCGGAAAGCGACGCACGATCTCGTCCCATCGCGCGAGCTCGTCCGAGCTCGCCTCACGTACGCGCAGAGCAGTCGTCATTGCCGATCCTCAGCAAGCAACCGCCGTGCCGCAGTCATCTCGGGTGGAGGCTGGAACTTGCGGCGGCCCGCCGCGACCGCGCCGATCGTCCAGAGCGTGCGGCCGATGATCGCGAGATCTTTGCGCAGTGTCGCGCGGCGCATGTACACGCGGTCGAGCGCGAGCTTCGTCTTGAGCAGCTTATCGACGTAGTGGTTTTCGGGATCGTCACCGGTCAGCATCTTGTCGCCGGACTGGTACTGGTAGATGCTGCCGGGGCTCGCGAGCCCGGGACGCATGCCGAGCGTCTCGAGATCGCCCGGGGAGTAATGCGCGCGGACGATCGCGGGGTCCTCCGGGCGGGGCCCGACGATCGCCATGTCGCCGCGCAATACGTTGAACAGCTGCGGCAGCTCGTCGATCTTCGAGCGGCGCAGAATCTTGCCGATGCCGGAGACGCGGTCGTCGTGCAGCCCGGTAATGCGCGACCCTCTCCCCGCTCTCATGGTTCTCAGCTTGTACATGGTGAATTCGCGCCCGAGAAAGCCGACGCGCCGCGCGCCGTAGAAGATCGGACCGGGATCGGTCAGCTTGATGCCGACGGCGGCGAGCGCGATGAGCGGAGCCGTCACGATCAACGCGACGGCCGCGCACGAGATGTCAAACAGGCGTTTCACCATGCTGCAGAGTTCGGCGGACGGTCATGAAGACTTCCGCGGCCTCGAGGCACTGCTGATTGCCCCAGGCGAGCGCCCGGTGGCGCAGCGCGTCGAGCGAGCGCGGATGCGGATAGGGACGGACTTCGCTCGTGTAGCAGGCCATTGCGGCGAGCTTGATGTCGAGCGTCGCGGAGATATCCACCCACGTATCGGCGGTGAACGTGCGCGGATAGGCCCACTCGGTGCTGCTGGCGGTGTCGAAGGCGTAGACCGCGCGCACCCAGCCCGCGGTTGGACGCGTAGCGACGAGCGCGGCCTGAAACAGCACCTGGTGATCGCGGTTGATGTCGCCGCCCCACTGGCAATACACGATCCGCGGCTGGAGCTCTTTCACGAGGGCCTCGAGCGGCGAGATGACCTCGGTCAGCGGCAGCGTATCGAGCCGCTGATCGGCGAAGCCCAGCGGCCGCACGTCACAGACGCCGAGGGCCGCAGCAGCGCGGCGGATATGCTCCGTCTGGCCGACGCCCTGCAGGCCATAGCGCAGCGATTCGCCCTCGCAGACGATCACCGACGTGACTTCGTCGCCGGCCTTGGCGTGCAGCGCGACCGTGCCGCCGCAGCCCAGCAGCTCGTCGTCGGGATGGGCGGCAATGACCAGGACTCGGCGGCTAGCCATCGCGCGCCCCTGCCGCCACCGCCGCGGCTGCCGCAGCTCCAAATCGTTTGCCACGCCATGCCTGCTCGCTCAGTCGCTGACCGTGCACTACCGTCCCGGCCTCGTCTTCGAGCTCGAGCAGAATGACGGCGCCGCTGCCACAGGCGACCAGTTGGCCGCATGCCGACGGCGATGGGCTGATCACCGGCCCAAGCACCTCGCCGGGTTGAGTGCCGGGAATCGGCCCGAGATCGGGAGGCAGCGCGGCGTCCCAGACGCACCATCTGGTGCCATCGATGGTGCTGAAGGCACCCGGATAGGGGCGGGTGAGCGCGCGGACGAAGGCGCAGACCGCATGCGCCGGAGCATCCCACGCGATCTCGCCGTCGGCGGGGCGCCGCCGCGGCAGCACCGACTCGGTCCCGCGCTCCTGCGGCCGGCCCGGGCGCTGTCCCGCGAGCAGCCGGGGCAGGAGCTCCAGCAGCATCTCGCGGTTGGTTTGCGCGACTCGCGCGTACAGCGTCGCGCACGTGTCGTATGGTGTGATCGGAAAACGGCGCTGCGCGATGATGTCGCCCTCGTCCACGCCTTCCGAGAGCCACATAAGCTTATTGCCGCTCTCACGCTCGCCGCGCATGATCGTCCAGTTCACGGGCGCGCTCCCGCGGTTGTGGGGGAGATACGACGCGTGAGCGCCCACCAGCCCGATCCGGGCGAGGCGCATCACCGGGGGGCGGACGATCTGGTGCCACCCGATGACGAAGATGACGTCGGGCGCAATCTGCTGAAGAATCTCGAACGCCTCGGGCTCATTGATGCCGGTGATCAGGTGCAACGGCACGGCGTACTCGGCGCACAGCGGCGCGAAATCGACCGCGCCGGAGCGCTTGGCGCGGAGCTCGGGCGTCAGCGTGAGGACGGCGCGGATCGGCGCGCCCGCGCCGAGCAGCGCGTGCAACGCCGGCAATCCCTCGGCGTGAAACCCAACCCAGGCGCAGCGGAGCGATGTCACCGGCGGTGGGTCTGCACCACGTCCAGCACCGCGTCGATGACGTCGCTGACGTCTTGATCGGTGAGGCCGGGATGCAACGGAAGACTCAGCAGCCGCTCGAAATTCGAGTACGCGACGGGGAAATCCGCGCGCGCGTAGCCGTACTTGTCGCGGTAGTAGGGGTGCACGTGGACCGGGATAAAGTGGACCGAGGTGCCGATGTTGCGTTTGGACAGCTCGTCGACGAACTGGTCGCGACCGATGCGCAACGCGTGAGGCCGCAGGCGCAGCACGTAGAGATGCCAGGCGTGATCGACATGGGCGCGCTGGACCGGCGGCTCGAGCGCCTCGTCGACCTCGAAGGCGGCCGTGTAGGCCGCCGCGATCTCCTGCCGGCGTGTGTGGAAGCGCTCCAGCTTGCGGAGCTGGCACAGCCCGATGGCGGACGCGATGTCGGTGAGGTTGTACTTGAAGCCGGGCGCGACGATGTCGTAGCGCCAGCTGCCGCCCTTTTCGTAGCGCTTCCAGGCGTCGCGGCTCATGCCGTGCAGCGCCATGATCCGGGCGCGATCCAGAAACTCGGGATCGCCCGTCAGCATCCCGCCTTCGGCGGTGGTCAGGTTTTTGGTGGCGTAGAAGCTGAACGCGACGGGATTCGCATCGGCGCCGATCGGCCGGCCGCGAAACCGCGCCGGCAGCGCGTGGGCGGCGTCCTCGATCATCGTCACCTGATTCGCCCGTGCGAGCGCGTCGAGCGTGTCACGCTCGACGGGATGGCCCGCGTAGTGGACCGGCATGATCGCACGCGTCCGGGGCGTCATGGCGGCCGCCACGCGTTCGGGATCGATGTTGAGGGTGTCGGGCTCGACATCCACGAGCACCGGCCGCGCGCCGACGTGCTCGATGACGTTGACCGTGGCCGCGAAGGTCAGCGGCGTCGTGATCACTTCGTCGCCCGGGCCGATCTCGAGGCAGGCGAGTGCGACGTGCATCGCCGCGGTGCACGAGTTCAGCGCGAGCGCGCCCGGTGACCCCAGGGCCGCCGCGAATTCCTCCTCGAAGCGCTTGGTCTTGGGTCCCGTCGTGATCCAGGGCGAGCGCAGCGTGTCGACGACCTCGCGGATCTCGTCTTCCCCGATCAGCGGCGGCGAGTAGGGCAGGAAGTCGCGCCGTGCGGATCGTGCAACCGTGTCCGTCATGAGGCGCTGCCTCCACCGGCCACGGCGCCGCCGGATGGGGGAATCGTCGAATCGGGACTCAGCAGCGGATCTGGAAGGACCGGCACACCGTTGGCAGGTGCGACGACGGGCGCCTCCTGATCCGTGACGGCGGGTGGGCGCCGGGAGACCCGTCGCCGCGTCGCACCGTTGCCGTTCGTATGGGGACGAGAGTAGCCGTTGCCGTTGCTGCGGCGTTGTGTCGCAGCGCCGACCAGCTCGAGCCGTTCCGGCTGGTACTCCGTCACGATCGTCGAGAGCGCGCGCATCATGGCGTGCTCGTCGCCTTCGCCCGTGACCGCAATCAGGGTGCGGAGCTGGCGCGCCAGGAGCGCGCCGCCGTTGCCGTTGCCGGTGACGACGCGAATCTTCTCGATCGAGGTCTTTGCCAGCGTTTCGTTGGGCGCGACGAGCTCCTCTTCGAGTTTTTCGCCGGGCCGCAGGCCGGTGAACACGATCTGCACGTCGTGGTACGGCACCAGCCCGGAGAGTCGGATCAGCTGCTCGGCGAGCTCGAGGATGCGGACCTGCGTCCCCATCTCGAGCACGGCGATCCGGCCCGCGGCCTCGGGCAGCGACGCCGCTTCGAGGACGAGCTGGGACGCTTCCGGAATCGTCATCAGGAACCGCTTCATCTCCGGATGCGTGACCGTGACCGGCCCGCCCACGGCGATCTGTTTCTTGAACAGCGGCACCACGCTCCCGTCCGAGCCGAGCACGTTGCCGAACCGCACGACGCGGAAATCGGTCTGGGCGGCGCGCAGCGAGGGCAGCTCAAGCACGATGTGCTCGGCGACCCGCTTGGTGGCGCCGAGGATGCTCATCGGATTGACTGCTTTGTCGGTCGAGATGAGGACGAACTTTCCGGTGCCGACACGCGCGGCGGACTGCGCGAGCCGCAGCGTGCCGACCACGTTGTTCCAGACGCCCTCGATCATGTTGGCCTCGAGCATCGGCACGTGCTTGTAGGCCGCGGCGTGGAAGACGCAGTCGGGGCGATAAGCTTCGAACAGCCGGTCGAGGCGGGCGGCGTTCGTCACGCTCGCCAGCACCGGCACGACGTCGATGGCGGGATGGGATTCCGAGATCTCGTGAGCGATGAAGAACAGCGGGCTCTCCGCGCGGTCGAGCAGCAGCAGGCGCCGGGGATTGAAGCGCGCAATCTGCCGGACCAGCTCGGAGCCGATGGAGCCGCCCGCGCCGGTGACGAGGATGACCTTCCCGGCGAGCTCGGGCGCTACATCCTTGAGATCGAGCTGCACCGGCGGCCGGCCCAGCAGGTCTTCGACCTGGACGTCGCGGACCTGGTTGATCTGCGGCTCGTCGGGGGACAGCAGGTCGACCTGCGGCGGCAGAATCTTGACCGCGACACCGGTCTCGGCGGCCCGTGCGACGAGCCCGCGCAGCTGCTCGGGGCTCGCGGACGGAATGGCGATCACGATCTGCTGGGCGTGGTGCATCGCGACAAACCGCCGCAGCTCGTCCGACCCGCCGAGGACCGAGACGCCATGGAGCGTCCGGCCGTGCTTGGCGACATCGTCATCGACCATGCCGACGACGTTGAGGGGATGCCGCGGGTCGTGCTGGAGCTGCCGCAGCAGCCGTTCGCCGGCGACTCCTGCGCCCACGATGATCGCGGGCCGGCCGCGCCGCCGCTGGCGGCGCCGGAACGGCTCTTCCTTGATCCAGCGGAGCAGGCCGCGCTGATCGCGGCTCGGGCGCCGGAACGGCTCTTCCTTAATCCACCGCGCGACGAACCGAATGCCGCCCGCCACGACGATGGTGATCAGCCAGTCGAGTGCCGGGACCGACCGCGGCACGGTGCCGAAGCGTCCCGCGAAAACGAGGAGGGTGACGAAGGCCACTGAGCCCAGCGTCGTCGCGGCGACGAGCTGGCGCAGATCACGGACCCCGACGAGATGCCAGTAGCCGCGAAACAGGCCGAAGCGGTTGAAGAGGAGCAGGCGCAGCGCCAGCAGGTAGGGCAGCGTCCCGGCGTAGTTGCGAAGCTGATCGGGCGGAATACGGAAGTCGAAGCGCAGCGCGAACGCGGCGAAATAGGCGAACGACACCAGCGCCAGGTGTCCGGCAATCGAGAGGGCGCGCCGCTGCTGGCGCAGACGCGAAAAGACGTCTTTCAACATGGAAATGAGGACTCCGCGTTAGGCTGTGCGGTCCTGCATTGCACCTTCTGTGCTCGGGGCTGGTGTGCTTGTGTGGAAGGCGCCGCGCCTCAGGACGAAGCGCGCGACCCGTCGCTCTTGCTACGCAACAGGGCGCAACGCGGTGAGCCCTGCGGGGTTAGTGGGTTAGATGCGCGACGGTGAGCGGCACCGAGCTTGCGTGGCGCACCCTTGCATGGAGCCCAAGGAGCCACACGAGATGTCCGGATCAAATGGAGAAGGCACGCGCATTCCCGTGCTGCGTTCCGAATCGAGCCTCGATACGATTCGGATGAAGAGTCTCACGACGCCCAGCGCCCCTCCGCCGCCGCCCGCGGAGCATAGCGATTGGCAGCGCTACTTCAACTCCGTCATGCGGCACAAATGGTTCGTGATCGTCGTGACGTTGGTGGGGACTGCCCTCGGGATCGTCGCCACGCGGTTTCTCGACCCGCGCTACACTGCGAAAGCGATCCTCTGGGTCGACGTCGCGGTCGGTCGCGATCGTGGCGTCCAGTCGGACCAGCTGCTCGATTCGCGAGGCTGGGAGGAGCTGGTCGTGTCGAACGCCGTGCTCGACACCGTTGTCAAAGAACGGCGGTTGTTCATCCATCCTGAGACGCCACAGGATTCCGCAGCGCTCACCACTTTCGACATCACCGACCGGGTCGCCCCGGGCGACTATCGGGTGGTCGTCGACAAGGCGGGTCGCGCATTCCGGCTGGAGCTCGAGGACGGCACCGTCGTGCAACGGGGTCGGGTGGGGCAGCCGGTCGGCGAGAGCGTAGGCTTCGATTGGACGCCCACCGCGGCCATGCTGAAGCCGGGCACGACCGTCAAGTTCGGCGTCAGCGCCATCACGGACGCGTCCGCGTCCCTGGCGAAGAGCATCAAGACCCGACTCGATCCCGACGGCAACTTTCTGCGCCTGCAGCTCAAGAGCACGAGCGCGGCGGGCGCGGCGGCGACGCTGAACGCGATCAGTGCGCGCATCGTGGCTGTCGAGAGCGAAATGAAGCGCCGGAAGTTCGAGGAGTTGGCCGGTGTGATGGACGAGCAGCACCAGCACGCGAAAGAGGCGCTCGACCAGGCCGATGAAGCGCTGCGAAACTTCCGCGTGCGCACCGCCGACCGGCCGCTCGTCACACAGGCCCCGGGCGGTGGGTTGACCGTCGAGGGCAGCGGCGTGGTTACGCAGCTCCGCACCGACATGGACCAGCAGCGCCGAGACCGGCAACAGATCCTGTCGTTGGCCACTCGCGCGCAAAGCAGCTCGGTCCCGGTCCAACTCTGGAACAGCATTCCGTCGGTCCAGAACGACCCCGTGATGAAAGGCGCGCTCGACGAGCTCGGCCTGAAGCAGGCGCAGCTGCGTCAGCTGCGGCTGCAGTACACCGATTCCGCCGCCCCCGTGCGCCAATTGCAGTCCGATCTCACGACGCTCGAGCATCAGCAGATTCCGTCGCTGGCGCGCATTCTCGCGGGAACGCTCGGCGAGGTCGTGGCGACCACGAAACCCCGCGCCGACACGGCGATCGGTCAATTGCGCGCGGCGCCCAGTATCGCGCTCGAAGGCTCGCGCCTGGAGCGCGAGCAGCGGTTGGCCGAAGAGCAATTCAACAACGTCGATGGCGAATATCAGAAGGCGAAGCTCGGCTTGATCAGCGCGCTCCCAGATGTGCGCGTGCTCGACCCGGCTCAGGAGCCTCGCCGTCCCGCCGCCGACTTCGGCCCGCTGCTCATCCTGCTGGCCGCGATGGCGAGCTTCGGGCTCGCGGTCATGGGCGTCACGCTCCGCGACAAGATGGACCCGAAGGTCCGCTATCCCGAGCAGATCACGGGACGGATGCAGCTCCCGATTCTCGGCGCCGTTCCGCACGTCAGCTGGCGTCTGGGCGCCAACGGCGACGGTCCGGCCCAGGTGATCGAGGCGCTGCGCGGCCTGCGGCTGCGGGTGTTGCATGCCCACGCCGGCGAGGGCCCGCTGACACTGACGATCACGAGCCCCGGCATCGGCGACGGCAAGTCGTTCGTCTCGCTGAACCTCGCGCTCTCATTCGCGGACGCCGGGTATCGCACGCTGCTCGTGGACGGCGACACGCGGCGCGGCGTGCAGCATAAGGCGCTCAAGACGCCGTCTACGCCCGGACTGACCGACGTCGTCGCGGGGCGGGTGGCGCTCGACGCCGCGCTCCGGCTGACGTCCTATCCTGGGCTCACGTTCCTGAGCTCGGGCACCCGGATGCAGCGCGCTCCGGAGCGGCTGTTGTCGCAGAACATGCGCGACTTGATGTCGAAGCTCCGTTCCATGTTCGACGTCGTCATCGTGGACAGTCCACCGCTCGGCGCCGGCGCCGATCCGCTGGTCCTCGGCACGTTGACCGAGAACCTGCTGCTCGTCCTGCGCACCGGTCAGTCGGACATCAACCTCGCGTCCACCAAACTCGAAGTCCTGAACGCGTTGCCGGTCCGCGTCATCGGCGCCGTCCTCAACGACGTACGCTCGAGCGGCGTCTATCGCTACTACATGTACTCCTCGGCGGAATACGAGCTGGTCGACGATGAAGGCCAGACCAGGGAAGCGCTGCCGAGCATTTTGGGAGGTCGGACATGAGAAGCAGGATTTGGGATCTGGGCGTTGGGATCCTGGGGGCGCTGCTGCTGTGTGCGCCTGCCCTCGCCGCTCAGGATGGCAATGGGGATAAGAACGTCGTGAATCGACCGCTGGCAACACGCGAGGAGCTCGAAGCAGCAAAGGAGCGGGCGGGCGCCACCCAGCTCGCGGCTCGCATCCAGACTCGACTCACGGATGGAGACTTTCACCGCGGTGATCGCATCGCGTTGATGGTGCAGGCTGAATCGACGCTGACCGACACCTTCGTGGTGGGCAGCCGGGCGGAGTTGATTCTCCCGCCCCCAACAACGGGCTCGCTGTCGCTCAAAGGGGGGCTGCGCTCGGAGCTCGAATCCAAGCTGACAGCGTACATCGCCAGGTTTCGGAACAATCCGATCGTGCGTGCGCAGCCCTTGCTGCGCCTCTCGGTTCAGGGTGAAGTCGCAAAAGCGGGGATTTATGCCGTACCCGCGGACGCCCAGATCGCGGATGCGTTGATGGCGGCCGGGGGTACCACACAGTTCGCGAAGGCCAATCAGGTGTCCATCGAGCGGAACGGGAAGTCGTTCTGGAGAGGCTCGGCATTCGACACCGATCTCGATGCGCTCGGCCTGCAGGACGGCGATCAGATCGTGGTGGGGTCGAACCGGCCCGGTGGCTCCGACAACTTGCGGGTGGCAGCACTGATCGTGAGTATCGCCGGTGGCCTCTACGGACTCAGCAGGGCTATTCATTAAAGAAGGAATCCAGCGGCGGCTCCCCATCGGCGCCGAAGTCACGGCTCAGGGAGTCCACGTTCGGGTGTGGGCTCCCAAGCGCCGCCGCGTCGAAGTCGAAGTGAATTCCGGCTATAGCGAGCTCGAACAGGAAGACGCGGGATACTTCTCCGGTCTCGTGTCCGAGCTCGCGTCCGGCGGTCGCTATCGATTTCGCCTCGATGGGGACAAGAGCTTTCCGGACCCCGCCTCGCGCTATCAGCCCGACGGGCCGCACGGGGCATCGCAGGTCATCGATCCCTCACAATTCCGCTGGAGCGATGCGGCGTGGAACGGCATCGAGCCCGCGCGTCAGGTGATCTCCGAGCTGCACATCGGCACGTTCACTCCACAGGGGACCTACGCAGCGGCCGCCGAGCGCCTGGGTGCGCTGAGAGACGTCGGCGTCACCGTCGTGGAGATTATGCCGCTCGCTGATTTCACCGGCGGGTTCGGCTGGGGATACGACGGAGTGGACTGGTTTGCGCCCTATCACCCCTATGGCTCGTGCGACGACCTCCGCGCCCTCGTCAACCGGGCGCACGAGATCGGACTCGGTGTGATTCTCGACGTGGTGTACAACCACTTCGGTCCGGAAGGGAACTACGTCCGCGAGTTTTCCGATGGGTACTTCAGCAGCCGGCACCACACCGACTGGGGCGACGCGATCAACTATGACGGCGAGGGATCGGCAGGGGTACGCGAGCTGGTGCTGAGCAATGTGCGGCACTGGATCGAGGAGTATCACTTCGATGGGCTGCGGCTCGATGCCACCCATGCGATTTATGACGATTCACCGCGCCATATCCTGCAGGACATCGGGACCACCGCTCGCACTGCGGCGGGGAAGCGGTCTGTGATCGTCGCGGCCGAAAGTGAGCCTCAGGATGCGCGCCTCGTGCGCCCGCCGGCGCGGCAAGGGTATGGCCTGGACTACGTCTGGTGTGACGATTTTCATCATTTGGCGCTCGTGGCGGCGACGGGAACGAGGGGAGCCTACTACACCGACTACGCCGGATCGCCGCAGGAATTTGTGTCGGCGGTGAAGCGCGGGCCGTTGTATCAAGGCCAGTTCTATTCCTGGCAGAAGCAGCGTCGCGGTGCGCCGGCCTGGGACGTCCCGCGGTGGCGCATGGTGTTCTGCCTGGAGAATCACGACCAGCTGGCGAACTCTCGCGATGGACGGCGCCTGCATCAGCTCACGAGTCCCGGCCGCTATCGCGCGCTCACGGCACTCCTGCTGCTCGGGCCACAAACGCCGCTCCTCTTTCAGGGAGAGGAGTTCGGAGCGTCAGCGCCGTTCCTCTACTTTGCCGATCACGACGGCGAGCTCCGCGGCCTGGTGCGGAAGGGGCGGCTCGAGTCTCTGAGGCAATTTGTCTCGATGGCCAGCGACGATCTCAGCGACGTCGCCGATCCGGCTGATCGCGGCACGTTCGAGCGCTCCCGGCTCGATTGGGCGGAGCGCGAGCGCAACACCACGCATCTGGCGTTGCATCGAGACCTGATCGCCCTGCGCCGGGACGATCCAGTGCTGTCGGCGACGAATCGTGAGATCGACGGAGCAGTCATTGGACCTCGAGGCTTCATCCTCCGCTTCTTTGGGGAGGATGGTAGCGACCGCCTGCTCGTCGTGAATTTGGGGCACGACTTGCCGCTCGAAATCGCGCCGGAGCCGCTCCTTGCGCCCCCGGGAGGCGGTTGGACACGGCGGTGGCACAGCGAGGACCCTCGTTACGGCGGCCGCGGCGCGGGACCGATCGAATCGGAGGTTGGCACGTGGCGGATTCCAGCGGAGTCAGCGACGTTGCTCGCGGCGGCCACCGGCGCGTAAGCTACCCGCGGTTGTCGGCCCAAGAGTCGCCCGTCTATCGCCTCACGGCCGCCGAACGCCGTGACCTGCACGCGCTCGTCGAGCACGAATGGCTGGTCACGAATGGTATGGGTGGCTACAGCTCCTCAACTGTTGCCGGCATCATCACGCGCCGCTACCACGGGCTGTTGGTCGCGGCGTTGCCCAACCCACTCGGCCGCATGGTCATGCTGAACGCGCTGCTGGAATCGGCGGAAGATTCGAGTGGGAAGCGCGCGTTATTGTCGCTGGAGCCCGGCGCCGCGAGTGGCGCCCCCGCCGCGACCCTGACCGAGTTTCGCCTGGACGCCGGAGTCCCCCTCTGGCGCTACGCGGTAGCGCGCGCGTCCATCGAGAAACGGGTCTTCATGCCCCACCGTCAAAACACCGTCGTGGTGCTCTACCGGGTCGCCGGCGACGAAGCCGTTACGCTCCACCTGACGCCGGCCGTGCATTTTCGTGGCTATGAGGCATCCGTTTCCGAGGCGCTGCACGAGCATTACGCGTTTGGGGTGGAGAGCTACGGACTGAAGCTCTCCGCGGCGCACGTGCCCCCGCTCCATCTCGCGATCGAAGGCACCTATCAGTTCATCGAAAGCCCGCGCCGGATCGAACAGATCGGCTACCCGGTTGAAGAGGCGCGCGGCTACGCATTCCATGGCTCGCTCTGGTCACCGGGCACGTTCGCGTTACGGGTCGAGCCCGGGCACGGAGTCGCCCTCATCGGATCGACTGAGGACCCGGCCGTAATGCAGACGATGACGGCCCCGGAGGCCCTCGGTGCCGAGTTGGAACGCAAACAGCGCCTGCTCGAGGCCGTTCCCGCCGCCCGCAAGGAACCCGCCGTCGCCCAGCTGCTCATCGCCGCGGATCAGTTCCTCATCCGGCCTGTCGGGCGTGTGCGCGATACGGTTCGCGCCACTGCCGTCGGGGACGAGATCCGCACCGTGATCGCCGGTTATCACTGGTTCACGGATTGGGGCCGGGACACGATGATCAGTCTCGAGGGGCTGACGCTCGCCACCGGGCGGCAGCGCGAAGCTGGCTTTATTTTGCGCACCTTCGCTCAATACGTGCGCGACGGCCTCATCCCGAACCTGTTCCCGGATGGCAGCGACCAGGGTCTTTATCACACGGCGGACGCGACGCTGTGGTTCTTCCATGCCCTGGAGCGATTTGCCGTGTCAACGGGGTCCTGGTCGCTGATCGAGCAGCTGTTGCCAGTGCTCCGCGATATAGTAGAAGCACACATGGCCGGGACGCGCTTCGGCATCGGCGTGGACACCGCCGATGGTCTGCTGCACCAGGGGGCGGAGGGTTACCAGCTCACCTGGATGGATGCCAAGGTCGATGGCTGGGTCGTAACCCCGCGCCGTGGCAAGGCCGTCGAGATCAATGCGCTGTGGTACAACACACTCTCGCTCCTCTCGCGTTGGGAACACGACCTCGGCGAGGAGACACGCGCCCGCAAGTACGCCGACGCCGCCCGGCGCGTACGCGAGTCGTTCAACCAGAGGTTCTGGTATAAAGAGGGCGGATACCTCTACGACGTCATTGACGGACCCGACGGAAAGGGAAACGATCCCGCTTGCCGCCCGAATCAGGTGCTCGCGATCTCATTGCCGCATCCTGTTCTCGATGAGAAGCGATGGGAGCCCGTGCTCCGGGTGGTGCAGGAACGGTTGCTCACGCCGGTTGGGCTGAGGTCACTGGCTCCCGGTCATCCGGACTTCAAAGCCCGCTACTTCGGCGACCTCCGCACGCGCGATGCCGCCTACCATCAGGGAACAGTGTGGGCCTGGCTCATCGGGCCCTGGATCGATGCATGGCTCAAGGTGCATCCAGATGATAAGGAAGGCGCGCGACGGTTCCTGGATGGATTGATTGCGCATTTGCCGGAGTTTGGGGTGGGATCGATTGCGGAAATCTTCGATGCTGAGCCTCCCTACACGCCTCGGGGATGCATTGCGCAGGCGTGGAGCGTTGCTGAAACTCTGCGGTGTTTGCTGAAGACGAGTGGTTTTTAGTACCGAGACGCAGGTTTTTGGTTATTGTGATTCCGTGAGCACCTGTACTTTCCGCCCATGTCGAGCGGGGTTCACAGTGATCCGGAAGAGTGGTCCGATCCGCGCCATCAGCGCGGTCTTGCCGGTGAAGAACAGGCCATCCGGTCCTTGCAGTCCCGTGGCTGGGACATCCTCGCCCACCGGTTCCGTGTCGGCCGCATCGAGATCGACCTCATCGCCAGGCGTGGCGCTCTCGTCGCCTTCATCGAAGTGAAGACGCGGCGCGGCCTTGCGTTCGGCAGTCCGTTCGAGGCCGTGACCGGAGGCAAGCGGCGCGAAATCGTCAAAGTTGCCCGGGCGTGGATGGACCGATTTGGGCAACACGGGGACGTATACCGTTTCGACTGTATCGGCATTGTTGACAATAAGTTGGAGCACTTGGAGGACGCCTTCCGTCCTGGATGGCGGTGAGAGCGGTTTCGGTATATATTCGGGCCTACGCCGGCAGAGCCCGGCGCTCATAGGAGGCTCGCCACCCATGTCGAGGTCACTTATGGCCGAACAGCAACCAGTCAAGCTCACCGATGATCGCCGCAAGGCACTGAACCTCGCTATCACCCAGATCGAGAAAACGTGCGGGAAGGGGTCCATCATGCGGATGGGCGCCGACTCGCCGCAGGTGCGCGTGGCGGGGATCTCGACCGGCGCCATCAACCTCGATGCGGCAATCGGGATCGGCGGAATCCCGCGGGGCCGGGTAACCGAGATCTTCGGCCCGGAGTCGAGCGGCAAGACGACGCTGGCGCTGCACGTCGTGGCGCACGCGCAGAAGGTCGGTGGCGCCGCCGCGTACATCGACGCCGAGCACGCGCTCGACGTCGAATACGCGAAGAAGCTGGGTGTGGACATCGAGAATCTGCTGGTCTCACAACCCGACACGGGCGAGCAAGGTCTCGAGATCTGCGAGATTCTGGTACGCTCGGGCGCGGTGGACGTCGTGGTGGTCGATTCGGTGGCGGCGCTCGTGCCCAAGGCCGAAATCGAAGGCGAGATGGGCGATTCGTTGCCCGGACTGCAGGCCCGACTCATGAGCCAGGCGCTGCGCAAGCTTGCCGGTGCGATCAATCGCTCGCGCACCGCGGTCGTCTTCATCAATCAGCTGCGCGAGAAGATCGGGGTGATGTTCGGCAATCCCGAGACCACGAGCGGTGGGCGGGCGCTGAAGTTCTACGCGTCGGTGCGACTCGATATGCGGCGCATCGCGCCGGTCAAGGATCGCGAAGTCGTGATCGGCAACCACGTCCGTGTGAAGGTGGTGAAGAACAAGGTGGCGCCGCCGTTCCGCCAGGCGGAGTTCGACATCATGTTCGACGAAGGGATCAGCCACGAGTCGCTGCTGGTGGACATCGCGGCGGAGGCCGGCATCATCGAAAAGTCGGGCGCCTGGTATTCGTACGGCAAGGAGCGGATCGGGCAGGGGCGGGAGAACGCCAAGCTGTACCTCAAAGATCACGCCGACATGTCAGCCGAAGTTGAGGCACGCGTGAAGCAGCACCTTGGCATTACGGCGGCAGGCGGACCAGAAGGGGAAGTTGCGGCGGGTGGCGACGAGGAGACCGCCACGAGCGAAGAATGATCCTCACCGGACTCGCCCCCGATCCACGCCGGCCGGACTATAGGCTGGTCGAAGTGGATCGGGGGCGTTTTGCCTCTCTGCCGGCCGCCGATCTTGCCGGACTGGATCTCGTCCTGGGAGCGGAGATCGCTCCGCTCGTCTTCGAGCGACTCCAGGAGCTCGCCGATCTCGAGGCTGCCCATCGCGCGGCGGTGCGCGCAGTCGCGCGCCGGGCGCATGCGCGCTTCGACCTGCGGCGTCGCCTGCTTCAAAAGCAACATCCGCCCGCGGCGGTCGACGCCGCACTGGCCCGGCTCAGCGACGTCGGGCTCCTGGACGACGTACGCTTCGCAAAGGATTACGCCCTTGCCAAGGCGCCCCGCGGTCGCGGTCCATCTCGGCTGGTGCGGGACTTGCAAGCACAAGGCGTAGACCGTCGCATCGCCGAAGACGCGGTGCGCTCGTCGCTCGCGGCCGAGGGTGTTGATCTCACGCACACCGTTCGGACGCTCGTCGAGAAGCGGGCCCGCTCGCTTGCAGGGCTGCCCGCACCGGTGCGAAAACGCCGGCTGGTCGCATTTCTGGCGAGGCGTGGGTTCGGAGGCGCGGAAGTCCGGGAGCTGGTCGAGCAACTCGGCGGCCGCTAAACAGGGCAAATGCAGGTTCCAGAGCAGGGCGACGTACTCGCGGCGGAAGCCGCGCGCGTGGCGCAGGCCTATGCAAAGCGCAACCGCGCCTATGCGTTTGTATCCCACGGATACGAGTTTGAGCAGCAGGATCGCGAGCGAAAAGCACTGGTCCTGGTGCGACGGCACAAGTGTATGCCGCTGACCGATAAGACGATCCTCGAAGTCGGTTGCGGGTCGGGGGCGTGGATTCAGCAATTCATCCGCTGGGGTGCCCGGCCTGAGAACATGACGGGAATCGACCTGCGGCCGGAGCCACTCACCAAAGCACGGCAGACCCTACCCGCCTCCGTACGGCTCGAGCTCGGCAACGCCGCCGCCCTGCCATTCGCCGGCGGGTTGTTCGATATCGTGTTGCAATCGACGGTGTTCACGTCCGTCTTGGATCCGGGCATCCGCCAGCGGATTGCGTCCGAGATGCTCCGGGTGCTCAAACCCGGCGGCCTGATCCTGTGGTACGATTTCCTCGTCAACAACCCCAGGAACCCCGATGTCCGGGGCGTACGCAAACGCGAAATCTTTTCCTTGTTTAACGGCTGCCGGTTCGACTTGCAGCGCATGACACTCGTCCCGCCAGTACTGCGGTGGGTGGCGCCGCGCTCCTGGTTCGTGACCTACGTGCTGAGCCACGTGCCGCCGTTCTGCACGCATTACATGGGTGTGATCACCAAGCTCATCACTCGCACCTAAACTCCGGCCAGTCTGTAAGTTGCCCGCCATGCGCTCTATATTCGTCGCATGCGCTCCGCCGATATCCGCCGCAAGTTCATCGACTACTTCCAGGCTCCGCCGCGCTCGCATCGCGAAGTGGCGAGCGGATCCCTGGTGCCGGCCGACGATCCCACGCTGCTCTTCACGAATGCCGGAATGGTGCAGTTCAAGCGGGTGTTTCAGGGTCTGGAACGGCGCGACTACAATCGGGCCGTCACCTGCCAGAAGTGCGTCCGGGCCGGGGGAAAGCACAACGACCTGGAGCAGGTCGGCCACACCGCGCGGCACCACACCTTCTTCGAAATGCTCGGCAACTTTTCCTTTGGCGATTACTTCAAGAAGGAAGCGATCGAATACGCCTGGGAATGGGTGACGAGCAGCCAATGGCTCGGCATCGATCCGGACCGCCTCTACGTGACGGTGCACCACTCCGACGATGAAGCCCGCAAGCTCTGGCGCCAGATCACTGGGATTCCCGACAGCCGGATCTTCGGTCTGGGGGACAAGGACAATTTCTGGCAGATGGCCGATACCGGGCCGGCCGGCCCGAATACCGAGCTGAACGTCGACCTGCGTCCCAAACACGAGCGCGGCCGAGGCGAGCTCACTACCGAAGAGTTCGTGCGCCTGAACGAAGAGGGTAAGCAGCTCGAGATCTGGAACCTCGTCTTCATGCAGTACGACTTGCAACCCGACGGATCGCGGAAGAACCTGCCGAAGCCGTCGGTCGATACAGGCGCCGGGCTCGAGCGCATCGCCTCGGTGATGCAGAACGTCCCGTCCAACTTCGACACCGATCTGTTTCAGCCGATCATCGCGCAGGTGGCGGAGATCGTCGGCCGACCATATGACCGCGGTCCGTCCGGCGCGCCATACCGTGTGCTCGCCGACCACGCGCGCGCCGTCGCGTTTCTCCTGGCCGACGGCGTCTACCCCTCGAACGAGGGGCGCGGCTATGTCCTGCGGCGCATCCTCCGCCGCGCGGTGCGTCACGCCTGGCTGCTCGGCCGCCGCGACCCGACCCTCGGGCCTCTGACACGCGCGGTCACCGGCGCGATGGGCGACGTCTATCCCGAGCTCGGCGCGAAGGAGTCGCATATCGAGCGCGTTACGCGTGCGGAAGAGGAGCGGTTCCTCGAAACCATCGAGGGCGGGCTCACGCGCCTCGACGAGCTCAGGAGCGCGAAGGCCATCGCCGGCGAAGACGCGTTCAAGCTGTACGACACCTACGGCTTCCCGCTCGACCTCACGCAGATGATTGCGGCCGAGCGCGGGCAGTCGGTGGACGTCGT
>Ga0134066_10000001_pt1 | contig 41976 bp, 33 predicted proteins | sample 15_taG_22_FD_94462 | JGI IMG/M metagenome (GOLD analysis project Ga0134066, IMG submission 94462) | Grasslands soil microbial communities from the Angelo Coastal Reserve, California, USA - 15_D_Rain_20cm_2_09212015 | ecosystem: Environmental > Terrestrial > Soil > Grasslands ... | reverse complement strand
GGCGGGAAGACGTGGAGCAACGTGACGCCGCCCGCCGCGAGTCTCCCCGACTGGTCGCTGATCTCGTCGATCGAGCCGTCGTCATTCGATCCGGCGACGGCGTACGTTGCGGCGACGCGCTACAAGCTGGACGACTTCAAGCCGTACATCTTCAAGACGACGGACTACGGCAAGACGTGGCGCGCGCTCACCGGCGGGATTCCGGAGGGCCAGTTCATCCGTGTGGTGCGCGCAGATCCGGCGCGCCGGGGCCTGTTGTACGCGGGCGGCGAATTCGGCGTGTACGTGTCGTTCGACGACGGCGCTAATTGGCAATCGCTGCAGCGCAACCTGCCGGTCGTGCCGATCCATGATCTGGTGATCAAAGACAACGATCTCGTCGCCGCGACGCATGGGCGCGCGTTCTGGATTCTCGACGACCTCACGCCGCTGCAGCAGCTCGCCGATACCGTCGCGCGCAGCACGCGCTTCCTCTATACGCCCCGCACGGTGACTCGCAGGGGGCTGGGAGGGGGATTGGGTGGTGGCGGCGGCGGTCCGGTGGGAGTCGGTCGCAATCCGCCGGGCGGGGCAGCGGTGTTCTTCTTCCTCAAGATCACGCCGGACTCGACGACGGACGTCCATCTCGATTTCCTGGACGGCCGCGATTCGCTGGTGCGCCGCTTCACGCCCAAGCCGCGCGTCCCCACCGATTCGCTCAAGATGAAAGCGGGCATGAACCGGTTCGGCTGGAATCTGCGCTATCCGGACGCGAGCCGGTTCCAGGGAATGATCTTCTGGGCCGGCGGCACGGCGGGGCCGGTAGCGGTGCCGGGCACCTACAAGGTCCGGCTGGCCGTGGGCGACTGGTCGCAGACCCGAACCTTCGACGTGCGCCCCGATCCGAGAATCAAGGCGACGGCCGCCGACTACCAGGCGCAGTTCGACCTGCTGCTGAAAATCCGCGACCGCGTGAGTGCAGCGAACGACGCGGTGCGCCGGATCCGTGAGGTGCGCGACCAGCTCGACGGCGCATCGACGCGCGCGCGTGGGTTACCCGGCGATGCCGCCAAGCGCATCGCGCAGCAGGCTGACTCCATCAAGGGCAGGCTCGCCACGGTCGAGCAGGCGATCTATCAGGTGCAGAACCGCGCGAGCCAGGATCCGCTCAACTATCCGATTCGGTTGAACAACAAGATCGCCGCGCTGGCGGGCGTCGTGGCCGGAGCCGACGCCGCGCCGACGGCGCAGTCCGAGCAGGTGTTCGCTCAGCTGTCAGCGGAGTTGCAGGCGCAGCTCGACCGGCTCAAGGCGGTACTCGATGCCGACGTCCCCGCGTTCAATCAGCTCGTGAAGCAGAGCGACGTGCCGGCGATTCTCCTGCGTTAGAGGCGGTACCGCAGGCCCAGTCCCACGTTGTAGCGCCAGGTGGCACGTCGCTCGAACTCGGGCGGCGTGTCGCCCTGGTCAAACCACGATGGCGAGATCATCCCTTCGAGTCGCACGGCGCCGGTAAACCGTCCGGCGACCAGCCACTCGTACGCGAGCGCTCCAGTCGCCCCGAGTCGGGAGCGCGTGTCCTCGAAGCTCCAGAGGTGGAGGGCGGGTCCCAGTTCCAACCGTACCGCTCCGCTCGACCCAATCCCCCCGACCCTGGTGCTCGCGAGTGCTGCCGCCTCGATCAACCGGCCGCTGGTCTTGTCCGTCACATTGACGCCCTGGCCGGTGATCGCGAGTCCGGGCTTCGACGTGCCGGCCCGGATCGCGATGCCGAATCTCCGCCACCGATGTTCGACCCGCAGGTGCAGCACCGTCGCGTCGCCCGGCCGGCCTTCCGGCGCCGCGTGCGTGCCCGACGTGTCATGCGAGGAGCCTCCGTAACGGCTGGCGGAGATTTCGGCGCCGACAGACCACTGTGCTGCGCCCCGGCCGGCCACTGCCACAAGCAATACCGTCGTCAGTAGAGTCCGCATGTTTCTCAGTTCACCACGAGGTTGATCCAGCCGTTAGTGATGTTGTTGTCGCCTTTGACAATCCAGTTGTAACCAGGGTAGAACGTGCCCACGACCTTGTCCTCGACGGCATTCCCGATCAGATCGTCGTTGGTCTTGATGAGACTCGCGAGTGCTTTGAAGATGTTGTAGGCGGATGTCGCGCGTCCCCAGTACTTCGGAATGAACCATGTCGAGTCGTTTCCGGACGTCAGGCCCTTGTAGTTCGCATCTACCACGGTGATGAGACTCTGAAACCGGGTCGGATCGGTCTTGATATCGCACGCGGTATCATCGTCTTCGACGACGAAGACGCGAACATTCTGCCCCGGGTGCGCGGCGTTGTATTGATCGAGCTGCGCCTTTGAAAACAGCAGCACGTTGCCAGACCAGTCGAGGTCATTCTGATCGAATGTGTACGGCCCGCCCGCATGCTCACCCGCGCATTGATAATCGACCAGTGAATCGGTCTGCCCGCGCTGCCCGAGGATGTGTACTTCAAATTCGGGGGACCCTTTCAACCAGCCTTCAAAGTCTTGTACGAAATGGCTTTTGGTCATGTACAGACCGGGGGCCGGCGGCGGAGGGACCACGCCTCCGACGCCACCGTCGCAGTTCGTGGTGCACTCGAGGATCCGAGCCGGGATGCGGGAGAAATCGGTTTCGACCGGCACGACGGCCAGGACGGGAACGGCAGGCGGCGTCCTGGGATCCAGCACCTGGCGGCGGCCTTGAGGATCGAACGCCACGGGAGGGTCGTCGTCCCTGAGTGCCGTGGCGACCAGCACCTGCTCATCACCCTGCCACGCCGCGCGATGGGCCGGGACCGGGAAATAGATCTCCAGAGCGATCGCCCCGTTGACCTGCGCCTCGAGCGCGTCTTTGCTCGTGCCGTTCTCGGCCGCGATTTCGCGCAGCGCGCGGGCCGAGTTGGCCGCGAGGAACGTCTCGAATTGGAGCTTGTGCTCGCGATACGGCGAGGCGTCGAGCTGCGCCTTCAGGTAAGCCCGGAATGCCGGGTTCTTGAGTCCTTTCGCGACCATCCTGGCGAGCGCCTCGGGACGCGCGACCGCTTCCGGGACCGCCCCGGCCGATGCCTCCGGGCCGGGTGGTGTGATCGTCCGCTCGCTGCAGGCGGCGATGAGCATCAGCGCCGCGGCAGCGCACCTGCGGTTCAACATATGTCCTCCAGGTTAGAGTGGAGGCTCATTGTTGGGGGCGGGCGCGTCAGGACCAGCGTCCTTTCCTTGCGAGCGACACCGGAAAGACGCGAGATTCCCGGGCCATGCTTGCCTTCGCGGTCGATTCCACCTATTGGCAGCAGCGTGTCGCCTACGAGATCACCGCGTCGCTCGACGAGCCGAGTGGCGTGCTCAGCGGCAACGTGCGGATCACGTACGTCAATCAGTCACCGGACACGCTGCGCGATTTCTACGTCCATCAGTACCTGAATGCCTTCCGGCCGGGCTCGCGCTGGGCCGCGGTCGATTCGGCCGAGCAGCGCGTCCGGTTTCAGCACATGAAGGATCCGGACTATGCGTTTGAGCGGATCACGAGCTCGACGCTGATGGGTGCAGCGAGCAAGCCCGACTATCCCGATGCGCCGGATTCGACGATCGCTCACTGGCGCTTGCCGCGAGCCCTCGCACCCGGCGATTCGATGACCGTGCAAATCGAGTGGCAGGCTCGGCCCTCGACACTACCGCGGCGGCAGGGCAGGCGTGGCCGGCGGTTCGATTTCGCGCAGTGGTATCCGAAAGTGGTGGTCTACGACCGGTACGGCTGGGAGGACCATCCGCTGTATCCGGCGGGTGAGTTCTATGGAGAGTTTGCGTCGTACGACGTGACGTTGGACCTCGCGGCGGATCAGGTGGTGGGTGCGACCGGCGTGCCGGTCGAAGGTGACCCTGGTTGGGAAAAAGCGGCGGTCGGCGGCGGTCGAATCGACTATCAGCGCAATTACTATGACGCACGACGCACGACGCACGCGTGCACGGCCTCTCCTGGCCGCAAATGTGTCCGTTTCTACGCCGACTCCGTCCACCACTTCGCGTTCTCACTCAATCCCGATTATCGCTACGAGCAGGGCCGCTACAAGGACGTCGTCGTGCACGTGCTCTATCAGCCCGGCGACAGCGCGACGTGGGGCAAGGGCAAAGCCGTCCAGAACACCGAAGTCGCGTTGATGTGGCTCGATTCGCTCTACGGGAAGTTTGCCTGGCCGCAGATCACCAATGTGCACCGCATCGAAGGCGGCGGCACCGAGTTTCCCATGATGATCATGGACGGCAGCCCCGGCCTCGGCCTTATCGTCCACGAGCTCGGCCACAACTACACGATGGGCATCCTCGCGAACAACGAATGGCGGGAGGGCTATCTCGACGAAGGCTTCACGAGCTTCCAGACGGGCTGGTTCTTTGAAACGCACGGCGCCGGCCCGGGATACCCCAGCCTCGAGAGCGAAATTCTGTTGTGGGATGTGGACCGCTGGAGCGAGCCGGTCTCCATGGTGAGCGAGCGCTACCGCGATTTCGCCACCTACAACACGATGATTTACGAGAAGGGGCAACTGTTCTACGAGCAGCTGCGCTACGTGGTGGGTGACGACGTCATGCGCGAGATCCTGCGCACGTATTACGCGCGCTGGCGCCTCAAGCACGTGGACGAGAATGCCTTTCGCAGCGTCGCGGAAGAGGTGTCGCACCAGGATCTCAAATGGCTGTTCGCCCAGTGGCTCCATGGTACGCCGACGATTGATTACGAGCTCAACAACGTGGAGCGCACCCGACGTGGTGACGGCAAATGGCAGACGACCGTCACGATCGATCGACATGGCGACGGCTGGATGCCCATCGAGATCGGCGACGCCGACACGATCTACGCGCGGACTAGCGGCCAGCCCGAAGAGGAGCGCGTGACGTTCGTGACGGGCCGGAAGCCAAAACGGCTGGTGCTCGATCCGAAGCAGCGGACGCACGATTGGAATGCGCTGAATAACCACGAGCCGCACGGTATCTGGCCGTTCCGGTCTCGGGCCGCTCATGCTACGACGCGGTTCGACAATCCGACCAAGAACCCATCGCGGCGCGACGGCATCGTCAACAGCCTCCTGCCGCTGGTCTGGTTCAACGACTACGGGGGCGTGACGGGGGCGGTGCAGAACCGCTCGAACTATCTGGGCCGGTTTGAGAAAAACACAACGCAGCTGTCGTACGGGTTCGATCCCGATGCGACGCACCCGTTCGGATTCTACGCCCGATTCGGCAATCCGGTCTCACATCCGATGCCTCGCACCGACGCGAGCCTCGCCGGGTGGTACGTGGAAGGGCGTGCCGGGATCGCCGTGCATAGCGATCGCTCGCTACGCCGCCACCTCACCTTTGGTCCCGACCCCCACGCCGGCTTCGATGCCATCTGGATGGCGGTGAGCGACCTCGGCTACGTAGACCGAAACCTGTGGGACAACGCCGGTACGATCGAGGCGGGACCGTGGTTTGGGACGACCAGTACGCGCCAGAACGGCGAAGAGGTCTGGAAGACGCACGCGAGCCTGCGCTTCGGGGTCGTGTATCGCAATCCGGGCGCCGGTGTGCAGTCATCCACGCGCTACGACATCGAAGGATTCTTCCGTCCCACGATCGACGTGAGCGTGCGCAAGCCATTCATCGGCAAGACGAAGCTGGGAGCGAGGGTGTTCGGCGGCGCCTACCTCGCGCAGAATCCGCCGCCGCTGCAGCGTCGAGTCATGCTGGCCGGCGCCGATCCATACGAGACGTTCACGAACCCGCTGCTCCGCAGCCGCGGGGCGCTGTTCGTCCGCCCCGACTTCCATTACCACGCGCCCGGCAACGCCGACCTGCGCGGGTTTCGTCCCGACCTGGGCGGGCGGTGGGCGGCAGGATTGAACCTCGAGGTCACGAAGTCATTGTTGCAACATGAGGGCAAATTGCTCGAAGACCTGTCGCTCGAGGGATTCACCGATGCCGGCATCGTCGATAGCCTGGCGGTCCCATCCTCGGCCGGTCACAACTACACGACGCTGTATGATGGCGGGGTCGGCGTGGTGACACGCCATCGCCTGAACGAGCTTGGGTGGACGATGCGGTTCGAGGTGCCTCTGCTGGTGAATCGCTGGGATTATGCGGCAAGCGGGACTGATCAACGAATCGCATTTCGGTGGATCCTGAGTTTGGAGCCGACTTTCTGAACGAGCGCCGAGAGTTCTTTCAGGCCACGATCGGCAAGCTGCTCCAGGAAGTCGCGCGGCGCACCGAGCAGCGCGTCGCTCCGAAGCGCTGGTTCCGGCCGCCGGGCGCCGCGGATGAGGTGGCGTTCGTGGCGGCCTGCACACGCTGCGGCGACTGCATCGACATCTGCCCCGTGCACGCGATCCTCAAGATGCCGGCGAGCGGCGGCGGCCTGGCGGCGGGAACGCCGTACATCGATCCCACGACGCGAGCCTGCATCGCGTGCGAAGACATGCCCTGCGCGGCCGCGTGCGAGACCGGTGCGCTGACCAAGGTGCCGTGGGAACAGGTGCGCATGGGCGTGCTCGAGCTCGACCCGCAGCGCTGCATCACATTCCAGGGTGCGCAGTGCGGGGTGTGCGCGCGCGCATGCCCGATCGGCGAGAAGGCGCTCGCGCTGGATGACCAGGGCCGCCCCGTGCTTAAGCCTGAGGGATGCGTCGGATGCGGCGTGTGCGTGATCGCATGCGTGACGATGCCGTCCTCTCTGAAACTGAGTCTCACGTGAGCGGTATACCGTACCGGGTCGACAAGCCCTGGGGGTACGAGATCATCTGGGCCAAAGCCGACAAGTACGTGGGCAAGGTCCTGCATATCGAGCCGGGCCAGGTGCTGTCGCTCCAGTATCACAACAAGAAGGACGAGTCGATCTATGTGCTGACCGGCGAAATCGTTCTGCGCCTCCAGCAGGGTGAGACGCTCGTCGAGCGCCGCGTGCGCGCGGGTGAAGCGTTTCACATACCACCAAAACAGATCCATCAATTCGAGGCCGTCGTCGTGACCGATCTCCTGGAAGCTTCTACCCCCGAGCTGGATGACGTCGTCCGGCTCAAAGACCGCTACGGACGGGTCCCATGAAGGTCATCATGCCGATGGCCGGCAAAGGCACGCGACTTTTGCCGCTGACCAAGCGGGTGCCCAAGCCGCTCGTGAACGTCGCCGGACGGCCGGTGATGGACTACGTGATGGACGCGCTGAAGCGCGCGGGACAGCTCGACGAGCTGATCATCATCACGGGCCATCTCAAGGAAAAGGTGGAAGCCTACGAGCGCGAGCATTACGACATTCCCGCGCGCTTCATCGAGCAAAAGGTGCTCGACGGCACGGCCGGCGCCGTCAACCTCGCGCGGCCGTACGTAGACGGTCCCCTGATCGTGATCTTCGTGGACACGCTGTTCGACGCCGACTTGTCGATCGTCCAAAAGACCAAGGACGACGGGATCATCTGGACCAAGGAAGTGGAGGACTACCAGCGCTTCGGCGTGGTCGTGACGGACAAGGACGGCTACATGACCAAGATCGTCGAGAAGCCGAGCACCCCGATCTCCCGGCGCGCCAACATCGGGCTCCAGTATGTGAAGGATTGGCAGACACTGTTCGATGGCATCGAGCATGTGCTCAAGAGCCCGCCGGGGAAGGGCGGGGAGTTCTATCTCACCGACGCGTTTCAGTACATGGTAGATCAGGGAAAGAAGCTGCGCGTCGAGGAAGTCGGCGGCTGGTACGACTGCGGGAAGGTGGACACGCTGCTCGAGACCAACGAGCACCTGCTGCGGCATGGACGAGGGAAGCGGCCCAAGCACCTTCCCAGCCACGTGAAAATCATCGAGCCCGTCTACATCGAGGACAGCGTCACGTTACAGGATGTGGAGATCGGGCCCAACGTGGCGATCGAAGCGGACAGCACGATCGTCGGCAGCGAGATCAAAAACAGCATCCTGGGCAGAGGCGTCCGCTTGAAAAATGCGCTGGTACACGGGTCCGTGATCGGCGACAACCAGGTCATCAAGGAGCAGGAAGTTGTGAACTCGGTCATGGATGCCGGAGAGATGGCGCCCGCGCGTTGAACGAGTTCCTCGAGCTGTTCGACTACAATGCCTGGGCGAGCCGCACGATCTTCGACGCGGTCGCTCGGCTGCCGGAGGAGCAGTATTTCCGCGATTTGAAGAGTAGCTATGGCGGGGTGCACGGCACGCTGTGTCATGTCGTCTGGGCCGAACAGCTGTGGCTGCATCGGTGGAAGAAGCTGCCGAACCCCGGGGTGCCGCAGGGCGCAGACTTGAAATCGCTCCAGGACGTGTGCGGGCGGTGGGAAACGGTGGAGCGCGAGCGCGCCGGCTATGTCTCACATCTGAGCGACGCACAGCTCGATGAGACGCGCGTGGTGAAGCCGTCCACCGGTGGGGAATACGTTCACACGTTCCGGCAGATGTTTCGGCATTTCATCAACCATTCGTCTTACCATCGCGGGCAGATCGTGACGTTCATGCGCCAGCTTGGAACGTCGCCGCCGAGTACAGATCTCATCCTGTATTACCGCCGCAAGCAGTAAGCCCCCCTTTACTAACTGACCGTTCAGTTAGTAAATTCCGCCCCTTATGCGAACCGTTGCTACACGACCCAAGGCGTCCGCCAAGGAGCCCAAGCCCCGCTGGCGGCGGCGCAAGGATGCGCGGCCTGAGGAGATCATCAGCGCCGCGCTCGACGTCTTCACGGACCGCGGGTTTGCGGCCACCAAGCTCGAAGACATCGCCCGGCGCGCCGGCGTGACCAAGGGCACCATCTATCTCTACTTCGACAGCAAGGAAGCGTTGTTCAAGGCGCTCGTCCGCCAGACGATCGTGCCGATCATCGCACAGGGCGAAGCGATCGCGCAGACCTTCATCGGAAGCGCGCGCGAATTGTTCGAGCGCCTGGTGCGCGAGTACTGGCGGCTCATGGGTGAGACGTCGCTCGTGGGAATTCCCAAACTCATGATGGCGGAAGCGGGCAATTTTCCCGAGCTAGCCCGGTTCTACTACGCGGAGGTAGTGACGCGCGGCCACCGGCTGATGGCCGGGGTCATCGAGCGGGGTATCAAGGCCGGCGAATTCCGGCCCGTCAACGTCATGGTGGCTGCGAAGCTGGCGATGTCGCCGCTCATGCACGCGGTGATCGCCCGCAAGGCCTTCCTGGCGTGCATGCCTGAAGGCTTCGACGTCGCCAGCTACCTGAACACTCACATCGATCTCTATCTCCATGGCATTGCGACTACAGACCGTTCTGCTTCTCGCGCTCGCTAGCGCGGGCTCGCTCCGGGCGCAGAATCCCGCGCCCGTGAGGTTGTCTTTTGCCGACGCGGTGCGTCAGGCGACCGGGGCCACACAGGCGCCTCCGCCCACCGTCGAGCTCGCGGGTCTGCGCACCGATGAATCGCGCGCGCGCGTCAAGCAAGCGCGCTCGGGCCTCCTGCCGAGTCTTTCACTCGCGGGGTCGTGGGCCAACCGCGATTTCAACCCCCAGGCGCAAGGACTGAACTTTCCCGGCCTTCCGAGCATCATCGGTCCGTTCGATGCCGTGGATGGCCGCGTGCAGCTGCGGCAGACGATTCTCGACCTGTCGAACATCGCGCGCGTGAGTGCGGCAAAGCGACAGGTGACGGCGTCGACCGCCGAGGGCTCGGCCACGGTCGAGACGAGCGCGCAGGCCGTCGCCGTCGGCTACGCGCGGGTGATTCGAGGAATGGCCATCGTCGCCGCCCGGCGGGCCGACTCTTCGCTTGCCGCGGAGCTCGTCCATCTCGCGGTCGCGCAGCAGCAGGCGGGTGTCAGCGCGTCGATCGACGTGACTCGGGCGCGCGTGCAGCTCGCTGAATCCGCGGGGCGCCTGGTGCTCGCGACCAGCCAGTTCGGGCGCAACCGGATCGATTTCGCCCGCGCGCTTGGTCTCGACGCCTCGACTCCCATCGAGTTCACCGACACTCTGACCGCGGATCTCGGCGCGGCGGACGTGCCGCTGGATCGCGATGCGGCGGTGGCGCAGGCGGTGGCCGCTCGACCCGACCTCGCCGCCGAGCTGGCGCGGGGCGCGGCCGCCCGCAGCACGGCGAAGTCCATATCAGCCGAGCGCCTGCCACGCCTCGAGCTTGCGGCGGACGTGGGGCTCAGCGGGACCCAGCCCGACAACGTGCTGGCCACCAACGGCGTGAGCCTGCAAGTCACCTTGCCGGTGCTCGACGGCTTCCGGCGCGAAGGGCGGCTCACCGAGCAACGCGCCGTGGCGGAGGAATCCGACGTGCGCGCGAAAGACCTGCGATTGCAGGTTGCCGCCGACGTGGACGGTGCATTGCTCGATATCCGCTCCGCCGCGGCGCAGCAGATGATCGCGCGCGAGCGGCTCGCGCTCGCTGCGCAAGAGCTCAGCCAGGCGCGGCAACGTTTTCAGGCAGGCGTAGCCGGCAATATCGAAGTGATCAATGCTCAGGAATCACTGGTGCTCGCGCGCGAAGCCGATGTGGACGCGCGCTTCGCCGGTGTGACGGCCCGGATTGCGTTGGCTCGTTCGGTTGGCGCGGCCCGGACGCTCCACTAGTCACCTTTTGAGAAAGCATGAGCACATGGCTACCACGATGGAACCCTCAACCGAAGGCCGTTCCCGGGGCACTCCGCCGCCGCCGGCGTCCGGCAGGACGCCAGAGGCGTCCAAGCGCGCGCGCTCTCGCACGGTCGTGTTCGGAATCATGAGCATCGTTCTCCTGGGCCTGGTCGTCTTCGCCGTGCGCAAATGGTGGTTCGGGCGCAATCACGTCTCGACCGACGATGCGCAGGTGGACGGTCACATCGTGCCGATTCTGCCCAAAGTCGGGGGCTTCGTCGCCGAGGTTCGCGTGGACGAGAATCACTCGGTCCAAGCGGGCGACACGCTCGTCGTGCTCGATGACCGCGACTTCCGCGTGCGACTGGCGCAAACCGACGCCGATCTCGCCGCCTTGCTCGCGACCGTGAGCTCGCGCACACGGGTGGGGCAGGCGGACGCCGCCGTCGCGCAGGCGCAAGCCAATGCCGTCAAGGCCAGAGCCGACCTCGCGCGCGTCGAGCCGCTGGCGATCCAGAGCGTCGTGAGTGCGCAGCAGCTCGATGCGGCTCGCGCCGCGGCGTCGGCCGCGGACGCGCAGCTGGCGAGCGCGCAGGCGGCGCTGCTGGGTGCCGATGCCCGTGTCGGCGCGGCGCGCGCCGCGCGCGACCAGGCGGCGCTGCAGCTCTCGTATACGCGCGTCACGGCGCCGTCCAACGGCGTCGTCTCCAAGAAATCGGTGGAGATCGGCCAGCTCGTCCAGGCCGGTCAGCCGCTGATGACCGTGGTGCCGCTCGAGGACATCTGGGTGACGGCGAACCTGAAGGAGACCGAGAGCGCGGACGTGACGCCGGGCGATTCGGTCGAAATCACCGTCGATGCGTACAAGGGAAAGCGTTTCCGGGGCCATGTGGAGAGTATTTCGCCGGCGACGGGGGCGAAGTTCTCGCTGCTGCCGCCCGACAATGCGACCGGCAACTACACGAAAGTGGTGCAGCGTCTCCCCGTTCGTGTTCGCATCGATTCGCCGGTGGACAGCACGGCTCGCCTGCGTCCCGGCATGAGCGTCGAAGTCACGATCAAGACGCACTAGCATGACGGCCGCCGCATTCCCGCTGTCGACGGCGCCCGATCGGTACAAGTTCAAGTACCTGATCGCGATCACGGTGTCGCTCGCGTCGGTGCTGGAGCTGCTCGACACCAGCATCGTGAACGTGGCGATTCCGCACATGATGGGGAACCTGGGCGCGACGCTCGACCAGGTCGCCTGGGTGTCCACCGGGTACATCGTGGCGAACGTGATCGTCCTGCCGATCACCGGCTGGCTGTCGGCCTACTTCGGCAGGCGCCAGTACTTTGCGGGCTCGATTGCGCTGTTCACGATGGCGTCCTTCATGTGCGGCAATGCCGGCTCACTCGGCGCGCTCGTGTTCTGGCGAATCGTGCAGGGACTCGGCGGCGGCGCGCTGCTCTCGACGTCGCAGGCGATTCTGTACGAGGAGTTTCCGCGCGAAGAGTTCGGCACCGCGATGGCAATCTTCGGCGTGGGCGTGATGGTCGGCCCGACGCTCGGTCCGACGGTGGGTGGCTGGATCACGGACGTGTACGGCTGGCCGTGGATCTTCTACATCAACATCCCGTTCGGCATGCTCGCCCTCGGCCTCACGATGACGTTCATCAACGACTCACTGCACCAGCAGCGCGCGCAGCGCGTGGACTGGCTGGGGCTGGGCCTGCTGGCGCTCGGGATTGGGTGCTTGCAGACGATGCTGGAGCGCGGCGAGCGGCTGGACTGGTTCTCATCCGGCTCGGTGCGTCTCCTCGGGCTCACCAGCGTCTCTTCGCTGATCGCGTTCATCTGGCATGAGCTGCGTACCGACCATCCCGTGGTGGATCTCCGGATTCTGAGGAGCCGCCAGCTCGCCGTGGGCGTCATCTTCGGACTCGTGCTTGGCGTCTGTCTCTACGCCACCGTGTTCGTCCTGCCCGTCTATCTGCAGAACATCCGGAACTTCACCGCGAATCAGACCGGACTCGTCATTCTGCCGGGCGCGCTGGCCAGCGCGTTTACGATGGCCTTCATGGGCCGGTTGCAGGGAAAATTCGACGCGCGCCTGTCGATTGCCGCGGGCGTCGGGATCTTCGCGCTCGCGATGTGGAAACACGCGCACTTCACGACGGAGAGCGGCTTCCACGATTTCTTTTGGCCGCTGATTTTCCGCGGCGTGGGACTCGGCCTGATCTTCGTGCCGCTGACGAACCTCGCGCTTGCGGACCTGCCGATGTCCAAGATTCCGAACGGCACGGGCCTCTTCAATCTCATGCGCCAGCTCGGCGGCAGCGTCGGCATCGCGCTCTCGGCCACGCTGTTGCAGCGCTTCACGGCGATTCATCGCGCGGATCTCGCGTCCAACGTGACGCCGTTCGCCGAAGCGACGCGCGAGCGCATCGCGATGATATCGCAGGCGCTGATCGCGCGCGGCGACATCCCGGCCATCGCGCAGACCAAGGCGATTGGATTTCTGAACGGCATCGTGACGCGGGAGGCGATGATGCTGTCGTTCGAACAGCTGTTCCTGTTGTTCGGGACGGTGTTCGTGCTGTCGCTGGCGCTACTGCCGTTGATGCACAAGAGCCGCGGGATGCCGGGAGGCGGGGCCGCGGCACATTAGCATGCTTCCGCCATGGCGGCGGTGACCAGCAGGGCGCGCACGATGCCGAGCGCGCCCTTCTCGTTTTCGTACCACTCGGTGGGGAGGTGGGCATCGCCGGCGCGGCCACCGGCGCCCAGCGCGACCGCGGGGACGCCGAGGGCGATCGGCACATTGGCGTCGGTGGAGGCGCACGCGAGCTGGTGATCGTGACCCACCGCGCGCGTCGCCGCAACGGCGGTCTGCACGAGCGGATGTGTGCGCGGGGTCGTTCCGGACGGCCGATCTCCCAGCCGGCGGACTTCGCTGGTGAGCGCTGGGGTTCCTGAGACGCGGTGTCGATTCTCGTCCGCGAGCGCCTGCGCCACGATGTTCCGAACCGTGCCATCGAGGTTCTCCAGTTCACGCGGCTCTTCACTGCGGAGGTCGACGTCCAACCAGGCCGACTGCGGCAGGGAGTTGAGACTGGTGCCGCCTCCAAGGCGCACCACGGCGCAGGACGTGCGCGGTGAACGCGGAAGCTCAATCTCAGCCAGCGCCGCGGTCGCGCGGCCGACGGCGTTGGCGGGATTGGCCACGCCGAATGCCGCCCACGAATGGCCGCCCGGGCCGTGGAAGCTGATGCGATAGCGTCGCGAGCCGAGCGCGCGATGGACGATACGCTCGATGCCGGCGCCGTCGAGCGCGATAAAGGCCGACGGCCGGACCGTCGGACGGTCGGACGGTCCAAATAGATGCCTCACGCCGCGGAGATCGCCCGCTCCCTCTTCCCCTACCGTCGCGGCAAACAACACGGGCCGCCGCGTGTGGACGCGAGCGGCGGTCAACGCTTCCCCGACCGTGACGAGGGCGGCCAGGCCTCGCGCATTGTCGGCAATGCCGGGACCTTCCAGGCGCGGTCCGCGCCGCGCGACCGAAACGTCGAGCTCCGGCCCGAACACCGTGTCCAGATGCGCGCTCAACACGACACAGTCGGTTTCCGGGTCCCGCTTTCCGTGCCAGGCACGTACGTTGCCCACATCATCTATGGCGACGTCATGCAACCCCGCGTCAACAAACATTTCCGCGACGCGCCGGCCGCGCGCCGTCTCCGCTCCGGTCGGCGCCGGGATCGCGGACAGCGCCGCCTGTCGCGCGAGCGTGGCTTCATCGCTGCGCTCGATGTGCGCGCGCGCGGCGCGGATGCCATCGTGTATGAAGAGCGCGTGGATGGAAGGAAGCATCACCGGCAACTATACTAAACGTATGGACGAGCGCCAGCTTATCTACGACTGGAACGGCTCGGCGACGAACGGCGGCTTTGATTGGGCACGCGCGCGCGTTGACCTGAACGACGAGACGTTGCGCGACGGTTTGCAGTCGCCGTCCGTCACAGACCCCTCGCTGGACGTCAAGAAACGCCTGCTGCATCTCATGGCCGACCTCGGCATCGTCGCGGCCGACATCGGGTTGCCCGGAGCGGGGCCGCGCGTCGTGGAGCAGGTCCGGGCGCTCGCCCGCGAGATCGTCGATCAGAAGCTGCCGATCGCGCCGAATTGCGCGGCCCGCACCGTCATCGCCGACATCGATCCGATCATTCGCGTGTCGCAGGAAGTCGGGATCAAGATCGAAGCGGCGACGTTCATCGGCTCCTCGCCCATCCGGCAATACACGGAAGACTGGACCGTCGAGCGGATCGTCGCGGCGACGACGGAGGCGGTGACGCATGCCGTCAGGAATGGCCTGCCCGTCATGTACGTCACGGAGGACACGACCCGGGCGCGGCCCGAAACGCTCAAGGCGCTGTACGGCGCGGCCATCGACTGCGGGGCGACCCGGATCTGCCTCGCCGATACGGTCGGGCACGCGACGCCGGCCGGCGTGAAGGCGCTGGTGAGCTTCGTGAAGAAGGAAATAGTCAGAAAGAACGATGTGAAAATCGACTGGCATGGCCATCGTGATCGGGGCATGGGGCTGATCAACTGTCTCGCGGCAATCGAGGCCGGGGTGGACCGCGTCCACGCCACCGCCCTCGGCGTCGGCGAGCGCGTCGGCAATGCCGAGATGGATCTGCTGATCGTGAACTTGAAGCTCCTGGGCGTGCATCAGGGGGATATTCGGAAGCTGCCCGAGTACTGCCGCCTCGTCTCGGAGGCCGTGGGCGTACCCATCCCGGTGAATTACCCGGTGCTGGGCACCGACGCTTTCCGCACCGGCACCGGAGTGCATGCCGCGGCGATCATCAAGGCCAAGAAGAAAGGCCACAACTGGCTGGCCGATCGGGTGTATAGCTCCGTGCCGGCGGAGGAGTTCGGTTTTGAGCAGCGCATCGAGATCTCGCCGGTTTCCGGGCTTTCCAACGTGAAGTACTGGCTCGAGCGCCACGGATACGATCCCGACGACGAGGCCGCGTGCCGAACGCTCTTCGATGCGGCCAAGCGCACCGACCATGTGCTGTCCGATGAGGAGTGCCACCGGTTGCTGAACGCATGAATCTGCGCGACATCGAGAAATCGTTCTTCGATTTGTATTGGCACCTGGACCCGGTCGCCGCCACGCAGGCCGGAGTCGCGGGCCACGATGACCGCTACGGCCGCTTCAGCACGCCCGCGCTCACGCCGCATCTCGCCGCGCTCAAATCCATCGCCGCCTCGCTCGAGGAAGCGAATGCTGTCGACCTCGACGCAGAAATCGACCGCACGGCGTTGCTCAATGAAATCCGCGTCATGCTGCGCCGTTTCGAACGGCTCCGGCCCCAGGCCAAGAATCCTGAATTCTGGCTCTCACACCTCCTGGGGGGTCTGCATCACCTGTTGCTGTCCGCCGACCGCACCCCGGCCGAGAAGGCTACGGCGGCGATCGGACGGCTCGAGGACATTCCCGCCTTTCTCGACGACGTCCGAGCCGGACTCGAGGAGCCGGTGCGCGTCTTCGTCGAAACCGCGATGCGCATGACCGAGGGTGGCCGCCTCCTGGTCAAAGAGCTGGCGGCTGCGCTGGGCGCGCAATCGCCGGTGCATGCCGCGCGCCTTGTCACGGCGGCGGCGCAGGCGAGCGACGCGTTGCTCAAGTTCGAGAGCAACCTCGAGCGCTGGTTGGACATGGGGACCGAGCACTTTGCCATCGGCGAAGAGTCGTTCAACTTCCTGCTCCACTATCAGCACGCGCTGCGCGACACCGCGCCGGAGCTGTGGCGCTACGGCTTGCGGCTCAAGGAAGAGGTCGAGGCCGACCTCGCGCGTCTCGCGGCTCGACTCGACGGCGGCGGCACGCCCTGGCCCGCGCTCGTCGACAAACTGCGTGCCGACCATCCGCAGCCCACGGAGCTGGTGGAAGCCTACGCGAAGGAGATGACCCGCGCCCGCGCGTTCGTCGAGGAACGCGGGCTCGCCCCGATTCCGCAGGCGCCGCTCGACGTGATCCCTACCCCCGCCTTCATGCGTCCCGTCATCCCCTACGCCGCCTACGACAGCCCGGGCGCGTACAGTCGGAACCGCACGGGCTGGTTTTACGTCACCGTGCCGGACTCGCGCCTGCCGCGCGAGCAGCAGGATCGCATTCTGCGCGACCACTGCCGCTATGAGCTCGCGGCTACGGCGCTGCACGAGGGGTATCCCGGGCACCATTTGCAGCTGGTGATTGCGAAGGAATCGCCCTCGCATGTGCGCAAGAATCTGTGGACGCCGCTGACGGTGGAGGGCTGGGCGCTCTACTGCGAAGACATGATGGGCGAGGAAGGATTCTACTCGTCCGATGAGGAGCTGTTCTTTCAACGCGTCCATCTGCTCTGGCGCGCCGTCCGGATCCTGCTCGACGTCGGACTCCACACGCGCGGGATGACTCGCGAGCAGGCGGTCGAACAGATGGTGAGCGACCTGCACGTCGAGCGCGGCAACGCCGAGGCCGAGGTGCGGCGCTATTGCGCCTGGCCGGCGTATCAGCTCGCGTACGCAGTCGGCCGGCGCGAGCTGCTGCGTCTGCGCGAAGACTTCCGCAAGGCGAAAGGAAATCACTTCTCGCTGCGCGGCTTCCACGACGCGGTCCTCCCCTACGGCGGTTTGCCCGTCGCGTTGATCCGCTGGGGACTCGGCCTGGGTGAGTAAACCAGACCAACTTCCCAGGCAGGTCAAACTGTTTGGCGCCGTCTCGCTCCTCAACGACTTCGCGAGCGAGATGGTCTATCCGCTGCTCCCCGCATTCGTCACGGGCGTGCTGGGTGGCGGAGCGGCCGCCCTTGGCGTGCTCGACGGCGCGGCCGATGCGGCCGCGGCGCTGATCAAGCTCGTTTCCGGCCGGCTCGCCGATCGCACGACCAGGCGCGGACCGTTGATCGTCATCGGGTATTTGGTCGCGGCCGCCGTGCGGCCCGTCATCGCGGTCACCGCGTTGGCCTGGCAGGTGATCGGCTTGCGGGTGATCGATCGCCTGGGGAAGGGACTGCGCACCCCGCCACGCGATGCGCTGATCGCCGACGTCACGCCCGCCCCACTCGTGGGACGCGCCTTCGGGCTGCAGCGCGGTCTCGACCACGCCGGCGCGGTCATCGGACCGTTGGTGGCCTGGTGGATGCTGACCCGTGGTGCGGACGTTCGGAAGGTGATCCTGGCGAGCTTCGTGCCGGGCGTGCTTGTGGTGGTGCTGGCGATGTGGGCGGTGAGCGACGGGAGGAGGCGGAAGGGGGCGGTAGGAGCGGCGGAGCCATCCGCGCCTGTACCGCCTCCTCCCGCCATGTACCGCCCCGTACCGCCCTCCATCATCGCGATCTCCCTCTTCTACCTGCTCCGCATGCCCGAGACGCTCATGATCCTCCGAGCGCAAAATCTCGGCGTCCCGGTCGCGCTGATTCCTCTTCTCTGGGCTTTGCTGCATGTGGTGCGATCGTCCACGTCGTTCCTCGGGGGCGGGCTCTCAGATCGGATCGGTCCGGCGCGGACGATGTGGATCGGATGGCTGTGCTACGTCGCGCTCGCCGCCGGCATGGCTCTCGCCGCGAGCGCCATGGCCGCGTGGATCGTGTTCCTCGCCCTCGGCGTGGTCGCAGGTTTGACGGAAAGTCCCGAGCGCGCGCTCGTCACAGCGGCGACGCGCGGTCATCGCGGCACTGAGTTTGGCGTGTACCACGGACTGACCGGCGTTGCCGCGCTCGTCGGGGGCATTACCCTGGGGCTCGTCTTCCAGCGGGCGAGTGGGACGACAGCGTTCATCGTAAGTGCAGCCGGCGCTTTGGCTTTGGCAATCCTCTGGCCTTTCTGGAGCCGCGCGGGTAAAGTCCCCCCGCAATGAGCGCCCCCGTAGAACCCAGGAAGTCCCCAACACCGACCGGCTCACACACCACCCCCCCACAGGGCCGCTACCTGGCGCGGCTCGCGCTGCTCGCTCTTGGGGTGGTATATGGCGACATCGGAACGAGCCCGCTCTATGCCCTGCGGGAGGCGTTCCATGGCCCGCACGCCATCCCGGTCACGCACGGCAACGTGCTCGGCGTTCTATCCCTGATCCTGTGGTCCCTCCTCCTGATCGTGACGGTCAAGTACCACATCGTGATCATCCGGGCGGACAACAAGGGCGAGGGCGGCGTGCTCGCACTCATGGCCCTGGTGAACGGCAGCCGGGTTGCGCGGGGCCTCACGCCGCGCCGCATCATGATCGTCCTCGGAATCTTTGGCGCGGCCCTGCTCTATGCCGACGGTGCCCTGACTCCCGCGATTTCGGTGCTGTCGGCCGTCGAGGGACTCGAGATCGCGACACCTGGACTGCAACACTGGGTCATGGGGATTACGCTCGTCATCCTGGTCGGCCTGTTCGCGTTTCAGAGCCGAGGCACTGCGCGCGTCGGCGCAGTGTTCGGACCGGTGATGCTGGTCTGGTTCCTGGCGATCGCCGTGCTGGGCCTGAACGGTATTCTCCGCAACCCGTCGGTGATGGCCGCAGTCTCCCCAATGCATGCGATCCGTTTTCTCACGGAAGATCCCGGGCGCGGTCTGATCGTGCTCGGCGCCGTATTTCTGGCAGTGACCGGAGGTGAAGCGCTCTACGCCGATCTCGGCCACTTCGGCCACTCGGCAATTCAGCTGGCCTGGTTCACGATTCCGCTGCCGGCGTTGATGCTGAACTATTTCGGACAGGGCGCGCTGCTGCTGTCGCAGCCCGAAGCCGCCGCAAACCCCTTCTACCTGCTCGCGCCGGCGAAGCTGCTCATCCCGATGATTCCACTGGCGACCGCCGCGGCGATCATCGCTTCACAGGCCGTGATTTCGGGCGCCTTCTCACTCACGCGCCAGGCGGTGCAGCTCGGCTACATCCCGCGCATGGACATCGAGCACACGTCGTCACGGGAAATCGGCCAGATCTACGTCCCCACCGTGAACAAGTTGCTCGCCGTCCTGACGATCGCGTTGGTGCTCTACTTCCAGACGTCGAGCAACCTGGCGGGTGCGTACGGCGTGGCGCTGTCGACGCTCATGGCGCTGACGACGGTGATGTTTTACGTGATGAGCCGCGAGGTCTGGGGCTGGAGCATTCTCAAGGCCGCCAGCGTGGCCGGTGTGTTCCTGATCGTGGATCTGACGTTTCTGGTTTCCAATGCCTTGAAGATCTGGCACGGTGGCTGGGTGCCGCTCGCGATCGCGGTCGCGCTGTATTTCGTGATGAGCACCTGGAAGCGCGGCCGCGAGATTCTCTCCAAGCGCATGATGGAGAAGACCGTTCCGCTCAAGCTGTTGCTCGCCGATCTCGCCGCCGAGCCGCCGACGCGCGTCCCGGGCACGGCCGTGTTCATGTACGGCAGCGCGGACGGCACGCCGCCGGCGCTGGTGCTCAATCTCACGCACAACAAGGTCTTGCACGAGAAGATCGTGTTTCTCACGATCACGACCGAGGACGTGCCGCACGTCCCGCCGGATAGTCGTGTGACGGTCAAGCGCAGCGGCAAGGGATTTCACAACGTGGTCGCGCGCTACGGATTCATGCAGGATCCCGACATCGGCGAGGTACTCGCCGCCTGCAAGAAAAACCACCTCGATATTCCGATGGAGGGGACGACGTTTTTTCTGGGGCGGGAGACGCTGATCGCGTCGGATCGGCCCGGGATGTCGATGTGGCGGGAGCGGTTGTTCTCGTTCATGTCACGCAACGCGCTCAGAGCGACGGCATTCTTTAAGATCCCGTCGAATCAGGTGTTCGAAGTCGGGGCCTACGTCGAGCTCTGATCGAGGATTCTCTGTAGCGCGACGAGATCGGCGGGTTTGATGAGGTGATGGTCGAACCCCGCCTCCCGGGCGCGGCGGCGATCTTCCGGCTGGCCCCACCCGGTCAGCGCGACGATCGTCGGTTGCGTGATCGTTGCATCCGCACGAATCCGTTGGGCCACCTCGTAGCCGTTCATGCCAGGCATACCGATGTCCAGCAGCACGACCGCCGGCCGGTAGGTCGTGACTGCCGCCAGCGCCTGCGGGCCGTCGCGCGCCACCTGAACCTCCGCGCCGAGCAAGCAGAGCAGCGTATGGAGGCTGTCGGCGCCGTCGCGATTGTCGTCCACGATCAGGACGCGTTGGGGCGCCAGCCGTCGAGAGACCCGGCGGTCCGTCACTACAGCGGGCTCCGACGCCGCGGCCAGCGGGAGTCGCACGGTGAAGGTGCTGCCGTTCCCGGGGCCGGCGCTGTAGGCGGTGACAGAACCACCGTGCATCTGTACGAGCGTCTGAACGAGCGTGAGCCCGATGCCGAGGCCGGTCTCAGCCCCCAGGCGGTCGCCGCGATGAAACAGATCGAACACTCGTGGGAGTGCCTGCGCCGAGATGCCCACGCCGTTGTCGCGCACCGCAAAGAGGGCGTCGGAACCCGAGCGCTCCAGGGTGACCCAGATCTGCCCGCCTGGGGGGGTATACTTGATCGCGTTGTTGAGGAGATTGCCCATCACCTGGGTGAGCCGCAGCGGATCACCACGTACCCACGTGGGAGTCGGCGCGAGTGCAACATGGACCTCATGGTCGCGCGACCTGATGTGCGGCTCGTTCACCTCCAGCGCGTCCGCGGCGATCTGATTGAGATCCACGCGCTCGGTGCGCAGCTCGAGCACGCCGCGGCTGATCCGCGACATCTCGAGCAGGTCATCGACGAGCCGCACGAGATGGTTGACCTGCCGTTCCATCATCTGGCGCACGGGCGCAAGTTCCGAGGGGCCTTGGCCCGCGATCCGCATGACGTGCAGAGCGTTGCGCAGCGGTGCCAGCGGATTGCGGAGCTCGTGTGACAGCGTGGCAAGAAACTCATCCTTGCGCCGGTCGGCTTCCTGCAACGCGTGCCGGTTCTCTTCAAGCGCCAGGCGCGCGTGCACCTGGGCCGAGATGTCGCGGAAGTAGCAGACGACTCCGTGGCGCCCGTCGGGGAGGGGAATGCGGTGCAGGCGCCACTCGTAATACTCCATGATCCCGCGATCGGCGCGATACTCGGCACGCTCCGGCGTGATGTACGGCTCGCCCGTTTCGAGCGTGTGCCGGAAGATCGCCGCGACCTCGTCGGCGTACGGTCGTTCCCAGAGAATGTGAATGATCTCGTTGAAATCGCGTTCCACGACGCCGCCCGGAACGTTGCCGAACACGGGGAGCGCGACGGGATTTACCTGGCGGATCTTGAAATCGGCGTCGACCAGATAGACGCCCAGCGGTGCCTGATTGAGCAGCGCCTCGAATTGCGCCGAGCGCTGCTCGAGCGCGGCTCTGGCTTCCCGGCGCTGTTGGGCGAGGCGCAGCTGTCCTTCGACGCACGCGAGCAGCTCGCGCTGGCTGAACGGTTTGATGAGGTAGTCGTCGGCGCCGGCTTGAACTCCTTCGATTCGACTCTCTTCTCCCGCCCGGGCGGACAAGAGTATCACCGGCACCGCGGACGTTTGCGGGTTATTCCGCAGCGCCCGAAGCAGCCCGAATCCATCCAGCCCCGGCATCATCACGTCGCTGAGGACGAGATCCGGCGGACATGCCGTCGCCGCGGCGAGGGCCGCAGCGCCATCCGGCACGGTGTCCACCACGTAGCGGCTGCTCAGCAGCCGCCGTACGTACCCCCGCATGTCGGCATTGTCGTCCACCCACAGAATCCGGGGGCGCGTGGCGGGCGCGGCTGTGGATGGTGACGCGGCCGGCACATCGGGAGCACCCGGCAACCAACGGAGCGCCTCAGCGACGTACTGTTCGACGCGAGCCGACGTTTGCGATCTGGGCGCGGCGCCGATTCGGTCCGCGGGCAGGTGGGTTTTTCCGAGGGGAATCGTCACCGTAAACGTCGTGCCGCGGCCCTCCTGGCTTTCGACGTTGACCTCACCGCCGTGCAGCTTGACGAGCTCCTGCACCAGCGCGAGCCCGATGCCCGTGCCCTCGTGCGTGCGAGACTTTCCGCCGCTGACTCGGTGAAAACGCTCGAAGATGTGCGGCAGCGCGGCCGCCGGAATCCCTGTGCCGGTGTCGCGCACGACGAGCGTGATGCGGTCGCCCGCCGGCGCAACGCGGAGCCGCACCGCGATTTCGCCGTCGAACGTGAACTTGAATGCGTTGGACAGCAGGTTGAGGACGATTTTCTCCCACATCTCCTCGTCGACGTAGACCGGCTCCGCGAGCGATGGCGTGTCGACGACGAGACGTAGCCCCGCCTTTTCGACCGCCGAGCGGAAGCTCGAGGCCAGATCGGCGGTCAGCGCCGCCAAATCGGTCGGCACGTACGTCGCTTGCGCGCGCCCCGCCTCGATGCGGGAGAAATCGAGCAGCGTGTTCACCAGCTTCTGCAGGCGCAGCCCGTTGCGCCGGATCAGCTCCAGGCGCTCCCGATGCACCGGCATGAGAGGCTCGGTGGTGTCGGTAAGGCTGTCGTCTACCGGGCTCAGCATCAGCGTGAGCGGCGTGCGGAATTCGTGGCTCACGTTCGAGAAGAAGGCCGTCTTGGCGCGGTCAATCTCGGCGAGTGCTTCGGCGCGACGCTTCTCTTCCTCGTACGCGCGCGCATTGGAAATCGCGGTCGCGACCTGAGTCCGAACCAGTGCCAGAAAGTCCCAGTAGTACTGATCGAGCTGCAGCCGCGAGCTCACACCCACGACCATGAGTCCGGCCGGCTCGCGCACCTTATTCGACGGAATGGACATGACCAGCGCCGTCCGCGGCGGCTCGGACCAGGGACCCGGCGGCACTTGGGTGAAGCGGGCGGCCAGTCCGTCGACGACAATCATCTCATCGCTCCGCATCGCCTCCGATACCGGCCAGCCGCCGTCGGCGGGTTCCAGCGAAATCGTGGGCGGACTGACGGCCTCGCCGATCCCGACGCCGCAGGCGCCGGCGAGGCGCACGCGCTTGCCGTCGGCGTCGGTGAGGTACAGCAACGCGAACGGAATGTCCTTGCTGTGCGCGCACAGCGTGTTCGCCACGACCGCGCACGCTTCCTCGGCCGTCTTCGCATCGCCTGCGCCGGTGCCGAGATCGCGCAGGACGACGACTCGGCGCTCGGCCACAACCCGGGCGGAGATTTCATGGACCGTCGCCAGGACACCGCCAATGCCGCTCGGCACGGTTTCGTCGGGAACGGGGCTATACGCGATGGTGAAATGGGTTTCTTCGACGAACCCGTGGCGGTTGATCTCGAGGAAGATGTCTTCATTCCACGTCGCGGGGCCGCCCTGGAATGGCGTATCGATGAGCGGCTTGAGCACGTGCCAGATCTCGCTCCAGCACTCACGCACGGGCTGACCGAGCGCCGCCGGATGCTTCGCGCCGAGGACTGGGCGATACGGATCGTTGTAGATGGAGACGTAGTCGGGACCCCACCATAAGAGCAGCGGGAAGCGGTTTGCGAGGAGAAAGCGAACCATCATGCGTAACGCCGGCGACCACGATTCGACCGGCCCGATCGGGGTCGCGGACCAATCTCGTCTTCGGATCAATTCGCCCATCTCGCCGCCGCCCGCGAGGAAGTCATGCGCAGGGGACGGGGTCGGCGCGAGCGTCGCGCAATTCGTTGCGGGCATTACCTATGAAACAGTGGAGGCGTAAAGCGACTACAACTGGAAATTGGGGTGAGTCTGCCTCGCCCGAAGGAGCTAGATCAGATGGGCGAGCTGCTGGGCACGAACGGCGTTTCGTGCACAACCGCCGGTTTACGCTTGGACAGGACCAGCCACCACTCCCGCGCCGACGTGACGACGAGCATCGCGACGACGGCCATGAAGAACAGCGCGACGATCGCATTCAATCGATCGTTGAAAATCAGCCGCGCCGCGTTCGGATCGACCGATCCAGCCAGGGTGGCCGCATGCGCAAAGAAGCCGAGTTTTGGGTCGGCCGAAAACACCTTCTGATATCCCGCCGTCATCGTGACGATGATGAGCCAGATCAGTGGTCCCAGCGTGATCCACAGGTAGCGCTGCCGGCCCATCTTGATCAGGATCGTCGTCGCCACGCAGAGAGCGACCGCGGCGAGCAGCTGGTTCGAGATCCCGAACAGGGGCCACAGCGAGTTGATCCCGCCGAGCGGATCGACCACGCCCTGATAGAGGAAGTATCCCCACCCGGCCACGATCACGGCGCTCGCCGCGATCACGCTCGGGTACCACGACGTCTTGCCGAGCCTGGGCCAGAAGTGGCCGGCGAGCTCCTGCAGCATGAACCGGCCCACGCGCGTGCCGGCGTCGATCGTGGTCAGAATGAACAGCGCCTCGAACATGATGGCGAAGTGGTACCACAGCGCCGTCAGGCTCTTGCCGCCCCCTCCGAGCGCGGTCGTGAGTCCCGAGAAGATGTGGGCCATCCCCACGGCCAGTGACGGTGCGCCGCCGGTCCGCGCGACGAGCGTTTGCTCGCCCATCTGCGCGGCGAGGGCCTGCATCGTCTCCGGCGTGACGACGAAGCCCGCCTGATTGAGCAGGTCCGAAGCCTGCGCCAAGGCGGCGGGGGAGGTGTTCATCGCGAAGTAGACGCCCGGGTCGAGGGTGCAGGCCGCGATCATCGCCATCACGCCCACGAACGACTCCATCAGCATGCCGCCGTATCCGATGAGCCGCGCGTCCGGCTCGCGCGTGATCATCTTGGGCGTCGTCCCCGACGCGACGAGCGAATGGAATCCCGAGATTGCGCCGCACGCGATCGTGATGAACGCGAACGGGAACAGCTTGCCCGCGAACACCGGCCCCTCGCCTACCGTGGCGAACGTCGTCAGCGCCGGCATCCGCAGCACCGGCAGGATGATGAGGATCGAGACTGCGAGAATCAGGACGGTCGATACCTTCAGGAACGTCGACAGGTAATCGCGCGGCGCGAGGAGCATCCAGACCGGCAATACGGACGCGACGAAGCCGTACGCGATCAGCATCCAGGTGAGCGCGATACCCGAGTGCGTGAACGCCGGGCCGAGGGTGGGGTGATTGGCGACCCAGCCGCCGCCCACCAGCGCGGCGATGAGCAGGACCGCACCCACCGCGGACGCTTCGCCCACTTTTCCGGGGCGCCACGACCGCATCCACCAGCCCATGAGCAGCGCGATGGGGATCGTGCAGGCGATGGTGAACAGACCCCAGGGAGAGGCCTTGAGCGCGTTGACGACGATGAGCGCGAGCACCGCGAGGAGGATGATCATGATGCAGAGCACCGCGAACATCGCCGTGACGCCCGTGAGTTTGTTGACCTCCTCCTTGGCCATCTGCCCGAGGGACTTGCCGTCGCGGCGCAGTGAGCAGCACAGGATCGTGAAGTCCTGCACCGCGCCGCCGAGCACGACGCCGATGATGAGCCAGAGCGTGCCCGGGAGGTAGCCGAATTGCGCCGCGAGCACGGGGCCGACGAGCGGGCCTGCCCCGGCGATCGCGGCGAAGTGGTGTCCGAACAGCACCCAGCGGTTCGTGGGGACGAAGTCGCGCCCGTTGTTGAGCCGCTCCGCTGGTGTGGCGCGGCGCGGATCGAGGCCAAAGACCTTTGTTGCGATGAACTTCGAGTAGAAGCGGTAACCGATGACGTAGGTGCAGACAGCGGCAATCAGGAGCCAGGCGGCACTGATCGTCTCGCCGCGGGCCAGCGCCAGCACGCCGAAGGCGACGGCTCCGAGCACGGAGATGACGATCCAGATCGCAGTCTGTGCCGCCCGCACGCGGCGTAAGTTGCGGCGCCGCTTGCCGATATTCAAGTTCGAACATAGGTTCGAACGCCTTGAGCCCCCCCTCCCGTTCGTATCCCTGGTCGGCGAGTGGGCGCGACGCGATGGCGCCCGCCGTGCAGGAGCGCCCGCAAACGCAGCAGCAAACCCAAGGCTTCAGAGGCAGGGTCGCCATCGTGACCGGCGGCGCCACTGGTCTCGGCCGCGCCGTTGCGCTCGAGTTCGCGCAGGCCGGCTGCGGCGTCGCGTTCAACTACGTCGAGATGCCGGGGCGCGACGTCGGCGCGCAGGCGCTGCTCACCGAGACGGCCATCAAAGCCCTCGGCGTTCCGTGCTACTCGGCCGTGTGCGACGTGCGCAGGATGGCGGCGGTGGAGCAGTTCGTGGCCGACGTTCGCAGCAAGCTCGGTGCGATGCACTACCTGGTGAACAACGCGGGCGTAACCCACGACGGCGCGCTGTGGCGGCTCACGGCTGAGGCGTGGCAGGAAGTCATGGACACGAACGTGAGTGGCGCCTTCAATTGTATTCACGCCGTCGCGCCGCATCTGCGTGCCCAACGGTTCGGCAAGATCGTCTGCGTCTCCAGCCATCAGGCGTTCCGTCCCGGATTCGGGATCGCGAACTACGCCGCCAGCAAAGCGGCACTCATCGGCCTCACGAAGGCTGCCGCCGTGGACCTCGGCTCTGCCGCGATCAACGTGAACGCGGTCGCGCCCGGGTTCGTGAAGACGGAGTTGCTGACGCAACTGCCGCGGGAAATTCTAGAGCGCGCCGAGCACGAGTCGGTCCTGGGACGCGTCGCGGAGCCTGAGGACGTGTCGCGCGTGATCCTGTTCCTGTGCTCGGAGGCAGCCCGGCACATCACCGGACAGGTCATCATAGTGGACGGAGGGTTGACGCTCGCTTAAATTGCGGCGCGTGAGTAACCCCTTAAAACTCAACTACTTCGTGCGTCGTTCGTCGTACGTCGTAGCGCTCGCCGCAGTATTCGGCTGCGGCGGCAAGAAACCCGCGAAAGCACCCACCCCTGAGCCCACCGCGCCATTGCCGACCGCCGGGCTCGCCGGCCAGCGTGTCGCGTTGACGCCGCTCGAGTTGGTTGGAGCCGAAGACACGCTTCACCTCGATACGCTGATCGCCGACCGGCGCAAGACACTGGATAAGTGCGACAGCGTGATCATGGCTTTCCTCACCGCACGCGCGCCTGAGGTCACGTGGGTCGGGCCGGCGGAACTGCGCCATATTGCCCACCGCGCGCCCGGCATCGTTGCGGAGCCCGATCAGCTGGGCACGCCGTTTCTTCGCGCTGCGGGCATTGTCGACGTCCCCGATCCGCTCCGCTATCAGCTCCGCACGCTCATGGGACTCGTCGGCGGGCGGTACGTGATGATTCCGGCCGGCCTCGTGTTCCGGAAGCCGGCCGCGGGGCTCCCGGGTGCGGACGTCCCGGGCGAGATCAACGCGGAGCTGTCTATCGTCATGATCGATTCGCGCGTCGGCAAGGTCGGCTTTCGCACCGTCGCGCGAGGTCAGGGTCCCGACGTCTGGACTGCGCTCACGCGCGCCGTCAAGAATCTGACGCCCGGCGTCCCGTGACCACGCGAGAAGCCACGCTCATCGCCGGCGATGGGATCGGGCCGGAGATCACCGCCGCCACGCTGCAGGCTATCGACGCACTAGGCATCAAGTTCGAATGGGATGAGGAGTACGGCGGCATGGCCGCCGTCGAGAAGGCCGGCACCCCGCTCCCCAACGCGACACTCGATTCCATTCGGCGCACGCGTCTCTGCCTCAAGGGCCCGCTCACGACGCCGGTCGGCGGCGGATACCGCTCGGTCAATGTCGCGATGCGGCAGGAATTCGATCTGTACGCCAACGTGCGGCCCACCAAGACAATCGTTCCCGGCGGCCGCTACGAGCACGTCGATCTCGTCATCATTCGCGAGAATACCGAAGGGCTGTATGTCGGGCTCGACCACACTTTCAAGATCGGCGGGGATCGGCGTGCCATGGCGCAGGCGATGTCGATTGTGACGCGCGCGGGCAGCGAACGAATCGCCCGGTACGCGTTCGAATACGCGAAGGCGCACGGACGCAAGAAGGTCACGATCGTGCACAAGGCGAACATTCTGAAATCCACATCCGGCCTGTTTCTCGAGGTCGCGCGGCACGTGGCGGAGGAGTACGCCGGCACGGTAGCCGCCGACGACAAGATCGTGGACAACACGGCGATGCAACTCGTCATAAAGCCCGAGCAGTTCGATGTGATCGTCACGACCAATCTGTTCGGCGATATTCTGTCCGACGAAGCCGCGGGATTGATCGGCGGCCTCGGACTCGCGCCCGGCGCCAACATCGGCACGCATGCCGCGATCTTCGAGCCGGTGCACGGCTCCGCGCCCGACATCGCGGGGAAGGGGATCGCCAATCCGTCGGCGCAGATGCTCGCCGCGGCGATGATGCTCGATCATGTGGGCGAGCGCGACGCCGCGAAGCGGCTGCGCTGCGCGCTCGAAATGACGATCATTCAGGACAAGGTTCGCACCGCTGATTTGGGGGGACGTGCTTCTACGGCCGAGTTCGCCCGCGCCGTGGTTAAGCGGATTGGGGCCTAGCCATCCGTGCGCGAAGTGCGGCACGGACACGCCGGGCATCGCGATCGGCGGCTTGTGCGCACGCTGCCTGCGAGACTTGAGCCGGCGCGCGACGAAGATCGCGCGCCTGGTGGCCATCGGCACGACGCTCCCGCTGGCGGTGTATGTGGCGGTGTCGCTGCCGGTGGATCGGACCGCGCGGGTGGTGGGCGCGGCGAGTGCGCTGCTGTGGTACGGCCTGACGTTTGTCATCGCAAAGCGCGTAACGATGGAGTGGTTGAAATGAAAGTTCCGAATGCGGAATGCGGAATGCGGAATGTACTGGCGGGCGTCGTGGCGCTGGCGTGCGTCGCTCTACCAGCTGCGGCGCAGACATCCCTTTCTATTTATAGAGATGGTCGCGTGGTCGTGCGGCGGACGCTGCCCCAGGCGCTGCAGCAAGGCCGCAATGCGCTCACCCTGAAGCTCGAGGGGCTCGACCCCGCGACCCTGTTCTCGACCGATACGAGTGTCAGCGTTGCGTCCGCCACTGTGCGCTATCCCAGCACCTCGACCGACGCGCTCTCCCGCGCGGTGGGCCAGACACTGTCGTTCGTTCGCGCCAAGGGCGACACGATTCGCGCGACGGTGGTGCGGGCGGATCCGCCGCAGTTCAAGCTGACGGACGGCCGGTTGCTGCTGGGCCTGCCGGGCGAGCCGCTGTTTCCCGCGGAGCTGGTGCGCAGCGCACCCGAAGCGTCGATCGTCCTCGATGCAGCGCGCGCCCGGCCCCGTACGGACATCGCGTATGTCGCGCAGGGGATGACGTGGGAGGCGTTGTATCAGGTGATTGTGTCGGGTGCCAAGTGTCAGGTATCAGGCACGGCAACGATCATCTCGCAGTCGCTGAGGGCCGACAGCGCGGATATCCAGCTCGTGGCAGGTGCGATTCGACGGACCCGAGTGCCAAACGCATCGCCACAGCCCGTCATGGACCGCATGATGGCGGCTGGCGTGCTTCGCGAGGAAGCCAAACGAGACGTGAGCGAAGAAGCAGTGGGCGAAACCCACGTCTATCAACTACCCGGCCGCCTTTCGATCGAACCCGATGTTCCGGTCACAACCGCCCTGTTCCCGCGCAGCTCCGCGGCCGTGACTCAAGAGCTCATCGTCCCCGGCGTCGTGCCGTGGCGCGGCTGGATCGGTCAGAACGCCGAACCGGACAAGCCGCCGGTGCAGGTGTGGTACACGATCAAGCGCGCACCGAAGACCGCCTTTGGCGACAGGCCGTTGCCCGCGGGCACCGTGCAGCTCTACCAGGCCGATTCGAGCGGCCGTGTGCAGCTCATCGGCGAAGCTGCGAACGACCACACCGCGCCCGGCCGCGATCTCCGCGTACAATCCGGTGATGCGTTCGACGTCACAGCCGAGCGCGTGCAGACGGATTACAATCAGGAGCAGTTGCCGCCCCAGCAGCGCGGCATGCCGGCGCGTCAACGCGTCACGGCGGCCTACCGCGTGACCCTCACGAATGCCAAGAGCGAGCCGGTGAACGTCGATGTACGAGAATCGCACTTCGGGAGCTGGAAGATTGTGGAGAGCAGTGTGGCGGCCGAAAAGCTGTCGTCCACAGAGTCGCGCTTTCGTCTCTCGGTCCCGGCGGGCGGCTCGGCCACGTTGACCTACACCGTGCAAATCGAGTCATGACCGTCCAGATCGCCCATATCGGGGACCTGCACTTCGGCGGATTGGCGGACGTCCCGGTCGTCGAAGCACTCGAGCGCATGCTGCCCGACCTCCGGCCGGATGCCATCGCCATCGGCGGCGACATGTCGCAGCGCGCGCGCCACGGCGAATTCCAGCGCGGTCGAGCGTTCGCCAATCTGTGCCGCGAAACGGCGCCCGTCCTCGTCATTCCCGGGAACCACGACGTCCAGTGGTGGCGGCGCCCCTTCATTCCGTTCGGCAAGGACGCCGTGTACCAGAAGTACCGTGCCTATTTCGGCGCCGATCTGACGCCCACGCTCACCATCCCCGGCGGCGCGGTCATCGCGTCGGCGCTCACGGCGCACGGTGTCGCGTGGGGATCGCTGACCGCGCGGCTGCGCGATATCGCCGTGAAAGGACACCTGCCCAGGCGGGAGATGGAGCGCGTGAAGACGGTATACGCCGAGGCCGAGCCGGGGCTGCCGCGCGTGCTGGTGATTCATCACAATCTGCTGCGCGGTGATCTGTCCAGGCGGATGGGGCTCGCGCGCTGGAAGCGCGCGCAACGACGCATCGTCGAAGCGGGTACCGACGTCGTCTTATGCGGGCACGACCATCAGGAAGGCGCCGAGATGCTCGATGGGCGCGTCGTGGTGTCGACCGCGGGAACGCTTTGCACGCGCGCGCGCGGGGGCCGGCCGGTGTCCTTCAATTTCGTCACCATCGATCCGGCGGCCGTGCAGGTCACCTTCTTCCGGTGGGACTCGGCGAAGCGACGGTTTCAGCCCTCGGACACGGCGGCATTTGCTCGGCCGCAGGGCACGTCGAAGCCGCACGCTTCCCAGCCCGTCCCCGCAGCGCAAGAGTAGGGGTTAGTTTTGGTGGTCCCGGGCCACAGGCCCAGGGCTCGCCACCAATCAATACCTTGAGGCCTGAATGCCCCCGAAGTTTTCCGGCGTTGATTTTTACAATATCGACGGTCTGCTGTCCGAAGAAGAGCGCGCCATTCGCGACACGGTCCGCGACTGGGTCGATGAAAACCTGATGCCGGTCATCGGCGAAGCCTATGTCGCCGGCAAATTCCCGAAACAACTCATCCCCGGCATGGCCGAGCTCGGCCTGTTCGGCGCGAATCTGCCGGAGGAATACGGCTGTGCCGGGCTGAACAACGTCGCCTACGGCTTGATCATGCAGGAGCTGGAGCGCGGGGACTCGGGCGTGCGCTCGTTCGCGTCGGTGCAGGGTGCGCTCGTGATGTATCCGATCTACGCCTTCGGCTCGGATGAGCAGAAGAAAACGTGGCTGCCGCAGATGGCGAGTGGGAAGGTCATCGGCTGCTTTGGTCTGACTGAGCCCGATTATGGCTCGAATCCGGCCGGCATGATCACCGTCGCAAAAGAGATGAAAGACGGGTGGACCCTGAACGGCGCCAAGATGTGGATCACCAACGGGTCCACCGCCCAGGCCGCGGTCGTGTGGGCGAAGACGGGTGCGCTCGACGACGCGAACTCGATCCGCGGTTTTATCGTGCCGACCGACACGAAGGGATTTTCGGCCAAAGACCAAAAAGGCAAGCTGTCGCTGCGCGCGAGCGACACGAGCGAGTTGGTGCTTCAGGACGTCCATCTGCCCAAGGACGCGATCCTGCCAAAGTCGGGCGGTCTCAAGTCTCCGCTCATGTGCCTCACCGCCGCGCGCTACGGCATCGCGTGGGGCGCGGTCGGCGCCGCGATGGCGTGCTACGACGAAGCAGTGAGCTATTCCAAGCAGCGCGTAATGTTCGGCAAGCCGCTCGGGGGATTTCAGCTGCAGCAGGCGCGTCTCGCCGATATGCTGACCGAGATCACCAAGGCTCAGCTGATCTGTCTGCAGCTCGGCAGACTGAAAGACGACGGCAAATCGACGCCGCAACAGGTGAGCTTGGCCAAGCGCAACAACGTCGACATGGCCACCGACGTCGCACGTGAGACACGGCGCCTGCTGGGCGCGAATGGGATCCTCGCGGAGTATCAGGCGATGCGCCATCTCGCGAATCTCGAGTCGGTGTACACGTACGAGGGGACGCACGACGTCCATACACTGATTCTGGGACAGGAAATCACGGGGCTCAACGCCTTCAATTAGGAGGATGCGTGACGCGGCGACTGGCGCTGGTCTTGGCGATGATGCCCGTGAGTGCGTGGGCGCAGGGAACGTTCGACGGGACGTTGAACGGGACGATGACGGCGAGCGGAACGGTGATCCCCTTCGGCTACGCGCAACTGGGCAGTCACATCCGGACGGAGTACACGATGGAGGGCAATTCCGTCGTGACGATCTTTGACGCGACGACGGGCAACATGCTCTACATCATCCCGCAGCAGAAAAAGTACCTGGTCTCGAATCTCCGTGAGTCGGGCGGCATCGCGCGCCAAATGGCCAGGGCCATGATGGGTCGCGGGGCCGGTGGGGACGTGCCGGACTTCAGCAAGATGAAGGTCACTCCGACCGGACAGCGCGAGACCATCGCGGGGGTCTCCTGCGAACATTACCTGTTCGAGTATGCCGACTCCGCCAAGGCCAAGAACAAGGTCGACATGTGCGGCGCGCCGGGGATGGGATTCATGGGATTGGCTGGTCAGGAAGGCTCGATGATGCCTTCGACGGTTGCGATGATGCGCTCGCAGAACCCCGCGCTGGCCAAACTGGCCCATCAGGGCTTCTTCCCGCTCAAAATGAACATCATGGGAGAGCACGGCACGGCCGTCTGGACCGTCACGCAATTGAACCGGGGCCGGCCTGACGCGACGCTATTTCAGCCTCCGGCTGGGTATACCGAGCTGAAGATTCCGACCGGACATGACTAAGTAGAAACCCGGGGTTCCAGTCGCCCGTTATGAGCGCCATGCACCTCGCGCTGCTGCTCGTCCTCGCACAAATGCAGATTGTAGACATTCACGACCTCGCTTCCCGAGAGCATCGGGTGAGCGTGTTCGTGCTGCCGTCCGAGCAGGAAGTCACGATCACCGCAACGGGCGCTGAACCATGGCCGGACAGGCTCCGCACCCGGGACGACGCGCACTGGCAGGACGATGAGCAGACCACCTGGCCCGCCGCGGCCTGGATCCTGGATGCGCGGACCCGCGCCGTCGTATGGGATCTGCGGGCGGTAGATACGAAGCGCGAGTCCAACGGCCTGCGGCATTTTTCCGGCAACGTGCGGCTGCCGGCCGGCACCTACGAAGCGCATTACGACTCATATCCATCCTCGTCGGTCACGTTCAACGAGAGCAGTCTCGATCTCAGCCTCAAGGACCTGATCCGCCTCGGCAGGCGCGCCAAGTACGGCGGTCCCTACGTCGAGAGCGGGCTCTACAAGCAGTTCGGGGTGACGATCAGCGGCACTGGTCGCCCGGCCAGTCCCGACGACATTGCCGCCGCGCACGCGGCGGCGACCAGCACCGCTATCGTCACACTCGCTCCCGAGCGCGCGCGAACGGCGCGAAAAGGCTTCGAGATCACCCGGCCGACGCCGGTCGAGGTCTATTCGATCGGCGAGTTGACGGCCGATGCGGCGGCCGACTACGGCTGGATCATGAACGCGGACACGCGCAAGCGCGTGTGGACGATGTCATACGAGTCGACCGATCCGGCGGGGGGCGCAGCGAAGAATCGTGTCGCGCACGAGACCCTCAAGCTCAAACCGGGCCATTACGTCGCCTACTTCGCGTGCGATGATTCGCACAGTCCCGACGACTGGAACAGCATGCCGGCCACCGATCCGGAGTCCTGGGGGCTGACATTGCGCGTGGCTGACCCGGCGGCGCGCGCGTCGGTCCGTCCCTTCGACTACGAGCCGGTGCCGGCGGGTCAGACGATCGTTTCCCTGATTGGCGTCGAGGACGATGAGATGCGCAGTGCCGGGTTCGCGCTGCGGCGGCCGATGGACGTGCGGATCTACGCGATCGGCGAAGGTTTTTCCGACCACATGGCGGACTACGCGTGGATCGTGGACGACGAGCAGCACAAGCGGGTGTGGGGGATGAGCTACGCGAACACCGGGCACGCGGGCGGCGCCGAGAAAAACCGGCTGTTCGACAGCGTCATTCATCTCGCGCCCGGCAATTATCTCGTCTACTACAAGAGCGACGATTCGCATTCCTCCGATCATTGGAACGCAGCTCCCCCGGCCGAGGAGCGGTACTGGGGCATCAGCATCTTCCCGGCGACCGGGAAGCTGAATTCGGCCGACGTCGGTCCGTTCATGACGATGCACGCCACGGATTTTACGATGGCCCAGCTGAACCACATGGGCAACGATGAAGACGCTCGCACCACATTCCAATTGACCGAGCAGACCCGGGTGCGGGTCCTGGCGATCGGCGAAGGCCGCGATAGTGAGATGTTCGACTACGGCTGGATCGAGGACGCGGCGGGGGACGTGGTCTGGAAGATGAAGTACGACGATACGCAGCCCGCCGGCGGCTCGGACAAGAATCGCTCGTTCGACGGCGTCATTACGCTCCCGGCCGGCAGCTATGTGTTGCGTTATACCTCCGACGGCTCCCACTCCTACGGCAACTGGAACGCCAATCCTCCCGACGATCCCGAACGTTGGGGGATCTCTCTGTTCCGATCGGCAAAGCCCTAGCGTAGCTTTCGGGCCTCATGAAAATCGCCGTATGTGTCAAGCGCGTGCCCGACTCGGAGACGCGCGTGAAGATTTCGCCTGACGGCAAAAGTCTCGACGAAGCCGGGGTGAAATTCGTGTTGAACCCCTACGACGAATTCGCAGTCGAAGAGGCGCTGCGGCGCAAAGAGAAAGCCGGAAGCGGCGAAGTAGCCGTCTTCTGCCTCGGTCCCGCGGCGGCGCAGGAAACGATCCGCACCGCGCTAGCGATGGGGGCCGACCGGGGCGTGCTGCTCCAAACGGACAAGATTCCCGCCGATCCGTACGAGACCGCGAAACTGATCGCAGCGGCCCTGAAACCGGACACGTGGGACCTGATTCTCTTCGGCCGCATGGCGATCGACGACTATAATCATCAAATCGGATCTCTCGTTGCTCAGCTCCTCGATCTGCCGTGTGTGACCGCCGTCTCGCATCTCGACATCCAGGGCGCGAAGGGCGTCGCCGAGCGCGAGATTGAGGGCGGCATCGAGGTGCTCGAATTCCCGCTGCCGGCTGTCGTCACCGCCGACAAAGGTCTCAACGAGCCGCGCTACCCCGCGCTCAAAGGGATCATGGCGGCAAAGAAGAAGCCCCTCGAGATCAAACCGGTGCAGCCTGCCGCCGGCGGCATGGAAATCGTCGCGCTGGCGCCGCCGGCCGAGCGCAAAGAGGGCAAGATCGTCGGCGAAGGCGCCGCTGCCGTCGGCGAGCTGGTTCGGTTACTTCGCGAAGAGGCCAAGGTTCTGTGAAAACGCTCGCCGTGCTCGAGCAGCGCGACGGCAAGCTGCGCAAAGTCTCGTTTGAGGTCGTCACCGCCGCCCGGCGCCTCGGCGGCCCGGTCGATGCCGTCGTATGCGACACGACGGACCGGGAAGGCTGTGCGGCAGCGCTCGCCGACAAGGCGAAAGCCGGCGGCTACCGCGCCGTAGTGTTTACGGCGACTGCCACGGGCCGAGACCTCGCGCCGCGGGTCGCGGGCAGGCTCGGCGTCGGTGTCGCCGCCGATCTCACCGATCTTGCGGCCGACGGTGACGCAATTATCGGCACGCGCCCGGTCTACGCGGGCAAAGCGCTCCAGAAGGTTCGCGTCACCGCGCGGCCCGCCGTGCTGTCGCTTCGGCCCAATATCTTCACGCCTGATGAGGCCGCCGCCGGCGTGAAGCCCGAGACGCTCTCGGTGACATCGAGCGGGCGGGTGAAGGTGAGCGAAATCAAGCCGGCGCCCGCGGGCACGCTCGACGTCGCCGAGGCGCAGGTCATCATCTCGGGCGGCCGCGGGCTCAAGGAGCCGGCCAACTTCAAGGTGCTCGAGGAGCTGGCGCAGGCGTTTGGCGGTCGCGCGGCGGTCGGCGCATCGCGCGCCGTGGTGGATGCCGGCTGGCGTGCGCATGCCGACCAGGTCGGACAGACCGGCAAGACCGTCAGCCCCTCGCTCTATATCGCCGTCGGCATTTCGGGCGCGATTCAGCACCTGGCGGGCATGCGTACGTCGAAAGTCATCGTCGCAATCAACAAAGACAAGGACGCACCCATCTTCAAAGTCGCCGACTACGGCGTCGTCGGAGACTTATTTGAGATCGTTCCCAAGCTGACCGAAGAGATCCGCAAGCTGCATGGCTAACCAGAAGCAGGGAGATGGGAGCAGGGAGCAGTTCATTCCGGCTCGATACCAGCCGTCGTTGCCGTTGGACAAACTGATCATCCAGGACGGATCCGAGGGTGCCGGTGACCGCATGGATCTTGACGTCCTCATCGTCGGCGCGGGGCCGGCGGGGCTCGCGTGCGCGATCGCGCTCGCGCAGCTGGCGAACGCAGACGGGAGCGAGCTCAACATCGGCGTTCTGGAGAAGGCCGAAGCGTTGGGAGAGCACTCGCTGTCGGGCGCGGTCGTCAATCCGCGCGCGCTGCGCGAGCTGTTTCCCGACCTGAAGGACTCCGACTTCCCATTCCGCATGCCGGTCTCGCGAGAGACGGTGTACCTGCTGACCAAACGCGGGCGACTGCGCCTTCCCACGCCGCCGACGATGCACAACCGCGGCTACTACGTCGCGTCGCTGTGCGAGCTCGTGCGCTGGCTCGGCGGCAAGGCGGAAGCGCTCGGCGTCAATGTGTTTACCGGATTCCCCGCGGCACAGCTGCTCGTGCGTGACTCGGCAGTTGTGGGGGTGCGCACCGCGCCGGCGGGACTCGATCGCGATGGCAACCCGACAGCCGGCGGCGCGGCGCCCAACGATCTCGTCGCCAAAGTCACGGCACTGGCGGAGGGGACGCGCGGGTTATTGGCCCAAACGTGGTGCCAGTGGCAGCGCGTGCCGTCGGACAATCCCCAGATTTTCGCACTCGGCGTCAAGGAGCTGTGGGAGACGAAGCAGCCGCTCGATCGCGTGATTCATACCCTGGGCTGGCCGCTCCCGAACGACGCGTTTGGCGGCAGTTTCATCTACCCGCTCGAGCCGAATCTCGTCGCGCTCGGGTTGGTTGTCGGGCTCGACTATCGCGATTCGACGCTGGACGTGCATCAGTTGCTGCAGACGTTGAAGCGGCATCCGCTGCTGGCCGATTTGCTGGCTGGCGGCGAGATGGTGGAGTGGGGCGCCAAGACGATCCCGGAAGGCGGCTTCTTTGCGCTGCCGGAGCGGCGCGCTGGCGACGGCGTCGTTGTGCTCGGCGACGCGGCGGGATTTGTCGATGTGCCGTCGCTCAAGGGCATTCATTACGCCATCCAATCGGGCATATACGCGGCGCGCGCCATCTTCCAGAACCTGCAAACAGGCGCGTCGCTCGCCGAGTACGACCGCTTGGTCAACGCGTCCTACGTCGCGCGCGACCTGTATCGCACGCGTAACATGCGGCTGGGCTTCCGCGATGGATTCTATCTGGGCGGCCTGCGCGCGGCATTGACGACGCTCACGGGCGGGCGCTTTCCCGGCGGCAAGTACGCGATGCACGCGGATGCCGAGGTGGCGCGGCATGTTGGTCCCGAGACAGCGAGCAACGGCGGCGTGAGCAAGGTCGATGCGGTGTTCAAGTCAGGCAACGCGACGCGCGACACGATTCCGAGTCATCTCATTGCCCGGGGCGATGTGCCACCCGAAGTCGCCCGATTCTACTCCCACATGTGTCCGGCCGGTGTATATGAAGCGGGCGACGGGGGGGGCGGTTTGCGGATCAATGCGCCGAACTGTGTGGACTGCAAAGCCACAGACGTCTTAGGGCCTCGCTGGACACCACGAGAAGGCGGGAGCGGCCCGAAGTACAAGAGGATGTGATCGACTAAGCCGCGCCGTTTCCGCCGTTCAGCCTGAAATACTGACGAGCCTTCTCCACGAGCTGCGTAGTCGACATCGGCAGATTCCGTTTCACCCACAACATCGTCCGCTGACCGCTGGGGAAGCGGCGCGCACCGTCCTGCCGCGTCACGCCGGCCATCTGCGTGAGCGCGATGCCGAAGATCTCCTTGCTGGCACGGTCGAGCGCGGCCCCGAACTGCTCGTCCTCCGGCGTGCCGAGGATCTCGGAATGGGTGCGACCGAGCTCCTCGAGCGGTCGCTCGTAGGAGTGTTCGCACTGCGTGTCCATCGTGTACCCGCAGTACAATGCAAACGCGTAAGCGGCGCCGAGCGCATTCCAGAAATCTTCGAGCCGCACTGCGGCGTCGGTATGACCCCCGTTCCACAGCGTGTTCGCGAGCTCCGAGTAGATGCGAATACCGCGGCCGAACGGCTGCAGCCGGGACAGCATCGGCCCGAGGACGCTGCGGAAGTCGGCCCATTCGGGGAGGCCATGCTCCAGGAATTGTTCGAGGATGCGGTCGGCATGCAGCACGGCGAGCTGCCCGGAATTGGCCAGCGACTTCGGATGAAGCTTGCTCGCGGCAAGACGCTCGAAGAGCCGCTCGACCTGAGCGGGCGCGGCGATCACGAGCACGCTGTTGCCGCGGCGTAATCCCGCTTCGAGAAACGCGAATACCGATTCGACGAGGCTATCCGGCTCGCGATGAAACTGCGCGAAATGACGCCCCGGGGGCGCCTCGAGCAGGAGGGACACTAACGACTACTTCAAAGACTCTTCGTAGTACCGGCGCGCCCGTTCCAGCACGGCCGCGCTGGCCGACGGAAGGTTGCGCTTGACCCAGAGCATCGTACGCTGGCCGCTCGGGAAACGCTGCTCGCCGCTGTCGCGCTGGCGGGAGAAGCCCACCATCTGCGAGAGCGGCACCCCAAACACGTCGCGGCTGGCGGCATCCAGTGCGACGCGGAAGCGCTCATCTTCCGGCGTGCCGATGATGTCAGAGTGCGTGCGGCCGATCTCCTCGATCGGTCCGTCGTAGGTGTGGTGGTGATGCGCATCGAGCATGTAGCTGCAGAACAACGAGAACGGATACAGCCGCGCGAGCTCGTTCCAGTACTCCTCGAGACGAATGGCGGCATCCTGCTTCCCTTCGTGCCACAACAGGTTCACCATCTCGCCATACGCCCGGGTCGTGCCGCGCCCGAACGCGCGTACCCGTTCAAACACCGCCTTCATCGCGTCGTGAAAATCATCCCAGTCGGGCATGTCGTGCCGCATGAATTTGCGGAGCGTAAGCTCCGCATCGTGCAGCTCGAGCTGGCCGGACTTGAGAAACACGCCGGGCTCGAGATCGTCCTGCCGCAGGCGCGCCAGGAAGAGATCGATATGCTGTGGCGTGGCGATCACGATGACGCCGTTGCCGCGCCGCAGGCCCGTCTGCAAGTAGAGCGTGACGGCTTCGGTGAGGGCCTGCGGGTCACGGTGCAGCTGCGCGAAGTGCCGGTTGACCGGCGCATTGATCAGCAGCGCACTGATAAGTGGCGACGGCATTTAGCGGACTTCCGGAATGGTAGCGGGCACGCGCATGCGGTAACGTACGAGCCGCCCTAAACGCTACAATCAATCTTGTGACGGAGTCGCTGTGAATTTTTTTCGGTCTGAGGGTGTAATCCTTTGGATTGAGGATCAGCGGAAACTGAGCTTGACGCCGTCGATGATGAATTGAACGGCAATCGCGCACAAGACAAGTCCCATCAGGCGCGTAAGGATGCGCATGCCGGTTTGGCCGAGCCGCCGCTCGACGATCGACGCTGCCGACAGCACGAAATATGTGAGAACCGAGGTCAGCACGATGGAGACATAGACCGTCGCCGCCGCCGCGACGGACTTCGCGCCGAGCGCGAGCACCATGACCGTGGAGATCGCGCCGGGTCCCGCCAGCATCGGCACACCGAGCGGCATAATGCCGATGTCGTCTTTCTGAATGCCTTCCGCCGTCTCGACGGCGGTCTCGCGCTGCTGGCTGCGCCGCGCCTGCACCATGTCGAGCGCGTTGAGCCCGATGAGCACGCCGCCCGCGATCTTGAAGGCCCCGATCGTAATCCCAAAGAGCTTGAAAATCAGGCTGCCGCCCAACGCAAACAGCATGAGGGTGATCGCGCAGGTCCACGCGCCGCGCCGAGCGAGCACACGGCGCTGCGGCGGAGTATCGCGCGCCGTCATCGCCAAGAAAGTCGGGATGACCGCGAACGGATCTACGATGAAGAAGACCGACGTGAAGATGAGCAGCAGCTCCATTGCGCGTGCGCTCATCGTGCGGCGCTCAGGAGGCTCGCGCGGATGCGGCGCATCCGGGATGTGAGCGAAGCGAGATCGCGGAGCTGCGCATGCACGTGCCGGTACGTGCCGGCGCGGAATCGAATCGTGAGGGGCTGGCTGTCGCGGACGACATCCACGACGACCGCCCCATGCGGACCGACGGCGCGGACCGCCGACCGCACGTCCGTGTTGTCGATGATGGTACGCCCATTGATGCGCACCAGCTCGTCGCCGGTCTGGAGACCTGCCGCCGCGGCGGCACTCCCAGGCTCGGCCACCGCGCGCCACCGGCCGCCTTGCGCCGCCGGCGGAATCGAGCCGATACGCGCGTCGACGGCGGGCGCCGTCGAGAACGAGACCTGCCATCCGGCCGCACGGACGTAGTCATTCCAGGGAATCTCGGCGCTGCCTGTGACGTAGAGCCGCCAGAACCCCTCGAAATCGTGTCCCGTGGCTTCGCGCACGGCCGCCACGAGCTCATCGCGCGTGAAGCCGCGCTCGCCTGCGTAGTGCGCCAGCAGGTAGCGCATCACATCGTCCAGCGATTTGGTGTCATTGGTCGAATCGCGAATCGCCAAATCGAGCAGGAAGCCCAGCACTTCGCCCTGGAGATAGTAAGAGATGACGTCGCCCTTGTTGACGGCGGGAGAATCCCATGCCGTCCACGACGAACGTTCGGGCGAGACCAGCAAACGGGCGGGATTGCCGTGGTGATTGCCGATCGATGTGGCGAGCCCCTGGGCGAATTCCGCGGGCCCTTCGAGTCCCGAGCGCGCGAGAATCACGTCGGCGTAGTAATCGGTGACGCCTTCGCTCCACCACAGATTGACCGTGCGCACTTCGTGCTCGTAGTCGAACGGCCCGAGCTCCACCGGCCGGATTCGCTTGACGTTCCAGGCATGGAAGAACTCGTGCGCGCTCACCGATCTGGCAGCGCGAGGATTTCGCGCGAGCGTTTCGGTCGTGACGCCGATGGTGGTCGAGTTGAGATGCTCGAGTCCGCCGCCTCGTCCGCCCACAAAGATGAACGTGTAATCATGGTAAGGTGCCGAGCCGAAGATGCCGATCGCCGTAGCAGAGATGCGGCGTAGCATGTCCACAAACGTGGTTGGCGCGTAGGCTCGGCCACCACCG